>Ga0335074_10000555_pt1 | contig 52137 bp, 62 predicted proteins | sample Lox_Sample_23_FD_206715 | JGI IMG/M metagenome (GOLD analysis project Ga0335074, IMG submission 206715) | Soil microbial communities from Loxahatchee National Wildlife Refuge, Florida, United States - Lox_Sample_2.3 | ecosystem: Environmental > Terrestrial > Soil > Wetlands | place: USA...
GTTGTTTTGTTGTTTTGTTGTTTTGTTGTTTTGTTGTTTTGTTGTTTTGTTGTTGTTTGTTGTTTGTTGTTTGTTGTTTTGTTGTTTTGTTGTTTTGTTGTTTTGTTGTTTTGTTGTTTTGTTGTTTGTTGTTTGTTGTTTGTTGTTTGTTGTTTGTTGTTTGTTGTTTGTTGTTTGTTGTTTGTTGTTTTGTTGTTTTGTTGTTTGTTGTTTGTTGTTTGTTGTTATTGTTTGTTGTTGTTGTTTGTTGTTTTGTTGTTTTGTTGTTTTGTTGTTTTGTTGTTTTGTTGTTTTGTTGTTTGTTGTTGTTGTTGTTGTTGTTGTTGTTTTGTTGTTTTGTTGTTTTGTTGTTTGTTGTTGTTGTTGTTTTTGTTGTTTTGTTGTTTTGTTGTTTGTTGTTGTTGTTGTTGTTGTTGTTGTTGTTGTTGTTGTTGTTTAAGTTGTTGTTGACACCTCAACATAAAATCCCAAAAAACTGTGCCCCCATGTGAAAGGCCGACAGGCCTTTCACTACCTCATTCACAAACCAAACCATACCAAACCATACCAAACCAAATTTGAACAAATCAAATCAAAAGCAGGTGCCCACAATTTTTTACAAATACACAATATTGGCCAAGTTCAATAATTGAATCAGGGGCCTGAGTTCAATTTGTTTTGAGCACCAGGAAATAAAAAACCAACCGGTCATTGGGAAGTGGGCGCCTGCCGCCCACTACTTGTTATCTATCTTTTGATTTGTTGCAGTTGCTCCCTTTCATCATGAAAAAATTGCTTAGGTGAGCTCACACTTTTGTGAGCCTTTGAGAATTCAAAATCAGCTCTTGTGCTTGGTATGTATGTGTGTGTGCCTATTTCTTAAACTGTGGTTGTTGCTGTTTCTTTAGTTGTTTTTGTTTTAGCGGTGTTTTCATTTGAGTTGTTGTTGTTTAAGTTGTTTGAAGTTGTTGTGGTGTTGTTGATGTTGACAATGTTGATAATGTTGATAATGTTGATAATGTAGTTGTTAGTTGTTGTTACCGTCATTATTTATTGTTGTTGAAGTAGTAGTAATAGTAATATAGATAGTAGTTTCAGGAGGTGTGAACCTGTGTAAACTCTGCTCCAAGCCACACTGCTCCCATGCCAGAGATAGGTTGTGATGTTGTTGTTGTTGTGGTTGCTAACTGGAAGAAAGTTGAATGTGAAAGCTTGAAGTTGTTGTTTTTGTTTTGTTGTTGTTTTTAGTGTGTAGAGTTTGAGGTAGCAGTTGCTGTTGTGTAGTTGTTGTGTTGTTATTGTTGTAGTAGTAACAATAGTAATAGTAGTTGTTTTTGTGTTTGTTACAGTGCACAACATTTTGTGTTGTGTGAATGCTTATAATGTACTGATTTATTTGCATAAAGACATAAGACTATGTTTAATTGTGCATCAAATTGCGCTCATGGCTACATGAAATATTACTCTTCTTCCCAGCATCCTTCTTGCGACCACTATCCTTGACTGCCACCTTCTTCTCTTCCACTCCCTTTTGCTGACTCAAGCTTGATTTTTTTGAGACTTTGAGCAGTTTGTTCTTCCATGCCCCTCTTGAGCGTTCCTGTGTCCTAGTGTGAAATAATTGTTGTAACAAAAGTTTAGCAGGTAAGTAGTTTGTTTACCTTTGCAACTGCATCTATGTCACCACCATGTTTCTCACTTTTCTCAACTTCCTCATGAACCTAGTTTTATCTGAATGTTTTAATGTTTTCTTTCTTTCTTTGTTCTTTTTTCATTCAAACTATTTCTTACCTCATCAAAGGAGTTTTCATTGAAGTCATCTTGACTGTGCTCTTCTGGTGATTGAACTGTGCTGCAAACAGTGGCGCTTTGATCCTGAGTGTGAATGAAAAAGCAATTCAGTATCCTTTTATGTGCTAATTATAATTTTTTACCAAAGGAAACAGCACAAAAACTCTTAAAACAGAGGGTAATCTGTGACTCTGAAATATCTGCACCTTCAACACAGCAACTGAACTTTGGTGGTCCAACAGATCAGAAGGAACACTGAAAGGTATAATGCTGGACAAAAACGAACCTCCTGACGATGGATCTGGTGAAGGAAGAGTTCTAAGGTACTGTCCACACTATGTTCTGGTACAATTAACACGTGCAAAACATCGAACATTGGCTTACCAAATCAAGTTGTGCCTGTGAAACCAGTAGATGCAATGTTTGTGGTAACCATCCCTCACCAAACAACTACTAAATCCAAATCCATTCAACAAACCCAATTTCCAATCATTCCAGCATATACAATCACAGATTACAAAGCACAAGGACAAACAATAGACTATGTTATAGTAGACACCTCAAGGTTAACAACTAATGTTTGTCTGCTCAAAAGAAATTAACATACCTTTTGCAGGAAGACTGTCTCCAGCATCAGTGTATTGAACAGCTTGGCCATTCTCAGACCATTTGAGTCCTCAGTGCTAACTGCCAAACATCATGTTAACTTAACAGCTGAACTACAAAGACTGGAAAATCTGACTGCAAAAACAGCACAACAAAACATGTAAGACTAAAGACTTAATAAACACAAAGTTTTAAAAAAAAGTTTGTTGAGTGCACACACAACTGTGCACCGGAGTGGATGCTTTGCGTCCAATACTTGTATTAATTTCTATTCTTCACCACCACTTCATTTCAACCTTTATTTTCATTTATTTTCTGACTCTGTAGTTTCTTCCTTGCCAACCCCTACCAAACGTGCAATATTAACCCTTAATTCTCTAGGTGTGTTTTTGTTTCTTTGTTATTCTTGTTTTTTAATTCCTATTATGCTATAGAAATGGAAACGTGGAAAGAATTCCTATCCAAAGTGAATAGAACTGAAAATATGGTCAGCTAAAACCCTGGAGGATGAGTTACATATCCAAGGGTACAAAGGGGCAAAGATGGGAGATGTTCAAGCTTATTGGAGAACACTTCAAGGTAACTGTGTTGGTTCTTTGCTTTCTTTTTTCAATCATTGTTTGTATTGACATGCTTCTCTCTCCCCAACAGCAAAGAGTTCAGCTCCTACACAAACACTAACGAAAGGTTTGATCTCAGTCTTTGTAGTTATCTTTTAAATGTGTTTAGTTCTTTATTTTTTCTTCCTTTATCTCGTATAATATTAATACAATACTAACCCGTGGTTCTTCTGCAGCTTCACAGGATATCATTGACTTCTGGAACTCTCTTCCAAACGCCACAATTACCTCAAGATCTCAAGAAGGGAAAGAAGACAATAGCAAAGGAACAGCATACGAGGAGAGCAGTACTTTCTTGGATCTCGGGGCTGGAGTTTACTTTTTGGGAAACAGGCTCCAAGCTGTACGTCACTATGGAAATTATGAAAAGCGGGTACAATGTGGTTATCACGGGAACCCCAGGCATTGGAAAGAGCTACTTCCTCTGCACCATCTGCGTACAACAGAACCGGGAAGCAATGTGATCCTTTATCGTCACTTGGAAAAGAAGTGGTACCTGTTCTTGAAGGAAGGAGTCTTTGTGGTACGGAAAGGACAATTCGCCCATGAGAAATACCTGGATGATACCAAGACATGGTACCTAGTGGACACAGAAGAGCCACTTCAGGTGAAAGCAAAGACGCTGTTGGTTTCCTCACCTTATATGAAGAGATACGAGGAGTTTCGCAAGACCAAAGCAAAGATCAGGTACATGCCTATCTGGAGCAAGGAAGACATTGATGCTTGTAGAAAGGCAAGGTTTTTCATTGTTATTATTTTTCAGTCTCTCAAACATAATTATAATTATTTTTTTTTATTTTGCCCTCCCTCATCAGGAGTTTTACGATAAAACTGGGCCCAACCACGTGTCTCAAGCACGGGAGGACGAACTTTACAGAAAGTGGGGCGGCATTCCTCGTTACGTACTAGAGAAGGCGAACAATACCGAAGATCAAGACGATCTTGTCGTGGCTATCAACAAATGCACCACATCCGATATTATGACGTACACAGGCGCTGAGGAGACTCCTGCTCATATTGCCCACAAGTTGTTGCACATGATTGTGCAAAGAGATGCACCGGGAACTGGCAAATCGATCAATAGATTCTCAAAGTATCAGACTGGCGTGGCATCTGAATATGTTGCGAGGGCGCTGACAGGTGAGTGTTGGGTTGGATTTGTCTATTCTTTTCCCTTTCTCTTTTTTTTCTATTTGTAGTCCATTCTGTTACATTTGCTCACCAAAGTATCCCTGATTATTTAATTTCATAATGATACAGAAAAGTTTGAATCAGATTCTCGATCTCACTTGGAAATGCTGCGCACGCTTTAAAATCGGCATGATGGGGCACCTCTTCTGTTTGGCCACCTCTACGAGAGATTTGCTCATCAAGTGATACCCAGAGGTGGCACTTTTCGCATTCGCAATCTTTCCACTGGCAATACAAGGGTCCTAAAGTTGGAGGAGAAGAGTGTAAAGCAACTGCACACCGTTGATGACCTCTCTTCCATTAGCAAGAATGGATACGGAATGGGCCACGGCACGTTTCCAGGGTTTGATGCGATCACATGTAATCCTCCCATCCTCTTCAACGTGACATCAGCGACAACAACAACGAACCAGTTACAACAACCAAGGCTCAGCATTTCCAGTTTGAAGGCAGCTTTCAGCAAGCTACCTGAGGCGTTCCCGAAAACTTTCGCGTACTATTGGGTGGTACCCTCCAATACATTTGAGCACTTTGCAAGGCAATCGGTGGGTGGAAAAGGTGATCAGGAAGTGGATCAGTTTGCAATGGAATTGTCCATCTCAGAACAACCTGTCCAGAACAGCCAAAGTACGAGCGCAAAACGTAAACAAGGTGATGAAGAGCAAGAAGAACATGCAGGGGAGGTTGGCAAGAAAGACAAAGTTTGCAAATCATTACTGAAAACTGGGCACAGAAAAGGAAAGAAATGTGGAAGGATGAATTGTCATTTTCACTCTCGAGAGGGAACTCCTCCAACCAAGAAAAGGAAGTAATTGGAGTTGAGTTGGATAGAGAATCCAATTAAATATAACTGTAATTGGGAAGTATTAAGTATTAAATATTAAATACAAGATGTCAAAAAAAAATAGATAGAAGAATTGAATCTGAAATAAGTATAATTTAAAAATACTAAGCTCTGAACTAGCAGAGATTTATAAAACCTTGATCAATATGATGGAACCCTCCATGGAAAAATTCCAAGAAGAAAGAGACCTCACTACGCAGGAATGTGCAGCATCATCATCAACGACAATATCTGAACAATCATCAGAATCGGAAGTCTTCACTACAAACCCACCTAACCAAGAAAAAGAAAAAAAGGAAAAAACGTTCGAAGATACCAAAGATAGTGTAGAAAAGGACGAAGTTCTGCAAGAAGAAAAAGAGGTACAAACATTGGAAACAATTTCCCCATTCGAATGCGATGATGATTTGCAAAAGGTTTCAAGATTGCAGACATTGGTGGAGGAACTGAGGGAGTTGGTAATCACAACAGGAACAAATAAAGATGGAAAAGAACAGGAACAAGTAGAAAGTGAAGAAGAGAAACAAGCAAAGAAGAAGTTGAAAAAGTTAAACGAGCTGACTCAGAATCTGACAGATTTGCTGATGAATTTACTAATAAAATGGTCAGAAGAGAAAACACGTCCAGAGTACAAAGACTGGAATGGAGAAATTGGCGGGAAAAAAGGACCAAAGTGGCAAGAAAATGAAGAAATAGTGCCTCTGTGGCAAAGAATGTCGCATAAAGGAGAAGAAGAGAAGCCATCGTCAAAAGAGGAGAAGTGGGTCATGAAAACGAAACAAGATATAAAAGAAAATACAAATACATTGCAGCGTCACGCCAAAGGAGGCTGGTGAAAAAGCAATCATTGTGATATCCATCAATCGATTGAAATTTATTTAATTAAAGATTAAAAAGTTCTCAATTTGTTGAATGGGTTTTATCAGAGAAAAAGTTATCATCCCTCAACAACCTGTAAAACAAACATTTTCAGAGATTGTGGTAATGGTACCCTTTTTAGCGAAATTTTCATTAAATTTTATTAAAAAAATAACTGCAGATTAACTTTTTGAGAAAAACCAAATAGATTCTGGCAATTCATTTTTTTCATTGCTTTTAGTTTGTTTGTTTCTTCCTTTTCAAACCAAAGTTGTGGTCCTACAGTTGTGGTAAATGAGATTTTTCACTTGGAAAGATTGGGAAACCTTCTTGGAAAAACTTCCCATAAGGGTCTACTTTATATTAAACTTTTGGTTTCGCACAACATCGCAGTACATCCAATACTGGGTATTTTGTCTGAAATATGCTTGTTTCAATTCAGTTCGTCCACAGAATGTGGAAATCCTGGAAGTTACAGTGGTACACACGAGTGAAGATTTCACTTTCCTCGCGGGAAACGGGAACTGCAAAATGCCCTTCTTGTGGTACTGGCACAGGATATCTGGGTATCACGATCCTCTCTTACTAAATGGCAAACTCCTGGCTCAAGCGATTTACCCCTTCAACTCGGGAGATATAAAGACTATGTTTGGAATGAGATCATCTGTTCTGATCACTTACCTCATAAAGAACTTGAAGAAACAGAGAACATTTTATGTTGATGAGGAAGATATAAAGTTGTTTTGGTTTCCCCCAAACAATCAGTCGATTACTACTAGCATGCTTAAATAAATTATTGTTTCTCCTTTAATCTCTTCATTATGTTGACAAAGTCCTTCACCCTTCCCATTTGTATCTCTTTCAGTCTGTGGTCATGACAACGTCAATCATTATTCTATTTCATTTTTTGGATTTATCTCTTTCTCTTTGACGATTTATATTGTTTAATTGTAAACTGTCTTCCCTCCAAAATGTCAAAAGCTGACTAACATGTGAATTCTGGAGGGAAATCTGACTGACGTGAATTCTGGAGGGAAAAAAATCTATAAAAGTGGATACGCTAGCCTTTGTTCACTCACACAAACAAATGCAGACAATCAAATTCTCCTCCGTTTCTGAAAAGCAAGACCATGAATTCCAGGATTTCTTCCACGTTACTTGCTTCCCATGTAATGAAATGAACACCTCCAATGTCATCAAACTAGATCTGCCCACTTCACTACAGGAGCACATGGAAGATGAGTGGGAGACTGGAAATTTCACCGTACGTTCCAAGCTGTTTACTGTTATTTGTTTCTCTCAACCTGCGTGTCTGTTATTTGAAAATGCATTTGATTTATATCTTTCATGAACAATTTTCTTTTTCAAGACCAAGGAAGATGTGAGCGCGCTTGTGCGTTTGATGGTGGTACAAGCCATCAAATCACTTGAGGACCCTTCTATAAGAAGATGGTCCGGTTTGGAAATCTCAGCAAAGCTTCCTTTGCTCAATGAAAAAGGAGTTATCCTTAAAGGAAAGCTAGATCTCTTTGTTGGACAAGTGAAAAGTATATATCATATTGTTGTGCTGTGCTGTACATTGTGTTCGTTGTAATGCATGTGATTTATCTCAACGTTCTGTTTTTACAGATTTCAGAGGTGAACCTGTGAGAAATAAGGAGGCTATGAGACAGCAGCAGTATAAAGGATTCGCACCAAGCTACGAATCAAATTTCCTAGCTGTGTTCACAAACCAGACATCTTTCTCCCAGGGTAGGAAAAAGTTGATATCACAGTTGATTGCCGTTTCAACAAAAAGGTGAGTAATGTAATAGTGTTTTTTGTGTTTTTCACATTCTCCAATTTTGTTGTTTTTAGTAATGGCGTCACATTTGGATGTGTGACTAGTGGATATCAATGGTTATTTTTATCTTTTGATCCAATTTCTCAAGAGCTTTCGCAGAGCCGACTGCTCGTGATTTCTATAGAAATCGCAGATATTTATGGTATTATATTTATTTCCTTCTTTGCGTTTCTGACTGTTTTGTTTATTTGTTCACTGTTACATTACATTAGGTCTTCTCCTTCATTTCATATCACAAGGGCATAAAAAGATTGACGTGAAGATCAAAGAAAGGGTGAAGACTGAAGAAAGCACTGAGAAATCAACTGTGAAGACCGAAAAAAGTATTGTATCAGGATCGAAAAGAAAGAGGAAACCTGTGAGAACCAAATGTAAGAGAACAAAGAAAGAATAACTGATTGCACACATTTGAAGAGAAAAGAAAGTTTATTCGCAAAATATTTGTTAAACATGTAGAAATGAAAGAAACGAAAAAATAAAAGCATGCATTGCATTTAACTACCACCACCAAGAACTATCTTATTTCCCAATTCTTGGCTTTTTTGCCACACGACCAGGCTGTGTTCTTTTTTCCTCGGGAGGGTTTCTTTTGTTCGTCTTCCCCTCTTTCTTGAAACGTCCCAGCAGATTCACTTTCACATCAGATGCACTTTTCACAACTGGTAGAGATATAGAGACAGCAGCAGATGTAGAGACATCAAGGACTGGAGGAGCAGGTAAGCTTATGAAATGGTACAACAGTCCTTAATAAGTAAAACATCAATACTCAATACACCAAGGTGAGCATAATTATGATTGAAACACTCACCATAAATGAGCTCTTTCTCTAAAGGAAAAATCATAGGCTTGGTTTCGTACAGCTTATGATCAACTGCATCGTACCGTACAAAAATCCACTGAGTTCCACAACTGATACCTCCATAGCAGACACTCAGATTGCTAAAAATGTTGGTTAGCAATCAACGACGACGAATGCAACTCCTTACTAGAACGAACAACATAAACTTATACATACGCCCTTTCAGATAACGCCATCAATGTCCCATATATCTGCTGGTACCCAGTATGGAACTCGGATATGCTCTTTGCCTCCAATGCAAAACCCCTGGAGAAGCCAGCACGGGGTGCTTGTCCTAAAAGAGCTGAGCTGTTTAGGTTGTTGTTGTTCGTGATTGGGAACTTGTCCGCCCCTAAAGTAAAAGAATTTAGCTAGGGTATAAAAAAAGGAAAGAAAAAGTTTGAAGATTCAACATTCACATAAAACAAATATAAAGATATATGCACACCCAAGGGAGGACCCACATAGTAGTCGATTTTTCCATCGAGCCCAATGGGCTTTTGCTCTGGAGGATAAAACACCTGATCAAGCGTCAACTCACACCACCTTCGGAGAGGGTACTCACTAGCATTATGAGTAGAAGATCCATAATTGTATTCGTCCAGGGCTGCGACCACCAAGGGACGAATCAAACCCTTCATATCTTCCTCAGTCTGCACTGAATGTTAGTGAACAATGCTCAATAAACACATTGTGAGGAAGCCGATACAACATACCGAGAATACTCCGTTCTTAATTTCCTTGTCTATCATTATCTGGGCATATTCAGGAACAGCTCTCCTGGAAATGTTCAAAATAGATAGAACACTCACGGGACAGGATTCTATGTTGAACTTTTCTTCAAAATCACGCTCTTTCGTAGTAGCTAATGAGGAGAGAGCGAGACGATCAAATCCTTTCTCCTTTGCAAGCTGTCTTTGCTTCTGGTTGGTGTTTGGTGCCTTAGTCTGTTCCTTCGCCTTGCCCTTGCGTGATGGAGTGGAGCTGGCAGGAGGGGGGAGAGAGCTTCTCTTCGCCTTGGGAGGAGAGGTTTTCTTTTTCGGCATATTTAGAAATACGTCGTTGTTTGTTTATGCAAAGATGTTTGCTTATATAAACAATTTTGATTGTTTAATGGAAAGAAACCAAGAAACAAGCAAAAAATGGTGAACATTTACATATTGGAGAAGTCAATCAAAGGAGATGGTTGTAAACTCCTTATCATGGGATTACAATGTATTTTGAATTTAGTGTCAATCATTCTCACAATGACATTGACGATTGACGAGAAATGGGGAAAGAGAAAAAGAAAAGAGAAGAAGAATTAGAAACCAAGGATGGTTCTTGAAAGTGTTCGAAAAAGTAAGTAATTGTTGTGTATTTGGAAGTAGAGTAATCCATTGCAATATAACAAATCATTAAATTAAATATGCATTGATAAAAATGAAGGGTGAATCAGTGTAACAAATTAACATTATTCGTTTGATCAAACCAATTTATTCGTTTATCCAGTTAATCTTGACCTTAGACCAGACTTAACTTAAGAGTGCTAAACAATCTGCTAAACCAAATTCTTTTTTTTCATTTGTTAAAACCTAAGGTTCTTCCTAAGAAATTTACAAATAAATCTTAAAAATTTTATAGCTCTATTGTTTTATTTCTCTCATTATAAATTCACTTTTATTAGTCTACCACCTTCTAGAATTAACAACGAAGGGATAATTTTTTGTAATCAAAATAAATAAAAACGTTTCCAAAAAAGGACCACACAAAATCAAAAGTAAAAACATTCTGAAAAAAATCTTCTTTATTATATAGTATAACAGAGTATCAGAAAAAAAATTCTGCCCTTTCAAAGAACTGTTGCTTTGTTTTAGTAGAATAAAAAAATGAGTGGAGAACTTACTCAGTTAGCAGCTGTAGGGCATCAGGATGCTTGGCTCACTGAAAAACCTGATATCACTCTTTTCAAGGGCTCTTACAAGAGACATACCAACTTTGCCATCGGAAACTTTGAGCAATCCTTCAACACCGCCGTGGGATATGACAAGAGGATGGAAGCAACCATTGGTAGGAATGGTGATCTCGTTTACCAAATGTATGTTGTGCTTGAATTGGCTGCACTTACCAGCACTAATGCCAATGTCCGTACAAACCCCACTGATCCTAACACTCCTTATGTCCCTGCCCCAGGAAGTAACTACTCTCCATATCATCTCTCATATTGCAATGCAGTGGGTCATGCGCTCATAGAAACCGTGGAAGTGATCATTGGAGGCCACAAATTCGATAGACACACTGGAGACTTTATGAACATTTACGAGTCTCTCTCTCGCCCCGTGGGCAAGGAGTTGGGAGCAATTGTCGGGCAAGCGGCCACTCCAGGGGAATTGGATGACTTGCGCATGCGAGATCAGCGCCTTTATGTTCCCCTTCTGTTCTGGTTCAACAGATTCAGAGAGAAGGTGTTGCCCCTGATTGCACTCCAATATCACGATGTTAAATTGATCCTCAAAACAAGAAAAAAGGAAGAGGTCATCGTTTTGGGAACAGCCATTGATCCTTCCGTTACCTCAGGCGCTGCAGGGTACTCTGGAGGAGAAATGGTCAATGCCTACCTTCTGGTCAACTACGTGTTCCTGGATGGTGGGGAAAGAAAGCTTTTTGCTCAACATCAACACGAATACCTCATTGATCAACTCCAATTCAATGGCCACGAATCCAAGGCTTCCACGAAAACCCAATTCAACATTCCATTGAACTTTAACCACCCCGTCAAGGAAATCATTTGGGTAATTCAACAGCAATCGGCCATTCAGGCAAAGGAATACTTCAATTACGAAGGAGCCCCAGACTGGTCAGCTGGCGCGTCCACTGGACTGAACAACACGTACGATCCCCTCATTCACGCAGGATTGATGCTGAATGGGCACGACAGATTCCAGCATCACGCTGGACCTTACTACCGTCAAATCACTGCCTTGGAATCTCACACTAGGATTCCTAACAACTTCATTTATTTGTACAGCTTTTCGCTCAATCCAGAAAGCTGGAGGCCAGAAGGATCTTGCAATTTCAGCAGGATTGATACTGCTGTTTTGCAGCTTACAACTCAGGCTTTCGAAGGAGAAATCAGAATTTATGCTCGAAATGTAAACGTGATGAAGGTAACCTCTGGTATGGCAGGTCTCAGGTACGCCAACTAAAGGAAAATGCAATTATAAGAAAATAAAACGCGCTTTATTCTTTCTTTTTTAGCACGCTTGCTTACTATATTTCTTCTTCTTCATCACTTGGTATTTGGTTCATTACCTCACCCCACGTTATAAAATCACGTTGTAAACCACTCTTTTTTAGTATCCAGTCAATGACTGTTTCAGTAGCGGCTGAAAAGCTGCTCCCAGAGTCGTCGTCATCAGTGCAATTAGAACAATATGAAGACGCTCCAGTATAAGTTATTTCCATTTCATTAAAGGAATTCGATTCAGCATTATCAAAAGAATAGTAACAATCATGGGTTTCATCGGATGCCGCGACCTTCAACACCTGCTGCAGACAGTTTTTCACGTTACATTCGCGACAATTTTCTGCTAGGCAATTGTGGGTTTTATCAAACGCAGCTTTCAACGCCTCTTTCAAACAGTTTTTGGCATCCCATTTGCATCCATTTTCCACCAGCCACTTGAGAACAGGCAATTTATCATAGGTTACTGCCCATTCGCAGGTTTCCGGCGCAAAAGAGAATTCCTGCTTTTTCATCCATTCTAACACCTGGACGTGTCCGTTTCTGATAGCATTTAACACAAGTTTCTCTTTTCGCGAGTCGCTCATGGTTACCTTTTTGCTTTTGAGCCAACGAAGAACTTTTACGCTACCTGTTTTTGATGCTTTTTCATAACGCTCGGAACTCAACAAGGAATCACCTTTCCAAGTCTTTTGTAAAACCTGCATTCTCAACCTTTTGATACGCGCGCTTCGGTCGGTTTCTTCTACTCCATCAAAATCTACATCAAAATTTAAGTCTGATTGCCTAAAAACATCCAGTTTTTGCCAGATGCTGGCATTTTCTATTAGTAAGGAAGTCATTTCCGATTGGCCCATAGTTACAGCCGTAGATACCACCATTTGGTATTCAATCTCATTTAGCTCATCTGGTTCGCAAAAGCCTTCAGTTGTACTTTCATTCAGAAGGTACCTAAATATCTCGATTCTTCCGTTGCACACTGCATTGATTAGAGACTCCCAAATGAATTGGTAAAATTCTTTTGTTTTGCGGATCCATTCCAGGATTTCCAGGTGGCCATATATTATGGACATTTGAAAACAGTCGTTTTCATCCCAAGGACAGTCATGTTTCACCAACCACTGCAAGGCATGCAAATGGCCCTTCCTAGTTGCATAAAGAGGCGACAAGCTATTCCACATGTAACCCTTTTCTCTGAGACCTTGCATAAGTGGCACGTTACCCCTTTTTGACGCCTTTACATACAAGAAAGGTCCAACGTCGGATTTGCGTTCGCATTGATAGGTTCCCAAAGGGAACATTGATTGTTGACCAAATACTTTCCTGTTTTGGAAGAATCGCAGCATCTTTGGCATGAAAAAGGAGCAAACTTTTCCATCTCTTGCAGACGCAGGATAAGAGAATCTGGAACAATGGGATATTGGTTTTCCTAAGTTTATTGTAACATTTGTCAAGGATGTTAAGCAATATCTCAGCAAGGTCAAAAAATAGTAAGCAGTAATTAAAAAAAATACAATGAAAAGATACAAATGAGTCTACTCCACTTAAGGACATGTCTTTCTTCCAAGTATGTCGCTTTCAAAACTTTACTTTATTTAAATTGAGGAATGTAGATTGAAAAAAAAAAGATTTTAAAGTCAGATCAGTCACATCACTTAATATTTATGCCAATGATCTTCAAGAAGATTACTGACTAGTGATTTTTTTGATTTCTTTTAATCCTTTGATCAATTTAAATAAAACTATACCATTTCAACATGGTCACACTGAATTCATCACTATGAGGAGAGGGGTAAAGGGTTCCAATTTTCTGCGTTTCACCACAATCTCATGGTCAAATTCACTCATCTGTTCTTTCCATGTCGTTACGTGGCTTTCATCATATCGATGTCGTTCTCCTTCTCTCTCTTCAATCCTCCTTTTTCTGTTATCCATTCAATCATTTCTAAAATGCTATCTCGTTCCATATGCTTTCCATTGGAAAGGTGAAAACTGTTATTGTCATTATCACTTTGCGTTTCGCCCCCCATAACCTCCAGGGCCTGTTGCAGGCATGCTTTGGCATTCCACTGACAAGAACCGTTCTCCACGAGCCATTGGAGAACGTCCAGCCTTCTGCACATTACAGCCTTCTCACATGTATTTGGCAAAAAGACAATATTTTGCCTCCTTAACCACTTTAGTACGTCCAAGTTTCCTCTTTTGATAGCAATCATTGCAAGTTCTGTTTTTTTGAGGTCGCTGATTGGAATCTTTTTATTTTGAAGCCATCTGAGAGTCTCCACGCTCCCCTTTTTGGCGGCTTTTTCGTAACGTATAGGATCTAACACGGAATTCTGTCGAACGACCTTCAAAACCCAAATCCTAAACGTTCTGATCCGTCCTTCCTCGTCATCCTCACGCAATCCTTTGAAATTTAGTGGGGTCAGTGGTCGTGTGAAATAAGAGGGGCCAGCGAAATGACTTCCTAATAGAGTTACAATTTCCGAGTGGCCCTTTGCTGCAGCCAAGGATTTCAAAAATTGATTGCCATTTGAGTTTGAGTCGTAAAGACCTCCACCAGTCAATTTATAAAAACACTTGAGTTCAGCTTCTGTGCATACTTGCAATAGGTACTTGAATACTTTATCCCTTCCATTGCATGCTGCATTTATTAGGGACTCCCAAACGAAATGGTAAAACTCTTTTGTGTTGCGGATCCACTCGAGGATTTCCAGGTGACCAAATATTATGGACATTTGGAAGCAGTCGTTTTCATCCCAAGGACATCCATTTTCCACCAGCCATTGTAGGGCATGCAGGTGACCTTTTTTAATTGCAGAAAGGGGTGAGTACTTGTTCCACTGACAACCTTGATTCTTCAGCCATTCCATAAATTTCACGTTCCCTGACCCAGCTGCACAAGAAAATGTATTCTTTGACATAGACGTTTGCTGCTTTAACATTGCCCATTTGAAAATGTCCAAAAATCCTTTCCTTGCAGCTCTTTTGCATAAATGTAAAATAATACTGTCTTCGTCATGTGTTTCAAGTGGCAAAATCGACCAAATATATTCTTTTTTTGCTTTTTTGCCTTGAAAATGAAGCCAGAGAACATCTTTCCATTGCTTACGCACAGAGGATAACACAACGCAAAAGAGTAAAAGATTATCTTCTTTGTGTCCATCGTAACATTTGATAAGAATGTTAAGCAATATATAAGGCTTGTCATCAACAATTATGAAGAAATGGCAAATAAAAGGATATGAATGAGTCAACGAACTCCATTTTAATTCCTTCCAACCAATTTTAATCTAAAATCAACTTTTTTTTCTTTTTAAATTGGGATAAATTGAGTGAACACCTAGATCTTCAATGTTTTTAAAGTAAGTTATAAATAAATTTCTTGCATGTTTAATCTTTCAGTCGATTTAGAATTATTGCTATACTACTTAAAGCTCTTATAATGCAACCAAAACTTGAGTTTCGAGTGCAACCATCAATTGATGATGCAAAAATATGGTTTCTGGTTCTGATACAATCAAATAAAGGAAGGTCGGAAAGAGTTAACATTCTCCTCACTTCCAAGACAAGAAAGAACTTTGTGGCACTGCGTTCTATCCTGGAGCACAAAGATCCCTGTGAGATAATAGTACTCAAGGTAAATCCTTTGTCCTTGCCCATTGCAAAAATGGTAGCGACCAGCTTCTCGCAATATTGGAACAAGTTTTTTCGTTCCACTTAAATCCTGGATGTATAGCAATTGCCCATTGGAATATGGAAAAATTTCCTTTCCTGGCAGTGCTTACTATTAAACTTGTACAAATTCAATCTTTCCTGATCAAACTTGTGCAAGTCCTGCATCTCAGAATGGAAGAAATACCATCCCATCAGAGAAGGGGGTAAGACCCAGCGCCAAGCATTTGCCTGGCTCAATTGGAATCGCTTGATTATCGCGTTTCCATGAGATGAAATTCTGGAAAGAAATATTATTCACCACCTTGTTTTCAAAATTTGTAATTATGGGAACCACCACCCAACAAATATCTAATCTTGGATCCAAATCCAACTCAAGGAACAAGAAGAACTAAAATCTAAATAACAAGAACAACTTTCTCGCCATTTCTGATATATCCATGTCGTCTTTATTTGCCAAATTTTCCCAGATTGCAATCAAACTGTTAAACATTTATTGACAGATTGCAATTTATTGGTGAAACTTAATTAAATTTGAACAGGAAGAATTCAAAACGCGTCAAGGGCATCAGCTAAGCTTGTTTTTTAAAATTTGAGCCAAAATTTACAGACGGACGTGAACAATCTGAGAAACAATAGTCGATTGTGAATATTGAATATGTTATATGCTTTTGTTAAGATAAACTGCAAATACATTTTCGTTATGCCAGCATTGATTTCTATTTCTTTGGAAAACAAGGAAATTTTAACCTCCATATATTTTGAATTTAATAAGATCTACTATTTATGTAAAAAAAAAGAACTGCGGACGAAAAAAAAATTTCTGATATATTGTGAAACTAACAAGAAAACTAATTGTTTGTTTTTAATGTTACGAGTGAAATCGCAATGATGGCAGGTAGCACAAAAAGACGTATTGAAGCAGCAGATGAAAAAGAACACTGTAGAAAAAAAAGAAAAAAGCTAAATGCAGACGTTAAAGAGAAACTCGCCAAGTTCGTTCTGAATTTATTGGTAAATTTTCATGAGCTATGGAAAGAACTTCTTCTTAATGACATTTTCTCTTTGGCTCTAGTGAATAGAGAATTGTACACAACTATATTTAAAAATCCACTGATTGCTAATCATGTGTTTTTAACGATGGTATCCATGAATCACCTTTGGGAACCTTCACAAGAATTTGACGACTTCAAACTCAGATACCATTCGAAAAGGGGAAATATCAATATCAATCCGCTTTTTGATGTGAGAGAAATGTATGTTCTGAGAACACCACTCAAAAGAAGGAGCAAGAGGAAATCAGCGATAAGCTTCCTACAGGCTAAAAAGAAATTGGTGGAAAAGCTATATGGGTGCAATGACACTGGAATGACGAACACTTTACCTTTGTCTCTTTCTCAATGGGATCGACAAGATTGGAAACTACTAAAATTGCTTTATTATCACGTAAGGAGAAGGGTTTCATATTTTCTCGACGACTATTGGTGGGGAGATTGCCCAATCACGGGAATGCCTTCGCTTGAAGCATTACAAAGAAGAGTTTACTCTATGGATATAGGATACAGTTCCAAGTGCAGAATTTCTCATTTAGTAAGCTCCATAAAGGGTATTCTTACACGCTGCACTGGTTGGAATTTGAGCGGATCTGCGCCTCACGCTGTGAAATGCTCTAGCAAACTTCCCATGTATATGGCTATTTCATATCAAAAGCTTCTCTACTGGGAAGAGCGATTGTTCGAAGCGAAATCACAGCTTTTTTTGGACGCCCCATACTCGAAAATCCCGATTCCACCACTGAAATCCATCCACAAACTTTTTTACTGGTTTCCAAGCAACACGTTTATGTTTGGGCAAAATGGATTATCAAACTCAGAAAAGCAAAATGAGGTCGAGTTTGTGAATGGAGCAAAATGCTCAATTCCCAGGATACAGCTCAAAATGGTGGAAATATGGGTAAGAACTGAAGTATATGACAACCATGAAATTTCTCCAGAAATTGGGTGTGGCCTTCTAGTTCGTGCAATAGAAGTAAAGCTCAGGAATTGCGTCAAGGACCTGGATGCTCATAATTTTATGTATAACGATGGCATATGTTGTTACATTCTTGGAGATGTCCCATTTCGAGAAGATCTCCTTGGAAAAGTTGTTTACTGCACTAGAAACTATTTCGAAAGTGAAAAAGGAAGTGTTTCAATATTCCTGCAAACGTTCAACGAAGTTCTCCACTACACTCAGGTGAATACGTCAAAAAAAACTGCGCACCACAATGCCTGTGCCCTCTGTGGGAAACTGTATCAAAACCTGTTTTGTCGAAACTGTAAAAAGAAACTAATGTTGAGCTGCTGGGTAAAAAGCAAAAAAACATGGTGAGAATGAAAATAAAAGATAGAAAAAACAATCTTACAAAAAAACAGATTTATTGCGTATGCTCTTATGTTCTTGCAATCATTCTCTTGCTTTCTATCGTGGAATTACTCCCTCCTAATGCAACAAAGAATTGAGTTTCGAGTACATCCATCAATTGATGATGCAAAAGTGTGGTTCCTGGTTCTGATACAACCAAATAATGGAAAATCAGAAAGAGTTAACATTCCTCTCACCTCCAAGACAAGAAAGAACTTTGTGGCACTGCGTTCTATCCTGGATCACAAAGATCCCTGTGAGATAACAGTACTCAAACAAAGAGATTCTGCTATTGTCTACAGTGTTGACCTTGAGAAAAACTTGCTTTTAATCAGGAAGACGGAACCAGAATCCACCATTAACATCTCTTTGACCAAAGACCAAGCTCTGAATGTATTGGATTTCACCTTTCAGCATTATTATCGTATGCGACACTCTGAAAAGTTCATTGAAGAAATGTCACACTTTGCGTACAAGAGTTCATTTATCCATTTCCCTGAAGCTCTCTGAATGTAATAAATTTCAAGTTTCACCTACAATAAGTTTTTCTTTATATTTTAATCTTTTGATTTATTTCTGGGTTTATCTTTGAAGGAGGACTTGATATGCTATACTTATCACTTATCAATCAAACAGAATCTTCCACCCTTCATCTTCTTTTTCTCGTCTGAGGAGGACGACGATTCTTCTCGTTCGCGTTTGTCCCCTGTTCTTGGTTCCATCCATTCAAATTCCTGGTACATCTGCTTCTCTTCCTCAGGCGTGACATCATTCTCTATGCCAAAAGTTTCTCTGATCTGGTCGGGTGTTTTCCCTGCAATCAGGTTGGCCAACCCTTGACAGGCAACATCAAACATCCTTTTCATATCCAAGAAGTTGGAGGCATGGACGAGTTCAAACAGCTCTTGCTGAGGCAACGTGACGAATCTTTGCTCCCAAGTTCGGACCGACACCTTGGAGGAGCGCTGAGCTTCAGCTTCCGCGTTCTTCTCAATATCCTCAGAGTTCACGTGATACAGTTCCAAGTACTGCCTAATAGTGAGCAGAGTAGATTCCTTAATATCCTGCAAAGGGATCTCAATGGGCTCACTTGGGTTCGTCTGAGAAATGCTGGCCGTATCTTCCAGGAGGTTCTTGAGAGTCTGACAGTGCAATGCCAGATGAAAAGGAAAGGGTATCACCCGGTTTTCCGAGGAGAGCACATTGACAGTGGGCTTTTGTTGGATCTGGACTTCCATGAAAGTGGTGAGAGATGCGAATGAATGCGCGTGCGCGTTGCTCTGACTTCAATCAAATCGAAAAAAACTGAAATGAAAGGGCCCAGTCCACAGATTTGCTTTTTTAAGGGAAAGATCGTTCTGCGCATCATTGTAGTAACATTTTATTTCTTATCATCTCACTTGGTACAAATACAATTATTGTATGCATTTAAATTACAAGAACACTCATGCTCCAAAGTCAATACTAGGCATAATCACTTTTTTCTTTTTCTTTCCTTCTTTTTTTGTTTACTGCCTTGATGAAGAAGTACTTGTTTGGTTTTTTGAACTGAAGGCCAAAGTCACCGTGAACGATGATCTAAACAAAGAAGAAAAAAAATGAATTTTCCCATTATAAACTTAACTTGATATCTGATTTGCGTTTACTTACCTGCTTTGTCTCTGTCTCTCTCTACTGAAATAATCGTGACATTGTTGTTTGTACCTACAGCATTGCAAAACACACAGCTTCGAGAAAACACTCTTCCAGAATGAGGGATTGCTGTCTTCTGCCAACGTTGGTTTATTTGGTGTCCTCCCATTCCATACAGCAAAGAATTTGTTGTGCCAAAGTAATTTTACCATCAAATACAGTGGTGAGCGCGTGTTCCCTCGCTCATGCAAATAATATTTTCTCTGGCCTTTGTTTTACTGGCCCAAGACAAAAAATAGATTTTTTTGACGAAGAGAAACAAGTCAATTTTTTTATTAGTGCGTTTTTCTTTTCTTAGAGCTTTTGGGTTTTTTGGAACATGAAGGGCAAAAGCATTCATCGAAAAAAGAATTGGGAGTCACATCCTTCCCATCCATACCAAAGTAATGAACAAATAATTCCCCTTCAGTGTTTACACAAATGTTGTCGCTGTCACTGGCTTTGGCGGTGCCATCCATGGAGGACATCCATTCTCGCGAATCTTCTGAATCCTCCGAATCCTCTACCAAGTTCTTGATCCAGACGTAGTTGTATTTGGGAAATATTCTAGGCATCTTGCTTCTTTTGTGAACAATGTCGTCCAGAAACACTAGGGAAGATGAGCAGCAATGATTGGCCAAAGAAATTGGTCCAATCAGAATGTAGGATTCGGTTCCACTTTGGTAGAGGGACCCATATGTTCATTTTATCAAAGAATTTTCAAAAAGGATCTTGAGGGAAATGGAAAGGAAAAGGATATCCTTGAGCAATGAGTTCTCCATACAGGTCATTCTCCACTTTGTGAAGCGTTCCCCACGCGGACGTGGGAAGAAAAGATGCTTTTGAGTCATGCTGGAGCATACTTATGTTCTGTTTCTTTCTGCGAAGGTACAGTCCCAAGCCTGCAACCTTTGACTGCTTCACGCAGAGGACACTCTCTGGATGGAGGAGGCACAGGTAATATTCGTAGAGAACAGTGGTTATATCCTTCCTTTTCGCCCTTTCCGAGTAATTCTTGTTGCCTCTTTTCTCTGTGTAAGTGCAACTCGAACGTGTCAATCTGATGAACCTTGTCATGTGAAAAGAATAACATTAAAAAAAATAGGGACAGAAGTGATAAACGATACTTTAAGAAAGGTTTCAAAAATTGCGAGAACTGCTCTTTGGTCAGGTCCTGTTTTTCCAATTGGCTCCTAATCTCTTTTTTCTCCAGAAATTGTTTTCTAAAAAAATGCCAATATCTCACTGCAAAGCAAAAAATTAATTTAACGAATGTGGAAGAACTTTTAAAAGAAAAAACAACAAAACTAACTAGTACTTACCTATGTCAGGGATGGCGTATCCATACTTGTGGCGCAGGGCTTTGAAGCAAACACCTTTTTCTTTTCTGTTCACCTTGTTTGGGGTGACAATCTCCTCGGCTGGGCATTTCCTTTTCGATTTGTTTGAAGACATTAGATGATAAAGATAGGGGAAAATAAAAAAGATTAAAAACAATTGCAGAATAGCAATCAGGATGTGAACAAGGGATGAGTTCAACAAGAACAACAAACAAACAAGGCTACCTACCTGGACTTGACATTGGCAGGCAGAGGCAGGTGTCACAAGGTGTCTTCGTTCGTGTCTCTCTCCTCTTTCTTTCCTTGAAAATGGGATTGTACATTTTTCGAAAAGAAAATATTAAATGTATCCAAAACGAACGTGATACGTCAAGATTTCAACAAGAGATTTTAAAAAAAGGAACACAAACACACTGCGGAAACACATTGTTCATTTTTAACCTCCTCGCTCATATCCAATGAAGAGAAAGGGAAATCATCAAGAACTTGACATCCAGGACGATGACCTGGACGTTGATAATTCTCTGTCCAACGATTCTTCTACTTCTTTAATAAAATTTCAAGTATTGGAGTATGCGTACCAGAAAGGAAACATTTATGCATTTGGAAGAAAACAAACTGGAGAGAGCGTATGTTGCAAAATATATGGATTTACTTGGTACTTTTATTGGAAACCTCCTGCTTTCATCAACAAGATCGACCTACCTGATTTATTATTGCGTAAAGCAAATGAGAACTGCAGAACCCAGCTGAAAATCCAGGCCGCGGACTCCTTTTCCTTCAGCATACCAAAATATCATGAAAGCTACTTCCCTTACATGAGCAGATACCAAGAAGAAAAGAAATTTCTTTATTCCTCACACCAGGAATCCACCACCGAATGGATAAGGCTGGAATTCTCCTTACAAGAATTCTTTTATCCTTTCAAAGACGCTCTTGTCCAAACCATTCAAGAATATTGTGAGCAACAGCTTCTCCCTTTCCCCAAGGAACTGGAGTTTGCGGAGTTGGACGTAAAGCCCATTCTTCGGTTCTGCTCAGACATGGACATATGGGGATGTTCTTGGCTATGCTTGGACAAAAACAAGAGTTTCCTCAGAAAGGAAGAAGAAGAAGAAAACAGAAAATGCTCCACCTGCCAAGAGGAGTACTGGATTAATTGCAACAATGTAGTTCAATCCTCGGACTCGGATTCCCTTGGAAATGCACCTTTTCTCAAACTGGCTTTCGATATTGAATGCCTGGGAACAGAAGGAGACTTTCCCGTGGCAGACAGGGACCACGACGTTATTATTCAAATATCCCTCGTCCTGTCCAAGGTGGGAGAGCAGGGTATCTTCGAGAGGCATCTTTTCAGCGTGGGGGAGTGCGCTTCCATTGCTGATGCAATTGTTCACAATTTTGAATGTGAAAGTTCTATGCTGATCACTTTTCAACAATTCATTCAGGAGAAAGATCCAGATATATTGATTGGGCACAACGTGGAGCTCTTCGACTTTCCATACATTATTGACCGATGCAAGCATCTGGGGATTGCAAGAGATGCCCTCTACTTCGGAAGAATGCTGGACTCTCGCGCGTGGAAGAAAAAAGTCCAAAAATTCAGCAACCAAACCAAAGGACAGGAGAGGATGCAGCTGGCAATTTCAGGAAGATGGATAGCCGACACTTACACCATCATCAGGGAAGGCACTGTAAAATACAGGTCCTACACATTGAACATGCTGAGCAACGAGATTCTTGGGAAGCAAAAGATTGAGATACCTTACAGCTCCATAGAACCAACATGGCTCAGCGGTCCCGAAGGACGGGCAAGAATTGGAGAATACTGCATATGGGACGCGGAGCTCTCGTGCTTGCTGCTGGATAAGCTGGCTTTGGACGTGGACAAAATAGAAATGTCTCGGGTTACAGGGGTGACGCTGACGGAATTGACCACCAAGGGACAGGCGGTGAAGTACTTTGGAATGTTCCTAAGGAATTTCAATAAAGAGGGTTACATCTTGCCAACTCGAACCCGAACATCCAAAATTCTTCATGGAGACGATAACAAAGAGCTCAAGAAAGAGGAAGAGGAAGAGGAGGAAGAGAGCTCCTATGAGGGGGCCATGGTGCTTTCTCCTCAGGTCGGATTTTACCAGGACCCGGTGGCCACGTTGGATTTCATGTCCCTGTATCCAAGCATCATTATTGGACACAACTTGAGTGCCGAAACGCAAGTTACCCAGAATCAGATCGAGGAGAATCAATGGAAGGAAGGCATTCACTATGAAAGGAGCCCAGTGGGAGCTTGCTTTCTAAAATCTGACATGAAGAAGGGCATCATTCCCAAAATTTTAGAGAAGTTGTTGGCCAATCGAAAGAGGGTGAAAGCATTGGAAGCCGCAGAGAAAGACCCCTTTCTGAAAAGAGTTTTGAACCTCAGACAAAATAACTACAAGCTCTCAGCAAATTCCATATACGGCGGCACGGGCGAAAGGCAAGGCAAAGTGCAGTGCTACGACGTGAGTGCCTCCACCACAGCCTATGGGAGGTACATGATTGAAAACGACGTCAGGAATATTATTGACAACATCCCCGAGAACAAAAACAAGGGCATACAGGTTATCTATGGAGACACTGATTCGGTGATGATCCTGATGCCAGGTTTTACAGTGAGGGATTCCATGAACTACGCAAAGAACGTGTTGCTTCCTTTGATTAACTCGCGATTTCCCAAACCCATTTGTCTCGATTTCGAGAAGGTGTTCTTTCCCTACCTGCTACTCAGCAAGAAAAGATATGCAGGAGTCCACTGGACGAAACCGGACATGTATGAAAAAATCAACTTCAAAGGAGTGGAAAGTGTGAGAAGAGACACTTGCCGTCTTGTTTCAAGATTGGTTGAAAGCGTGGGAAAGAAAATCCTCGAGGAGCCCTTGCAAAAGATTCTTGCCTTCGCCTCTTCCTCCTCCTCCTCTTACAGTGAGGCGTGCAAGCAGCACTTCTCGGAAGGGGTTAAGAATGCCAGGAATTACGTCAGAGCAGAGATCAGCAGTCTCATGTGTGGAAAAACAAGCATGTTCCTCTTGGAAATCAGTAAAGGACTCAGCAAGTGCATAGAGGGTTATGCGAATCAACAGCCCCATGTGGAGTTAGCCAAGAAGATGACCAAAAGAAATCCATTGAATTCTCCCAAAGTAGGGTCTCGCATCAAGTACGTCATTGTGAACCAGAATCACAAGCTTCACAAAGGGCCCAGAGAAAAAGCATTGGTGCACGAGAAAGCCGAGGACCCTCTGTGGATTCTGCAGCACCCAGAGGAAAAGATTGAGTTGGATATTGAGTACTACGTGCGGCAACAGCTGCAGAAGCCCCTCTGTCGAATCTTTGCGCCAATTTACCAGGGAAGACGTTTGCTTGATCATCAAGTTCTGAAGGACAAGCAGTTGCAGAAATCCTACATGGACTTGAGTTATAGGAAACTATTTAAACCTTATCTTAGGTATGCCAAGGCTCCCACTGTGAGACCACAATTTGGCATTGGAAAGTATCTTGTGGTGAAAAAGAAATGCCTGACCTGTCAGAGAGAGAGCACAGACACTGCTCTGTGCAATTTCTGCATTGCAGAGGGCAAGACTGCCCAATCCGTCAAGGAAAATGTGGTAAGCGACATTGAAGACCTCATGGTAGTCAGTGAAGCAGCTTGGAAGAGATGTGTGGACTGTGCCAAGAGCAAGCAGAATGCAGTCGCGTGTGTAAATACAGACTGCTGCTTTCTCTACGAGCGGTATGAAAGGGAATCACAGATTGCCAGTTTGCAACGCAAGCTCTCGGTTCTGAAGTAAAAGGATTAATTGAGAAATTGTAGAAGAAATAAACAAAACAGCCTTTACAAAAAACCTTGTTTATGAATAATGTATGAAAATTTATAGTGTAAATAATTTAATTTGTGTTGTTCAAGCACATCTTTTTTTATTTGTAATGATTTTAGCTTCTTGCTTAGAGAAACAATGAAACTTTTTTAAAAAGCATGACATTGACAATCCAAATTTTCAGTAAAAAGTCAAAAAAAGTCAAGGAAAAGTTCAATTTATTATCTTTACAAAAATTCCAATTTCGCAAATAAAAGAAAAATGGTTGTGCACATGAACGTTACACTCCATCATCATTTCTTCTCTTTGCACAATCTAAGCGATCTCCTTCGATCATTGGTAAATGTGCTTCCATGTCTTGGTGTATACTGTTCCCAGATTTTTTTATCCAAAGGCATTGGATTTTCCTTGCTTTTCTTTTCCTGTTTCTGTTCTAATTCTTCTTCTTTGTCTTCTTATAACAAAAGGCAGTTAGTTAAAAGCGGCGAAAGACGGAAAACAAATTACAATTACCTGTTTGTTTTTGTTTCCTTTCTTCGGAAACGGTGGTTGTGGTGGTGCTTACTTTAGCAAGAGCAAGATCGTTCTTAATAGTCTGGACAGATGGATGACGTCTCTGAAAGTGATCTTTTCCAACTTTTTTCTGTTGTTTTGCTGTCTTCTCTTCCTCTTTCTGTGGGACTGGTTCTAATAAAGAGGGTAGTTTAGTTAATTGAGCAAGTTCAAAGATGAAAAAACAAATACAATTACCTTTTGGCTTTTGCTTCTCCTCCGCGCTTTTGTGTTTCATTTCAGTATTCCGTGAAGGGTATTCTTCTTCTATTTATTTAAATAAAGTGTGGAAGTCAGCTAAAAAACAAGTGTGCGTTGGAAAAACAAATTACCTTTTGTCTGCTCCTCTTCTTCTTTATCTTCCTCATTTTCTCTAGAAAAAACCCTCGGTGAAGGATCTTTTTCTAGGTCTTATGTTAAAAAAAAAAGACAGTTACATCAAAAGAACAAGTGAAATAAAAGATGGAAAAACAACTAACAATTTACCTACTCGCCTCGCCAACTTTTCTTCCGTGCTTTTGCGACGTATTTCAGTGGTGTGTACTGCATTGTCTCTCTTCCTCTTCCTTCCTGATTCATTTTCTTTTTGTTTCTTCCCTTTATTCCTTTCCATTTCTATTTGCTCTTCTGCATTCTCTTCCACGTTCTCTATTGTTGTAGCTTCCCTTTCCATTTCCGTGTTCTTTTTCTTTGACGACTCTTCTTTCCCTTCTTCATTCGCTCCTTCCTCCTCTGTCCTTGTTATGACGACTTTCTTTTCTAATTAATGAAAAAAGTATGGGTCAAAAAGAAAAAGAAAGAGAAAACAAACTAGTTGAAAATTTAACGTTACCTATAGCATTCATTTCAAAAAAATTGGTAGCTTCAGCTTCATCTTTGGAGACCAGGATCTTATGAGAAAGCGGATATAGAATAATATCACGTTCTGTGGGGCTTTTTATTTTGTGATCCCGATTGACCCACTTAACCCACTCCGACAGGGTTGGGTCTTTTCCTTTTGCTTTAGGACCGTTCCAAAGTTCAATTTTCTTCTCCCTTCGGTATGTGATTCCTTCCAACACCAGTTGAGCAATCGTTGGGTTGTCGTTACTGATGTATACAAAATTAAAAACAAAACAAGAAAGAAAAAATAAAGAATAAAGAACAAATAGAGAAAGATCTCACCCCAAAATCGAAAAAGGGAATAAGCTAATCGCCTTAAGTAAGGCTTCCAAAGTGTTTTTGCATATATAGCCAACCGGATCCTCGGTAGTAATGTAGAACATCTTAATGTAGTTTTCCAAAATCAAAACTTCACGATCAGACACTGTTAGCAAGAAATAAATAAGTGCAAGACATAAAGAAATGACGCAAAGTGATAAAGACATAAAAAAATGATCAATGAAAAGAATAATCAAAACAAAACAATTAGCTTACGGTGATGCTTCGATTTAATGTAGTTGTTCAAAATATCCTGATTCACCAATGCAAGTTTTTCGCATTCCAAGAGAGCTTCTTCTAGATTCTTCAAGTCCATGAAAATAAAATAATTATAACAAAAGCAGAAACAACTGAAGGGGTTTTATCATCACGCTATACCTGTCAAATACTTACGAAAAATTGCACGAGATGCCTGTCATCACGTGAGTCACGTGCAAGTGTTGCCATTCTTATACACGGAACATGTACTAAATATAGAACGAGAGAATTAAGAATTGATTTGAGATCATTGAGGTTCCAAATCTTGAACTTTGCATTCACTTCCTTCAGCTTTATTTGTTGTATGTCATTATTCGTCACATGATCCATGATCACCTATTTTTGGTAGAGAGTGCAAGTGCGCAAGAGTGACTGCACACGTGATGACAGGCATCTCGTGCAATTTTTCGTAAGTATTTGACAGGTATAGCGTGATGATTAAACCTGACACTCATGAATTTTCAGGTATAAAATCATGCAAGGGAAGCTTTCTTCTTCACCCAATATTCATCTTGTTGTTTGTTGTTTCATTTCTTTAGCTTTCCTGATTATTATTTGTTTTCATTTTCATCATGGACCTTTCTAAACTCGAAAGCGCTCTGTCTACCTGCAATGCCATTGGAATATTGAATGATGATATATTAAGCAACTACGTCAAAGCAAAACATGAATGTAAGTTGAAATGCTTAGTTTATTCTTTGCGTGTTGGTTGATTTATTCTTTTCCTCGATAATCATTATCTCTTTCGTGTCTCTGTGCGTTTATTAATTTCAATTTGACAGTGTCTGGACCTGAAGCAGAAAGTTTAAAACTGTACATTGAACAACATTACATTGCTCTCCGGAACCCAGAGGGTATGGGGTACATTTCTAAGCAGACATTCGAATACCTAGTCAATTCAGTTACTTTATTCCCCTTTTCGCGCGAAGGGTGAGCATATTCTCTATTTTAGTATCTTGTTTGTTTATAATTTTTTTATGTACTAGTTCCGACAATCCGTGCATTGCACAATTGATATTGGATGGCGTCAACACCTACCAAATAAAACACAATGTTATGATCTGCCCGAAGGAAAACAAAGACGCAGAAGCCGTCAGCATATCGGAGTGGATGAAAAAAGACAAGCAAGCTAACCCCAGCTCCTCTTCAATTCTTCACAAGATGCTCAGGAACCTCGCACCTGATCCTAGAGTATTTGCCGAGCAGCAAAGTAAGTATTATTACGTTTGTTGTTTTCCGATACGTTGTTTCTTGTTCTCTTTGACTAAATGATTTTCATGAACTTAGAAGAGGAGCTTGTAATAACAACAGCAACAAGCAAAGAGGAGGAAGAGGAGAAGAATATGGAAAAGATGAATGAGAACCTCTCACCCGATCCTACAGTATTTGCAGAGCAGCAAAGTAAGTATTATTACGTTGTTTATTTCTCTTAAATGACTGATTTTTAATTAACTAACTGTAACATTAGAAATGAACGAAGACAAAGACGACACGAATATGGACCTCTCACCTGATGTTATAGATTATTCAGCATTTGCCAGGTACCAAAGTAAGTATTATATTTCTTTTTTCGGGTACCTCTTTGACTAAATGAATTTTTAATTAACTAGTAGAGGAGGATGTAACATCAGAAATAAGCAAAGAGGAAACGAAGGAGGAAGAGAAGGAAGAGAAGGAAGAGAAGGAAGAGAAGGAAGAGAAGGAAGAGAAGGAAGAGAAGGAAGAGAAGGAAGAGAAGGAAGAGAAGGAAGAGAAGGAAGAGAAGGAAGAGAAAGGGAAGAAGAAATCACAGAAATCACAAAGAGCAACAAAGAATCTGGATCTTAAGACAATAATAGAGAAGGGGAGGGAAATATTTATAATAGAGGATGACGATGAAAGCACACTAGGGAAGGAAGCTGTGAACTTGAAAAAGGTCAACAAAAGGAAAACTCCATCGTTCGACATTTGTATTACCACTCATCAACGCAAGCACGCAGGTATAACTTTGTTTTTCCTTTTCTTCCATGTCCCACGTTTCAGTTTAATTAAACTACTACCTACATTTATGAAGAACGCAAAGCATCCTCTGGAGAAAGAGAGAAAAAAGACAAGAAAAGAAAGAAAACAGGTAACGCAACGCAACATTGTGTTTCTCTCTCTCGCATCTGATTATACTAAACTGCTACATTTATTAGAAGAACCCGAAGAATCCTCTGGAGAAAGAGAGCCGTTCACAATCAATGAGACTCCCCAGACAAACATTCCCTTGGATGACGTGGAAAATGTCGTCAAAAGGAGAAGATCAGTGCGCGTGTTAGAACAACAACAGAGGATACAGGATGATAAGCAATGGAGACTTGAGAGAGAGAACACGGCCAGAAAACAAAAGAAAGAGAAGAAGTAGAAGAAAGAGAGGAAAGAGAAATAGAGAGACAACAGAAATGATGACTCTTGTAACTTTTATGTAAACACATTGTCTGTTTGCAAATAAAAGCTTCTTTTATCAAAGAAAGCACATACGTTCTCTACTTGTCGAATCAGTCTTTATTATGTATTATAGAGGAAATGAGGAACATTTGCAAGTTGTGTTAGTGGCTGAGTAATGGCAACAGAGTAGTAGTAGGAACTTGGAGAATGATCAAAAAGAAACACGAAATGATAGAGTTATATTTATATATATTGTTATTTTGCAAGTTAATTTAGCACAATGATTGCAAAATAAAGCAGCTTTCCTTTATCCAAATACATTTTCAACACTGTATATAACATATAGAAATCCATCTTCACTTTTGTGTTTCTCGTAAATTGTGGAAATCAGAGTGGTGTTGCAAGGAAATACAAGACCATTTTGAAAGGAGAAATGCACAGTATCTTTGGGTCGCAAGGTCATGAATTTTAGTATCTCTAACTTGAGTTTTCCTAAAGTGACCTCCGATGGCACCAAGAATTTCGTCTTGCTTACTTCCGGCAATGTCTTCTGATTGCTTGCTTTGAGAATAACTGGTATGCTTTGAGGATGTTTTTCTTTCAATTTTTTTACGAGGTCTTTTCTTCTGTCCATCGATAAGGGAAGATCATTTGCTCGCATATCTGTTTGTTAAAATTTTCTTTAGCTTAGGTTAGATATTAAGCATACAAATACATCTTTTTTTTAACGCAAGTCTATAGTTCTTGTGAAAGGGAACCTTTTTATTTTTTTTGCTGATGCTTCTTCTGTTTTTTCTGCTCTTCTTGTCGTCTTGTAATTTCATTTCAGTGAATCAAATTTATAATTGAGAGTTTCGTGCATAGCGTTAAGAATGAGTGGATTGCTCCATCTCATATCGCTGCTGTGAAGGTAAGGTGCTATAAGAGGTTGTTCATTATCAATCATCCAGAGCATGTCGCCTGCAATTCTGGTCCCTTGACTGTTCCAACCTATACCTCTGAATTTTGGTGAATGTAAATATTGCCTGCTGGAATTGTCTATTTCCAAAGGCGTTCCAAGGCTCCCATAAAAGAGAACAACAAAAAATCCTTTTTTGCTTGCCATTTCACATTTTCTAATTTCACACACGTAGGGATAGGCGCATTTCACTTCAATGATAACGTTCAACTCTGGAAGCCAAAAATCAGGGACATACATGGGTCCTTCCCCAAATCTAAAACCAACAGGTTCATACAAGTACTTCACGTTGAGAATGTCCATCAGGCGCGCATGTTGTGCTTCCAGCTTGCTTTTAAACGCTTGCCCTTTGTAAACGCAGGGTATGGCTTTGATGGTAAGGGGGCCATTGATTTCCATTTTCTGTTGTAACTCCTTGTCTTTCTCCAAAATCTGCTGCACTATTTTGGAAGGGTGCACCTTAAGCATGAGGAAATAGGCAGCATTGAGATTAAATGATGGGTTATTTTCCTGACTTTGAATCTCCTTAATTTCATGAAATTCGGCTCCCAGCCCCCTTTTCACAACGTTAAACAAGCCTTTCAAGTAGTATTTGCTCTCTGATTTCTGGTATATGAATACCATCACCTCCTTTTTATTGAACATGCTGCTTGCCATTGCCTTGCTGTTGACACCACATGAGCTTTCTTGATACAGGATGTACTGGTCTTCAATGTAATTCCTGTATCTTGATCCATTCTCCACGGTTATTACCACGCACTTGGCGTTGCTTTGTTCATCTATGGTGATTCCTGTCTTTCCAATGTAGTACTTCTGAAAAGTGCTCACAGAAATCAAATCACCGTAGGAGGAGGACGGGTGGCTTCCTTTTGCATTCTGCTCTGCCATCTTTTCTTATTTTTATTTCGTATTTGTTAGTATACTCAATACTTGAGAGGGTGGATATGTGAGCTTCTTACACATAAAAAGAAAGCAGAACAAGGCATCAGTAGTTAAGGCATTTCGCTGGCACTTTTTAGATTTTGAAATTTAATTAGTTTCAGATAAGCATTTACTTTTTTTTTCATTTTTTCACTCCTTCCCTTTTTTTAAAAAATACAAATTGTTTTACTACTTTATTTTCCTTTATACTTTCCCGTGTGTGCATGTATTTTTTTGATTTTATAAAGGACAAACAGGGCACGACAAAGGAATAGAAATTTTTTTTCAGAAAAAACTCGCATAGATTTCAAGTAGATCTTAGAGACACCCGCAGGGCGCGAACTCAAAAGCTCGCACGCAGCAAGAACTTTTCATTTTTTCCTTCATCAGAAAGCAGAGCGAGCGGTAAAACCTACTGTTGAGGAAAGGAAAAAAGAGATACGCAAATACAACATACAATCCAATACAATGACCGACATCATCAGCGAAAGTGAAAGCATCATTGAGGATGACATTGTTCCCTTGAATTTCAAGCTTGACAAAAGCACTTTCTTTCTTTCCGAGGAAAAAGCAACAGAAGCCAGCAGTGAGACGAACCAACAATCGCTCGGTCAGAGCCAGGCTATTTCATCATCAATACCAACCCCATCCACTTCTCCCACACAGAAAGGTATAAGCATTATTTTCTTTTAATGTTTGTTTTGACAGTTGTTAAATTTAAACCATTTTGTTTTAACTTTATTTTTTTACTTTTGCAGAGGAGTTGAAGATACGTTTGCCTCTGAAGAAGAGAAAATCCGCCGAGAAGCAGCAAGACCAGCAGGACGCTGATGAGCTTGCTGTAGCCCAAGGTACTGCTTCTTCCAAGCGAAAGAAATCGAGTACCGGCAGTGGCAACGACAACAACATCGAAGAGGAAGGCAAGAAACAGAAGCAAGAGCCAATCAAGAAAGAAAGAAAGAGAAAGGCCAAGGATTCTTCCAATAGTGATGACTCGTTGCCAACTCCTCCCGCCAAGACCAAGGCAAAGACCCAAACAGCAGAGGATGGCGATCAGAAGAAGGGCAAGTCCAAATCCAAAGTTGCAAAACCATCGAAAAAGGACACAGAGGAGCAGCAAACCTCAAATGAGGATAAGGGTAAAGCTAAGGGAAGAAAAAGGAAATCAAATACGGAGGAGCACAAAAAACAACAGAAGGGACCTCAAAAACAAGGCAAAAAGTTGAAAAAAACCCCCAAAGAAGAACGAGACCAGGACCACGAACAGGAACAGGAAGAACAAGAACAAGAACAAAACGAGGAGGGAGCGGAAGAGGAGAAGACGAGAAAGACAGAAAGGGCGTTTCTCAAGGATTCTGTTAAGAAGGTGGCTTCTTTGAAGAGCATGAATGTGAGCAAGGATGTGTATGTTCAGCTGGAGGACTTTGTGAAACAGACTTTGGATTATTTACTTACCGTTCTTGCGATGGTGAGCAATTACGACGTCGCCACCGAATCCCTGGACAAGCTTTTGCAATACAAGAGTGCAAGCGTTCACTGCACGCAATCCTACCTTCAGAATCACTTGAGCATTTCGAAGGCGCAACGACAGGTTCTTGGTCGCCTTCTATCACTTGTCCTGACATACATGGTGGAGAACGCCATGCATATTGCTTACGAGGAAGACAGAAAAACAATCATGGGAAGGGATATCAGAAGCGCGGGATTGATTGCCCAAGATATTATTGGCATTGGTAACATCGTGTGCAGCAGTTCCTTCGAGAATGGCAATGACGATGACGACGACTAGCACAAAAAAAATCTAATGTAAAAGAAAAACTGAAATTAAAGATTTCACTTGTGTGATTAAAAATATGACTATTTGATTTTGTATACTTTCTTGGCAAAGGCAAAAAACAATGCTGAGCGTTTACTCTCTCAGCGCTGACCAAGCAAGAAACATTCAAAGAAACGCAAGCAGGAACACTATAAAACTTAGGTACTATCACGAGCTGTTAGAGAATTGTTATCAGTACATCCGGGCAGCTTCAGCCAACGGCCACTCTCATTGTTATTTTCGCATTCCCACTTACAGAGTTGGATATCCAAAATTGGACGTGCAGGAGGTAATTTCCTACATTTATCAACGTTTGAGAGAAAATCAATTCGACGTGTTCTCCACGCAAGTGCACAATGTGATTTTCATAGGATGGACAAACGCCGGGGAAGAAAATACTAATGAACCTCCCAGAAAAGAGGCCACCACTAAGAAAAAGAAGTGCTATTTTTAATAATTAATATAAATAAATAAACAAACAAAACAAAAAGAAAAGGCTGATCACTGCCTCCTATTTAACTTCAATTAATACGATATTGCATTTGCTGCGCTGCCGTCTGTGCATTTTGAAGCAGTGGTTGGTGCTGTGACATCAATTGACGCAGTTGAGGATCCTGTTGAACCTGATTAAATAATTGCTGTATTTGTGCGGGATTTGAAGTTATTTGTTGCAACATTGGCAATAGCACCGCGCACTCGGGAAACTGTTTTAGTGTTTGCATCAGCCTTTGTTGGCTTTCGGCCACTTGCTGTTCCATAGATCCACCTGATAAAGGTCTTTCTTTGATTTCTTCCATGAACTCTTTTAATACCTTACCAATGCTTGGATGCACGACTTCCAATGTTTTCAGCAGTCCGTCCACCTGAAGAAGTAAGGCCTCGGGATTTTCTTGGATGTTGGAGAGAGCGCTACTGCCAGTTTCATTAGTAGCCCCGTTCAAAGATTCGTAGGCATGTCTGTAGCATTCCTGAAGGCTGCTCCATATGAATTTCTTCAACTCTGGGGGCGTTTGCGGGTTCCAAAGAGTAGACGAGTTGATGGCGTTGAGCAGCGGAATGCGGCTCCATGCTTGGCTGAAGAACTCGTCATTTTCTGCAAATAAAAGATGACACGAAGGGCCAACACTTTCCAGAAATCTTCTCGCTGGTAAGGAAATGTTCACCTTCAAAATCTTTTGCAATTCATCAGGAAACTGGCTGATTATGTAGTGATTGGGATAGACTGCCTTGAGTTTCACCAAGAAGTTTAGAAGAGAGTCGTTGAACTTTGAAAATCTAATAACAGTCCCCTGCATTTTTTTTTTCTCTTTGTCGTCCTCCTTCTTGTTGAATGAAGAATACAAGAAAATTAATGCCGATGCAAGGTGCACCCAGATTATAAACAACCAAAAAGATAAAAATCTTTTTAAGTTGAACTAAATCTCAATCGCGAATTTAAATAAATTTTGTCAAAATATTCTGTGCGAGTGACAAACGAAAAACAAACCAAAAACTCTTTTTTTTCTGGTAAACTTTCTACTTTTTTTTGTATTATACTCATTTGCCATTGCCAATTTAATATTAAAACAAATTTAAAGAAGGAAGTAAAACCCAGGAAATGCATGGAGAACATGAAGCCAAAATGCTTGAACGTAAAAAAATGCTCGATCAGCTTCGGTCGCAGCATGATCTGTTGAAAGCAAAGAAGATTGAAAAGGCTTTCCGAGTGCAACAATTCGACACTCCAGAAACAGTCACAAACATTTTCAACCCGGAAGGCTTAAAACCCTTCTTTGGATCGGAACCAAAGCGCCCCTTGACCTGGAACTCCTACCCACTTGTCAGTAAACCCCCCAAAAAAGCGGTCATCAATGAGAACCCTCACAGGCAGCTACGAAAGGGAATCGTAGGAGACAACACTGCAGGTTATGCAAGAAAGAGGGCAGAAATGGAGAGCAAAGCTGCTCGAAAGCTGGGGGCTTTGGCTAACGTGAATCCTTACGAACTGGAATGCAAGAAGAAAAGAAAACTCTCAGGACTTTCAAGTGGAGCTTTTCTCATCCCCAAGCCAGGAAACGGGTATTTGTTCCGCCCTATGAGGCCGATGCACACCAACAAGCACGTTTTGTTGAATCCCTCTCCTTCGAGAGGAGGAGTTGCGAACACTGGAGGAATGGGTATATCAGCTGGACTCAAGCAGCACGGAGAACAAACTGACCCTAGAAATTATACCACGAGGACTGCAGGAATGGCCATGGTACCCAATTACAACGCCAATCCAGGAATCGGATCGAGGCCTGAAATGGTCGACATGGGAATGCAGAGGAAGGCAAAAACCAAACCCTTGGAGTACAGTGCTAACCCGGCAGGCAAGATGCCATTCTACATCGGGTACGACCATCACCAAGACCCAAAAAGGCAGCCGTTGGATGTGAAATTGCAAGGAACCGCTCAAGGGCAGGCCATGGGTGCTTATCCAAACATTAACGTGCAACTCCTTCCCACCAACAAGGAAACTTTGTTGGACGTGCCAAGCAGGGCGTCCCAACCCATGGGAGCTGATCCCCAGCGTGGTTTGCCTTCATCATATCAGTCTGTATACGATCTCCCAGTAACCAACAGAGAGTTGATGGAGCACGCCAAGTTAGTTCCGCTGGGCTCCAATCCCACCATGGGAAGCTCTGCTTCTTACAACACGGAGTACCTCCCTTCAGAAACTTTCAGATCCATAGATGTGGAGAACAGGGCAAACAATCCAGAATGCACTGGCAGCAACCCTTCCCGTGGCCTGCCGTCCGTTCTTGCAACAGATTTTAGCACGGAACCAAACTATAGAACCCTTCAGCAGAATATTCCCAATCGAGCCAGCAATCCCCTGGGAAGTGATCCTGCAAGAGGGATACCTGCCGTTGAAATCATGAACTTTGAACCTGCAAATAACAACCGCACCCCGCAATTGCAGAAGCCAAACAGCTTGACCAATCCTTTGGGATCAAATCCACAGAGAGGTCCCTCTGCTGCAAACAATAGCAATTATGAATCTGCAAACAACAACCGCACCCTTCAATTGGGGAAACCAAACAGCTTGACCAATCCTTTGGGATCAGATCCACAGAGAGGTCTCTCCGCTGCCAACAACACTAACTATAAAACTGCACCTGGCGAGAAGTACATTGCCACCCTTTCAAGAAACCACATGACCAATCCTATTGGATCAGATGAGAAAAGAGGGTTCTCCGCCGCTCACTCCAGCAACAACACTGCAAAGCCAAAGAAAGAGTCTGAGTACGCTGGAGCAATTAATAGAGCCAACGATCCAGTAGGAAACCAACAAGGGCGAGGAGCAAATGCAGCACGCAACACGACAAATGGAAGTTACTTCAAACCCACCCTGAAGGATGGCGCGGTGATACATTCTCGCCCAGAGGGTCCTTGTTCACATGGCGGATTCGAAGCAGACACCCGTTTGGAGAAGAGACTGAACTTAGAGTCCCTGCCTTACAATAAACGCCAACCAGAAGAGAACGAAGCGCGTTTCTATAACCTTGTTCCTGATAAATCAAGAGAAAATCCTGGAACAACTGAAACAGAGCCGCTCAAGGTATACAAGAAACACATGAATGAGAAGAGAGCAATGCAGAGAGATGAATGTGATATACTTGAACCCTTGAGAACAAATCCCTTTGTTTTGCCAGTACCACGCAAATGCGACGTCAGTGCCTGAGAAAAAAGAAAAAAAAACAGGGAAAAAACCCCTGTTGCTTGTTTTGGTGAATTTATAAGTAATAATAAAACCCCTCGCAGGTTAACATAAGGCCCTTGCCGTGGTGGGCGTTTTTCTTAGCTTAGCTTTTGAATCAACCATCGCGACAAGAACAGCACTTTCCTTTCCCTGGGCTTGAGGGTGAATGCATAGCGAAGAAGTATCATTATTACCACTATTTTTCAATTGATTTATTGCATTTCAAGTTTACCAAACATGCAAACCAAATGATTATGACCACTTTCAAAAGAAACGACTCGTCACACTCATATTGCAGAAGGTGTACGATCTTCGAGAGCGTGAGAATGAGAATATTATTTACACTCTTTCCTTGGTGTGTAAGCAATGGCACCCTATTGCTAAGCAACTCGCTCTTGACTGTGCTTCTGACAATGGACGCTATATTCCAATGTTTTTCTATTTCACTTATCACAAAAGACTTCTTGACGCGGAGCTGCTGCACTACAATTTGTTGTCGCCATTTGCTTGTAATGGTATTCTGGAATGCTTTGAACAAGAGAACATGGTTTCTGGCCAAGAACGACTGGTCCCTCCAGAATCACTTCCTCGACTATTCCTTGGCAGTCAGAATCTGTGCGACGTCGCCTGCGCAAAGGGGTACAGCAATATTTTCAGATGGGCTGTCCACAAGCTTGGTGGAATTGCTTGCAGTACATACCCTTGCATGTATCTTGCAAGCAAAGCAAACATGATGGAGACGTTGAAATGGGCGAGAGATAGAGGATGTCCATGGAACGAGGACACCATGACCCAGCTGGCAATGAACAGTAATGTCGAGGGTCTGAAGTGGGCAAAGAACGCTGGATGTCCTTTCGGATCACAAGCAATGGAGGGAGCAGCGAAGGCGGGACGTTTGAGGAACTTGCAATGGTTGGAGGAGGCGGGTTGCAGGTGGAACTTCTTCAACTGTCTCGTTGCTGCTGCATCTGGGGGCAATTTGGAGGTTGTGAAATGGATCCGTACGACGGATAAGCTAGCGAACGCATTTACATTTCGTTTCGAAAATGATTCCTTGACCCAGCATCCTGTTCAATTACCTCCTCGTGGCGAAGATAAAAGAGAAGAAGAAATCATTGATTTGAGAGGTGAATGTCTGCACATTGCACACAACAGCGTTGCATGCTTCAAAGCAGCGGAGCATGGCCATTTGGAGATCATAAAATACCTTGTGGAAGAAGGAAGATTGGAGTTGAAGGAACCCCTTTGTTGGTCAGCATTCAAAAACGCGCATTTTAACGTGATATGTTGGTTCTTGGAACAAGGGTGTGATTTAAAGAGAGCAAAGGAAGTGGCCTGTTTCTATGGCAATCCAAAATCCATAGAATTTGTTTTACATGGGTTTTCTGAGAATAAATGAACCAAAAAATATGCATATTTCAATAGGCAAGCAGCAAAATAAATAACAACAAAGAAGAGAGCTATAAAAAAACTCAAGCGAAAGAACTAATCAACTTGAAATATTTTTTCAATTGTTTTTGTTGGACGAAACTACGAATCAGTCCTAATGATGATTAATGATTTGAATATTTAAGATGTTATGCCACAATTATAATTGTTATTATGGGATGTCAATCGAATAGAAGAAAGATCACTCATAGCTGTCACGGTAACTGCTAGCTTTCCCTCCAAAAGAACAGTCAACTTTCCCTCCAAAAGAAAAGATAAATAGCTGTATCTATGCTTATGTTTTATTACTTCCCTCCTTCAATCATGGAAAGCACCGCCACCACCAAACTTGTAGCTGATATTATTACACTTCATTTCTCTGGCACTAATGACCAGGTGGAAAACTTTGAACAGGTGCTCAAGGCTCACAATCTCAAGAGAGATGAACTTCAACAGATTTGTAGAAGTCTTAATCTATGTGATAAAGGCACTGCAAAAAGAATGATCAATAAGATATTACAATATGTTAAATCCGAGCCTACTACAACGATTGTTTCTAGCAAGGTATGTTGCATATAAGCTCAATTAGAACACAATTGAATAAGCAATCTTTTATAGAGATGCCACCAGGAGGAAGAAGATGATGAGCAAAATGATAAGCTAAGTAGAAAGAAGTTGAAAATTGAGCAGTTGAAAACTAGGATTGATGAACAAGTATTGTATCATTCTTCATGAATTATCAAATCAACACTTTTGTATTTATTGTTTTTATTTAAACCATCCAGAATGCAAAGATCAGTACAATAACAAACGAGATCCAGAGAAGAGACAATGGCGATGCCATGAGGCGTGTGGAAGACAACATGAAGCATATGGAAGACAGCATGAAACGCATGGAAGAGGAGCTGAAATACCTGAGAGAAGTACACAAGATATCAGTGGAAACAAAGAACCAACAGCAGATCGTCATGGGAGGAGGAGCAATACCTGCTGCCACCACGCCAGCTCATCCCAAGGCAGGAGCAGGAGCAATGGGAGCGTTGAACTTGTCCTCTTTCCTTGATGCCACAGCGATCAAGAGCATCGTCAATGAAATGGGTAGTAATACATCAACAATGTTCATGGGAGTCGTTATAACCAGCTACCTAAGTGGATTCTTGCTTCCAAGTACACTTGTTCCGCTTGCCAACGTGATTCTTGTCAGTGCACTGTCTGCAATAAACAATTCACTGAAGCGCGAGATCCAGCATCCCATTCAGCCATCCGTCCAACAAGATGTCCAACCTCAAGTTCCCACTCCCTCTTCAGCCCAAGTTAGCGTAAATATCCAAGTTCAACAGCCTCCTCCATCTCCTCTTCGCGATCAACCTCATTCTTAGCTAACTATATTCTACTGCTGTTTAATGATGTATCTAAAGTAATAATTCTTCTATTTCCTCTTGGAAGAAGGGTAGATTACCACAATAAAAAGTGTACTTATATATATGGCTACTAAATGCACACAGATTGCACAAATCAACCCATAGCATTCTTTGCACCACATCTTCATCCCTTCATCATGTTCTCCACACTTCTTCTCAGCCTGTTCACATGTTAAACAATATATGAAGAGGAGGAATGGAGACTAGAGGAGAGGCAGTGATATAAGAGAGAGGAGTCCAGAAACGATTAGTAGAAAAGAGACAAGAAAAGAAGAATACTAGCAAATTAATAACAAACCTTCGAAGGTGCTTTGAAGTTTGGAGTATCACTGGCTTTGATAACTTTGTGATGTTTCTTGATTTTCAAACTGTGCACAAGAGAATTGTGATCCTCACAAAAAAAGTTCTCCTCGCATTGAGCACACCAATAACTTGCTACCTTCTTACACTCTCCTGAAAACGTTATTATCTCATCTGAAATTTATGCAACAAAGAATAAACAACTGTGTAAAGTGAGATTTAGGAATGAAGATAAACAATACCACAGGTTGGGGGAATATTAGAATGAATAGAACCCATTGCACTCCTCAACAAGTAATTGAGCTCTTCCTTTCTCTTCACTTGTGTGATGGTGTGGCAAACAACACAACTTATCTTTCCTTCCTCTTTGTTCAAACCAGTTATGATAAATCAAACATGAATAAAAATATCCACATACCAATTACACAACAGTTCAAACACAAGGAGTGAGCACAATCAAGTAATCTAAACTCCTTTGTGAGTATTACATGATAATTATGAAACCACAAAAAAACAGAAAATACCTTGGATCTTGAAAGAATTTGTTGCACACTGGACACTCCAACTTCTTCTTTGCTGTGCTATTGTTATTATTGTTTGCTGAGGATGATTGCATTGTGTTACGTGAAGAAAAGAAGGGAACAAAGAGAGAGAAAGCTGATTTGTGTCAGTGTGGTGAGTGTCAATCAGCATTTGTTGTAATTCAATTCAAATCAAATGAAATTACTCAAATGAACAAAGTTGTGGCATTGGTTGGAAGTAGAAGAAGGTGATCAGAGAGAATGAATTGGAGAAATATAAAAGCAAAATAATAATATGTTGTGATGAGGTTATTGAAGTCACTGAAAGTGGAAAACTTCAAATAAAAGAAGAAGAAAGAGATCAGGAGAGGGAGATCAATAGTGTAAAAAATACATACAAGTAATATTGGATAATAAGAAGAACAGGCTGTGTGTTTGTCACACCTTTTTCAACACTTCCTTCACATTTGATGAACATCAATCTCTTATGTCTGATGGTGGAACATTTGACACTTGGACAAAATGTAAAAATGGACTGAAAGTTCATGTCTGTTTACCTCATCTTCTCTGAAAATATAGTTGCAATATTTTTTCACAATTTCCAAAATTGATCAAAAAAAAATTTAAACGGGACCTCCACTGTTGGAAACTCAAATCAAAAATATTTTCTGAGAGAGAAGGGAAGAGACACACTTGGAGATTCTCTCATCTGCCTTTTTGAGGGTGTTGAAAATGTCTACCAGCAACAACGCCACGTCATATGGGGACGCCATTGACACGCTGAGAAGCATTCAAAAAACTCTTCTGGATCTAACTCCGGAGGACGCCCCTTTGCCCTATTTTGGAAGCATTATAGCCTTTCGAAATAACATCACGAAACTGATCAACCTGGCCAGGTCAATAAAAAACTACTTTGAGTTTGCCCTCAAAAGGTTAGACAAATTGTCCAACACAGTGGACATTGCAGATGCCGCAGGAATTTACGTTCAACAACTGAGTGAACTGATAAAAAATCAAGAAGAGTTGGTGCAGAAAATAATTGAAATAATCATGTCTTTGGGTTACATGGGAAGTGAACAGCACAAGATACTTCTTGCTTGGAAAATGACGATCCCAGTGCTGAAATTTGAAGTGGACCTCTCAAAAATCGTAATATCCATCTACACTGCTCTCAACAAAAGGGAACACGAAAGCATAAAACGTGGAATAGACGAACTGGTCGAACTGTTCAGGAGCATGAACGACGATTTCATTTCCACTGCGTGGGAATTGAAAACTACTCTCGAGCAATTGAAAATTCTTGCGAGAGAAAACAAGGACGATTGGACGGAAGACATAAGAACCTTGATGCTGGATGTGATATCTTTTACAAATACAATGATTCACACGTTCGCAAAGATAAACAAAGATGACGAAACAAGCAATTGAAAACTAAAGTTAGGACAAGAAAATTTTTTATTTTATTCTATTTACTGAGTGTTGCTTTCCCGTCTGATTCTCTTGGCTAATTGAATATCCTTTTCCTGAATGGTAACCCTTTTGGCATGAATGGCACAAAGATTTGCATCTTCAAAGAGGCCCACAATATATGCTTCGCAAGATTCCTGCAGTGCAGCAAGAGCTGCAGCTTGGACTCTCAGCTCTACGTTTATTTCTTGAATTATTTCTCTCACGAGTCTTTGAAATGGTAGTTTCTTCAAAAGAAGCTCGGTGGATTTCTGATACCTTCTTATTTCTCTTAGTGCGACCGTTCCAGGTCTCCATCTGTGAGCCTTTTTCACTCTTCCATCATCCCCGTACATTTTTTTTCCACCTCCCGTCCTGGGATCCAATCTTACTCGGGGTTTTCTGGGTGCTTTCCCTCCTGTGGCTTTACGTGCACGTAATCGCGTTCTTGCCATTTATTATCAACAACAAGTCAAATTTTCTTTTCTCAAAAAAATAATTTGTCCCGTATTACAAATAGAACAAACAAAATTTTTACTTGTTTTCAATTTTTTTTACGCAAATAAGAAGATTTATTTAATTTATTTCAAAGATTCCATGGCTTTTTGGGGTTGAATTAGTGCGCGCGAGCTCAGTGGATTTTCAGGATAAAGGGTATACTACACTCAAAGAAACACACCCACCAAATTAAACCAGCGTTCCAAGTCAAAGAAACAAATGAATTCTTATAAGTTTGCCTGTGACGTTTTCATGGGAAAAAGCAAGATTGCATTGCGAGCCGACGAATTCACTCTGGTAAGCATCACTGACGTAATGCCTCGTTTGATTCCAGAGGGCACTCACTTTGACGAACATCTAATAAACATTTGCAAAACCGAGGAGTCTGCTTTAAAACTCTGTTCCGATGAATCCAGATTTTATAAGATTCTTTTTCAAAGATACTGGAACACGGCACTACACGGAGTCGTATTCGAGTTCAGCATCTACGCGTGTCGAGAAATTCTGCGCCAACTTTCAATCATCCAACCAAGGGAAAAGGAAAACTCGTTTAATTTCAACAACTGGCAGCATTCCTCCTCCTTCCCCAACTTGCCGCGCCCGGTGGACTGCAGAGAAGCACGATTTTCCAAGGATGTCAGACTTTGGCTGTTGAATCAGGAGTCAAACTCCATGGAAACAATTTCCATAGAGCACGCGTTTGAGCTCAAACAGCAGGAAGCTTCTTTCCCTAGTCCGTCTTCTTCCTTCTTCAAGAAAAAAATGTTAATCTGTGCTGCTCACAAAAGCAACTCGCAGAATTCCGATATCATATGGAGGACCATAAACTGCGAACAGTTGCAGGTCAGGAAATGCCCAGACAACTTTAGTTCTTTTCCCATTTCTCTGCTTGTCAAATTTGAAAACGGCAAAAGCGCCAGATTGCACCCCTTCTCAATGCTCTATCTGGAAAGCAGGGAGTACAAGTGTCTCTGCGACATTGTGAATTTGAGATATGATGCCGAACAAAACACCATCCACTGGGACAAAAACTGCACTCCCAAAATCCTCACAGGAGTAGTGCAGTACTACCTGGCGCCACAATATACACAAGTTGCCGAGATTTATTTGGTGGACTTCCCGAAGCCCCATCTTTCCATGTGCTGCACTGAGTACTCGGTGCTGCTCGATGTACCAGAAAATGAATTGGTTTCATTTATCACAGACGATGGCGTTTTCTTGGGCAATCCACTGACAGTGGATAAGCTGTATGCGGAAAAGAACTTCACTATGAGTCTCTCTAGTTTTTTCTACTTTTACGGTTTTTTTGTTCTGCGAAGTGAAGACAAGCGGATGAGGAACTTGTGGCAGACGATGTTGGAAGTGCTCCAGTGCGTTCTCCCCAGGATGTGCTCGCACTTTCTGCTCGATGCCCATTTTCTGTCCAATTGGAATGAAAATGCCATGATCACGGAGTGAGCGAGTGAAAGTGAAAAAAACTGTGCGACGTTTTGAAACGTTAAGCCAAAAATAAACAGCAAAATAAATGTTTTCTTTTATACTCGCTTTTTAATTAACTACCAAGTTTCTTCATCACAGCTGTACTTCCTTTTCTTTTCAGGAATCCATTCCAGGTAATCATACACTTTTGAAAGTATTTCATTGGGAAGGAGAGATTTCAGGAAATAATGGTGCATAATGGTTTTGACCAACTCTTCTTCCTGAATGTCTAAAAGTGTCCTCCAATACTCAACGCTGTGTCTGAGCTGTGACTCCAACATGGCGGAGTTGATGATAGTGCCATCGCCATTCCTGCACTTTGATATCTCCTTGCTTATGAAAAATCCACAATGGCCCTTCCACTGTCCGGGAACGTGTAGGTTTCGAGCATACTTCCTCCAGAACACGTGGTACTCAAGGAACCTTATCGCACTCTGGATAGATCTCCTTCTTGCGTTATTGATCTCCTTGTAAGACACATTATTCAGGTACACGGGTTCGGCATATAAATTCAGAAACAACCCTGAGTAGGTTTTCTTGACTTTTCGGAAGTTCAGGGCACATAGTGGTACGAGCATACTTTTATCTATGGCAGTTAGAAAAGTTAGCGAAAATCTTTTTTTTGAGGAGTTCATTGGGAGATTCAAAAACCAAGAAGGAAATTAAATGAGTATGCAATCTGGAAATATGACACGAAAAGCAAGTTCGTTTTTATTATTTTTTTTGCTCCTGTTTGTCTTTCTCAAAAATTCATAACTGTGCAGTTGCATGGAAGTATACAAGATATCTGTGCATGACACATATGGAAACAAATATGGTGTGAATCGAGACGATACTTGGACAGTAGCTCATGTGGTAGATAAGTCGATAGAGAATCCTACTTTGGCATTGGAATACGTTTTGGAGAAGAACCTGTCGTTACCGTATTTTCACATGCTCACGTACTTGATGACACAAAATGAGTACGATGAATTCAAGTCCTCCTTCATGGAAAATGACCTTTATATCCACCACTGTCGCTGGTTCGTTGGTAAACCTCCAATGGAAAGGATTCTTCGCGCACTACGTCGAGATGGCGTAAAAGTGCTGCTCTTGTAAATACAAATTGGTTCAAGAATTTCCCTAGAGTTTGTTCTAAATCCCATCTCCCCTGAGAGCAGACATCTGAATTTTATTAAATTGAGGACACACGCACAGGGAGAGCTCAATTTTACTTTTTTTTATATTAATTTATAATGAACAAAGTTCTTCCTTTTCACCAAACAATAAAGACATATTGTAATCAACTTCCTCTTCCTTGGAAATTGGTTTCATAGTATGTTTAATTGTAGAAGATGGTGGAGAAGATGGAGGAACTTTCCAACATTCCATTGGAGGTTTAGAAAGGCGATCTTCCAATTTTTTCATTCTAAATTCCAGTTCTTCTACTCTTTTAATGTTAATGATCTGTTGGTATTCAATATCTGCGAATAGTTGTTTTTGTTCCACTGAGAATGTTTTAGCAAGTACGTTTGTGAAACGACCCTTTCTTTTTTCCAATTTGTTTGCAATCTAAAAGAACAGTACACATAAATTTATTTATTTTTTGAATGTTTGGAATATATAAGATAAATCTTCCCACCCACTTATTATCACGAAGAGGTAAAGGTTTCGTAATACTGCCATTCCAACTCCTGACATATCATTTTCCATATTTCGTCATGCTTCAAAATGTTTTCATCCGACTTCAAAAGGGAAAAGCATTTCAGAAATTCGTCCTGGTCCGTGAGCTCGCAGAACTTGTATAGCACGTAGGAGTAAGAAAGAAAATTGACTCTTTTTCTCTTATCTTTTGGTATACGAAAGAAAGGCTCTTGAATTTGCAAGAACATGCGTATCAGCCGATCTTCCTGGTCCTTGCTCATGCAAGGAGGAGGAATCCCGGTCAATCTCTGCACAATGTGGGGAATGTGCTCGTACCAGTCTGAAATCTTGAGTTTTCTTAAGTACTCCCTGACTCTTTTGGGAGTGACATATTTCACTTGATTCTTGTGGTGCTTTTTGAATTCCTCAATCAGGAGCAGGTACACCTTGTTGGGAACCTTGGTTCTCTCCTTCCCTTGAAATTGGTTTAGCCACTCCCTAAAGTGATTTGCTCGATTGTACGACGCGGAAGTTACCTCAATTGTCTGACCGTAGGATAAGTTTTTGACACTGGTGTCGATGAAGCTCTCGCTCTCTCCGCACTGCGGGCACACAAACGTCGCATCCGATGACAGAACTATTTTCAGAGTATTGCATTTGAGGCAGTAATCGCAGCCGTCATCCAGGGAGGAGCGTTTCATTTTCCCTTCAATGTTCTCTTGATACCTTTCTAGTATGTTTTCTATGCTTCTTTCTTGAACGTGATTGATGGGAGGAACTACTGTTACAAAGGAGTCAATATTGTCGTTGGCTGACATTGATGTGCAATTCCCTCCACTGGGTTGATCCAAGAAATTCAACCCTTCTTCAAATATTATGGTGAGCACGTTTAGATCCTTGAAACTCATCCTTGTTTTGGATAACACTTTGCTGAGTGTTTCATTCAAATTATTTTTGATCTTGAAGTAGTCCTCTTCTGCAGTCAGGTCGCCCGGACCGTGATTATACAAAGGAGACAGAAGGTAGAAGGTGTAATTGATCTTTTTCGAGCTGTGCGCGATTTCGTTGAGAATTTTCTCTAGTTCCTTGGAAGAAACCTCGCAGGGAATGGTGTAAACGTTGAACTCAAAAGGCGATCTTGCAATAGGATCGCGAAAACAAGAGTTTAAAGGCATGTCCGTGATAACCACGTCGAGATCATTATCATTGTCCGTTTCTCCAAAGAGGCCATCGGAAGGGGTTGCCCCCATGTTGATGAGGGGTTTGTGTATTTTTCTAACGCATGAGCTTTCCTTCCTTTCATGCAAGAGAGAAGCCTTGCTTTTGAAATTGATACTCACTGTTACCTGTTTTTTTGTTCCCACTTCAAACAGCTCGGTGACCTTGGAAGTTTCTTTAACGTAGTCAAAAAGCAAAGGTGCAATTTCTAACAGGTAATCATTCTGTAATTCCTTGCTTTCGATCAAGTGTATTTCCTTCTCCAGTTCAATCTTCCTCTGTTCGAGTTTGGTGATTTCGTGAAAATAATTTTTCTTTTTCGTATTCTTTGATTGCAACAGCTGATTTATGGCGGTAGCTATTTTTTGGTGTTCTTCCTTTCTCATTGGCAATAGTCTTTCCGTCACCTCAAATTTCGACAAATTCGCCAGATACTTCTCGTCAAAAGTTAGGGATTCCGATATTTTTTTATCACAGGCTTCCAAAGTGCTTGCTTCATCTGGCATCATTGCAGTATGTTGTTGTTGTTCAAGAACGTTGGATTCTTTGTGCTGGCGCCTTCTCTTGGCAATTCCTTTTCCTTTGGATTCACTTTGCGATGCCATCTCTGTTTTCAAAACAGTTTCTTGTGATTGCTTTGCAATCTCTTGATTTTGGGACTCCACGTTGTCTTGATTATTGGTTTCTTCCAAATAACTGTGAACATTTTTAGTTTTCACCTTTTTTTTGCGATGGTGTACGTCGTGCATCAGTTTCGCTTCTTTAGGTTTCTTTCTTTTGGATTTTTTTGAGTTGGAAGTTGTGGGTATCAAAAGAAGATTGATAGGAATTGATTCCTTGGGTTTATCACGTTGTTTAAGGTTTGAAACATTTTCACTTTGATTGGTCATTGCTTTGACTTAATTAGTTGTTGTAATCGTAGTGACAGCAATGAATAAATGAATAAGATAAATTTTGATTTGATAGCTGCAAAAGTAAATCTCTTTGTTCTGATTTTGCGTTGTAGATATTTTTATAAAAGAGGGGACTAATTTTCTTATTTTTTAATTTGATAATTTATTCAGTCTCCAAACATTTCGCTTCCTCTGCCTTCATTTGGTACCCCCTAAAGTTAGGATTTAGGATCATTAGGATTACAAAAGCTAGGAAATTTATTTTTCCTAACTTTAAATATTTGCACAGACAGACTTTGGTAATCCTAAATATTTGCACAGATTATCTTCAACAATTATCTTCTTCGTTGGAACTAGGTGACCTATTTGCACCTAGTCAAGCTTGGATATTCTTATTGTGGAGGGGACCCTGAATAAGGGATATTTTGGTTCTTTTGTGGAATCCCTGGTTGTGCGGGGAACCATATAAACAAAGGGAGGTAGTAAGCCCCTTTGAACTAGTTCTCCTTTCTCTCATCTGCTTCCGGCACCCCCCCCATACTATCTTTCTAAGAGGGGATAAATAGGTCCAAAAGACCGGGTGACGAATCCTTATCTATCTTCGTTAGTCGACGATAATTATCTAGGGGAGGAATTGTATTATTTATTTCTGTTTATATTTCATTTATTTGTCGATGGAAGGAAAGAAAGCCCTGGAAGAGAGGCAGAAGGTAGATAGAATGATGGCAGAAGAGAAATCAAAGAGACACATATTCAACACAGCATTGGAGGAGGCAAATAGACTTATGGGGCCGAGAGAAGCACCATTTGCTCCTCCTTCAGGTGGCTTCTACAATGCTTGGTACATCATCTACGAGATCATGGAGAAGACCTCCGTGAACAGTATCATAGAGATGGCAACAAGCAATTCAGGAAGGTACTGGGATGCAGGGTCAAAGAAGAGAGCTTTCAACGGAAGGGTTGCAGAAGCACTCCAATTGGATTTGGAAATGGATCCAGCACCATCTCCTCCTCCACCCAAAACCACAGCCACAACAACAAGTGAACAAAGAGAAAAAAGAGCAAAGGAGAAAGAAGAAGCACTCAAAAAAGCAAGAGCAATAAGAGAAAGAACAGAAAAGCTGATGAAAGAGCAAGAAGAAATGAAAAGGAAGAAACCAAAAAAACGTTCAGTAAAGGATACACTGGAGTTCATGAAGAAAGCAAGAGAAGCAGGAACAACGTGGACAAAAGTAGAGAAGTTCATAGTAGCAAAACACGACAAGAAGAAGGAGGATGACGACGAAGAGGAAATGGAGGTGGATTTAGCTCCAACTTCAGTTTCCCCTTTACCAGGTCCTTCAGCCGTGTTTGAGGATGACTCACTACCTCCACAACCTCCACAACCTCAAGTTCCAACACCCAATCCACCAGTGGCAACTCCAAGGGTCAAAACCAAGTATGTTGACCCATATGAGGATCTGATCCATTGGAAAGACTAGAAGAATGAACTTTCCAGAGTGGTGTATGGATATGGAGAGCTGGACACAGTATAGATGGGTGTAGACCTGTCTAAAAGGGTTTAAATTATACAGGATCCCTCTGGGAGGTTAACCTGGGGTGGTGTAGCAACCATGAAGAGAGGGGCTGAAGAAGAAGGCAAGCTGGTTATTCCAGAATAACTTGACCTTCTCGGTAGGAACTCTTTTAAGGCCAAGACACCACTAACCCTAGTCACATGACGCCGCAGTTTATCTGCTTAGTTTGAATCCCTGCCAGGAGATAACTAATGTCGGTGGCAATGCGCGTGAAAAAGGTCAATGGCTAAGACGAGCAGAAGACCTTGGGTATCGGCAGATATCCTGACAGACTGCGCTGGGCAAGGGGGTTTCTCACAACCTACCTTTATAAATACCAGCTATGGCACGCGTGGGTGTTCTACCAATAGAGGTAATGGAGTGGTCCTGTACCTTGAGGGGAATGCTTAATGTACAGTCGGAAAGAGAGAGCAATGTTGGTGATCCATTGGGTCAGACAACTCTCATAACTTAGTATCTTGTGAGCCTAAGATTGGGGGGATCTTATGATACTAAGCCGTAAGATAAAAGTCGAGCTGAGTGCACCCATCTACACAGGGTCAAATATTTATCTTACTAACTTACAACTCTATTCAAATCCTTTTCCCTCTCACTGTGTTAGTCAAAAAGGGTCTAAGCTTACTAGGTTAGTGTTTCGGGGAACGCTAGTTGTTGATGTTTGCTGCATCCAGTAGAGGTAGTTTTGTGAGAATGCTCCCCCCAAGGAGCAGTGGGTAGTTTTGCAAAGGTTAGAGAGTTCCTGTGTATAGCAGGGGGTAGTTTTGCAGGAGCACATTCGGTCGACCTAACTCCTGGCCGCCTTTACTCTTTAACTTTTGGCCGCCCACAGTTCTCAGCCGCCTTTACATTTCTTAGCTTTCACAGGCGTGGGTGTAGTGCTGGTTAGCTCTAGATGCTACATTTCTTAGAGATAAGAGGGTTGGGAATATACTCCCAGAGTAGAGTTAGTAAGGATCTTTTGGGTCAGTGGACTGGGGAAGCTTGTGTAGCAAGTGGAGGAGGATATCCGCATCCGTGGACTGGATGGTCAGAGGTCCTTTGAAGCTTGTGAGTAGGCGGCGATAGCTAGAGGAAGCGAGGAAGCTTGAGAAGCAGATGTGCCTGGAAAGGATGAAGCTTGAGAAGCTGGAAGTGGACATAGCTTAAGCCCGAAGGAGTGGAAGAGAAGAAGAGAAAGGAGGAGAAGAATGACAAAAGCTAGCTGGAAGGTAGCAGCAAGAAGAAAGAGATAGGTCCCCCACTATCTTGAGTACTCCTACCAAGGGGCGTGGAACCAGCAGCCATGGACTTAAGGAAGCAATCCAAGCCAGAGGATGTAGACGGGAAGTTGAACCTCTGGAATGGAAAGCAAACAGCACATATGGATGGACAAAAAATTATAATACATTTGGAATTTTAATCGGACAGTGGGAGCAAGCTACAGACAACGAGTGGAGGCATAGCCGGATACACAGTTGAATAATAGGGAGCAGTGCGGAACACATGGAAGACTAAGTGATGAAGAATGTAATTTAATTATACTTGTAACCACAAATAAACTACAATTACAAATATTTGCACAATAGAAAGAAATATTAGGACCAAATCACAAAGTTAGGACCATAATTAGGACAAAATCCCAAAACTAGGACCAGTTCTAGACAAACATTAGGATACAATGTAATGAGTGTAACAACAATAAAAAAATGAAGACTGTTGTTGGTTATAAGAGTGTATTTACAAAGTTCCTATGGAGAACAACAAACATTGATATCTTACAATTAATACTTAAGATACAACTCAGTGAATCTTGATTTCTTTCATGTAAATGGCCACAAATATCTAAAGACATCATTTCCACCTCAATAATGCCACTGCATGCCAAGAGATGAAGATGAAGAAGAAGAAGAATTTGCCTATTGTAGTTTATGTACATTGATAAGAGAATAAACAATTGGTTACAATGATTCGTCCTGGTTCCTTACGTCCTGCCTCGCCACGGAAATTCCTACAACTGGCTTTCTACACATACGGGTTGGAGCTCCTCTTCTCTTCATTGGCCTCTTGTCCTCTCTTCTCTCTGTATCCTTTACTTCTTCTTCCCACCTTCTGCCTGAGGTTCGATCTTCCTGGGGTCGGCTTTTCGATTCTTTGGATCTACATCCTCTGCGTCTTGTGGGGTTGTCTTTGTGGGTGTTGGAGCTCTTTTCAGGTTACTCTCTTCCCATTCCGTCAGGGCCATCTGCACTATTGGGTTCCCCTTGTCGGCTCTCTTTCTCTTCTCTGGATTTTTCACTGTTTCCACGTAAGAGGGTGAACCTTGCCTCTTGGTTGCCGCTCCTTTCTTCACTTGGATTACTGGGATTGGTGCTTGAGGTTTCTGGGGTTCCTTTCCTTTTTTCTTCTTTACTTTCTCTACTTCTCTGTCCCACAGTTCCTTTCCACTTAGCTTTCCTTGTGGTGGTGGCTGGGAGACTGAAGTTGGTGGAGCTGCTGCTGGTTCCTGCTTCTCCTCCTCCTTCTTCTTTTCTTCTTTCTTCTTCTTTTGTCTTTTCTTCTTCTCTGATTTCTTTGTTGGTGTGGGTTTGGGTGGGTTAAGGGTTTGGATCTCCTGGTGGACTCCAATGCCTCTCAGGAACAGGACGTACTCCTTTCCGTCTTTCTTGAGTTTCACCCACTCTGGTCCCCTTATGTCCAATACCACTCTGATCTGTGAAGGAACCATTCCACTGCCGTCCATCATATACTCTCCGTCCAGTACATGATTTCTTCCCACCTTGTCCTCCACGGCTTCCATGACCTCTTGGATTCTCAGGTAGAAGAATGGGACACGAATGGTATAGTACCATTCAGGGATTCCATATCTTAGGGGATATTTCACCCCTTTCCACACCAGGTGTTTCCTCTCCATCATCTTCTTCGCCATCTCTACTGTCTCGAAGAGCATGGTGAAGCGTCCAACCATCCCTGAGGGTACCAAAGCCAATGGTTGATTGGGACCTTCCAATGAACGAAAGAGAAGCACCATCTCTTCCATTGCTAGAGCTCCATAGCCAAAGACTGTCCTTTTAAGCTCTTCGGTCTGGTTCTTCCAACCAATGATCCTCTCGTAGGGGTCTGGATATCTCTTCCTTTCCCCTTCCTCTGCTGTTGTTGTGGTGGTTGTATCCATGTCCCCCTCCC
>Ga0335074_10000556_pt1 | contig 52112 bp, 40 predicted proteins | sample Lox_Sample_23_FD_206715 | JGI IMG/M metagenome (GOLD analysis project Ga0335074, IMG submission 206715) | Soil microbial communities from Loxahatchee National Wildlife Refuge, Florida, United States - Lox_Sample_2.3 | ecosystem: Environmental > Terrestrial > Soil > Wetlands | place: USA...
CTGCAGTGCGGTTTGCAGAGGAACGTCGCGAAATGCGACGTCAATGATGGTGTCGTCGCCATAAGGAAGGCAGTTATAAACCGATTGTTCAACTTCAATGGAAATGTGCGCACTGCGGGCTATCGCGGAGAAGGCATCCGTCAAACTGACATTTTTAAGCGAAAGGGTGAGGTTGTTGGCAAGCATTCTCTGAAGCTGTACTTCTTCCGCGGCCGGCTGGGAAGCGGATGTGGCACCTGGAACCATCGAACCCATCATCAACACAAGGGCCCCGGTTGCAACATTTATAAATATTTTATTAATAGACATCCGGAGACTCGTAATGACTCATAAAAACATGTGACGTGGAATTATACTTTGGGTGCAAAGGCATGGTTTAAACGCCCCTGGTACCGTGCGCGAATCGGTTCGATGGTTTGAGCAATAAATTCATCGACTTGTTCGACTGATCTTCCAATATACTGTTTCGGATCCATAACATCGTTGAGATCGACGCCGGCGAATGCGGAATCAGCTTTGAGCCGGTCGATCAGATCATTGGGCAGGCCATGCTCTTTGACCTGCCGGGCGGCGGCCAGGGAGTGCCGACGGATGCGTTCATGCAACTCCTGGCGGTCGCCCCCTGCTTTTACCGCGGCCATGAGAAGATTTTCGGTAGACATAAAGGGCAGTTCGTCACGGAGCCTCTGTTCGATGACCTTTTCATTGACGCTTAACGCACCTGAAACATAAATCAGGATATCGAGGATGGCGTCGGTGGTGAGAAAGGCTTCCGGGATCGAGAGCCGTTTATTGGAGGAATCGTCCAGCGTGCGTTCAAACATTTGCTGGGCGGCGGTAAACAGCGGCTGCTGGGTCATGCCCATGAGCCAGCGCGCCAGGCCGGTGACTCGTTCACAAAGAACCGGGTTGCGTTTATAAGCCATGGCCGAAGAACCGACCTGCTCGTCTTCAAAAGGCTCATCGATTTCCTTAAATGCGGCAAGCAGGCGTATATCGAGGGCCATTTTGTGCGCCGCGGCGCCTATCGCCGCAAGGCTGCAGATAATCTGTACGTCGATGATGCGGGAATAAGTCTGGCCCGAGACCGGATGTACCCTTTGAAAACCCAGCTTTTGGGCCACCAAATGTTCCAGACGGCGGACTTTTTCATGATCGCCGGCAAAAAGTTCCAGGAACGAAGCCTGGGTGCCCGTGGTTCCCTTAATGCCACGGAGCATCAGGGTTTGACGGCGCAGTTCGATGTCGGCCAGGGCAAGAACAAAATCGTAACACCAGAGAACCGCCCTTTTGCCGAGCGTGGACGGCTGGGCGGGTTGGAGATGGGTATAGGAAAGTACAGCCAGATCACGGTAGCGCTGGGCAAATTTGCCCAGACGGTCAATCAATACGCCCAATTTACGGGCAATGATATCCAGCCCGTCGCGCAAAAGCAGAACATCCGTGTTGTCGACAATATCCATTGAAGTAGCGCCCAGATGGATGATGGGTTTGGCCGCGGGGGCCGCCTTGGCAAAAGTGTGCAGATGGGCCATCACGTCGTGACGGAGGCGTTCTTCCTGACGTGCGGCTTCTTCAAAATCAATGTCTTCGATGTGCTCGCTCATCTGCGCGATTTGTTCATCGGTAATGGGGAGCCCCAGTTCTTTTTGTGCCTGCGCCAAAGCCAGCCATATACGCCGCCATGTGGAAAACTTGCGCTGTGGCGAGAAAACAGCCAGCATTTCCGGTGAAGCGTTGCGCGTTACCAGAGGACTTTGGTAAACCGACTGAGAAATAATGGGATCCATCCAAAACTCCGCTATAGTTAGAAATTCCCGGTTCTTACCAGCAATAAGGCGGGAAACCGTGATTTACCTGGTTTGGGCCGCCATGAGACTACACAGAGCCCAGATGTTAACATAACCGACCTCAAGAGGAAATTTTCAGGAGACGTCGATGGACAGCGAATTTAAAGCGCAGGCGGAAAAAGAAAAAGAGGAGTTAGCCCGAAAGCTGGGGGAAATTCCGAAGGAAACAAAAAAAACGGAGCCCATGCAGCCACCCGCATCCAGCGCCCAGAAACACCAATTACCGCAGGCCTCGTTTGAATTTTTAGTTCAACAATACGTCACACAGATCATGATTGCACTTGGCGCGATTACACCGCCGGGAGGCAAAAGAATGTTCGATCTGGATCTGGCGAAGTTATATATCGACTTGCTGGGCGTGTTGGAGGAAAAAACCAAAAACAACCTCAGCGAAGCGGAACAAAATTTAATCGCCGGGGCACTGTACGACACTCGTATGGCGTATGTAACCGCGGCCAAGAGAATCTGAAGTTTTTTTATTTACGTTTGCGGTTGCTCGTTGAGCGCTTTTTTTCAGGATTGGCGTTAGCCGACAACATTGCCGCCAGATCAACAGGCAATGCAGGCTGGGAAATTTGTTCATGGCTTATGCGCGGCGTAACACCGAAACGGGTTCCCTCAGGTGAGAGCTGACGCGCGGTATTAAAGCCGGAATAAGCCTGAGCCGGCGGAATCCAGCAGCGTCCCTCTTCGGCCTTGACGAGGATATCACAAACCTCTTCCGGATCATCGGTGATACGAAAGATATTTAAATCCGACTGATCCACGGTTTTATATTCTTTTTCCAGCGTTTTGCGCATCCAGTCGATAAGACCTTGCCAGAAATCCTTGCCCACCAGAATCACCGGCCGTGGATCGATTTTCATGGTTTGCACAAGTGTGAGCGCTTCAAAGCATTCATCCATGGTGCCATAACCGCCTGGGAAGCAGACAACGGCGTGCGAATATTTGATAAACATGGTCTTGCGAACGAAAAAATAATGATAGTTCATCGCAATGGTCTGATACGGATTGGCTTTCTGTTCATGAGGAAGACTGATGTTCAGGCCTACGGAAACACCTCCGGCGTCGTGAGCGCCGGAATTGGCTGCTTCCATAATGCCCGGCCCCCCACCGGTGATGACGGCAAAATTTTTCCTCGCCAACAGCGCGCCGAGCAACCTCGCTTTGATATAGTAGGGATCGTGGCGCGGGGTGCGGGCCGAACCAAAGATAGTTACCGCGGGACCGAGATTGGCGAGATTATCAAAACCTTCGACAAATTCGGCCATGATGCGGAAAACACGCCACATGTCGCGTGCACTGGGATCGCCCGGGAGCGAAGTTTCATGTTCGTAAAGCATGAGAATACGCCTCTCTTGATTATCGGCTTGTTACCGTACACAAGCGAAGCAAAAAGTCAAAAGGAAAAACGGCGTTTGAGCGGTGGAAAACCCTTCAGGCCTTGACTATGGATACAGGTTTAAACTGACCGTCGAGGATTTCAGTGGTTTGTTTGGTCCCCAGCCAGTCCTGGAGAATTCCCGTGTAGACGCAGCGGAAATCGGTTGTGAATTTTAGATCGCCCATCGACAGATCAGACGGAGCAACGGAAGGCTGAGCGCCCAGCAAGCCAGGCGTGATTGAACCGCCAAACACAAACATCGGTGCGGCGGTGCCGTGATCGGTTCCGGCGCTGGCGTTTTCCGCGACGCGGCGGCCAAATTCGGAGAATGTGACCACGAGTGTGCGATCGATATTGCCACTGGCCTTCAGATCATTGATAAATGCAGTCAGACCGTCGGATAGTTCGGTCATCAGATTATCGTGGGTGCGCTGTTGAGCGGCATGAGTGTCAAAACCGCTTATAGAAACGTAATAAACCCGTGTGGGCATGTTGGCAATAATCATCCTGGCCACCATGGAAAGCGAATTGGCAAACTGTGAGTTTGGGTAGCTCACGGCGTTCTGATGATCTTCGGTAGCAGCACGAATATCACGGCCGGAAAGTTCTGCATCCAGCGCGGTGCGCTGGAGGAAATTCAACCCCGTATTGGTGCAGATCGCGCACTTGGGGTTGATGCCATTGAGCAACTGGTAAGCCTTACGCAGCGAGGTGGCTTGTCGGCTATTACCCTGACCCAGAAGCCACTGGAAATTTTGCGGGTTTTGCAGAGAAGTAGGCTGGAAAATATCACCCTTGAGCGTCATCGGAGAAAGTGAACCAATGCTGATCGCGGTTTCGGATTTAATCGGGTCCTGACCGGAACACTGAGCGTCAAAATAGCGGCCCATCCAGCCGGTGGAATCAATATTCACGGGGTCGGCGGTCTGCCAGATTTCCGTTGAACGGAAATGCGAGCGGTTGGGATTTGGATAGCCAGCGCCAAGAACAATGCTCATTTGACCGGCATCGTAGAGAGATTTGAATCCCTGCAAATTCGGATGCAGAGCCAGGTTGCTGTTGCCGCCGAGACTGAGCAGATTTTGTGTGACCGCCAGCGTGGGCCGGGCATTTCGATAGTCGTCGTTGTCAACAGGAATTACCGTCGAAAGGCCGTCGTTACCGCCGGCAAGCTGCACAATAACCAGGATGCGATCGTCGCCACGACCCGCAGCGGTCTGGGTGAGCGGTGAATCGGCCGGGTTATTGAGTGCTTCAGCGGTTTTCTGGATAAACGCGGGCAGCGTTGAGGCGGCCGAAAGGATCGTTAAGCCACGGGCCAGAAATATTCGGCGTGTATGCATCGAGTCCATCAGAGCACCTCAGAGAAAAAAAAGTTCATCAGCATAACTGGTACTCCGGCATGGCCATGATCAACTGAACCAGCCCGAGAAGCCGGGCATGAAGCGATTGGTCTGTCAGATTGAGCGGCATATCCTCGGTAGAATCGGAATTATTCAAATAGCTGATCAACGCCGAACGTTTGGCAGGATCGACGGAATCCTGTATGAGCTGCCGGATATACCAATCGACGGCGCTATTTGTGGTGGAGGCTCCGGCCTGGGCGAGCTGGAGTTCCGGGCTGTATTGGGTATTGAATTCCTGTAACGCGGGAGAGTTATCGTTCCATGCCGAACCGGGAATAATCGGTCGTCGGCCGGTAACCAAAAATGCGGGCATATCATAACGGGCAAAGAGCGTGCTGGTATTGATCCAGTTTTTACCTACGGGCCAGCCGCCGACGTTTGGCGCTTCGAAAAGTTCCTGTCCCATCATTTGCATGCTAAAGAGCAAAGCCTGCGGATTGGGCGATGAGCCATTGAGTTTCCGCAGCGATCCGACGACGAGTTCGGCAGGCGTTTTGACTTTGCTGCGCATGACCGGTTCAGAATAAAACCAGGTGCTGGAAAAAAGCTTTTGCAAAACCGGCGCCATTTCCCAGTTCTCGTCCTGGAAGGTTTGCCCCAGCGCCAAAACAAGCTCGGGCGGTGCAGGCTCATCGGAACCGAAGAATTGCAAAAGTTTGAGGGCAAAATGCCTGGGCGTTGCAGGCTGCTGGAAGATGATCTCCACGATGTCCTGACCGTTGAAATTACCCGTCTGGCCCAAAAACGTTTTTTCACCATAATCGTGCTGAAAATCGTTGAAGACAAAGTTGTCGCCGACAAAGGTCCAGCCGGTCCATGCCCGGGCAGATTCTCGCACGTCGTCTTCGGTGTAATTTCCGATGCCCATGGTAAATAATTCCATCAATTCACGGGCGTAGTTTTCATTGGGGTGGCCGCGCACATTCTGATTATTGTTCAGATAACGGAGCATGGCCGGGTCTTTGCTGACCTGAAGAGTTAAATCCTGAACGTTTCCAACGGCAAACCGGCGGAACAATTCATTTTGTAAATACATGTGATAGGCGTTTTGCACGTCCATGAAAGCACTGACAAACAGGCCGTGCCAGAAGAGCGTCATTTTTTCTTCCAACGGACGTTTGGTCTGCACCATGCGATTGAGCCACCAGCAACGCATGTCGTCCATTTTGCCGGCTCCGGCGGCCAGTTTTAAAAGCAGGAATTCCCGGCGTTCATCGGGCGTAAGATCTCTGAAGAAACGAATCTGGCGAAAGTCACCTATATCGATGTCGGAGATAGCGCCAAACTGCATGTAGGGGGACGAGTCGGGAATGCTCTGGTAATAAATCAGATGCTGTATTGCATCCAGCGGCCCAAGAGCCACAAGCTGGTCGATTTCCTGGGCCGTGCCGCTGAAACCTGCACGATTCATCAGATGGCTGGCGGTGCGCCAATCCCACTTAAAGGACGGATCGTACCAGGCGGTTTGAAGATATTGATTTGGCTGCATGTCCTCACCCATCAACACGTGAATTTAAGGCATCCATTTCTCGAACTCGGTGTGTCAGATCCTCCATTGGTTAATGGTAATAACGCAATGTTTTAACCGTGGTTGCATATTATTAAGAAAACAGGTAACAGGGTGCAAAGTACAAGGTAATAGCCCGGAATTCATAACTACACTATCGGTCAAAAACGCATGGAAATTGGAGAGCGATAAAATATGCGTTGACCTGATGGTAACATGGGCGTACAAAACAGGGATGAAGATGACTAAAGATGGAAAAGCTCAAACAGCGGGAAAAACCAAAAAATTAGGGGTATTAGCCGGGAAATTCATTGTTTTTGATGGTCTGGACGGTTGTGGTAAGACCACCCAACTGGACTTCCTGGAAGAAATATTGACGAAAAACGGAATTACCGTTCGAAGGGTACGGGATCCAGGCGGTACCTCCATCGGAGAGCAAATACGCGAAATTTTGCTTACGTCCAAAGGCGACGGTATGAGCATTCGAACCGAGATGCTCCTATACATGGCCAGTCGAGCCCAACTGGTCTCTGAAGAAATAAAACCAGCTCTTCAAAATAAACAAACGGTTCTTTCAGATCGATTTACCAGCAGCACCCTGGCCTATCAGGGGGCAGCCGGCGGGTTGGAACCCAAAGAGATCACCCAGGTGGCCGAGGCGGCAACCGAAGGCCTTTGGCCCGATTTAACCATTATTATGGATATACCCGTGGAACTGGCTATGACCCGCATGCAGTCCACGGCCAAACGCGGACATGGAGCCCAGCCGGGACTCTTTCATGATCGCATTGAAACGCGGGTTGCGGACTTTCATCGCCGGGTCCGCGAAGGATTTTTGGAGCAGGTAAAAAAATACCCGGAAAAATATCGCCTGGTCAGTGCCGCCGGCACGCGAGAAGATACTCAAAACGCCATTAACACGGTAATGACTGAATTTTTTAAACTCTAGATTCCCGCTTTATTTTGTAATGTTGAATTTATTGCCCCATCGCGGCCAGCGCGGACTCGGCAGCAGCATGCATAATTTCCATTGGCGCTTTGGTTTTGGCAAAACCGGAAAATTGAACTTCAGCCTGATGCAGCAGCATTTCCAGACCTGGGACAGCGATTGCACCGCGGCTCTGTGCCAATTTGAGCAAACGCGTCTGGCGCGGATTATAAACCGTGTCAAAAACAATCTGACCCGGGGCAAAATTTAACGTTTCCGGAATCGGCAAACCGCTGGAATCGGGATACATACCCACAGAAGTACAATTAATCAACAGGTCGAATTTTTCTCTACCGATCTGCTCAAATGGCGCCGCCTGGACTCGGCCCGTTTTGCCGTTGAATTGTTGAGCCAGTGTTTTAGCACGGTCCAGTGTACGGTTAAATACGGTGACATTAGCGTCCAGGGATGCCAGCCCGGCGACAATAGAACGGGCGGCGCCGCCGGCGCCGATAACTACAGCGGCGCGCTGTTTAAACTCTTTTTTCCCAATTCCCCCGACAATTTCCATGGCCTTGATCGCCCCCGTCCAGTCGGAATTAATTCCCTGAATAGGATTGGTATTCAGAAAGATTGTATTGACAACGCCTATGGCTTTGCTGGTCGGATCAATTTCTCCTCCATTACGACGAACATATTCGAGCGCATTTTCCTTATGGGGAATCGTGATGCTTAATCCCTGTAAATTCAACTGCGGACATTTCCGTGCGGCGTCAATGAAAGCCGCGAAATTGTCATATCCCGGCGCGACCAGCATTGGTACGTAAACAGCGTCGAAACCGATGTGGGTGAAAGCGGCATTGTGAATAATGGGACTAATCGAATGCGCCACGGGCCAGCCAATCACACCATATACCCCCCAGTGCAGCGCTTGCTGACGGAAACGATAAACATTGACAAGGTCGCCGATTCTTGGTTGCCCGGGTGCTGTACCGGCGGAATGATTGGGAGTGGCAAAGGTGAACGCCGCACCAAATTTAGCGGACAGGAAACGCGATATCTGTCCATCTTCACCCATCGCAATAACCACCAGAGGCCGTCGATATTTTTCGGTTAATTTAGGATAAAGCGCCAATGCTTCAAGAGCATCGAGCGAATTGTTGGCTTTATAAGACAATTTAAGAACCGCCGCCTCTTGAACAGAAGCAAGCGCGGCGAATCGACCATCCAGGTCCGGAGGCCGACCAGAAAAATCATGGCTGGAAATGACCAACTGCGGACCAGGCAGACGTTTTGCACCAGCAGACGCGTCCTCAAGTGAAGGACGAGCCAACAAAGGCAATAGCCTCTGTGGAAATTTTGGATTGTTTTTCCATGCCTCAAGCTCAATATCAACAAAATCCGGCTTCAAACGGCAGGCTGCGACCATTAATTCCAGACGATCAGATTCCGATCCGGCAAAGCGCCCTCCTTCCCACGGTGGACGAATTGTCACCAGCAAGCGCAACTGGCGCACCGCCGGATCGCGCAGCACAGTCTCCATTGCCTGCTTGGAGCAGGTATCACAGCGCAGTTCGATCATGTCCGCACCCTGGACGGCACATTCCTGAATCAAATTGAGCATGGCGGGAACGTCATCGTTGATGAAGACGGCGGCGGCAATCCATGTCATAACAAGCCTCCTGAAGATTACGACTGATGTAAGAGGCCTTAGAATCTGACTTTCTTTTTCATCGGATGAATTCGATGTTTTTCTGCAACTTTCATCTTCGATTTAATTGGTTTAATGCATACATTTTTTCCGGCCGCCAGCGCTTGAAGCAATTTTAAATTAATGTTATCCCAAGCGCGGCCATCGGGTGCGAATTCTTTAGGTGTTTCAAGTATCTTGGGTACGTTCACCAGCCGAGGCTCGCGGCAAATATAAGAGAAGATAGGTAGTCCTGCGTAACCAAAGCCTATGTGGGCATGACGGTCCACCCTGCTGCCCAAAGGTTTGCGGCTGTCATTCATGTGTATCACCTTAATCCGATTAAAACCAACGAGACGATCGAATTCTTCAAAAACGGACGCGACTCCATCAGCGGTAGTAATGTTGTAACCAGCGGCAAGAATATGACAGGTATCAACGCATACGGCTATTCGATCAGTACGCTTTATTCCAGCGATAATGTCGCGCAAATGCTCAAATCGCCAACCGATGGACGTACCCTGCCCCGCAGTGGTCTCCAGACAAATAACGGCGGCGCCGGAACTATTTTGTTCAATGACTATGTTGAGTGCGTCCACAATACGGCGTATGCCGACGCTTTCACCAGCGCCACCATGAGCACCGGAATGGGTTACCAGAAAACTCACGCCGAGTTGATCGCATCGGAGGAGTTCATTGGAAAAAGCGTTGATACTTTTGAGCCGCAATTGTTCGTCAGACGCGGCGAGATTCGTCAGATAAGAATCGTGAGCGACGGCAAACTTGAAACCGGCGGCAGCCATAGCGGCTCGGAAGCGGTCGATAGCGTCCGCTGTCAGCGGCGGCGCACGCCATTGCTGCTGATTTCGCGTAAAAATCTGAACAGTTTGGAAGCCCAGTAAGTCAGCTTCAACTATGGCGCGATAAAGTCCGCCGGCGATGGAAAGATGTGATCCAAACATCATCAAACCTTTGAGTCCGCGGGACGCGCCGCCGTTGCAGGCGTCAAAGGACGAACAATGAGTTGACCACCGGAAACGCTCATTGCGCGAACAGGAGTGCCGGCGGCAATCACCAGGCTTTCGCTGACACAGGCAATACGCTGCGATCCGAAAACACAAGTGCCAACGGGACGAAGAACGGTTGCCGCGACGCCTTCCTGGCCAACCATCGCCGCAAGTTGTGATTGCTGAGAAGCAAAACCTTTTGTCGATTCAGGATCAGGTCGGCCGAGAACCACGCGACGCCCCACCGGGGTCAAGGGATAAAATTTTATGGCCAGATAAAACACAACGGGCAGACAGATCACCGTTGCGATCGCACAGAATATCCCCACTATTTGGGAAATAAAAAAACAGACCGCTACACCGGCAATGGTCAAAGCAGCGCAAATCAACGCCAGCAGGCCATGGGCTGGAACAAACAACTCCGCAAAAAGACTCGCCGCGGCGGCCAAAAAAAGCAAAATAACGGTAAAGACCAGATCCCAGTGCATAAAACTTATTGTACTACGGTTCCGGAAACTTTTCCGGTATTTTGCTCATCGGGAAGCGGCCGTACAATAATCTGGCCCTCAGTGATTTGAAAAACCTGCACTGTCGAACCAGCGGACACAAAACCGGAATCAGAAACCGCATCCGCCAGGTAATCATCAAATTGAACTTTGCCGGCGGGCCGCAGATCAGTCAGAGCACGTCCGACAGCGCCAATAAATACTTCCTGAATTGAAGGCGATTGGGCCGGCAGGGGCTCCGTAGCCGGTGGGAGCATCAAGCGGTTGAATCCGGGGGTAATACGCAGATAGCGCATCAGCAAGGCAATGATCACGGAACCGGTTAAAATACCCAGGATGACCACCGTAAGACCGGTTTGAAACGCCGAAAAAAACGCGGTGGCATCGGAAGGTAATTCCCCAAACGGAAGGAAACTCGCCAAAAGACCCAGGAGAATTAACAGCACGCCGGGAACGGCCAGCAGCCCCAGTCCACCGAAATGCACCATATCGAAAATGATCAACAGGATGCCCAGGGCAATCGGCAGGATTTCCCACCATTGAGCCACACCGGCAAGCAGCGGCCCGCACAGGAGTAAAAAAAGGGCCAGGAGCGCCAACCCTCCAAAAAACATTGTCCCCGGATGGCTTAATTCCATATAGACAAATACAATCATCAAAACCAGAAGAAGGAAACGAATATCCGGGCCGGAAAGCCATCGCGCTGTTATTTCCAGAGCATTTTCATCCAATACGTCCACTTGAGGGCCGACGATATTCAACAGCGCAGGTAATTGTTCCACTGAGTCCGCGCGGGCCTGGCATAAATGCACGTTGAGCGCCTGCGATGTTCCAATGGTAAGCAATGTATCAGCACTTTTCATTCGGCTGACAAAAACCCACGGGTGCACCGGCGGTTGACCGGGAACGACCTGCTGAAATTTCAATAAATTTTGGGCATCCACCTGCCCAACGTACAGCGTGCGACCGGTGAGATTATTCTGAAACTGATCGATGACCACCTGACGGTCAACCATTCCCAGCAGGATCAGGAGCGGATAACCATTGGCCGCCGCGGACGCCTGTAGATCGCTCAGAACCGGCGACTGGCTCCTGGCATTCGGATTCTGGACGGCCTGATTAGCAGGATCTCCTGTCAGTTGAAATTGCTCGCCGTCGCCTATCGCAGCGGAGGAGGTCATCACGATCTGCCGACACGAAGCCGCGATGATCAGTGCCGGACCGATGGCGGAATTATCTATGTAAGCGACAGTAGGTACGCTGAGACTTCGAATTAATTGACTGATTTGCAGCGCTGAGCCAAGCAGACCGCCGCGGCTGTCGATCTGAAAAATGATAATATCGTCGCCGAGTTTGCGCGCATCATTGATGCGACGCTGGACGCTATTGAATGTGATTTGATCAATCGCCCCGAGTATGGAAATAATCGCGGCCCGTTGGTGGGCGACTTTTTGAATCGGCGCGACAGCCACGGCGGGCGGCAACAAACCCTGGGCCTGCAAATTCTGCGAAATAAATAAAAGGATAATAAAACAAATGCCGCAATAAAGCGGCTGTCGCCGGAACCGCGGCTCAGATGGACGAAATTTATGCATGAAATTCATTCAACTATCGTTTAAAGCATAATCGGCTGCTGACATTGGGTCCATAAGAAGCCTGATTGTTTTTAACTTTGCTGGAGTTATCTCAAGATTATTGGGGCTCATTATGCCGCGTTTTATTCGATATCCCATAAATATTTTTCAAAAAATGGTTCTCGCTGCCGCTCTGCTGATTGGAGTAACTTTCAGCATGGCGCAAAGCAAACCTGCCGTCATTAAAGTGGCCTGTGTAGGAGATAGTATTACCTTTGGGATTATTCCCGATCGGCTACACAAATCCTGGCCGGCGGTTCTACAATCGCTTTTGGGGCCGGGCTATGATGTGGAAAATTTCGGCCACAGTGGTGCAACGATGTTAAAAAAGGGCAATCTACCCTATTGGACGACGAAGGAATTTACAAAAGCGACCGCCTTCAATCCAGATATTGTGATTATCATGCTGGGGACCAACGACAGCAAAACATACAACTGGTCTAAGCATTCAGATGAATTCTCTGATGATGCCAAGGCCATGATCGACCATTTTACGAACCTGCCGTCACATCCAACAATTTTCATCTGTACGCCCCCACCAGCACTGACTGATCGATTTTCCATCAGCGAAGACAATATCATTAAAGGAATCATCCCTGACATTCAGCAGATCGCCGCTGAATGTCATATTTCCGTGATCGATATTCAAGGCCAGTTGCCTAAAGACGCGAAGTATTACAATGCCGATGGCATTCATCCCAATACGAGTGGCGAAGCATATATGGCACGGGCGATCGCCAAATCTATTATGCCAACGACAAATTAACTTTGGGCCAATTAATTGGGCATACTGCCGCCCGACGCATTTGGCTGGGCCTGCAACACAATTTCCTGCCGGCTTGCCACGCGTTCGGTCACCAGGTGAACGCCGTCAAGCGACTGACCGGTTTCATCCAGAACAACCAGGGAATTAGCGCCCTCATTGATCCAGCATGACGGCAGATAAATACCCATCTGCATAACAGAATCAGGATAGCGGCCCAGGTTATGACCGTTAAGCCAGACATATCCGCCGGACAAGTTTCCCCACGCCAAACGAAAAACCGGATCAACGCCGTCGGCGTTCTTTTGCCAGGTAAAAGTTGTCGCGTAATAACACGGAACATCGACTTCCTGGGTATAGTCCGTCCAGCCTGTCGTGGCATCGGGTGAAACGTCCAGTCCGCCATGCATGCGCCAGTGGGTAATGCTTCCATTACCGGGCAGTGCCGGCGCCAAAGTCGTGGAGGCAATCGAAATTGGTCCGAAGTTTTTGTCGATTGCAACGGGATTCGGCACGACAATGTCAAGGTAATTGTCCGCGTTTGATGCCGCAGAAAACTCAATACGCGCAACGAGATTTTGCCCAACGCTGTGTAAGAGTATCTGGCGAGAGTTGAAAAAGGCGATAGTCCCAGGCGGCGGATTGGCAATGGAAATTTGCATCCGACCCGGCGGAAAGTGCGGCAGGGTGGCATGCAACCATTCATATCCATTTTGTGCGGTGGTGGGCGATGTTTGCTGATCCAGCGGAGTCCAGCCGTCGCCGGGCTGATCGGCAAGGATTTGTGCAATGAGTTGGTCCTGCGAACCATTAAATTGGCGCAATTTCAACCCGTTTACCTGCACGGTAGCGCCCTGGGTGGTCAACAACGATACCGGCGGCAAAAGCCCTTTGGCATCCACGTTATTGAACAGACCAGTAAACCTGTAAAGTTTGTTGCGTCCATCACTGATCGTAAGAATTGCAATGGTATTCTTTCCCTGCTGCAGGGTAACAGTAGGACGCGAAAGATCATCGGTATCAACTTTAACGCCGTTAACGAACAAAATGCCGGAATCCTGTACATTCGGCGCCTGAAAAACATAATCACCGGCCCGACTGACATTAACCGTTGTGCGATACCATTCATAAGCGCCGTCGTAATCGTCCGCACCCATCGCCAGAGGCTGTGCTGTGGACAGCCACTTTGAATCGTCATAATCAGGGCTTGCCGGACCATCGGCGCGCAAAACTCGCCACGGTCCAAGTTGCGGCGGAGTTAAATCCGCCGACGATGGATCCTGTGCGCCCGCAACCGGCGAGAAATGCATGGGAATATCGCTATTCTGTTGTGGGTTATACGCGCCATAGGCCAGTGTGGGTTGGGAATTTTCGGCGTCAATGGGCCGTTCGGTTTGCAACGTAATCATGCCGTTGTCCGAGGCGCTCTGCGAAACATAATCCGGACCGCAAACAATCGATGGCTGGCCTTGAATCGGCATGAACCATGTACGTTTGGCTTCAGAGGTGCTTTCAACCAGAACGCGTAAGACCTGATTGGAACCGGTGGTTTGCCCCGTTTTTTGAGTTTGCAGGAGGTAAGATTCCGGACCGGATTGTGGAAACGTTATATTTAAAGTGAACTCTTTGCCGGTGGAATCGGCTATAAAATCGTCGGATTTGGCTGCAAGCTCCGCATCGGGAGCAATTCCAATTTGAACCTGGCCTTGCTGCCCCGGATCGCCATAAATAACCAGAGTCGTGGTGTTCCCCTGATTGAGGATGCCGAAAATGCGCACATAAGACTCATTTAACGTGAAAGAATCGTTTATGGGAAAGTTCTGCACAACCGGGAAAATTTCTCCTTCATCAAGCGTGATCCGGCAATCCGGCGTTGCTTGCCATGGAATATCCTGAAAGCTCCGATTTTCCAAAAATGTGATCGTTCCGTTGGGACTGCTGCGTGCCGTGGCAAAAATATTGCTGGGAAGACCGCTAAGATTCGAACCTGTTATTCGACTCGTCGCTAAAAGTTGTTGGAAACTGTCGGCAAAATAGTTCGCCAGTTTGTAGTTGTAATACATGGATCGCAAATCGCCGGCCTGTCCGATGGGTGCGCCGAAATCGTAGCTGGATTGCACAGTGTCGCAATTCCAGTGAGCGAAATTGGTTCCGCCAACCGCCAGGAAAAGATTGTATCCACCGCCGCCGTAGGCGATTACCCGCCATACAGACTGCTGGGCATGGCGTTCTGCAGGTGGATCATTGGGGCCGTATTGGTTAAACCAGCCCGTCCACATTTCCGAAGTAAACCACGGGGCCGGTCCGCCGTCGGGCTCCGGGGAAAATCCTGCAGGGCTGTATCCCTGGTGAATACCATTGAAAAAACTGGGTAAATTAATTCCCATTTGTACCGGTTTGTCATGAAGGTACTGGAAGTAGGGATTAGGTATATCCGTGCCCCCTTCCTTGTGAAGATAGCCGTTCATTCCCAGAAAATATTCGTTTTCCAATTGCAGCAGAATGACCGGCCCGCCTTTGCTGATCTGGTTGGCGGCCACGATGGGCAAAAGCTGATTAAAGTACTTATCCAGCGCGTCCATGAATGGCTTGTCCGAATCACGGACAGAAAGGCCGGGGATAAAACGCAGCCAGACCGGAAGACCACCGCTGTCCCATTCGCCGTTGTCATAAGGCCCGACGCGCAGGAATACATACAAACCCATTTGTTTTGCCAGAGCCAGATACGCGGCAAGATCGTGCTGGCCGGTAAAATCGAATTGACCTTGGTGCGGTTCCTGAAAACTCCAGTATATGTAAGTCGCAATGGTGTTAAAACCGGCCTGTTTCATGCGCATCAGACGATCGGCCCAAAGCTGAGGCGGCACGCGTTCATAATCCATGGAACCGCAGGTAATAAATACCGGCTTGCCGTTGATGGTAAAGCCCTGGCCGTTAATATCGATCACACTGGTAGCGGGGTTCGGCGGGGGAAAAATCTGATCGTCGGCGCCGGCTGAACGAATCATAAAGCCCAACATCGCAATCAGAACGACAGGAATTATGTAATAATGGAAAAATTTATGATATGTCCAATTTAAGAGGCCCATCAAGACAGCTCCACCCTTGCAATGCCCAAGCCCGGTTCCCATATTATATATAGCGGCTAAGCAGGAAAACCGACAGGTCAGTTTCCGCAGTCAACGTTGGCTTCAGTGAGAAACTTTGACCATTTTAACGCGTTTCTACACTTATGAAGCAAATAATACCGAAATTTAATACGTCTGTGTACCCAATTTTGTTGCTTGTAGGAATATTTTTTTTCCTGACATCAAGTCGGCTATGGGCGGATTTCCCATCCGGTCCAAGTCCCAAAGCCATTGCTCCCACGGTCATTGTAACGCCCACGTGGAAAATCGGGGCCATTGCCCCGCGACTCAATATCGTTGATCTTCAATTCCACGGTATCGACCCCGATCAATTCCGCGGCAAACCGCTTTTGGTTGAATTCGGGAGTTTAACTGAACCGGCATTTCGTCTAAGCAGTTCCAACGTTGAATTCATGGCCCATAGATGGGCGAATCAGGTAAATTTTCTCGTCGTTTACCAGCGAGAGTCTCATCCTGCCGGATCGTCACAGGAATTAGATATAAATAAAACTGATGGTTTTGATCTATCCGCCCCGGCAGACGAAAGTCAGCGTATTGCTTACGCTTCCGAAGCGCAAAGCAAACTGAATCTTAACAATGTCACCTTGGCGGTGGATGCATGGGATAACTATTCTTCTCATTCCTACGGCGGTTTACCCAATATGACGTTTCTCATCGATGCCAATGGCCGGATGGTCGCCGCATGGCCATGGATGATCCCCTGGCAAGTCAATGAGGCAATTGGTGATTTGGTAGCCAATCGTCCAATTGCTGTTGCTGATCTTGGCCCACCTTTCGCTCCTGACACTTCGCCGCCATTGGAATTTGATGCGGGTATTTTTGATCCCCAGGGCGCTTTCAGGGCTTTGGCGTCGGCTCTGGACAATGCCGGCGTAAGTCCCGATCAGCTTAAAGCCATTTTGCCTTCGTTAACCGACCTTCACATGGCAATATTGGATTTTCAGGGCAAAGCCGCCAAACTGCGGCAAAATCAGCAGCAATTCAGCAATTCTTATCCGCAGGACAGGATGGATCAGATCGCCGACCTTCGTGGAAAAGCCAATGCCTTCAGGGATGCGCTGCAAGAAAATTTAAATTCCGATCAATATCAACAGGTAATGACGGCCATTAATCATACGCGCATTGGACGGTTATTTGATCCCAATGCGGATTAATTTCCAGAAACTTCTGATTTAATTTGTTTCCGCCGCCGCTGATACAAAACGCGTATCAAACACATTGCGATCCTGGTCGGTCCAGATCGATCCAATACCCCAGCGCCATTCTGTAAGCAAGCTCTCCGGCGCACCAGATGCCTCCGCCGCGCGATAGGCTAGAATGCGATAGGCATATTGCACCGGCCAGGAACTCTGGTTCGTCCACGCATCATCGAGCTGATTCCATAATTTCCAGGCGGCTGCCGGAGCAGGGTTGGATTGAATCGTTTGTAAGTCTGAATCAGACAAAGACGGCGGCATAAATCGCGATTGCCCCGTCGTCGGAACAACATAGCTGTCCGATATATTCGTCGCACCGGCCAGCCGGTCAATAAAAACACCTGAGACCATGGTATTTAGACTGTAATTGCGTTCGAAGACAAACGTAAATTCACCGGGTCCTGCGACCACGAATGACTTGTAGACCGGCTGCCAGAAATGTTCGACTCTCGATTTGGCCAGAATCGGTCCGGCATCTTTGAATTGATCCGTCACGTGGCCCTTAAAAACCAACAGTTCATAATCCCGATTGGCATTAGGACCGCGATGACCGTCGTCATTATTGAAATAAAAACTGATTCGTGAAACGCCGGCGGGAATTTTAATGAATATATACATATCCGGTCCCGCCCAGGTAATGGAATATCCCTGGGCAGCAGTATCATTCCATTCGCCCTGGAAATATACATGCTTTACCGGATCCAAAAGAGATCGAGACGAAGTGTAATTGGCGCCGGAAAGCCAATAATAACAATACTCACCCCGGCCAGGCATCCGATGCGGTCCCGTCCTGGCGCTGACTGAATAATCGTTTGGCATCCACGTAATATTCTGCCAACCGGCGGGAAGATTGGCGAAACGATTTCCATATCTGCCTACCCAGTTGCCTTGCGTGGTCCAATCGTCATCAAGATACCCGGCAATCGTTTGTCCGGACGCCGGCGCCGGCATCCCGGCAAGTTTCGCGGCAAGCGTGTTTATTGTTTGATCACTAGGCGGCTGAGCGCCGGATGGCAGTAGCGCAGTGGAAGCGGCCGGAGTAATACCATTGTTTGGCATCTGAGAGTCGCCGACCAATGCAACGCCGACCCCATAGCCCGAAACCAGAGTCTCATCGCCGCCCAGAGGTAAAAATGCCGTAACGAATTTGCCAGTGCCCAGTTTGGATTTTGTAAAGCCGCCGGTATACAACGTATTTATAAGCGGCGCGTCAAAAACTTCAAAACCCTGTCTCCAGGTACCAATCCAGATTCGTCCGCGGTCATCCTGGGCGAGGCTGGTTATATGATCTTCCGGTAAAAGCGATTCATCAGTGATATCTGCATCACTCTGCCAGGCGACTGGAGGATATCCATCCCTCACCTTGTCCTCGTAATCCTGTCCACGAATAAATTCCCAGGTTTTCCCCTTGTCGCTGCTGTAAGCCAATCCGCCATTGGTACCGGCTAATACGGTTCCATCAGCCTCCACCAACAGGCAATTCACCAGACAACTGGGCAGGCCCGAACCCTGCGCGATCAACGGCAACTGTTCCGGCCCGGTAACGATGCTCCAACTTTTGTAATCATCATCTGGCCTGGCCATACCGATGCCGTCGCATTGCGTACCCACATAGAGTGTGCCGTCAGCGGCGAAGGCCAGCGAACTGGTTTGATTCGATGGCAGACCGTCGGCCTGAGTGAAGTAACTCCAGGAATCTTTTTGAACCGAATAACGCGTTAAACCAGCATCCGTGGCCATCCAGACGTCACCATCGACGGGACTTATGGCAATGGCGAAGACGTGTTCACCCAGCGGACCGGCCAGAATTTGATGATCCGGATCGGCCACGGCCGAATAAGTCTGCCATTTAACGCCGTTATATACGCTCACGCCATGATTGAGCGTTCCAACCCAGATGCGGCCGAGTTTGTCGCAGGCGATTGCATAAGCGCTATCGTCGCTCAGACCATTATCCATTGTGTAATTTGTCCACTGTTGATCGGGGGCCGAGGGATCAAAACAAAATACGCCTTCATCCTCGGTTCCGATCCATATTCGTCCCTGAAGATCACGGGCCATGCTGACGACAAAAGAGGCCGGACATTGCAAGCCGGTTTGGGTCCAATCCAGGGATTGATCGGCGCCATTGGCAATTCGCAACGAACTGCAAACTATTCCGCAAAATAGGACCAATAGCGAAAGAATTTGTTTTCTGATCGTCGTCGCCATTGAAACAGATTATATAGCAAACTCGCGGTTCATTGGCGAGGTTGTATCGGTGGACCGCCTCCCTGTTGTTGCATTGTTCTCTGATCCTCCATCTTCATCATAATAAACATGGGAATTAACTGATGGGCATCGGCCGAAATCCTTTCCAGTTCACTGATTGGTAAATAGATGCGTCCCAATGAACCGGCTTCGCTCAGGCAAATCAAACCGCCGACCGGCTCCGCCGGACCGCCAGGCGCACTGGGCGCCTGTGCGCCCATGCTTGTCTGGAAACTGTTAATAAATGTTTCAATAAGGGCGCTCGGCTGGGCATAGACAATAACGGATGCATCAGGCAATACATGTTGCTGGGCGGCGATGATCGTGGGTTCTGAATCCACGGCATCAATCGGATTTTTCGCGGTTTCCACGGCGCTTTGTAGTTGATCGTTGGACACGTTTATCCCGCTGATAATGTTGTTGCCAACTACGCCACTATATGCAGTCAGCCCATCAGGCCCCAGTATGTCCTGGATGAATTGAGCAATGAAAGCCGGCGGCTGATTCGCCCCGAAAGTCCGGGCATTCAAGTTCATGTTGAATATGATTTTATCAAAGCTTACACCATCGACATTCAAAGCGTCCTGCACCAATTCTGCGGTCATGTTAAATCCACTGTTCCTATTTTGCGATTGCAGACTGCTAATGCGCTTTAGTATTATTTTTCGTTGCAAATCATGAGCCTGACTCGGTTGATCAGTCGTGATGATGGAATATCCTTGTATCGCAGGTGTAAACTGCACTGCCTCGTCCTGTTTAGAAAGCAACGTAAAAAGTTGGGCAATTTGATTCCATTGTTGTACGGTTTGTTGTGCCCGGACATTACCCTGCAGATCCGGATTGTTGGCCAGGCTTTCGCTCCATTTATTGAACAGTTCCCCTGCCCAGCCGCCGGAAAAATTAACGGCAAATGCTATTGAAGGGCTGATTTGGGGTAAACCGGCAAATGCTTGTCCGCCTAATGGCCTGGATTCAGTGACAAAGTCCGCCGGCGGTGTATTTGGTTCATACTGCTTATCCGTATTAAGCGTAATACCGTCATCGGAAATACTCAGACCCGCCACGCCGGTCTTTATATCATCAAGAATCTCATGAACGAACAGTTTCTGCACAGCATAACCAAATACAATCTGGTTAATCATACTTTGCTGCAGGCGCATGGATTGCACTCTTTGTATGGTATTTTCCTGACTCTCATCCATGCTATTTTCGATAGGATCTCGGATAGCGGCCATGTTAATGTAAAAACCTAGATCGCTTCCATCGATCATGTTGATATCGGTGAGGGACAAGGCGTCATAGAGTGATTGACTGGAAGCCTTGACGAAATCAACCAGCGGTTGGCGGTCCGAATCGACTGCGACATAATGGCCTGTAACGACGGCATATTCATACGGTCGGATTTCGGCTATACCGTCTTGCTCTGAAACCGGATTTAGAGAAGAAAGCATCTCGTTGGCATCTGTCGCGGGAACAAGAAGAATCGACTCCCTGGCTTTAAGGTCCGCCAGGAATACCAGCGCCGCTGAGCCATGTATGTCCAAATCTTGTTTAATGCCCATCCCTGCGACAACGGACTTCAGGCTGGGAAAGCGATTGGGAATCTGAAGTGTTTGCAGCAATGATGCAATTTTCTTGTGCAGGTCGTTGAGATTATTCATCACAAATACCATGCGGGCGTTTGCCGGCACATAATCGAGCACGTCATCGGCAGGAGCCGCAACCATCACACCGGAATCGGCCGGTGTATTGATGGATGAATCCGCTTGCACGATTGCCAACGGCAAAGCCGCTGCAAGTGCAAGAAACGCCGCTATTTTTTGTTTGCAGGTCATGGTTGGTTCCTTTCTAAAAAGTTCGCCTGATCGTTGCGATGGCTCAGCTTCGGTTCCACTCATTATGACATCTCATATTGAGCGACACCGCGATGGGTGGAACTATGATTTACCAGTAAGAGATATTCGGGTTCACAATAAGGGCTTTTCCTACGCCGTCAAACAGGGGCGTACCCAAATTTCTTCTCCACCTATAAATAAACTGCGGCTTAAAAGAAAATCCGACAGAAAATGTATAGAGTTGCCGACAAAACAAGCCGGTAGACAAGTTATTTTGTTAGCGGCTCTTATCTTTGTATTTTAACATAAGGTGGGTTGCAAGCTCTTACTCGGCAAATAGATCGGATTGGCCGGGATCTTCATGGCGATTCTTTTCAATTATTTCGTTGGCTTCCTGCACCAGTTCACCCAGGTCTTTGAATTCGTGATAAACCGATGCGAAACGTACGTAGGCGATCGCATCGGTGCGGCGAAGGATTTCCATTACTTCCTGGCCGATGAATGGACTGGGGACTTCCCGGTCAAACTGCCGGGCGGCCCTTTCTTCGACCGCATCCACAATTTTGGCGATCAGCTCCGCCGATACCGGCCGCTTGTAACAGGCTTTTTGAATACCCTCAAGAATTCGATTGCGGTCAAATGGCACACGCGAGCCGTCTTTTTTAACCACCATCAACCGCACCACTTCCTGCACACGTTCATATGTTGTGTAGCGGCGGTTACAGTGATCGCATACGCGCCGGCGGCGAATGGCGTCGCCGCCTTCCACGGGGCGTGAATCGATCACCCGGTCCTTATCTTCGGTATGGCAAAATGGGCAACGCACGCGAATTTCCGTTCCAAAAAGTCTGTGTCCCCAAACGCATCGAACCGTTGATTACGGCAATGCACCGGCGTTTGGGGGGTTTGCTACTTCATATCTCTGGCTGTATGTCGCCAGGAAAAAATCTCTGCGCGCCTGCTGAATCAAGGCCAGTGTCTGATCGGGCGAATAGATCACGTTCTGGTCGCCGGTGATTCGTGAAGGCCCCAGCGCATCGACAAAATAACCGCTGGAATTGGTCAGGCGCATTTCACCGTCCACGATGGATATCGTCAGTTGTTTGTCTCCGGGTTTGCCGTGAATGCGGACAAACCCCGAGCCTTCGTACATTCCCGATCCATTCGGCGTCATCACAATAAAACGTATGGTGGTATTGATGCCGCTGGGATCGAGCGTCGTCACGCCGGGCTTGGGATCCCAGAATACCCGTAAAATCAATGTCTGGCTTATACCCGTAAAGGAACCTTCGACCGGCGTCCGGGACGAAAAAAAGAACCAATAATTTCCATCCTGATCCACACGATAAAAGGTCAGCACAAAATTTGGAAGAAGTTCTGAGGTCCTGTTGTTGACGACCGGTTCAACGCGCAAAGGTCCGAAGGATTGGCAGCCCGTCAGGCAACCGAAAACCAGCACCGACAAACTCATGAGTATGGTCAAACAGCGTCGCCTCATTCCGTTAGCATAAGCGCTTTATGCCCGCCTGAGAAGATAACGCACGTTTTGAATAGTTACACAGATTCCAGCGATCGCAGGTATTCAAAAGTATAAATGCCGGTGGTGTGATTGTCCGACCAGATGATCCTCAAGGCGTAATTGCCGACCAATTCCGCTCCCACCGCGGTAATCGGCCCGTCATAAGAAGTTTTGACCACCGGCAGAAGCTGCCGGCCGAGAAGGTCTCTTTCGCCGCGGCATCCGGCGCAGGGACACATGCGGCGTAACATACGCAGTTCATAACGCGTGGTTTGACCATCAGACCAGGTGATCTGAAGCGATTCAGACTTTTTAAGTTTAATGTCCGTCGGCTGAGGTATATTTTCCTGCGCCATGATTAGGGTCCATCGAAAATAAAAAAGCCCCGGCAAGAAATGCCGGGGCTAAATCAGCGGTTTGTGCAACCGACAGAATTACTTAACCTCATACTCAGCGTCGATGACGTCATCCGGACCTTTCTTGGCGCCCGGTTGCTCGCCGGCGGCGCGCTGTTCGGCCGCCCCCGGTTCACCACCGCCGCCGCCACCTCCGCCAGGTCCACCTGATCCGGCGGTGGCTTTATAAATCTCTTCGCCGAGTTTCATGCGCGCCCGATTGAGGTTCTCCAGCGCCTTTTCGATGGCATCCTTATCGTCGGTCTTCAGCGCTTCCTTGGCACGGCTCAGAGCGCCTTCCAGATCGCCGCGTTCCTGCTGGCCGATCTTGCCGCCGTGTTCCTGAAGCTCGCGTTCCACCTGGAACACCACGGCTTCGCCGCGGTTGCGCAGGTCCACGAGTTCACGTCGGGCCTTATCCTCGGTGGCATGGGCCTCGGCGTCCTTTTTCATCCGTTCAATTTCGTCCTTGGATAAACCGCTGTGACCCTTGATTTCCACCTTATTTTCCTTGTTGGTGGCCTTATCGCGGGCCTTCACGTTCAGAATGCCGTTCACGTCGATGTCGAAGGTGACTTCAATCTGCGGAATGCCGCGCGGAGCCGGCGGAATTCCCGTTAACTGGAATCGGCCCAGTGTACGGTTGTCCTTGGCGAATTCGCGTTCGCCCTGCAACACGTGGATTTCCACGCTCGTCTGGCTATCCGCGGCGGTGCTGAACGTTTCGGTTTTGCTCGTCGGAATAGTCGTATTCCGCGGAATCAGAACCGTCATCACGTTTCCATAGGTTTCAACGCCCAATGACAACGGCGTCACATCGAGCACCAGGATGTCTTTGACTTCGCCCGTGGTGATGCCGCCCTGTACCGCGGCGCCCAGAGCCACGGCTTCGTCGGGGTTGACGCTCTTATTGCCTTCTTTGCCAAAGAGCTCCTTGACAAGCTGCTGCACGCGCGGCGTGCGGGTTGCCCCGCCCACCAGTAACACTTCGTCGATGTCCTTGGCTTTAACCTTGGCGTCTTCGAGCGCTTTGAGCACCGGCTGGCGGCAGCGTTCCGTCAGATGATTGGTCAGCGCCTCAAATTTGCTGCGCGTCACCGCCATTTGCAGATGCTTGGGGCCGCTGGCGTCAGCGGTGATAAACGGCAGGTTGACCGAAGTTTCCATATTGCTGGAAAGCTCGATCTTGGCCTTTTCCGCCGCCTCTTTCAGACGCTGCAGCGCCATGGGGTCTTTGCGCAAATCAATGCCGTTCTGTTTACGGAATTCTTCGGCGATGTAATCAACCAGAACCTGATCGTAATCGTCGCCGCCAAGGTGCGTGTCGCCGTTGATGGAGAGCACCTCGAATACGCCGTCGCCGACGTCGAGCACCGACACATCGAAGGTGCCGCCGCCCAGGTCAAACACGGCGATTTTGCCGCCCTTCTTTTTATCCATGCCATAAGCCAGCGCCGCCGCGGTAGGTTCGGGCAAAACGCGTTTAACGTTAAGTCCGGCGATTTCGCCCGCTTCCTTGGTGGCCAGACGCTGGGAATCATTGAAGTACGCCGGCACGGTAATAATCGCGTCGGTCACTTTCTGTCCCAGGTAATCTTCCGCGGTCTTTTTGAGGTCCTGAAGAATCATGGCGGAAATTTCCGGCGGCGTATAAGTTTTGCCGCGTACTTCCACCTTCACCAGTTCCTCCGGCCCGCCGACAATCTTATAGGGCACAAGCTTTTCCTCGCTGGCCACTTCCGAATGCCGCCGTCCCATGAATCGCTTGATGGAATAAATCGTATTTTGCGGATTTGTCACCTGCTGGTGCTTGGCCGGCAGGCCAACCAGACGCTCTCCCTTATCGGTAAAACCGACCACGGAAGGCGTGAGCCGCGAACCCTGGGCATTAACCAGAACTTTCGGCTGATCACCTTCCATAACGGCTACAACCGAGTTGGTTGTACCCAAATCAATACCAATTACTTTTGCCATATTTCACTTCCTTTTCTTGATCGTGGGTAGTCTGCCGATTTACTTGATATGTTCATCCGGCATGAGTACTCCGCCGACCAGTTATTACGCCAATAGCAAGAGGCATGCCGCCGGACCGCCAACCGCATAGAAACACGTAACTCATTGACTTTAATGCACTTACAACCATCTCTGTTTTGGCTTGTTTTACTCAAATCTCTACTAAAAAGTCAGTCTATTCCGCAATTCTGCCAGCTTGGCAGGGCTATCTGGATGACTTGCCTGTCGTGAGCTGTGTCGAAGGGCCTGCTCTATTTGTTGCCGTCAACGGATTGATATTGGTAATCAGCGTCAGTTGGATCGGTCGCCCCTGAGCCTCATTTAATCCATCGAATGAATTGCGGAAAAAATATTCCACATGCCGGCGTTCTAAATCATTGAGCACATCCTGATTCACCAGCACGCAATAGTAGACCGACTTGGTGACAACCTTGCGTGGCGGAAAAGGAACCACTTTAAGCAGATCGTCTGCGCTGCCGAACAATTGAACGTTGCCGCCGGCGTAAAACACCACGCTCGGTTCGGTATATCCCGCTGCGGCAAGTTGATATCCCTGCGACGCCATCTGTTGCATCTGCTGGCCTGCCTGACGATTGATCTGTAATTGCGGAATGCTCGGCAAACTAATCCCATTGATGATTAAAAGCGCAATGCCGAAGGTAAGTACCGTTACAAACGGCCATGTCGGGCGTTTCCACGAAATCGCTCCGGCGATGCCCGCCGCCAAAATAGCCGCCGCCGCCAGTGCGATGTATTTAAAGACCGCGACGTCGCTGGGGATAAAAATTCTCCACGCCATAACCGCCAAAGCACCGGCGAGCGCGATCCATATTGCCAGCCAGATCCATCGTGCAACACCAAACCATTTAGCCGCCAGCACGTCCGTCAAACGATGCCAGCTTTGCACCAATGTATCGGCGCAAAGAATAATCATGGGAATAAATAGCGGCAAAATGTATTCCGGCATTTTGGTCACGATTAATTCAAAAATAATCCACGATGGGATGATCCACGCCAGCAGGAATTGATATGGCGTCGGATCAATCGCCACCGGCGTTTTGCCACGGATGCGCCGGACCGTGTGAAATGCCGCCGGAATCAGCAGCACGCTCCACGGCCAGAAAATTCCCCAGATCATCACCAGATAAAACCCCGGCAGCCGGCCATGATGCTCCAAACCCGTCGTGGTGCGCGATACCACGTTCTGGTGCAGCATGGCCCGGATCAAATCTCCATTGGTTTGCACCCAGGCCAGCACAGGCCAGGGGACGATTAAAATGCACAGAATAAAAATTCCCAATATTGGCTTGAGTTTCCCCCACCAGCGCCAACTTGCCTCCATGACGACCGCGGCAATCAAACCCGGAAAATGCAAAAACTTTTCTCCGGCCTGCATCTTCTGCCATTGCTCGAAACTTTGCCTCCAGCCTCCGGAACACAGGGAAAGCGTAATCATGGTTGAAAAAACAAAGATGGGCGCTACACCCTTGGCCAGAATTCCCAATGCCAAAGCCGTCCAGAACCCCACCACCGACCAGATTGAAACGCGGTTTAAAGTCCCCGCTGAGGGTGAGAGTGATTCCGGCTGGTTGAGAATGCCCCCGCCGTCCACGTCATAAAGAAGCTGCGCTTTGGGCCGCAGACGATTTTCTCCCAGTTCCGCCGCCCGCGCATCCCACGCGGTCCACAGGCAGGCCATGCACAGCGTGGTGAAAAAAACCAGTGTAGAGTCCGCGGTCGCCAGCCGCGATTCGATAAGGAAAAGCACGGCGACGGAAAGCATCAGCGCCGCCAGTACACCTGTCGCACGTCCGAAGCGCTTGCCGGTCATCCAGTAAACCACCAACAGTGTTAAAACGCCGAATACAACGCTGGGCAACCGGGCCGAAAATCCACTGATGTCAAAAAGCTTGTAACTGGCCGACATAAACCAATAAACCAGCGGCGGTTTATCCGGCCGTAGCATGCCGTCGAAGCGCGGAACAATAAAATTGCCGCTGAGGACCATTTCGCGTGCCGCCTCGGCGAAGCGCGGTTCGTCGCGGTCAAAAAGCGGAATTTGCCCCAGCCCGGGCAGATACAACGCCGCGGCCAGAAAAACGATCAGCAGAACGTCTTCCCAGCTCCACCATCGATTGGCATTTTTTATTGCCGGACTGTTCAAATTCCTGCCACCTCGAAAACTAGAAATTACAATCACTTGAGGTCGAGACTGCCCCGAAGGGGCTGAATATTTTAGCCCGGCGTTGTCGCGCAGCGGCTACGCCGGGACAGGAATTATCGTATATCATCAGCCACATGGCTAATTCCTCAACCACAGAATCTCCATGGCCAACTCCCCCACCGGTGCATTTTGATTCCGCCTGGCCGCGATGGGCGAAATTTCTGGTTGTCCTGGCTTTCATGTTTTCCGCTTTTCTTTATGACAAGCCTTTTGAACAATGGTGTGCCCATCATCAGATCGCCATCAAGTCGGATGTTCAGCTTGAAATGATCATGCTCATGCAATGGGGCGGATGGTCTTCATCCATTCTGATCATTCTCACCGTCGCCTTGCTCGACCGCTACGGACGCCGCAAAGCGCTGGCGATAGCTCTAGGCTGCCTGGCGACGGTTGCGGTTTGTTATTTACTCAAGGATTTGTTCGGCCGGGCCCGGCCATGGGAACTGGGCCGGGATATATACGGCTTTTTCGGCCCGGCTGAAGGTTTTCATTCTTCGGCGTATCAATCTTTTCCCAGTTCGCACACCACCGGAGCGTTTGCTCTTTCCGCGGGACTGGCCTGGTTTTATCCCCGGGCGCGATCCCTATTTTATTTGCTTGCGCTACAGGTTGCTTTGCAAAGATTATGGCGGCTGGATCATTATCCTTCCGACGCCATCGCCGGCGCACTAGTGGCGGTAACCGTTGTGCGCTCAGTTCTGATGTGGAATTGGCCGGGAAAGCTGATCGCCGCACTGCCGCTGCCATGGCGACGATGGCTGCTCGCCGAGAACCGTGAACCGACGATATCGTAAGTTGCTCGGTTCAAAATCAGTGGCGACTTTTCGTCCCTTTCGCCAGCGTCGCGGCGCGTTTTGCCGCGTGTTTGGCCATGCCGCGGCAAACGAGGTTGCAAAGATCGAACACCAGCGGCATGTCAATAAAATAGATGATGCGGTTTCCATCGCGTTTTCGGGCGATAATTCCAGCCGTCAGAAGAATGCCCAGCTGTTTGGAAACGTTCGCCTGCTTCATTTCCAGCTTCCGCACCAGTTCTCCCACCCCCGCCGGGCCGTCGCCGAGCTGCTGAAGTATCTGCAGACGGCTGGCCTCGGAAAGCACGCCAAAAAGGCCGGTCACCGCCGCAAGCTGCTCCGGTCCGAGAACTGAATGGGCCTGGCGTCCGCGATAATGACTGTCTGGAAAATCGGACCGGGGCATATACACTCCTATTGACTATATTGCCAAATAGTAATATAGTAGTAATAGACGCGGCCTGCAAGCGGCGTCCAAAGAATCCTTTAGGAGACAGCCAATGACCACCAATGCTCAAGTTTATTACCAGAATAACCCCGCGGCAATGCAGCCGGTTCGCTCGTCGATGGCCGAGCTGCTCAAGGGTTTCGGCGGCCTGCATCAGGCGGCCATGAGGGCCGGCGCCCTGAGCGTAAGCCAAAAGGAACTCATCGCTCTGGCCATAGGGCTGGCTGTTCGCTGCGAAAACTGCATCTATGCGCATGTCAAGGCGGCGCTTAACGCCGGAGCCACACGCGAACAAATTCTTGAGGCGGCTGGAGTTGCGGTTTTGATGCAAGGCGGCCCCACCTACACCTATTTGCCGCGCGTTCTTGAAGCGTTCGAAGCCCTGGAGGCGCAAAAAGCGGCTTAAGAATTCGTTCAGGGCGAAGAAGGAAGTTGTCATGTCTGTAAAGACTATCATCCCGACGGAAGTTTATATGCTTATGCAAAGCGGACACTCCCCCGCAATTATCGACGTGCGAACGCCGGCGGAATATGCCACGGTTCATATCGCTGGTTCGCGCCTGATGCCGCTGGATTCGCTTGATCCGGCGGCCCTTGCGGCTGAGCGTGAAAATGGCGAGCCGCTATACGTGATATGCCAGGCCGGGGCGCGGGCCGTTAAAGCCTGCGAACATCTGATGAAGGCAGGCGTTCCGGTCTATTGCATTGAAGGAGGCATCGCCGCCTGGCGGCGGTCAGGACTTCCGGTGCAGCGCGGCGGCGGAAAGGTGATTTCACTCGAACGCCAGGTGCGCATTGTCGCCGGCTCGTTTGTTCTGATTGGCACGCTGCTGGCCTGGGGGATTCAGCCACTATTTTTTATTCTACCGGCGTTTGTGGGTGCAGGTTTGATTTTTGCAGGTGTAAGCGATTACTGCGGTATGGCGATGCTGTTAAGCAAGATGCCCTGGAACAAAAACGGTTAATCGCGGATTTCATTGAAAATGTTAACAAGCCTTTCCAGGCCGCTTTAAGAAATTTCAACGACTCAGACCGGAAAGACTCAGCTACTTCTGCCCCGCATCGTCAATCCTCTACGCTGTTCTCTGTGGCTAAATCTCGTCGTGTCGTCGTATCGTTGTGGTAAATACTCCCGTCTCCGAACTCTCGACTCGGCGCAGCCGCTCTGTGTCTAAAAAGATGATTATGCAGAAATCTTTTTAAGCTTGATCACGATCTGCATCGGCTGGTTCTTCCTAATAATGTTTACATCAATTGTCCCCGGCGTCGGCGAATGTAGCTGCTTGCGAATCTGCCACAGTTCCCGCCCCGCCGTCAGAGTACCATCGACCGAGATGATCTGATCCCCTGATTTAATTCCCGCTTCACCGGCCGCTCCATTGGGGTTCACCCATAACACCATAACTTTGTCATCTTCAAGCCCAATGGCCATGTTGCTCTGATAAGCGTCAAATGACGGAGCGGCCGGGGCAATCGGAACCAGGTACAACTCGTGCCCCGGAAAATCAAAAGTCGCGACATAACTTGCGAAAAACCGCAGCCCCAGCGTGTTCACTGACCCCGACGCAAAAATCAACCCCGGATGGTCCACGCCCGCCAGTTCAATCGATCTGACAAATCGAACCTGATGCGTCAGTGAAGTTCCCTTCTGTGTAAAGGCCGGAATAACTTCTCCGGGAACCGCATCGCCGCCCTGCATAACCTGCGTATACAGTTGTGGTGAAATAATGCCTGCCCCGACGTTGCCGGTATCAATGATAAACGAGGCATTCTTACTGTTTAGAAAATCAAAATTAATAGAGGGCAGGCCATAAGGCGTGCTGGATTGGATCTCCAGCGCCGTAGCGCCTGTAGTGGATACTTGTTCGTCCGGTCCAAGAAAACTGATTTGATTGTTCTCAAAGTCCAGACGCAGCCGGCATTTGCTTAATACGTCCATGCCCAGAATGCCCATGATCGGCTCTCCGCTAATTCGGCGCAGTGCGGATAAATCCAGAGACACGACAAAATGGTTAAACGCCAACGGCTGACCGTCAAGCATAAGCTCAGGCGGCTCAAAAGCTTGCGCCACAATTCCCGAATGTGCTCCATTTACCGCCTCCTTGTATGGCATCGTCGTAAGACCCGATTGAAGCGCTCGATCGAGCGTTGTAACCGAGGTACCAGTGTCCACGGCAAATAAATAGCTCTTGGAATTTAAAGTAACATGCACCAATAAAAGATTTCCCTGGCCTGCACCCGGATTCATGGATATCTGGCCCACGAGCGCTGTCGATTCCGGCGGCGGACTTTGGCTGCAGCCACAGCACGCTAAAATCCCTGCGAACAAAAGAAATGCACGTAATAATCGATTCATCATTATCCCTTATAGAAGTATAGGGAACAAAAGCAAAAAAACTAAACTACGGATTACATCAATTTTACTGATATCCTATCACCTTCGTCGCATTGTCGTGTCGTCGTGTCGTTGTGGTAAATAATTTTTGCCTATAATGCAGCGTCATTCACGAAAGGACTACGTTATGCTTAAGACCAAAGGTTACGCCGCACAAAAGGCCAAGGCCCCGCTGGGCCCCTACGCCTTTGAACGCCGTGAGCCGCGTGAAAACGATGTCGCCATCGACATCAAGTTCTGCGGCATCTGCCATTCCGATATTCACCAGGTCCGCGATGAATGGGGTGGTTCGATATTTCCCATGGTTCCCGGCCATGAAATCGCCGGCGTCGTTACCGCCGTGGGCAAAAAAGTATCCAAATTTAAAGTCGGTGATAAGGTCGGCGTCGGCTGTTTTGTCGATTCCTGTCGCAAGTGTATGTACTGCCTTAAGGGTCTTGAGCAATATTGCAGCGTCGGCGCCATCTGGACTTACAACAGCCGCGAGAAGGATGGCACGCCGACCCAGGGCGGTTATTCCGACAAAATCATAGTGGATGAAAATTATGTTCTGCGGATGCCGGAGCGTTTGCCGCTGGACGCCTGCGCCCCGCTGTTGTGTGCGGGCATCACGCTTTATTCGCCGCTGATGCATTGGCGCGCCGGGCCGGGCAAAAAGGTCGCGATCGTGGGCCTTGGCGGCCTGGGCCACATGGGCGTCAAGCTCGGCCATGCGCTGGGTGCGGAGATTACGGTTCTGAGTCAATCGCTGAAAAAACAGGACGACGCCAAACGGCTGGGCGCCGATAATTATTACGCCACATCCGATGCTCAAACATTCTCCAGGCTGCGCAATACCTTTGATCTGATGATCAATACCGTTTCCGCGCCGATCGACTGGAACCAGTACATCAACCTTCTGAAAGTGGACGGTTCGATGGTTGTGGTCGGCGTGCCGGAAAAACAGATTCCGATCGCCGCTTTTTCATTAATCACCGGACGGAGAAGCCTTTCCGGCTCGGCGATCGGCGGCATTCCGGAGACGCAGGAAATGCTGGACTTCTGCGGCAAACATAACGTGCCCTGTGACATCGAAGTTATTCCAATTCAGAAAGTGAATGAAGCCTACGACCGTGTTGTCAAAAGTGATGTGAAATATCGATTTGTTATCGACATGGCGTCATTAAAGAACGGGTAAGATTTTTATTTTCGTCACATTCCTGTTGAGTGAGGCGATCAATCCAACCGCGGCAGAACTTTTTTGCGTTACGAAATCCTGGAAGACGCGGCGTAAGGCGAACGCCGCCGTGCATCGCGTGTAGCTCAGCCTCTCCAGGCTGAGAAGATATGAAATTAATGCAGCAGTAACTATGATTATTAATTATCAGGTTTCCATCCATTGTATCCAAGATATTCTATTTTCAAATGATCGCAGACTTTATCTATCTCAATAAAATTCGATTCTTCAATAAGTGGACGCTCCAAATACGTCAGTTGTTCCGGCAAAGATGCTGGTAAAAATGCGTATGACGTGTATTCGCCTAAAATATAAATGGAAATAAAGCTTACAGCCTCGCAAATATGTCGGTGAGAATTTCTTATGTCGTTCAAAGTAACATCATTTACTTTAACTACTTTACGACTCTGGGGCGTGGATGCGTGTGCAATATACTTATTTACGATATTTATTATATCCTTACACGCCGATAATACTTTATATTTTATACTTGGGAGAAAATTCTTATCAATCAGATCATCAGGCTTCCGGTCATTGGGGTAAACTTTTGCCAGATAATCAATTTGCTTATGTCGGCGCACTGTCTCTTCCAAAGATAATTCATCAGGCAAGAAAGAAACAGTTTCACCTGATTTTTTCTTTTCAGCACGATATTTTTCTTGTTTTGTTCTGATTACTTCAGGATCATATTCAAGGCCTTCTGCTTCAAATATAGCTTCGCGAGTAAACAAAGGATGATGATGATCCATATCGTTGATTAAACTTATTAATGAATACACACCTTTTTCACCCTTCAGTGGAGCTTTGTCACTAAGGCGACGAATTGCGCTCAATTGACAGCAATAAAATCCACGATCTATTAAATCATGTATTAAACCATTTAATTGAACACCCCCATCAGGAGCAGGAGGTGCAAGTCTCCTGGCTTCATTAATGATAAGAAAAGAGGCGGCATCCTCTGTCATGCCTGCGATTTGTTGAAAGATTGAGTGCGGATCTTCGCCCGACAACACTTCGAGCCATTGTTTACGTTTTTCTTTTAAAGTTGTCTGCGAAGATGATTTATTGCGCATATACCACCTTTTCGATGTTCAACCATACGCAATTTATCTTAACTTGAACGCTACTTTATAATAAACGCATACGGAAACAGGACAGCGACTTTGCGTCGCCGTACCGCGAGCCTGTGACTATGTTATCCAGAGCCGCCTGGCGCTCACGTTTGGCCGGGATTATTGAAGTAGATGGGAATAGCAATATGAAAATTGTTGATCTCTTTCGTAGCAAGGTAATGGAACTTCCACGTGCTCGGCCATCAGGTGACTTTGAAGTCTTTCTTGACGATATGTTCAATAAATATGTGGAAGAAATTAAGAAACTAGAGGGTAATGATCCTACTTCAACTTCTATTCGAAATTCGTTGCCGGACATAATCAACTTGTGCAATTGCTTGCGAAACGTTGTCAGGACCTATTTTAAAGGTATCACACATGACGCATTTGAGCATTTTCGAGTAGGCGTCGAAAACATTGCCGTAAGACGTTGTTTGGAGAACCTCGAATCAGTGGGCGATATTTCACCTCACCTTCAGTCTTTGTATCGAATTCGTTGTGGGACGTTGGAATGGTTTAAACGCAAAGACATCTTTCACATTCCATTTGAATTGCGCCATAAAGTCGCGACGCAACGATATAGTATTCCGGGATTGCCTGCACTGTATCTTGGTGGCTCACTTTGGATTTGTTGGGAAGAATTAGGGCGTCCAGATTTCCACACAATGCAACTATCGCAATTTCGTCCCACTAAAGGAAGTAAAATTAAACTGTTAAATTTTGGTTATCCTCCCGCAATGATACCTGATACAGGAGTAATTCATGCAGCACAATCAATGGGGCTTTCGAAGTCCGGGCTTTATGTCATCAGTTACATCGTATGTTGGCCTATAATCGCCGCATGTTCTATTAAGGTCCATAATCCCCGTTCACCATTCATTCCAGAGTATATTGTGCCACAACTTTTAATACAGTGGTTGCAGGCGATGCATAAATTAGATGGTTTGCGATACTTCTCAACGATAATTGAGCAATCTCCCTCAGACCCCGAAGCAATGATGAACTATGTTTTCCCGGTGAAAACAATAGCTCCTAAAAGATATTGTAAAATACTCCGTAATAAGTTCGAACTCACAAGTCCCGTCGCGTGGTCGATCCTGACACAAGCAGAAATACCAAGGGGTATTATGATTGGTGCTGGTAGTTGGAAAATGCCACTAACACAGGACGAGAGTGTCATTTACAGCATCACTGAATTTTTCCAATGCGAGTCTAAGCTCAAAGTGCTCAAGTTTGCTAAGGTTCGGATTTAGCTTCACTTAATCCGCTCATTCAGCAGCGCCAGAACCTAACAACCTTCGTAATAATTTAATTGAGAACCTGCAGATTTGGTAACGCTTGTTTTAGTTGCGCCACGCCCGCATCCGTTACCCCGGTGTCGGTGAGGTCTAAATCCTGTAACTGCTTAAGACCCACTAGTCCTTTCAGGCCGGCGTCCGTCACTTGGGTATGACCGAGTTCCAGAATCTGAAGCTGCTTTAGCCCCGCTAATTCCTGAATTCCCGCATCTGTCACGGGAGTAAAACCGAGATCCAGACATTGTAACTGAGTGAGATCATCCAATCCCTTCAGACTAGCATCCGTCACTTGGGTTCTGTTGAGAGTAAGAATACGCAAGTGTCTGAGACCAGCCAATTCCTTCAGCCCCACACCCGTGATTGACGTAAACATGAGGTTCAACGACTGCAAATCCGTGAAGCCAGATAATATCGTGAAGCCTGCGTCCGTTACTTGGGTACCGCCGAGGCCTAACGACTGCAAATGTTTGAGACCAGCCAATTGCCTTAGCCCAACATTCGTAACATGGGTCAAATCAAGGTCCAGATATTGCAACTGTGTAAATCCCGCCAATTGCTTCATTCCTGCGTCCGTTACTTGGGTATCAGCGAAATCCAAACACCGCAATTGTTTTAAACTATCTAACTCCTGAAGGCCCGCGTCTGTCACCCTGGTATACTCGAGATCCAAACCCTGCAACTGCTTAAGTTTGGCCAATTGATTAAGGCCCGCATTCGTAATGTGGGTATTGTTGAGATTCAATACCAGTAAGTGTGTAAGACCAGCTAATTCCTTTAGACCGAGATCAGGTATGGCTGTATACCCTAAGTCCAAGCCGAAATTCTGATCTGGTGGTGAGAGTTGGGAGATTACACCAGGTGTCCATTGCGTAAAGCGAAACGCCGGAATCTCTTCCGGATGGTATCTTGAAAAACTATCCCAAACTCCTTGTAGGCCTATCCAGCCGGATTCGGCGCCGGCGTTTTCCCATATCTCGCGAATGATGGGCGGGAGCGGTTGGGGATTAGAATCCGCGGCGGCTGCGCCGAGAGAGTGGTGCGTTGAAAGTGGAGAGTAGAGTATTAAAGCGGCTATACACGTCAACGAACTCAAAATTTTTCGCATGGCTTTGTTTCCTTGCCAGAAAACTGAAGGTGAAGAAATATTATAATCGAGGTGGAAAATTGGCGAATCGCAGCGACAGGATTTCGCTGCGCGGCGACGCCGCTGATGGTGGTAGTTCCAGTATCGGTTAGCGTGCCATTGCCGGTCAGTATGAGCCGTCGCCTGAGATTGTGCCCGAGAGCGTCAGCGTGCCGCTGATGGTGGTAGTTCCCGAATAGGTACTGCTGCCGGTGAGCGTCAGTGGGGCGCTGCCTAAGATTGTGAGGCTGCCAGTACCTGAGATTGTGCCTGTCACGATGGCGCCGCCGCCTACGATGGTACCGCCGCCGCCTACGATGGTTGTTCCTGAATAGGTATTGTTGTTGGTGACTACCGAAGTGGTATTGCCGGCGCCGACTGGTAAAGCTGAAAAATCGCTAAAGTTAACGGTATCAGTCTTCTTTGCGGTACCGGAGGTAACGGCAAGTCCTGCTAAGTTCGTGGAATTTTGAAAGTTGATGGTAACCGGAGTAGTGTTAATTGCCGTCCAATCTTTGTCGTCTGTGCTGTAATATGCGGTAAACTGTTCGCTGCCCTGGTTCTGGGTTTCTACGAGCTGTATCCAGGGGGAACCTTTTGACTTACCCATGGTGACAGTAGTGACCGTTCCGCCCGTACTGCTGCGATATTCAAAACTCACTTGGTTTTTTGAATTAACCAGTACCGCGGCGAATTCCGCTCCTGCGGCGTTAGAATCGCGGATCATCAGCCCGGCCTGGGCTCCGGAACTTGTCTTACCCACCTCACCGACTTTAGCCGTCAGTGTCCCGCCGCCCGCCCAGTTTTCGCAGGCATAGTTAAATTGATCAGATGTCCCGGCGATCCCTGTACCCACACCGGTTACTGACCATTTATTATTGGTATAACTTGCCATACCAGTTACCGGCCATTCATTATTTGACTTGGTATAACTTTCCAAACCGGAAAGTGATGGACTGCCAATATTAAGATCCAAAAATCCGGTCGGTAGAGCGCTCAACAACAGCCGAGGCTCCAGTGGTTCGAGCACCGCACGAACCGCCGCCGGACAAATAGTTTGGCGTGATTGAGACGGCAAGTGATGAAATATAAAACTACCAAGCCAATGGAGGTAAGAGCGAAAAGAACCAGGCGGTGCGGTGTGCATACAACTATCCTTGTATACCCGTTTGCGGTTAGAACCTGTTTCTAACTGCTGACAAACATCAGTAAATTCCCTAAAGATGCGGCTTTTTCAGATCGGCTCAAAGAATGTGGACAGCAACAATCCACAACGTAAAAAGCCTGGCGAGTGAGAATGATAATCAGGATTTATTTAAAAAACAATTAAAATTTTGTTAATTTTTGGTGTTGTTGTTCAACCCCACTATGTTAACTGTTTATAGAGAACCAATGCAAAATAGGCGTTTTTATATATTCGGAAAGTTTTGGTGAGCGTCAGGGAAAATTCTAAATGCGGACCCGTTTAGCTCTCTTTGATTACAACAAATCCGGTTTCAAATTGGGCCATATCACAATTCAAACCTCATGCTGCCGCGCGATCCTGGAGCATCTCATGCGGTCAGTTTTCATGTGGTTTATGAATTTTCAGCTATCGCTTTGAGCGGGATTTAGCATTAAGCAGCAAGTATACGACCACACAGATGATACATGCCGCCAAGAAAATGCCGAATTTCCAATCATTAACGGTAACGGTGGTGACATCGACTTGCATTCCCCAATATTGGTATTGGTGAGATGATACATGTTTTTCTGTAGGAGGAAGCCAAGGACTGATTAACCATACAATTAGACCGATGGCCATGAACATGCATCCCAACTTAATGAGGTGGTGATATTGGCTCCAAAAATTAGATTTCATACTAAAGCAGCATTTTAGTTTTCAGATGAACCGCATCAACCCGTCAATTCCCACTGCCGAATTTCTTGGCTTCATCAGCCCAATATTGTGCTGTTTGTTGATCTGCTGTCACGCCCTGCCCATGACTATACATATATGAAAGATTCTGGCAGGCATTTGCATTTCCCTGTTCCGCAGCCAACTGAAACCAGTTAAATGCCTGGGTGTAATCCTGCTGTGTTCCTTGACCTTGTGCAAAGAGTGTGCCCAGAAAGTTTTCCGCATCTGCATCTCCCTGATATGCGGCCTTTTGAAACCAATAGAATGCTTGAGTGAAATCTTGCTTCGTTCCACGGCCATTCGCATAGAGACGACCCAAATCGAATTCCGCAACTACATCACCTTGGTCTGCAGCCTTCTGAAACCAATTAAAGGCCTGGGTGAAATCTTGTTGCGTTCCCTGGCCTTGTGCATAGAAAACTGCCAGAATGTATTCCGCACTTAGATAACCCTGCTCTGCGGCTTTTTGAAACCATTTGAATGCCTGTGAGTAATTCTGTGGTGTCCCTTGGCCTTTCACATACGCAATGCCAAAATTGTATTCCCCATCTGCATTTCCTTGCTCCGCAGCTTTTTGAAGCCAATTAAAGGCCAGTGAATAATCCCGTTTTGTTCCTAAACCATTCGCATAAAGTATGCCCACGAAGTTTTCCGCATCTGCAATGCCGTGTTCCGCCGCTTTTTGGACCCAATTGAATGCCTGGGTATAATCCTGTTGTGTTCCCAGACCCAGTGCATAGAGATCGCCAAGGCTATCTTCTCCACCTGCATTACCCTGCTCAGCAGACTTCTGTAACCAATTAAAGGCCGTGGCGTATTGTTTGCTCGATTGATAATACTTACCGAGATAGAACTGGGCATTAGCATCGCCGGAATTGGCGGCGCTTTGAAGCTGGGTCAGTGCTTGATCGTCGCCTTTAAGTGCTGCCTGTGTCAGTGCTATATAATCTGGTGCTTTTGTAGTCGCCGTAGGTGCGGTTGTGGTAGCCGCATTCGCTGGCGATGGCCATAGGCTCAGCGCCGCCACGATGCACGCCAACGAACTCAAAATTTTTCGCATGGTCTTGTTTCCTCGCCGGAAAAAACGAAGCTGATGAAATAGTATAATAGCCCCAAAACTGGAACCAGTCAGGCGAACATCAAGGATATATCAATTTGTGCGAAATTAATAATAAGTAATAGACAAATTCTGGATTGCCTTTTGCAATTCCGCCACGCCGGCGTCCGTTATGGAATTATGGAGCCGGTGCCGGCTCAATCTCCGATAAGGCCTCAATCTGCGACAAAGTCATGGGAGCATAACCGGCGGGCAGCGTTAGCAATTGCAGACTTTTAACGCGTTCGGGTAGATCTTTAGGCAGAAAAATGACTGGCGAGATCACATCATCGCCCTCACTGCCAGACGCGTCTTTTCCCATAACGGAGATCATAGTCGCCGAGTTTTCCATTGATTTGGCCGGGCGCAGCAACGACCAGCGCCAGTGGTAGCCTTGCGGCGTGACGTCGGCGTGCAGCAAATGCTCGCTGTAAACTACGCCGGTCATTGAAGTGATCGTCAAAGTGTTTTTGGCGTCAGGGAGCTTTAGATCATCGGCGGGATTCCGATCATCATAAAGATACCAGCACATTAACACATCGCCATTACCCAAGGCGATGCTGTATCGAATACACGCATGCATATTGCCGTAAGTGAACGCCGAGCTGCCATTGAGGCCACCGCCGCTGACCGCATCAATCGGTTTCGATTGGATGATCGTATAGTCCGGCGGAATTTTCGGGGCAAAAACGGCGGCGGGGATGGAGGGATTGAATTCGATGGTGTCGAACTCACCGATAGGCTGGTCGGGTTGTTTGGAATCAGGTTGGTAAAAGGCCGTCTTGACTGGCAAACCCGTGACCGGATTAACCCAAACATCGATTTCTCCCTGCTCAGGGATCTGGCCCTGGTAGACATCGGTTTGAATGCCTGAGAGTGTTTCGCTTCGCAACTGCTTAAAGTTTTGGGCGCCGCCAAACAACATCTGCACCCCGTTCTGAAGAATATCGGCGACTTGGTATTCCGCGTCCGAGCGATTTTCAGGCTCGATGGTCGCCGTCTTACTCACCGGATCGATGGTGAGAACATGTTCGGCGGTGATGATCACGTCGGTACTTTGGGAGCCATTGAAGCCTTTGATACGGCAGAGATCGGGCTGTTGAGCGTACAATTCGATCGGATGAACACCATCGGGGGCATATATCACACCCTTGAGATCTAATGAGTTGAGGGAAAGAATCCGCTGGAAGATGTCCGACCCCCATGCCTTGGGAATATTTGCCGGCGCCATAGTGGATGCCTGATTAACCGGCGTGGTGACGAGAACAGGTGCTGCCGGCGACGGACGGCTGGAAAAAGCATGGTAAACCAGCGCAACTGTGGGTACGGCAACGATTGCGGTGACTAAAGTACTTAACGCAAAAGCTTTGACCTTTTTCATCAATAGACTCCTGAAAATATCATGAGCAACGGCTAAACCGTTTGACGACGACGGCGATGGATGCAAAACGGCGTTGACTGCCGTGGCTAACAACGCGGGCGATACGACAACGGAATTTAAATCATGCAAACTCGCTTCAAGTGCATCAGATGGACAGGTTACCCCCTGACGTATGAGGATGTTCCGCAGGCGCAGCAACGCCCGGCTGATACGCTTGTGAGCCGCGGCTTCGGAAATAGCCAACACTGCACCCAGATCACGTAGGCTCTGATTTTCAAGATAATAAACCGCGATGGCTGTACGATCGGGCCCAGAAAGTCGGTTCATGGCTGCATCGATTATGGAGCTGAGTTTCTCAGAATCAACGGTTGGCGGAGGTTGATGTTCCATAACCGCACCCTTTTTTTCAAAGCGTATTTGCGCCGCACGACGCCTGAGCGCACTAAGTGCCGCAAAACGCGTAGCGGTAAGAAGCCACGCCGGCAGCACCATGGCTCTGTTAGCAAGCACTGGAGCTTTATCCGCCAAGGCCAGAAACACGCCTTGCACAATGTCTTCGGCCATTCCGGGATCATGTACCTGCCGCAATGCAGCCGCATAGACCAGTTTCAAATGGCGATCGAACAAGGTCCTCAGCGCCTCTTCTGAGCGGTCACGAGCGAATTGAGCCAGCAATTCTGAATCGGTCAACATATATTTCCTATATATAAGCAACGTCTCAAGCTGAAATTGGACATGGTTTTTTGAGATTATAAGAGATAAGCAGCTTAAGAACGATGGCGCGGATGGTTTTTAATGTTTTTTCAGCGGATAATCTGCAAATTCGGCAGCGCCTTTTGCAATTCCGCCACACCGGTATTCGTTACTTTGGTGTCGGTGAGGGAAAGCTCCTGCAATTGCGTAAGACCAGTTAATTCCTTTAACCCTGAGTCCGTCACGGAAGTCATGTCGAGATCCAGCACCTGTAACTTACTAAGGCCTGCCAATTCCTTCAGACCCGCGTCCGTCACCTGGGTGCGCTGGAGGCTTAACTCAATTAGCTGTGTGAGTCCTGCCAATTCCCTTAGCCCAGAGTCCGTCACATGGGTATTGTCAAGAAACAACATTTGTAACTGTGTAAGGCCCGCCAATTCCTTTAGTCCGGAGTCTGTTATCTGAGTGCCGCCGAGAACCAGCATCTGCAACTTTGTGAACCCCGCCAATTGTTGCAGTCCGACATCCGTAACCTGCGTTTTACCGAGGTCCAGTGTCTGCAACTGCTTAAGACCCGCCAATTCCTTCAGATTCGCATCGGTCACGGGGGTGGCAAAGAAACTTAGCAACTGCAACTGCTTCATATTCGCCAATTCCTTCAGGCCCACATCGGTCATGTGGAGGCCATCGAGATTCAGCGTCTGCAACTGGGTTAGGCCTGTCAATGCGATCAGGCCAGCATCCGTCACGCTGGTATTCCGGAGGCTCAGAGTTTGCAACTGAGTAAGGCTCGCCAATTCATTTAGTCCTGCATCCGTTACATTGGCGTCGTAATCGAGGTCCAGTGTCTGTAACTGTGTGAGGCCAGACAATTCCTTCAAACCCGTATCCGTCACATAGGTGTTGTTGAGATCCAGCGTCTGCAACTGGGTCAGGTCGGCCAATCCATTTAACCCTGAGTCCGTCGCGTGGGTAAAACTGAGGTCCAGGTAATTTAACTGCGCCAGACCGGCTAATTCCTTCATGCCCGCGCCCGTTACCTGGTTGCCACCGAGGACCAGTACCTGCAACTGTGTGAGACTGTCCAATTCCTTCAAACCCGCATCTGTTACTTGGTCATAACCGAGATTGAGCGCTAGCAACTGCGTGAATCCGGCCAATTCTTTCAGACCTGAGTTAGTTATATTTGTACTTTCGAGGTCCAAGCCGAAGTTTTGATTTGGTTCAGGGAGTTGAAAAAGTATCCAAGGCGTCCATTGCTTAAAGCGAAAGGCTGGAACTTCTCCAGGCTGGCCATCTGTAGAAAGATACCAATTTCCTTGCGAGTCCATCCAGCCGGATTGTGCGCCGGCTTTTTCCCACGCAGCGACGATATCAGCCGGTAATGCATTGGGCGCTGCATTGCTTACATTCACTATATCGTTGTTCTGCAAAAGTATGTCGTCGTCTTTTGCTAAGTCCTGAAGAGTAAAAATTTCTTGTGATTCAGGTACATTGTCAGGACGATGTATCAAAGTGACAATTAAATTATTTGACGTCTTTTTAATCCCGGCATTCGTGAGTGCCTGCGATAATGTGAATATATTGGTTTTCCGTCCGATCGGCCACACTCCCGGTCGTTCCACTAAGCCCATAATATAAACATCTGAATCGTCAGGTTGTATTGAGACTCGTGCCGCTTCACTCGCCGGCACCCATTCAATGGCGTGCCAGTTTCCTGAGCCATCCACGGCCTCGCCGACAATCTCTCCCTGAGCATTGATAGAAATAGCCATAGCCTGAATGAACCCTGCCGGCAGGAATTGATTTAAATCGACGAAATTATTAGCCGAAGAATTCCAAAGCAATGCATGTTGGCTATTGTTGCTGGTGGTATTGCCAAATCCAACCTGCTGTCGGCCATTGGTGGCGCAAGCTTGTGAAGAAATAAATCCGTTGGGATTCAAATCAACAACACTGGCGGCAGATCCATGGGTCCAGAGCAGGGCATGCTCCATTTCCGGACCAGTGCGATTAGTTCCATATCCGACTTGTTGCAAGCCACTTATGCCGCGGGCCTCGGAAGAGATAAATCCCTTAGGATTCAGGTCGACAACACTGACGGCGGAACCTGACCAAAGCAAAGCATGTTCGGCGTATAGAGTTAACTTGGCCATAACCGTTCCGCCGTTCACTTTGATTTGCCCCATTCGTACGTTGCCGGCTTGTTGCGGCAATGAGGTCAGTCCAATCCCAATTGGTGTGCTGCCGACTGGAGTACCATAGCCAACCTGCTGAAAACCATCCGTAGCCTGGGCTTCTGATTCGCTAAAACCTTTGGGGTTTAGATCTATAATATATTTGTCTACATGCAAGCCATGGACATTTATTTCCAATTCTTCTACAGCCCCGTCCGCTTTCATCATTGCCTGAAAGTCCTGATTCGTTTTGTCGATCCAAAGCATCGCATGGGTAGAAACACCTCCGGATCCATCAGGGATAACCCCGTCTCCGACTTCCTGACCACCGGAAATATCGTAAATTTGAGAAGCCGCGAAGCCATCGGGGTTCAGGTCTGCATATTTGGCCGCGCTGCCGTTCCACTGTAGCGCATGGAACTGACCGGCTTGATCACGACCATAACCGACTTGCTGGCGACCATTGGTGGCATAGGCGGCAGATATAAGAAATCCATTGGGATTTAGATCAACCACACTGGCGGCTGTTCCCAGCCAAAGCATGGCATGTTGGGTCGAGGCATCGTTGTATGCTATACCGACCTGCTGATTGCCCCAAATACCCATGGCTGATGCCTGAGATAATCCGGCGGGAGTCAGGTCGATCACGGTGTAGGCGGTTGGGATTGGTGCCGGACTTGGAAGCGGCGTAGTTATTGTCGCGGAATGGCCTGAAAGTGCGTGATAAACCAATGGTACCGTTGGCGCCGCCGCAACGCCGGCGACGGCCGCCGAGAGCACAACGATTTTTACCTTGGCCAACAACATTTTTTTGAGAACCTGCCGGGCGATCAGTGATCCAGCGCCCGATACGGCGGAATGGCCCAGTGCGCCACTTAAAACGGCGGCCAAAAGCATCGGGGGAACGGCCACGGCGCCATACTGGTGCAAACTCGCTTCGAGCGCATCGGCTGTACAAACAATCCCACGCCGCGCCAAAATCACTTTCAGACGATCCAGCGCTCTACTCACGCGCTTTTGGGCCGCGTCTTCCGAAACCGCCAGCACATCGCCGACTTCGCGCAAGTTGCGATTTTCCAGATAATAGGCCGCGATGGCCGTGCGATCTGATCCGGAAAGACGGTTCATCGCTTCATCGATGATGGAACTTAATGCTTCTGAATCGACTGCGGATGCGGATTGTGTTTTCATGGCGGCAGCCTCCCTTTCATGGCGGGCTTGTGCTCTTTGGCGATTAAGTTCGTTAATGACGGCATATCTTGTAACCGTCAGAAGCCAGGCGATGAGAGGTATTCTTTTTTTATTTACGGATAATGCTTTGCGCGCCAGAATAAAAAAAACCGCTTGGGCAATGTCCTGGGCCATGTCAGGATTGTTAACCTGGCGCAGCGCAGCCCCATACACCAGCTTCAGATGGCGATCCAGCAGTGTTTTAAAGGCGTCCTCTGAACGATTGCGGACGAAAGCATCCAGCAGTTCAAAGTCGGTGCCCATTTATACCTCCTGAATATATAAACAAAGTGGAGGTCAAAATCCGACAGGGAATTTTAAATTGTAAGCTGTTTTTAACCATTGTGGGGGGGGAGACTGGTTTTATTACAACCCCGCCGCGACAGGACGCCAATTGAACTTTTTACGGCTGGTTGTGAAGAAATGGCGATTGCGGCCCGAACGATGCGGATTACCATTTTTCTTGCAGAAAGTCGTATACCCATCAACTCAAAAGATCCAGATGCCAGATGAGCATAATCTCACCGGCAATGCCAGGGCACTGCTTGTATGCCAAGCGGTCGATCCGGCCGAGAGAACATCCCATTTTGGCATAAAATCGGCATGCAACTACGTTTACATTTTGAGTCTCAATTTTTAGCAGCCGGCAACCTTTGGACTTTGTCCACCGCACCGCCTCTTGAAAAAGGGCGGTACCCACTCCTTGATGACGACTTGATGCCCGTACTCGGATATCCCAAAGAACGGCCAAGTCATGCTTACCCTCAAGCATTTGAATGCCTGGGGTATTCCACGCGACCGCCACGCCACCTACGACATCTGCGTCTTCGTGTCCAATCCACAGTCCCCAAGTCGAAATGTCGAACCGCCTCGGCCAATTAAGTGGCCCCCCATCCGCATAAGCATCATAGTCTTTGCTGTATGGAACCTGTAGCGGCTGCTCCCTAAAGTTCAGTCCGCCCATACCGCCATCTATCTCTTCAATGGCGAGTATCGACTGAACATCGCATACGATCGGTATTTGGGCATAATCAGCCAGTCGATCAACACCGATTGCGTCGATTACAACAGTCATGCTGCTTACTCCCCGGATTCAGCACAATCTCATCGGTAGGGCAAGTTCTATTCTGGCTCATTTTACTGCTGCCGCGACAGGATTTGAACTGTCCCCTGTAACCTGTCACCTATAACCTTCGTTGTGTCGTCGTTTCGTTGTGGTGAAATAAGTTTTCTGTGGTGAATGTCACGGCGCCGCTGCCCGATTCGGCGCAGCCGCGTGGGATAGGCATCTTGCCTGTCAATTTCTACTTTCTACTCTCTACTTACAACTTTCTCGGCGGCATCGCCGCCGCTCTCCTGTTCACCTCCTCAACTTTCACCTGTTCTCGGCGCGGAACGCGCCGTGCCGCGCCGGTTGGTTTCCCTATTCAGTATTAGAGCCTCTTAAGGCCGGTTCTTTGACAAGTAAATATCAAGCGGTGGCCTCGCGGCACTATTCCTTATCCCCCTCCGCTGTATCGTGGTGTCGTTGTGGTAAAACTAATCTGCGCCCATTGGTGTAATCCCCATGGCCATCGGGATCGTTTCGTTACGCGTTCGAGAGGTATTGCCGGAGCACGGGGAAAACGCAACCGCTACAGCGTTACAAACCCTGAAAATATAGATGTTTCCTCCACTCTTAAAGGCGCAACAAGCACTAATCATGTTACGGATCAGAAAGGGTGAAATACTCTATAAAATAAGCCTTTGTAACGTTGTAGCGCTTAGAAGGCCCAAAAATAGGAGCAATAAACCTGACTATGTAGTTATACTGAGGAACGAAATGTAGCAGTCGTTGCGGTGACATAATCTGTGTTAATCAGCGCAATCTGCGGACCCGTTGTCTACTCTCTACTTTCTAATTTCCCCTGATCTATATCGTCTGAAAGGCGAATCGGGACGCCAGTTGAACTATTAATCAATTTGATTTCGTTGACCGGTTTACGTCACGCGCTTAATTTATTCCATCGATGCATTATATAGCGCCCATCTTCATCATCTGTGGTGGGATCGGTGCAATCGCCGGGCTTCTGTGGCTCGTCGCTGCTGGTTCTGATAATGACGGCGGACCGGATACCGGTTTGTTTTTTCTTTTCGGTGTGTGGTACATCGGCGTGAGGGTGCTGAAGGCACTGATCAGCGAGCCGATGAGCGTCTTGCCGGCATTCGGCATCTTACTTGTCAGCGCCGCGATGATCTGGTTGGGTGTTGTAATGCTTTGATCCCCGCCGCGTTGCAGTTCGGCACCAAAACTCACAGAACACTCAGAGATGCGGCTTTATCGAAGTCATGGTTTCTGGTAGCATTTTCAGATTCCCCGGGGCGTAGCTCAGCTTGGCTAGAGCGCTTGGTTCGGGACCAAGAGGTCGCAGGTTCAAATCCTGTCGCCCCGAATGCGAAAGGGTCGTCTTTATGGTGACCCTTTTGCATTTGGAGGTGATAAGACTTGAACCTGCGACCGCGAGCGAGCACAGCGAGAACGTCTGGTCACAGCTTCACGCCGCAGGCGCCGCGCAGCGAAATCCTGTCGCCCCGAATGCGAAAGGGTCGTCTTTATGGTGACCCTTTTGCATTTGGAGGTGATAAGACTTGAACCTGCGACCGCGAGCGAACACAGCGAGAACGTCTGGTCGCAGCTTCACGCCGCAGGCGCCGCGCAGCGAAATCCTGTCGCCCCGATCACTTAACATGCTCAGATTCGCCGCTATCGCGCCTCACATCGCTGGTAATTTGGATTCTGATTGTTTACAATGATAATTAGACCAGGGACGGCTGAACGGAAATGAATGACCACCACCATTAACACTAGTACTCCTGATTCCTGGCTTATAGCAACACGAGATTCGATTCTTGAAGATGCTCCTCATGCCCAGCACGACGAGGAGGAGTTGCATCCCATTTCCCCCGCCATTCAGATCGTAACCCTGCTGGCCGTGGTTGTCCCTTTTCTCGGCCTGATTTTGGCCATTGCCCTGATGTGGGATCATGGATTTAGCTGGGTAGAGTTAACGCTTCTGGCCGGCATGTATGTGATTACCATCGGCGGCGTAGGCATCGGATTTCATCGCCTGTTTACACACCGCTCCTTTGAAACCCACCGCATCATCAAAATTATTTTGGGGATATTCGGTTCCATGGCGGTTGAAGGACCGCTGCTTAAATGGGTGGCCACACACCGCCGCCACCACCAGCTTTCCGATCGTGATGGCGATCCGCATTCGCCGCATCTTCATGGCGAGGGGTTTATCGGGTTTGTCAAAGGTTTGTGGCACGCGCACGTCGGCTGGCTTTTCCAGCCTGATATACCCGATTTATCGCGTTACGTGGGCGATCTGAACCGCGATCGCGATCTACGATGGTTGAGCAGACTTTTTGTTCTCTGGGTGACTTTGGGGCTCGTCCTGCCATTCCTGCTGGGAGGGGTGTTGACCGGGTCCTGGATCGGCGCCATACTTGGGTTGATATGGGGCGGCCTGGTGCGGATTTTTGTCGTACACCATGTCACCTGGAGCATTAATTCGGTATGTCACATCTGGGGGAGCCGTCCGTATCGCACCACGGATCATAGTAAAAACAACGTCGTGTTCGGCTGGATTGGGTTGGGAGAAGGCTGGCATAATAACCATCATGCGTTTCCCACTTCGGCGCGTCACGGCTTACGCTGGTGGCAGGTCGATGTAAGCTACATGATCATCCGCAGCATGGCGCTGTTGGGTATGACGTGGAACCTGAAATTGCCGGCCAAGCAGACTCTTGTGCGAAAGATGCAAAACCAACCGTAAATAGTTCAATCGAAATCCTAGAGCATTTCCACTACAGATATGGCGTCTGCGTTGGTGTAGACGGGATTGGCCGCAAGCAAGAGCGACAAGGCGGGTTTGCCAAACCCCGTCGCTCAGCGATGACGCAGCGGACGACCCCGTCTGTGCCAACCCGTAAGGGTCGCTTCAAGCGACATGGACGCTATAGCTGGAGTGGAACTGCTCGAATAGTCACGATTAATCATAAGTACTGTTGTGCAAAAACCTGGTGTAGCCCTATGCCATGCAGAGGGAACTGTGAACTATGCTTTCTTCCCTTTGCGGCGCAGCAGGAATAGCGAGCCAAAAATCATGAGGCCCATTGATGCCGGCTCCGGGACCGGAGCGGGACTACCAGATGCATACCCATTGGCGTCACCCAGTTCATAGGGGTCCTGGTCAGGCGTAGTAGGCCCGCCATAAAAGAATTGAACATCCGAAAATGAAAATGAGCTGGCCGAAGGAGTTCCGACGAGATTAAACGCCGTTTCCAGCGTGCCATATGTATAGTAAGTGTGCGAGGAAAAACTGTCTGCATTCGCGACATTCGAGATCGCCGGAATGATTCCATAAGCGTTATCGTCCAAAGTTGTGTCATTAAGCGACTGAGTGATATCGAAACTTGCCGCCGCAGTCACAAAATAATCATCACCAAATTCTACCGAAGGGGTTGTTGATGCAGCGCCCCACCCGGTGTCCAGATTTTCGCTGGCAGATATGTCGGTCACCGCGGTACCGCTGGGAACGCCGGCGGTTTTGCCGGTGGCTGTTGCGACAAGGTTGCTGTCAGGATTCGGGTTGCTGTTTGTTTCCAGACTCACGCCTGTAAGATCGAATCCCAATGAATCGAGGAGGTCGTGAGTTGTGTACATCTGACTTGCCGCGGTGGTGTTCGTCAGATAAACGAGCAATTGATTCGTCGTGCTGTCGAGTTCGAATTCCGCCTGTCCCGAGACTGTCGATTCGTCAGAACCCTGGCTCCCGTTTACGCCGCCCGGGCCGCCATCGTCGATGCCCGACCCGGCAAAGTTTGCCAGAACGGTAATGTTATCTGCATTCGCCGCAATACCAGAGATTCCCATGGCCATAACAGCGGGTAAACAAAGTGCCACAATCCTGAGGCGCGTAAAGGATTTCATAGTCCGTCTCCCTATTTGCTTGATATAAGTTGCCACAGTTGCCACCACTAAATTGCTTTGTGAAACAGTAATTATATCATCTTAAAGTAATCAATATCAAAAAAACTGCGATTTTTATTACTTTTTCGCGTCCTATATCTCTAACATGGCTATTAACGCAGTATTGATGAGAAAGTTTCCAAACGTTTCTTTAACCCTTTGCCAGATCAAAAGTTACATTCCGACGAAAGCGAGAAGACTTGGCCGTAGCGGCTTAAGTGTAGTTATCACATTCACGAAAATTACGGTAAGCGTCCTGTTTCCCCGATTGTGTTCGAGTCACGACAGGGTTGAGTGAATTATGCTCCCACTGGATCCAGCATTTTTTCCTGGGCCACGATCGCGTCGTATACTTCGGTCGCAGTTTTCGCCGCCTTAAGTCGTGCCCGGAATGCTTCCCCGGTCATGATCAGCTTGCTGATTCGCGCCAGGCATTGAATATGAGCACCGGTTTGTTCCGGCGGACTTACCAAAAGCACAATCAGAAACACCGGCAGACCATCCACGGACTGAAAATCGATCGGCTCTCGTGGTTTGCCAATCGCCATGACCAGCTTATTTAAACCCGCACATTTACTATGCGGAATCGCCAGGCCATGCCCTACGCCAGTGGTGCGTGTCGCTTCGCGTTCCAGCACGCTGGCTAATACAAGTCCGGCGTCCTGAATCTGATGTGACTGGGCGAGCAAATCAACCAGTTCGCTGATTGCCGCTTTTTTTTCTTTTGCCGCCAATGGAACTTTTATATATTCAGGTTTAAGAATATCTGTCAGTCGCATGAATGCTCTCTATTTTCCCGCCATAATGCGGGCTCATCATTATATCAGCGTTAAGAGCCTCTGCCAGAGAGATTTTGAGCCACGAAAAACACGAAATCTACTAAGACTCTATGTTACAATCCATCGGTCGCATGGAAGCGTATAAAGTGCACAAACATAGACTTTTTACCCTCACTGCTTTTTTACTTCTTGCCCTCAGCGTTAGCGTAACCATGGCTGAATCATCGGCGACGCAACCAGCTGCTATACAATCCGTTGTTTCTGACGACGCTGATCATAAGTTTTATGCTCCGACGATATCTTCCACTGCAGTGCCAAGTTATAAAGTGCTTCATAATTTCGCCGGCTACCCCATAGACGGCGATGATCCTGATGGCTCGTTGATTGCATCAGGTTCTATCCTCTACGGCATGACCTGTGAAGGCGGAGCCTATGATGAAGGCACAATATTTGCTTACAATATCAATACCGGCGTGGAAACCGTTCTGCATTCGTTCGGCGACAGACCATCTGATGGAGTCAAGCCTAGTGGCTCACTAATTGCATCAGGCTCAATCCTCTACGGTATGACCTGTCAGGGCGGCATCCACGATGCCGGAACAATATTTGCTTTCAACAGAACAAATAAAACCGAAGCTATTCTGCATTCGTTCGGCAGCTCGGGCGATGGAGATGGGCCATGGGGTTCGCTGATTCAATCAGGTTCAACACTTTACGGCACGACTCAAACTGGTGGCGCCGACGGCGATGGTGCACTTTTCGCCTATAACATCAATACCAGCGTTGAAATTATTCTACATTCATTCGATTACCAGATCATCGATGGAATCAGTCCCGGCGGATCACTGATAAAATCAGGGCCAATACTCTACGGCATGACTAGGGATAACACCGATGTTAATTGGAATAATGGAAATGGTGATAATGACGGAATTGACGATCACGGTGTGATCTTTGCCTATAACGCCAGCGGCGGTCCGGAAAACCTTCTGCGTATTGAATCTGTCCTGCATGTATTCGGCGCTTTTAAAAATGACGGTGCTGGGCCGCAGGGTTCGCTGATCCAATCGGGCTCCACGCTCTACGGCATGACGCGCCTTGGCGGCGAGAATAATGATGGAACGATATTCTCCTTTAATCTCGCCAATGATAGCGAAACTGTCCTACATTCGTTTTACGACTGCAATGATGATGGAGCCAGGCCCAATGGTTCTTTGATCCAATCAGGCTCAATGCTCTACGGTATGACCGAATACGGCGGAGCCTATTTTGATGAAGGCACGATCTTTGCCTACAACATTAACACCGGCGTTGAAACTATTTTGCATTCTTTCTATGGAGATGGAGGTGACAACCCGGAAGGTGATCTTTTACTTTTGAATTCAACCCTCTATGGCATGGCGCATATTGGCGGCGACAAAGACCATGGCACGATTTTCGCGTTAACATTGCCCAAAACGCAGGACGTCAAAAATACGCTTGCCATAGTTGTGACCTCAAATCCAAACAACAATCTAGGTAACTTTGTTTCCCCGGAAACCATTTTGGATCATTTTCGCTCGGCGACGACGGCCATCTATACCGACAAGAAACGTCCGATGGGAGAACGCATGGAGGCTTTCGACCTTTTGGAAGGCACATTTAATACCGGCACGCCCCAGACAGTGGTTAATCGATATGTCACCATTGACTCCATGGACCGTAACGATCCGGATAGTGATTATTGGATCGGCCATGTGACCGAACCTGATGGAAGTGTTTGCTTTTACCCTTTTTACGGAGACCCTCCCGATGATGCCGTTGTAGATCTCGGTGGTGAACGAGTTTCTCCGCAGGATACGCTTAATAACATCCGTGATACGGTGGCCGGCATTTATACATATCAAATCTGGCCGATTGATGAACGGGTTTTAGCTTTTGATCTTTTATTGGGCACTTTTACTTCCGGTACACCAAAAACGGTCATAGACAAGTACGTGAAAGGTACAGTTGTCATAAAAAAATCAGGTATTGTTCTTCCACAATCCGGAGGCATTGTTCTGCTGCGTATGACCGCTCCGGATGGAACCAGTCGATTTATCCGACTACACGGAGATTGCGTGCAATGAAAATGATTTCCATAAAGCATGAACTCAGTATGACTTTCATAAGAGATTTCTATAAGTTAAACAGTAAAACCATTTTTTGTTTTGGGAAG
>Ga0335074_10000557_pt1 | contig 52098 bp, 45 predicted proteins | sample Lox_Sample_23_FD_206715 | JGI IMG/M metagenome (GOLD analysis project Ga0335074, IMG submission 206715) | Soil microbial communities from Loxahatchee National Wildlife Refuge, Florida, United States - Lox_Sample_2.3 | ecosystem: Environmental > Terrestrial > Soil > Wetlands | place: USA...
ATGTCACAAGGTCAGCAAGCGAATTAACGCGCTGTATGCAATCTGGAATGTACCGTGTCGTTTTGTCTGGCATTGGCGGCGACGAAGTCACCGGAGGGGTGCCCACGCCCATACCGGAACTGCAAGACGACCTTGCGCGTTGTCATTTTCGTGGGCTCGCTCACGCCCTAAAGACATGGGCGCTCGAAAGGCGGACACCGTGGTTCTATCTGCTAATTGAGACCGCGAGCGGCTTCTGTCCCCCGATCGTTGCGAGCCTTCGAAAGTCAAAGGCGCCTCCTGCTTGGCTCCATCGAGGATTTGCAAAACGCAATCGTGCAGCTCTCGGAGGATACGAGAGGAGGATCACATTCCGGGGGCCCTTGCCGACACTGCAGCAGAATCTGAATACACTAGAGAGCCTTCGCAGACAACTCGGATGCTCTGTTGCGAACCGCCCTGTCACTCACGAGAGGCGATATCCCTACCTCGACCGCGACCTCCTGGAATTTCTATATGCCATACCGCGTGAACAATTAGTTCGGCCCGGCCAGCGGCGATCTCTCATGCGGCGTGCCCTAGTGGGCATTGTCCCGACAGAAGTACTCCAGCGGAAACGCAAGGCATTCGTTTCGCGCGCCCCGCTAGTGGCCCTTTCGGCGAGCGTGCCCGGCGTGAACGATCTGACGACCGATATGGCCACCGCCTCAACAGGGATCGTAGACGCCGACGTGTTCCGCAGGACATTAGGGTCGGCCCAATACAATTCTGAGGTTCCTCTTGTTCCTTTAATACGAGTACTCATAACCGAAGCTTGGTTGAAGGGGACGTACGCCAGAGGAGTGTGCGTTCCTGGATCCGTCGTCGCCATGGATTCGATAACTTCCAAGGACAGCTCTCGGACCCGACCCCGAGCGAGGAAAACTTTTCTGCAGTTCGGTCAGAAACAAATCAATGAAGAAAGGGGGTGAAAACGATGAAGTATCAAAAGCCGGAAATCGTTCAATCGGGCGCGGCGATCAGTTCCGTGAAGGGCTCAATGAACAAAGGAACATCGGTCCTTGACAACGAAGAATTCCTCGCGACGAGTGCTGCGTACGAGGCCGACGAGTAATCGAGACCCTGCGCTGCCTCGAAATGAGGACCACAACAAACAAATTTGGCCCCTTGTGAATCAGGCTATCGCGCGTTCACCGAAGGAAAACGCCGCGATCAATCTTTTCCCATCTAGGAGAGAAAGGGGGTGAAAACGATGAAATACGAAAAGCCAGAAGTCGTTCCAGTGGCTAGTGCGATGAAGCTGATCCAGCATCCAGAAACGAAGGGCGTCGTGCAGATCACGGACAACGCGGATCCACCGCAGTATGCCTCTCAGGCTGCCTATGCGGCCGACGAGTAGTCCTCATCACGGGGAGAGACGACCTGCAAGACGGGCCTGCCTCTCCCCGTGAGTGCTCCCCCTCAGTTCTGCAGCTTCTTCATTAGGCGCCAACGCCTGTATTCGTCCGCATTCGCTGGATCGGTGACTTCTCGGTTTTCCAGCCAGAAGCAAAACCAATCAACCGTTCCCTGCTCAGACGCGAGGCGCTGTGCCGGGTTTTGGAGAATGTGCGCCCCGTGTTCCACGTTTGGTATGACGAACAATTCCACTGGCCGACGCAAATACCGTAGGTTGCCGAAAACTTCCCAGTCACGCAGTATCGAATCGATGCCGCCAGAGTCTATTTCCATCCGAAGCGGTGTGCGGATTTTATCGACTTCAAAACCGGGAGCCACATGCATCCACGTTTCGATACCATCTCCGATAGGCTGCCCTCCGTTGTCTGCTTCGAATTCCGACTTCACTGCCCCATCCGACAACACGTATTGGACATAGCTAACATCAATGTTGTCAGCCACCTCAGCCGCAGCAAGCTGGTAGCGCGAATGCGTGAGCATGTACTCGACATGCCAACCAGTTCTGCTAAACCCAACTATTCCGACTCGTGCTCGGTCAGCGAGCCCGCTGGCAACAAAATGATCAATCGCTCCTTCAAATCCGGCCACATAGACTGCCGGCTCGCGAGGAGTCACCGAGAAGTCCGTGACACTACCGTCCGGATTTCCCACTTGCAATACGGCCATGCCTTGGTTCGCAAGCGCTTGCGCCGCGAAGACCGTGCTAAAAGCGCCATCCGGCTGAAAGTCGTCCGGAGAATAACCGTGAGTCTGGATTACCAGAGGAAACGCTCTGTCGGTTTCGTAGTGCACGGGATAATACAAGATCCCGGTCCATGGCCTGCCGTCGGTCCCCCTCCAATGCACGAGTTCGACGCGCCCCAGTGTCAGTTGTTTGAGCTGCGGGTTCGGATCCAAAACCAAGGCCGCGGTGCCCGTCATACGATCGACCGCGTACAAGGACGGCGGCGTATTCAGATCCTGCCGCAATTCGATCTGGGTGGCCGCAGGCTCTTGTTCAGGTTCAGGAGTTGATCCAATCCACTGGTTCAGCTTCTTCCGAAGTTCCTCTTGTCCCTTGCCCAAACCGACTACTCCAGGTTCGGAAACATATAGCACGCCCCCCGTAGTCCACCGCATGGGCCGATAGGAGCCATTCTCCAAAGCCTCAGGAAGTGAGAGATAGTGTCCGTCCTTTACATCGACCTCAGCGAGCGCGTGTCCAACTACGCCGGCGGGGTCTGTCGAAGGTAAAGGCAGAAACGTCGGTCCCACCACCACCGTTTTGCTATCAGGGGACCACACAACCTGAGACGTGGGATTTTGGGGTGCATCCCACAGAGCGTGGATCGAATGGTTGCGAGTGTCTAAAATGCTGTACTGGCGTATGAGGTTTGGTTGTTCCGGGTGCAGCCGAGCTGCGCGGAGAAAGTCGTCCTTGAAAATGTGATCCGTGTAGCCATCCCATTCCGCAGGCACCGAAAGGACTGGACGAACAGTAATCGCGTAACTTCCGTCCCGTGACAAGCGAATGAGTGTTGGCGGCGTGTTCCACGTTATCTCCGGCTCACGAATCTTCGAAAGTAGGTCTTTCGGTTTCGACAGCACGAAGGTGTCGTAGTGTTGCGTATCCCTCCAGCCGTCCAAATCTCCTTCTAAAACGGCCCAGAGTGACTGGTCTGTGACGGCAAAGCCACCTCGCGCCAGCGCTACGTCTGCAGACCTGCTATGGATGCTCTGCGCGTCAAAGACGATCGTCTGACCGTCCCGACTGATATCGTACTCCGCGATCGGCGAAGCATAATGGGCGAGTGTCGCGACTTTGTGCGTCAGAACATTAACGCTAACCAGACGTCGCGGCGTTGAGCCGTCATCCCACAAGAATGCTACGTGTTCGCTGTCGCCGAGCCACCGCACGTCCTTGACCAGCTCTTCTACCGGAGCCGTAGATTTCGAGAAAAGCCGAGAAATGACGCGCCCGTTTCGCGCGATGTCGAGAGAGGAGGTGCTTCCAGATAATAGTTCAACCCAACAGCCGTTTCGCGATAGGTCTCCTCGTTCGAGCACGACTAAGTATCTTTTTCCATCTGGCGAGATCGATACGGGATTCGTGCCGTAGGAGTGTACAAACTCGGAGATCTCGATCGAATCTCGAACTGTAAACGGTCTTTTTCCCTGACTATTGGTGCTCTGAGGTCCTGCCAGCAAGCATACGCATACCACCAAGATCAGCCGCGGGAATGTGCGTGTCCTTTTCATTCAACTCGCTTCCGGCCTCAAGAGACACACGTTCAGCATCGCGCACCAAATGCGCATGGCAGCGACTTCTAGAAAGTAAGCTTTAGGGCGAACTGCATGGAGCGCGGACCGCCCATCTGATACAACGGGCTGAGGATCCCCAGCGTGCTCGCAAGGGTACCCGTCGCTTGACCAAACGTGTTTTCGCCGAAGATAGGATTGATGTACCCGAAGTTCGGGTGATTAAAAACGTTGAATGCCTCTGCGCGAAACTGTAATTTCAGGTTCTCATAAATTGGAAAATCACGACGAATTGCCAAGTCCATTTGCCACGCGCCAAAACCACGCACAAAGTTCCGAGGTGCATTTCCGAGACCTGACGAGGGAGCCGAGAAGGCGGCCGGATTTATTGCTCGGCCTCCTGGGCATTCTTTTCCCGCCGGAAGGTCTCCCAAACCTTGCAACACGGACGTGCAGTTCGAACCGTTTAAGTAGATGGGCTGGCCTGGCACCAAGTTCAAGCCTGTGTAGAATTCCTGGCCAGTTGTTGGATCGAATGAGGTATTGCCACTCAGAGTTACGGGAAATGCCGTGCGGGCTGTGAATCGATCATCGAGCCCCCAGTTCCCCAGCAGAGCTCTCGTCAATCGGCTTCGGGCTGGGTCCGGTATGTCGTAGGAGAACGCGGCGGAAACATTCTGCCTTACATCGAAATCGCAATTTCCGCGCTGGTATCCAAGGAACCAGTTTTGCGAGCCATAGTCGATGCAATGAGACCAAGTATAGGAACCCAATGCGGTCAGGCCCTGGGTCAACCTGCGCCTGAACTGAAGCTCGAGCGCGTTGTAGTCCGCCGTCAGCCCATTGCGGTAGAACACGAATGTACTTGCGTTCGGGTTACCGATAGTTGTGCCTGAGAATTCCTGATCTTCCAATAGCCGCGCTGAGTGGGAACCAACATATGAAATCGTGAGAGCCTGCGACTTGCCGAGCGCTTGGTCAACTGTAGCATTCCATTGCAGCGCATATGGAAGCTGGAGGTCCGAGGGGAAAGCAAAGACGATTGTGTACGGCGGGACGGGCGGATTCACTACGGGAAAAACAGCGTCTGATGCAGGAATCGGAAATGACGCGCCTGGCAGAACATGAATAAGTGAAAAGCCAGGCCCTTGCGCACCTACCGTACCGACCTGCTGAGCGGTGTCATAGAACATCCCGACGCCGCCGCGCAAGACTGTCTCGAAATTCGGCGAGTCCCGTAGGACATATGCGAGGCCCAAACGGGGCGCGAAATTGTGCCAGGTCGTCTTCCAAAGTGACGTTCCCTCAGGCGCGAGAGTCCACGTGCTGGGAGTCGATCCCTGAATCGTATAAGGCTTGAGCCCCTGTGTAACACCTGGTGCCGGATTTAGCTCCCAGCGCACGCCGAGCGAGACGTTCAGTCGTTGAGAAACCCTCCATTCGTCCTGGAGAAATGCGGAGAGATTTTGGTACAGAGGATATCCAGCAACGTAGTTGGCCGGAACAGCCAAAGCGCTGTTCGATTGCACCGCCGACTCGCTCAGATACAAATACTCGACAAACGGGCTGAAAGGCAATGCAATAGGAGCCAATCTTCGGTAATCAACGCCGAACTTGAAAAGATGTCTCCCCTCGGAAAAACTGGCAGTGTCGACAAAGTTCCACTGTCTCTGCGTCCCCGACGAATGTCCCTGTGATATTCCTACTGCGTAGCCACCATACAAGAGGGCGACGTCGAGTTGGGCTCCCGAAGTCAAGCCAGACAGTTGAGCGAGGTCAGCGGGTGTGCTGCCGCCGAAGCTCCCAATCGCTATTCCCGTCAGGACGTTGTTCGAGGAATAGTTCAGTCGAAACTCGTTGCTCCATCGATTGGTGAAGGCACTATTTGCGCCAGCCGTATATGTACGGGATGAATAGTGCGATGATTCCTGCATGGCAGGTGTGGCAAAGGCCCCGTTGCCACGGTGGGCGACCGTCGAAGGGGTGTCACTGAACCTGAAGAACAGCCGAAGCTTATCGCTCACGACGTGATCCAGTCGAGCGCTTGTCGAATTAAGCGAACTCGGATTGGACCAACTTGAGACAAACTCCGCGATCCCATTGCCCAAGTCCGTGCCATTCGCAATAGGGAACGCATTTAAGACAGGCTGAAGGGAGGCGGGAGCGGAAGAACGAAGGGCTCCGTCGGGCACGTAGTTTATGGTCGCTTCCTGCGGCTGAATCAGCCGCAGCCCCTCGTACGACACGAAAAAGAAAGTCTTGTCCTTTCCCTCGTAGAGGCCCGGAACTACCACCGGACCACCGAACGTTCCACCAAAGTCATTTTGTCGCAAGTCGAGTTGCTTGACGCCCAGATAGTCATTGAACCAATCATTGGCGTCGAAAACTCCGTTTCGAAGGTAGTCGTATGCGGTCCCGTGCCATTCGTTCGTCCCTGATTTAGTCTCAAAAGCGAACTGTCCGCCAGGGTTCCTCCCGTATTCCGCAGAATACGTCGAACTTTGAACACGAAACTCCTGGAGATCGTCTACTGATACCAAGGCTTGGGTCGTGCCCAGACCGGTTGCTGCCGGGACCGACCCACTTGCGCCAGCCCAAGAGAGCATTTGCACACCAGACGCAACACCAACATTCGCACTAACCCCGTCGACGGTGTAGTAGTTCGCCTCTGTGCGCTGGCCGTTGACACTGAACTCGCCTGTTTCTCCCAGTGCAGAGTTCGGGCTGTTCTGCGGTGTCTGCGTCACAACCCCCGGCGTCAGCAGGATCAAGTCCTGAAAGCTTCGGCCGTTGAGCGGCATGTTCTTGACGTAGTTTTGATCCACAATCGTGCTTACGGAGCCATCCGTCGTGTTCACAATGGGCGCGCCCGCTGTGACGGTCACAACCTCCGATATCGCGCCAACTGGCAGCGTGAAATTGATGGCCAGAGCGTCCTGCACGTTCAAAACGATGTCGGGCTTAATGAGGGTCTTGAAGCCGATCTTCGATACTTGCAGGCGATACGTTCCCGGTGGCAGGCTTGAGACAAGATAGATACCATCCTGGTTGGTCTTCGCGGGGTACTGCACACCTGTAGCGTCGTTTGCAGCGAGAACGTCTGCACCAATCACAATCGCGCCCGTGGGATCGACGACTAGCCCGCTAATCGTCCCGTTCGGAGATTGTGCACAGAGCTGCGTAATGCCAAAAAGGCTGAGACAGACAAACGCGAGGATGTGACGCAGTCGCACGCTGGCTCTCCTGAGACCGAGAAATTTCTGTAAAACTCTCTCGACCTACGCAGGAGAATTCCCAGTTGTATCAAGCGAACTTCGATGACAAATCCATGCGACTCGCGAGGCGCAAGCAAATTTCCGGCTAGGGGTGGTTTGGATCGATCCTCAATGAGGCAAAGAGCAAGGGCTTCCCGCTCGGTTTGTGGCTTCCTCCATGAGGTTCGACCGTCACGAACACTGCGTTGATTTGTTCCAGAGCCCGCGGATCGTCGAACTTGAGTACCCAGCGTTTCTTGGCGATGCTATCTTGGTAGAAGATGCCGAGGCTTAGCACCTGTTGACGGTCCGGGCCGTTTTGCCCCCAAGCCTGAAAGCTGCTGGCATCCTTCACGCCCGCTTGCTGATCCAGGTCATACGCGTAAAAGATCAATGACTTCCCTTTTGTATAGAAGACTCTGCCGTACGGCTTCTGTGTAGCGCCGTCGCGAGCTACGTCATAAACCTCAGCTATATAAAGGTCACGCGCCCCCATCAGGTCGCGAATATCGCGATCCTCAGCGAGCAAGTCCTGTTGCTTTCCGACGGTCTGTTCGTTCTGCCTCAACTGAGCGTTCAGATCGCGAATCTGCCCCTGCAGACTGCCAACCGCCACTTCATCCTGGTCCCGCTGTTGGCGGGTCGAGTCCAGCTCGGCCTGCACTTTCTTAAGGGATGCCTGAGCCGTCTCAAAGTTCTGACTCGCGCTGCTCTGCTGCTGTGCTAATTGCTGTTTCTGATCCAGTGCGTCTTGTAATGAATGTTCGAGATTTGCTTGCGTATTCTTTTCTTGGTTCAGCGCCGCAGATTCATCATCGATCCGTCGCTGCAATTCCCGGATGGTTTTGTCGCGATCCGCCAGCTGCGTTCGCAGAACTTCTCGCTCGTGGCCTGCATCGCTCAATTGCTGTTCGAGGGCATCGAGGTTGGTTTGGGCACCCGCGTCGGTCTTCTGGGCAATTTGCGGCGATCGACGCGTGCCAGCTTGATAGGAATAAATCGCCAAGGCTGCGGTCAGAAGTACGGCCGCGGCAAACGGCAACCAGACGTAGTTCCAATTTACGCGTGAACTGTGAATTCCATTGCGGCGGGCAAAAATGAAGCCATTGTCTCGCAGCGGCCGGGCGGCTTCTGCCGGCACGCTCCGCAAACCGTCCGAGTCAAGCGTACTGCCCGCATCAACCTCTTCGTGCACCGAGCCGAGTTCGTCAGCACCATGGGCTGCCAACTCAGACGACAGCAAAGGCGCGCCTACGGTCGCGGCTGCTTCAAACTCTCTTAAGAGCTGCCGACACTCGGCACAAACCGCGAGATGCTGCTTCAATGCAGCGTGTTCGCCTTCCGACAACTCGCCTGTAGTCGAGACAGCGCACAGTTCGAGAAATTCTTCGTGCGGTCGCAGGTCCGACCGAATGTTCTCATCTCGCTTATTGCTGTGCGGGGCCATACTGGCTAGACGCCTGGAACCTTACGCCCAAACATTTGCTGTCGCAACTTGTCGAGAGCGCGGTAGTAGTGATTTCTGATATTTCCCAACGGCTGACTCATTTTCACGCTGATTTCGGATAGTGTATATCCTTCGAAAAAAAAGAGCCGCAACGTCTCACGCTGAGCCTCCGACAGTTCTCTCATAATCTTCTCTAGACCATTACGTCCAAACACAGCCTCTGCGGAATAATCGTGTTCCATGGTCGGCATACCGACCAGGTGCCCTGCCGTGCTCTGGAGGTCTGCGCGACTGTAGAAGTGCCGGGTCGCCAAGCGACGACGCCGCTCAATGGCGCGCTGATATGCCATTTGAATAATCCACGATCCAGCTGAGCTCTTAGAGCTATCAAAAATGGAAGATCTGCGTTGAATGAAGAGAAAGACATCTTGGACGAGATCGTCCGCCTCGCTGTCGTCTCGGAGGATCCTTCGACCAATGCTGCGTATCGGTCGCGAAAACCGTTGAAACAGAACCCCAAGCGCGCCACTATCGCCTGATTTTACCCGCGCCAGCAGCACTCCGTCAGAGACGTCAAGCGCTGCCACCTCCCCGGAGGAGGTATGACCATCAGCTTCCGCGGGAGTAGCGGGAAGAACTGGAAAACGAGCTGTTGTTGAAGCGTCCACGACTAATGCTCCTCGGGACGGTTCTCCGAATTTTGGCCCTCAGATACAGGCAGCCAGTTCACGCGTTTGGCTGGGTACGACAGCCAACTCATTATGGATAGTATAGTTTGTGGCATAATTTGCTGAGCTAATCCACGATCCCAACCACCGTGATTCGGGTCGGCGGCCGGGGAGATCGTGGGGCAATCGAAAGGCGGGCGTTCGCCCGCGTGTTAATCAATCTGCGTGAGGAGCGCCATGTCACGCAGGAGCAACTCGCATTCGATAGTGGCTACCATCCCAAGTACATAAGCCTGCTTGAAAGAGGCAAGAACAGTCCTTCTCTTACAGCGATCCTAGAGATTTCGAGAGCGTTGGACGTCAGCGCTGCTGAGGTTGTTCGACGCGTCGAGAGCCTGCTTCCCGGAAATCGCCGCCGTCGCCCAGACAGCCGCTAGAGTTCGATTGTGCCAGTCTCGTGAGGGCGAGCAGCACCCGCACGCCAGTCACCATATCGGATACGAGAGGGATAGTATAGTTCCTGGAACTATTCTGTACAAGTTCTCATCATTGAGCCGCTCATGGCGCAGAAGAGCGGCCAGTCACCGAAAAAGCCCCACAGGAGGGATCCTGTTGTCAGGGCCGCGTTCGCTCGAATCTTGGTAGAGCAACGTCGGAGACTCCGTCTGAAACAACACGAGGTCGCATCAAGCAGCGGTTACAGCGAGAAGTACATAGGCCAACTTGAGCGGCGGATAAACACTCCTTCACTTACCGCCATGATAGAGATATCTGGTGCACTTAAATTGGACCCGAGAGACACGTTAGGCCGCGTTTTGGATTTGATGCCGAGATTCAAACGCCTGGAACGACGAGATCCTGAAGCGGCAGACATTTGACGCTCCTTACATTTGACTCTCTCTTTCCGAGCGCGTAGCATCCCGCATAAAGGCCGTGATGCATGCGCGCGGTTTCTCGCAAGCAGGTCTCTGAGCACCAACCCGAGCGTTGGATGCGCTTAGGTTCTGTCCTGATCGGCTTCGCCGCCTTAACCCTCCTGATCACGGCTTTCGGAGCCCACCTGTACAGCCACTCGTTATCCTCCGTCCTATTAACGATCGTCTTGATTAGTCTTGCAGTCGCTATCGGACTGCACGCTCGTTTTCTTCTGCTGGCTCGGCGAGAGCATCGGGAAACTGCGAACGCGCTGGATGCCACCGAACGTGAGTACAAATCCGTGTTCGACAACGCGCTCGATGGCATTTTGATTCTGGACGATGAAGGTCGATGCCTCGATGCAAATCCCGCAGCGTTGACACTGCTCGGAACTTCTCGCGGGGTGTTGGTGGGCCATTCGATCGAACCGTTCTTTGCGGGCAGTGACGATTTCCGGACAGCGTGGGAACGGTTCCTCGAACGCACGTATGAGCACAGTGAAACTCGCGTGGCATGTGGGGACGGCCGACAGGCCTTTGTCGAGTACACGGCGAAGGCCAACTTTCTGCCGGGAAGGCATGTAGCGGTCCTTCGCGACATCACGCAAAGAAAGCAGGCCGAAGTAGCCCTGCGTCAAAGCGAAGAGCGGTTTGAACAGATGGCCGATAACATCCAAGAGATTTTCTGGATGCTCGACGCAGAGAATATGGAAGTTCTTTACGTCAACGCGGCCTATGAAGTGATTACGGGGCGCACCTGTGAATCTCTCCGCCAAGACCCGAAATCGTACGAAGAAGTGATACATCCTGAAGACCGTATCCGAGTGCTGGCGCGCCTAGGGGAATCGGTGCATACGGGACACTTCGATGAGGAGTTCCGCATCCTTAGGCCGGACAATGCGACACATTGGGTATGGGTCCGCGGGTTTCCTGTCAGGGACTCCCTGGGAATTGTCCGGCGCCTCGTCGGAACGGCGCAGGACATCACGCTGCGAAAGCTCGCGGAAGAGCAAATGGCCCGAAACTTGGACGCGGCGGAGGCGGCTCGGGCCGAAGCCGAGGCGTTTCGCAAAACGAGCTTAGCGCTGACTCAAGACCTCAGCATGGATTACGTGCTAGACACCTTGTTGAAGTCGCTTCTGAACCTCGTGCCGTGCGAGCTGGCGCAGGTCATCCTGGTCGAAACTGACACCCGTCTTTTCCTTGCCCGCGAAGTTCAGAATCGCGAACCGACCCGACGGCTCCCTCGTTCGCTCACAACGTTCGATGCGCGGGACAGCCGATTTCTGATGGAAATTCTTACCTTAAGGAAGAGCGCCCTTATCCCGGACACGACGGAAGAAGACCAATGGAAGGATTTCAAGGGCTTCTGCCATCTGCGTTCGTGGCTCTGCGTGCCACTCGTTGCTTCTCAACGAATCTTAGGTTTTCTCTCACTGGGTGATACTCGAACGGGGACATTTACCCACGAGCATTTACGGCTTGCAAAGTCATTGGCGATTCCAGCAGCCGTAGCCATCCAAAATGCGCGGCTGTACGAGCAAGCCGAGATCTTTCGCTCGGAGCTCGAACAACGCTTGGCGGACCTGCAGCGAGCCGACGAGGCGCTTGAAAAGTCCCGTCAGCGCACTCAATTCTCTTGATGGCACGGTTTGTGTTGTTCCCGAGATGACCTTGTGCCCCCGCTACTAATGCCACTCGCGCGGCGGCGAAAGCTAGCGGAACAGCGTATATAATCCAAGTGAGTCTTGCGAGATTCGGCGGCCTCGGTGGCGTTTGAATCGTAGGCGCGGAGCGTGAGAATGGAACACGGTAAAGTCTTCATTTCCTCAATTCTGAATCGCGCCGTCGAAGACCTGTCTGCAGAGCGGAGCATCGCGAAAGAGATCATTGAATCATATGATTTTCTGAGGGCGTGGGCTTTCGAGATTGCTCCAGCATCCTTCGAGAACTTGGACGACTCGTATCTGCGGAATATCGATGACTCGGATATTTTCACCGTTATTGTCGGCGCACAGGCGAGCAATCCTGTGGCCGCTGAGATTCAGCGAGCGAAGCAGCGTAATAAGCCGATCCTGGCCTTCGCAAAGCGCGTGGCCAACAGAACACCGATGGCGCAGGCCCTCTTGGAAAGCACTGGCACGAAGTACGCCGCGTTCGGCAGTCCAGAGGAGCTGCGTGCTTCTCTCCGAGACGCGCTCAACCATACGATCGTTATGAGTTTGCATTCGCTGACCACACGAGGCACAACGCCCTTTGGCCAATTGAGGCACCTTGTCGAGAGAAAGGCCCGCGTTCACATCAAACCCACAATTCCAAGGTTTGCAGAGCGCGATATGTTTTCGATTCGAGAGTTGACCAACGACGCGTTAACTGTCGAGAAAGAGTCGACTGACGAAGCACTCTCGATACCGGCTTCACGTATTTCGGACATACTATTCCACGATAGTAAAGCGGACACACCGGTTCTCGTTCTCGATGGACGCTTGCAGTGGCTATCAACGATCCAACGTTGGCGATTTTTCCCTGAAAAGCCAGATGCCGCCTCACCACTCGGCTTCTCGAAACCTTCCGTTACTTCCGATCCGACCGCGGCGAGACTCTGCGCCGAATTGCAACGAAAGGGCTTCACCATGGGCTGGGCTGCAGAGGCTGAAATTCCGGGCAAGCAGAATGGGGCATACCAAGTCGTTTACGACGACGACGGCCGCTACTTCAAGATCGAGGACCGTGTGCGTGACTTAGCGCTTGTGGCGCAGACCCCACAGGGTGTGACTCACCGGTAGAACCCATTTTTCATGACCGCTTGGAATGCTGGACGCGTTCTGGGGTAAAGGGACGGCTTCGCCACCGTTGTTGCGCGATTGACACTAAGATTCCTACAGCGACATAATGTGCCCGTCGGGTGTTGGAGTTCGCCCTTAACCGCCCTTCGGGGCAGATGACTCCTACGAGGGAATCAACCCTGGTGGGAGTTCCGCGCTTCACCTCTCCTCAGCGTCTGATTCTCTAAACATTGTTGCGACACTTTGCGCGGATAAGTCTATATGCGCTCCGGCGAGACAAGCCAAGTGGTGGGCTGGAAGATTCTCCTCTGTGGATGTGCCCTTATGCTTGTTGCCGCCACGATCGGCCGGCAAATCCAACTCGAGAATTCAGCCAACGCGCTCGCGACAAGCAAGGCGGCTCGTGAGTTCATCCCTCTCATTCCGGTCGCGATGGGCGCCCTTCTTGCGTTCCTGGGCGCGACGCGGCTCGCGTTGACAGCGAGACCGGCATACCTCCTGCCTCTAGGCCTGTTCTTGGATGTCGCGGCCCACCTGATTCCGGTTACAGCCGATCGGGTTTTCCCCGCGACGTCGATCGGTCGTTGGAGCTTGCTGTCGCTCCTGCCGCTATACGCACTGCAAGTGGTCGGGTTAATTCTCGTATCGGTTGGTTTCTTGCGTCTGCTTATTCGAATGGGTCAGCGAAGTTCGGCGGGGAATTGACATGAACCCGGAAGAAAACGGACCTAACCCACATGGCCGCATCATATTGACTTCAGCCGCCGTTTCACTGCTGCTCGGAGTTGTGGTCGCGCAGCTGTTCGAATTCGATAATCAAGGACGATTGCATCTCACCTCCATAACGGGCGAAGGCCTTCTTGCAGATGTGCTCCTGATTCTGTTGCTCGTGTTGCTGGTCATCTCTGTGATGCGTATAGCTGCTGGACTGCGTCCGGGCCACCTTGTAACGGCAGGGATCTTGCTCGTCATCTCCGCTGTTATTAGCCCCGCTTTTTTCGCAAGCGTCTCGTCTACTCCAAAGACGGAGATGCAACAAAGACGCGCGTTTGTGATTGCCGCGATTGTGGAATTCATTGGCGCCTGCTGTCTCGGCTCCGGATTGCGGGGAATTGTTGCCAATCGAAGGAAGTCCACCGCCACGAATAAGGGCAGGAATAAGCAATGAAGCAGGTGATTTCCGGACCGTTCTCCCGCCGAAGAGTTGCCCTTACTTCCGGGTAGCCGGGTTTCCGCGCACAGGGGCCCTTCCACGCAGGGAACGGTTTGCCAGCTCGCGGCGAAGTTGAGGGCGCACGTTGGCCGGCAATGATGAAGATTGCGCCAGGGTGCCGAGGTCGGTCGCGGAAATGCTCGGAAGAAAAGCGATCACCGTCGCCAAAGGCGTATGCGGATTTCGCACAAGAGCCAATCGGATACTGTAGTGCTGTGTCCAGCGGGCGTTGCTAGCGATTGCCGTTACTACTCGCAGTGGTGCATTGATTCGCGCGAGAACCCTCAGGACCTGCCCCTCATTTAAGAAGGGGCTTTCGAGTACGATCGGAACAACTTCGGGTCCTCCATCAGCAAGGAGTGCGCCTGCGATGCGCGTCGAGCCGCGCCTCGCCAACGCCATCTTTTGCGCAGGCGGTAGCTGAGGCAGCCGAGCCAACACGAGTTCCTCCGCTAGATGCTTTAGGGCCGGCGCTGCAGACGGCGCCATCGTGAGTTGGACGAGATCCGTGACATAGAGTTCGCGAACGATTCTCAGGCCGATTGTGTGCGGTAGACGTGGATGAAATGCGAGGTTCCGTCGCACTGAGTAGTTGCGTAGCCACGGCTCGTGATTTACGACTTGCTCGAGGAACGCGGTGGAGAGCTCCTTCCGAAGGAGCAAAACACACAGGTGTTGTTCGTCTAACCCGGGGTTGTCGAGAAGGCCGAGAAGAATCTCCTCCCGCGGATCGTGAATCACGAGTGAGATCTGTTCCTTGGGGACAGACCGCGCTGCTTCTCGGCTGATGCTGGTCGTCTCAGCCATATGCCATATGACTCTATTGTTCCCAGGGCAGGCCTTTCTTGCCGAAGTGTCCGTAGTTGGTTGTCGAACGGTAGATGGGCCGAAGGAGATTGAGTCGTTCGATAATCGCGGCAGGACGGAAGTCGTATCCGCGCACAAACTGTGCAACGGCCGCCGCATCTCCGGTGCCGAAAGTATCCACTTTCACCGACATGGGCTTGGCGAGACCAATGGCGTAGGCGACCTGAATCTCAACGCGTCGGGCAAGTTCGTTCTTTAGGATCTCGCGGGCCACGAACCGGCAGAAGTAGGCCGCACTTCGATCCACCTTCGACGGATCCTTGCCGCTGAACGCGCCTCCTCCATGGTGAGCGGCGCCGCCATAGGTGTCGGCAATAATCTTTCGGCCGGTGACGCCGCAGTCCGCGGACGGTCCTCCGTGAACGAAATTGCCGGTAGGATTGATCGCGAAACGGATGCCCGGATGAAACCAAGTGCCTAGAGCCTTCGGAGCCAAGTTCTCCTGCACGTATTTGCCGATCCGCTCTCGCGAAACGTCCGGACGATGCTGCGTTGATACCAGGACATCGGTGACCTCGATCGGCTCGCTTCCTTCATAGAGTACGCAGACTTGCGATTTGGCATCCGGGCAAAGCCACGGATATTTGCCCGATCTTCGGTCGTCCGCCAATCCTTTTGTGAGGCGATGCGCCAGAACGATAGGCAAAGGCATCCACTCCGGCGTTTCCAGGGTCGCATAGCCAAACATAATGCCCTGATCACCGGCACCCTGTTCTCCGTCTGCATTCTTGTCTTGATCCACCCCTTGTGCGATGTCGTGCGATTGTTTCGATATCATTTGCAATACCCGGACATTGTCCGCTTGAAAGCTAGCGCCGCGGTCCGTGTAGCCGATTTCGCGGATGGCTTGCCGTGCGACCGTTTCATGATCGACACGGCCTCGTGACGTGATCTCCCCCGCAATTACGACGGCATCTTCCTTGCAGAGCACTTCGCACGCAACGCGCGACTGCGGGTCGGCCGCAAGGTATGCATCGAGGATCGAGTCGGCGATGTAGTCACACACTTTATCCGGATGACCTTCTGACACTGATTCGGATGTGAATCGGTGTGTGGAAGCGGACGCGAGCGGTGACGCAGTTTCGACTTCCGAAGCGACGGGTGACATGTCTTAATACTCCTTTCGGTGACGGCGATTGTTTCCGCAAAGTCCTTGCGCGCAGCAAACGAGACTCACGCCCCGTGGGTGCGCGCGTACTTTTGAGCGTACCTGTCCAGGGCCGCTTGAATGACGGGATGCGCGGCGCTGGACGGTAGGATCTCTTCAACCTCGACGGTCTTGCGCTCCAGCTGTTTGTAGCCCTGGAAGAATCTGCGGAGCATCTGCAAGTAGTGGGTCGGTATTTCCCTGACTTCCTTGTATCGGTTGAATTCCGGGTCTTCGCTGGCGACAGCGATGACCTTGTGATCGAGCGTACCGGAGTCGATCATCGTCATCAGGCCCACGGAGCGGGCGGAGATCAGCGCGAGTGGCACAACGGGTTCCTGGCAAAGCACAAGAACGTCGAGGGGATCGCCGTCCTCCGCGAGCGTTTGCGGAATGAACCCGTAGTTTGCCGGATAGTACACGGCGGAATAGAGAACCCGATCGACTTTGATTAGCCCGCTCCGTTTGTCGAGCTCGTATTTCACGTTCGAGCGGAGCGGAATCTCGATGACCGCGTCGAACTGTTCCGGCACTCTGTTGCCCGGCTTCAAGTTGTGCCACGGATGAATCAAGACCTTAGCCCTCGGGTGACGGCCTCCGGCGATGTGCTTGACTTCACGGGCTCACCGGTTGGGCTCGTTCCATATATGGCTCGAAGAATTGTTTCGGCTCGGTCGAGCCGAGCAAGCGCAGCTTCCACCCCGGAGGCTCCTTCGGCCCTCGCCAGCCGGGCGCGTTCAAGCGCGCGCTCTGCGATTCGTGTGACTTCGTGAAGCAGCCTCCGGATTTCGACTTCCAGCTGCCCGCGGCTCTCCTGGACACGATTCACAACGTCCGACTGGACTCGTGTGCTATTCATCTCCATCAGATAATCGAGGAAGGCCCACGCCTTTTTTTCGATCACCGTGTACGCCTGCACGATTCCCAAGAACACGTCGGCAAAGTACCGTAAGGGCGAGGCCGGAAGGGCCACGTGGAGCAGTTGCTCGAACGTGAAGTGGGAGGGCACACGAAAACCTCGATCCGAATCAAGCGCATTTGGCATGCGTGTGAATTCCGGCACGCCCGATTCTGCGAGTCGCGCGAGGAACTCGTTGCCGATGCCGACGAAGCGAGCTGCCACTTTCCGATATTCCTGCTCCGCGTCCGCCTGTTCGGCTGCAAGCCAAGGCCGCACGTGACGCTCGGCGACGACTTGCGCCAGCCGGAGTGCGTTTCTTCTGAACCCCGGGCCATAGCGTCGAGGCAAGGCCTTCAGCTCTCGCTCGAACTCTGATTGAACTTCTGGCATAGCGGCGGCCAGAAACTGTTTTCGTTGTGCTAGAAATTTGTCTGAGAGACGGTGCTCCTCAGACATGAACAAATAGGAAACGTCGCGGAGCGACCTTTCGGCCTGGGCAATGGTTTGGCGCAGTCTTTGAATCCTGAGTTCGGATTCCTCGAGAGGTCGTAGGAGCGCCTCTCGTTCCTCCAAAATGATGGCGAACAACTCCGCCGAAAGACGCTTCAGCCCTCTTTCGCCGGCTGTGCGAGCGAGATCGCGACCCGACTCTCGCACGAGTTTTTCAAGCGCGTCGAGCAGATCTGGCCAGTCGCGCGACGAATCCTGACTCTTCAATCGTTCTTCCGCGCTCACTTCGTAAATGCGACCGACCGGCCGCTGCAGCTGCTTTTCGAGCATCTTGCTCGCAAACGCCTTCGCGATCCGGCGCTCTTCTTCGGAGGTCCGGTCGGCTTTGTTCAAAACGACGACGAAGTTTGCGACGTGCTTTCCGATGTTGGCGACGAGCGCGAGCTCTTCTCCCGCAATGGGTGGGTCCGCTCCGATCACTACGATGGCGGCGTCAATGTGCGGGATGAATGCCTGCGTCGCTGCGGTGTTTCCAGCAAAAACCGAGCCAAGGCCGGGCGTGTCCACAAAGCACATTCCCTGCGCGAGCAGCGGGCTAGGAGAAAACACTTCGACGCCAACCACGCCCTTCGCGTTCTCGGGATTCAGGTCTTCCGAGACGTACTCAGGCAGCTCCTCCGGCGAAATATCGGTCCAGGTTCCCCCTTCAAATCGAACGCGCGCTCGGCGCGAACTCCCGTAGCGCACAACGGTCGGCACCGTGGTGAGTGGCAATACCCCGGCAGGGAGAATCCGGTCTTCCAGAAGAGCGTTCAGCAGTGTCGACTTGCCGCGCTTAAATTGCCCAAGACACGCGACATAAAACCGCCCTTCCGCCGTCCTCTCCGCAAGGGCGGCAGCCTCTTCGCGAACTCGATCGGAGCCCAGTTCCTGGGCCAACTCCGCCAGACGGTGGAGAGGACTCTCCAGAGCCATGTCCCGTGCGGAAAATGCCTGGCCAGCATTCGTTGCGGTCATGACGAAAACCCAGGAGACGAGGAGAATCGATTGCCCTGTAACAGATAATCGACGTGGAGCAGTTTCAGTTTGACCTGTTCGCCGTAGTGGTATCTCGGGTCAGCTGCCAGTTGGCACATTTTCACGATCGAGCCTGGCAAATGTCCGCTGAGGTGCAGCAACTCGTCGCGAAACCCGCCCAGATCGAGAGAGCCGAGCCTGAACTTCTCGATGCATATCTCCATCAATTCGCGTGCAGCGGCGTCCGATATAGAGCCCAAATGGACGCGGTATTCGTCCGTCCAATACAGACTCCACGCGAATCCGATTTCACCTTGCGTGTGGCCCCGCCCGGTGAGGTACACGGGAGTTTTCGTGCGATACATGATTTCTTTCAACAGGTGCGCGAATGCATGCGAAATCGGCGACAGATGGTCCAGAAAAAAGCGATAGTCGCCTTGCTCAGCGGCGGTAAAAAGAATGCCCCGCAGGCGCAGGAGAGACTGCGCGCCGACCCATCGCACAAGCGTCGAATCGCCGTAACCGTCAGCATGAACCTTCTTGCGCACGAGCGGATCGCCCGCACCATAGAGTCCCCGAATGAGTTGCTCGACGAGTTGCCGCCGGCTGCCCGGGCCCGACCAGCAGATGCACTTGCGCCGTTCGTTTTGAGGGAGGTCCGCTAGGATCTTCGCGATCAGAAATGTTTTCCCGGAGTCGGCAGCTCCCCAGATCAACTGGCTGCACCCCTTGCGAAACGCCGCGCGCAAATCTCTCATCTCACCTTCGCGGCCGACCAAGCGCTCAAGATCCGCACTCGGTTGTCTCATGTCCGTTCTGCTCGCGAGTAACACACGCACTCCGATCGGAGGATGTTCCGTTCTAAGACCGAGCGCCCGACTGATGCACGTATTTGATGACGTCGACGTCCGACGTCGCGATGAGGCCTTGGTCGACCACCTGATCCAGAAAAGGAATCAGTTTCTCGATTTTTTCCGCGGAGTCGATCACGCTCACCATCAAAGGCGCCTCGTGAGAGAAGGACAGGACGCGAGAGCGATGAATCAAACTGCTTGCGCCATACCCCGCGATCCCTTTAAGGACCGTGGCGCCCGCGATGTCTAGTTCACGGCATTTCTCGACAATCACACGGTACAAAGGCTGGTCTTTCCACTTGTCATCCTCTCCGAAGTAGATGCGAAGCATCTTGGCCCTTCCCGCTAGTTTCATGGCCGTGCCTCCTTTCTTCGCTCCACGGCGCCGAAGTTGTGCGTGTACTTGATGACGTTAACTTCGGAAAGAACAACCAACCCTTGCTGAACCATTTCATCGAGGATCGGGAAGAAAGCCTGCAGTTTTTCTTCGGTGTCGACAACCGAGAGCATCACAGGCCGGTCGTGCGACAGGTGCAGAGTGGAATCCTTGTGGATCCGGCGATTCGCGCCGTATCCCAAAATACCCTGATAAACAGTCACGCCCGCGATGTCGTTGGCGCGCATGCTTTCCACAAGAGCTTTGTGCAGAGGTTTGTCCCGCCATTTGTCGTTCTCGCCGATAAAGATCCTCATGAGCTTCGCCTTGCCTTCTCGTTTGAGCGGAGGCAAAGACTCCTGCGGCACTTTTTTCTTCTCGACTTCTGCCGGCTTCACAACCATCGTGTCCTGAATCTCAATGAGGCCGGTGCCCGCCAGTTCCTGCAGCTTCGGCAGGACTTCCTCAACCTTTTCGGGAGATTCGATGAACTCGATCTTCATCGGAAGATCGGCGGTAAGGACTTCGATCCGCGTAGTGTGCAGATGATGGTCCGCGCCGAAACCGGCGACGCCTCGCACGACGCTGGCCCCCGAAATCCCGTGATAAAACAGAAAATCCAAAATCGCTGAATAGAGCGATTGACCGTGGTACTTGTGGTCTTCGCCGACGTAGATGCTTACCTTTTTGGCCGGACCGGCTTTGAGCATTCTCCCCTCCTAGGTTTCGATTCCGCGCTGCGCGACCAGGAATTCAGCGGCGCGTCCAAGCACACCGCCTCCCGCGTGGCTTCCCTGTCTGACTCGTTGCAAGAAGTCCTGAAGAATCTCGACGATTTCGCCGCTGTTTCTGGCGATGAGCTCTTGAATGCTTTTCTGCAGCGGTTCCGGCAGTTTCGCCATGACCTCCCGACCGTGCCGGGAGCACAGCATGCCATAGTCGTGCAGCCAGGAACGGAGTCTCGGTTGCTGCAACTGTTTTGCGATCTCTCCGACCCGGCGTTCCTTCTCCAGTTGCATTCGGTTGCACAGGTCGCACTCCTCGGACACAGGAGATGCAGGTCGCCAAGCCGGGTCGAGAATCGCCTTAAGGAAGATGGCGGCCACCGATTCCGCCGGTCCCGAATTCGCGACCACCCATCCGTGGGTGTTGCAGAACCGCTGGCAATCGTTAGGTTGCAAGTGCTTGAGAAACTCGTTCTGGAATTCCCGCAGCGCCGCGCACACGGGGCAAACGTTGCGCGTGGCGATACTCGTGATGGACAGCTTGGTTGCCTGTGCTTGGTGCGTCATACGATGGTCCTTCCAGTGATGACTCCGAGCCATACGGAAACGAATCCGACGGCGACGCTGAAGACGATGTTCATCCCGGCAATCAAGAACTCCCCATCTTGAAAGACACGGAACGTTTCATATTCAAAGGATGAGAACGTGCTGTATCCTCCCAAAAAACCGATGGGGATCAGATACCGCCAGTTCGGACTCCAGTGTGCTCTTTCCGCTAGAATCGTCATGATGAATCCGATCAAAAATGAAGCGGTAATGTTGATGACGAACGTGCCATAGGGAAATCGTGTGCCCAACCGGCTGCTTACGTAGCCTCCGGCCCAGAAACGCAACATCGATCCAAGAGCTCCCCCGAAAGCCACGAGTAGGTATTTGGTCATGGGTATCCGGCCGCCTTTGCTCCTTTCAAGATGGTCATACTGCCTTTTCTTCTCGCGGGCGAACTCCATGCGAGGAGTCCACGACACGCGGTCCACTTGTTGCGGTCACGGCCCGGGTAATACCCGCAAGGCTCTCCTCAATGGCAATGAGTTCGTCTTCGGTAAGCTCACGTCCTCCCAGTGCCTGCTCGGCCTGGGCACGGTAGTTCTCCGCGTACGTCTCAAACTTGTGTTTGAGCTGTGCGATGACGGATTGGGCCCAAGCCTTGACCAACTCCCAGTACGACCCTAGGGCGGCATAGAAAGCCTGGGGCAGTTGCCGGGAAATCTGCCGGGCAACGGAACGCTCCGCCGCTTTCTGTCCCAGCAACCCGGCAAGCTTTGGCCGCGAGACTGTCATCGTGAAGGACACAGATTCAAAGACAGGGGCTCCTCGAATGATCGACTGGAATTCGTCTTCGGCCGGCGCATCCGGGATTCCTAACTCCGAGGCGCACTGCCGCAAGTTGGCACCGAGCTGGCCCGCAAGGGCGTTTATCTCGGTCTGCATCCTCCTCGCCTGCCGCTGAACGAACTGAGTGATGCTGTCGCGGACAGCTTGGCCTGGTACGACCACTCCATAGCTCCCGGTCGACCATGAATGGAGCAAGCGCTTCGCCGCCTCGTCAATTGCCTCCGTCGCGCTCTCGCTGACGCCTTCGACATAACGCACACACACACTCCGCATCTCTTCAATGGTTCCGGTCGTGGTGCGCAAGAGCGTTTCAGCCGAGCGGGCCCGGTCTTGCGACTTCGTGGTTGACTGCCCGCCTCGTCTTAACCGTGTTTCAAGAGCTGCAGCAACTGAATCGCGCAAAGCACCGATTTTTCGTCTCAGAGATGCTGCCCGCAATTCCTGCGAATGCGCGTAAAGAGGGAGGATCTGGTTTTCAAACCAATCGTCTAGCATGTCCCGGCACGAGAGCACCACGCTCACCGGATGGACCGGCAGGTCTAATCGGCATTCGGACGCGATGTATCGTTTCACATACTCCACGATCCGGAGACGGTCTTCCAAATCAAGCAGGTCCGCTTTGCTGAGAAGAACGTGGACCGGAATCGCCGCTTCCTGAAGACTCAGGATGGTTTGAAGGTCATCCGCGGTTAGCGTCGAGCCGGCATCGATGAGAACCACTCCCAAGTCGCACTTCGGGAGGTAAGCGAGCGTTTCCGTAGCACCCGTGGTGGCAAGCGATCCTAGTCCTGGCGTGTCGACGAACGTCACACCGCCTCTCAACCTTGCCGCTGGAAGTGCGAGTACAAGCCGGACCACGTGCTTCGCGTTGCCTGGGTTCTGCTGTTCTGTGGCGAATTCCCGCAAATGGGCGACATCGAGTTTCTTTCTCGGGGCTTCCGAAAACCAAACTGTTAGAGATGGTTCTTCGGCGTGAATGAGGCGCGTTGGGACCGCAGTAATAGGCGTCACCCCTACTGGCAGAGCATCCGTTTCTAGGACCGCATTCAGCAGGGACGATTTCCCGGAGCTGACGCGGCCGAACACCGCTATTTCAAAACTTTTGTCTTCAGCTCGATCCAGAATCGCCGCGATAGAAGATCGAAATTCAACCAACCCCCGGTCGCGGACCGTTTGCTCAATCTTTTTGAGCAGACCCACGTCGTTGCCAGCGTGATCCAAGCGGTCCAAACGAGCTTTCAAATCTTCGCCAATTCCTTCCGAGAGGTAGCGGTCAAACCGATGAACCAAGCCGCTCAGCTCACCAATGATTCCATTCAGTTCCATCGCCACGCTGTCCGGCACCTCGCCGTAGCCCCGCATGTATTTCGGCCCCAATTCTTCGGCTGCTATGTCAATGTTAAGGAGCAACACATGAACCGCTCGGGAAGCTGGAATCGATGGTTTTTCCCGTGCGATCCCCTGTCCGTCCAAGATCCGGACCAATTGAGCCCGGACCCGTGCGATGTAATCCTCGATCGTCCTACGTTGTGCAGGAAGAATGTCGGTGGAATAGCGGGCGAAGGCCGCCTTGGAGGTGGTCGCATTCAGAACCTCTTCGATCTCTCCAAGAAGCTTATCGATGTACTGGCATGTGATGCGCAGCCGATTCGCCTGATACGGGTTCAGAGTCTCGCGGGGCTTCTGATCTCCTGAATTCATCGGATTACCCACCGAACGCGGAGGCTGGGACGCGTTCCATCTGACTTCTTGTCGAAGGGTTCTTACTGCAAAGGAGGGACGGGACACAGATCACTCCTCGCAGGTTGAAAAACCTTCGTAGGAGTCATCTGCCCCCTCTAGGGGCGGTTTAGGGCGAACTCCAACACCCGTAACAACGCCATTATTTGCCGTTCAAACTTCGAAGTCAATCTCTCATCACGGTCTCGATTGAACTCTAATTGCCTCCCGCCGGCCGCACGTTTGGCTGGCCAACGAGAAGGTTCAAGCCCTTTTCGGGCGATCCGAGTTCTTCATCGGTCACAAGTTCCAAATGATGACCGCCGTGCCGCAGGGCAAATCGTTCCATATTTTCCGCGGTTCGCTTCAAGACCATCGCGGATTGCAAGACCATTCGCACAGCCAAGTTGGCCGCCGAGGCTCGTCGAAGGACGGCGTCGAGATGTCGCAAGCAAACGCACGGGAAATCCGCGTCACCGAGTTCTTGGTTCTCACGGACGAATTCATCGATCGTCTCCGCCTCGACTTCGGCGACCGTCTGACACGCCCGGCACTTGTGCGGTCCCGGCAGAAACTGCTCGAACTGTTCTTCCCAATCTTCGCGGAGTTGTCCATCGCGCACGAGGGATTGCAAGTGCTCCCCGGCAAATAGAAGGGTATGCGGATAGCCCGAAGCGATGCCCTGGGGTGACGCAAGTTTGGCGTATTCGCGCGTGTGCAGTGTGCAGAAACCGGACCGGGATGCGTGGAACAACTGCTGCTCCCGGCTATGACTGAGGTCATACTGAAACTGGCTCATGAATTTGAACGTGGCGTCCGCCATGCGTCGGCACACGAAGCACGAAGAAATTCTTGGGGATTTTCCGGGGCCCATTCGTGTCGAGGCGACGCGACCAAGCGCCTCGCCGCTCCGGGCATGGCCCCGAATTCTGCTGCGAATCTCCTCGAGTCGGGTTTCAAGCTCCCTGAGGCCGGCCACCTCGGGCATCGCGAGAAGCGACTCGAGGCGATCACACGTTGCCGCGAGAAAATCATGAGACCGTTCGCGCAACAGATAGTCCACCAAAGCCTTCTCGAAAGCAGGCAGCCCGCTCCGTTCGAGGCGCTCGGAATCCCCGCTCAACCTTGCTGCGAGGCCATCGAAAGCGGACACGGGGAAAACGGGAACTTCTTCCGAGTCAAACTCCTGGGCGATACGCGAGCGGATGAACTCCAGAACTTGATCGCGCTGAGCAGCGCGACACAGGTCTTCCTTATTGACCACGACGAAGATTTTGCGGCGCAGCTCGCGGGTGCGCCCTAGAAACAAGATTTCTTCCTGAGATAATGGAAACTCGAAGCTCGTCACCAGAACGAGTGCGTCAATCTGCGGCAGAAAATGGTTCGTCGTGTTGGTATTTTCGATTACGGCGGAGCCGAGGCCCGGCGTATCGACGAAGAAAGCGCCGCGACGCAGCAGTTCGGCGGGAAGCTGTACTTCCGCGAGATCAATTTTCCGCTGATTTCCCGGATTGCCCTGTTCGGTAATCCAGTCGGTCAGCTCGGAGAGACCCACCTCATGCGTCAGATTGCTGTTCTGGAAATGCATCCTGACCCGCTCGTGGGTGTTATAGCTGACGGCCGTAATAACCGAGGTCATCGGCAGAACGCCCGTTGGTAGCCGGTCCATCCCCAGCATGGCGTTCAGCAAAGTGGATTTCCCGCGGCTGAACTGGCCCGCCAGGGTTAAGTAGAAACGATCCTCCGCAAGGCGCTGCAGAAGAGACTGAAAGTCCCGTTGCAAGGACTCGTTTTTGGCGCGCCACGCGGCGGAACTTCCTTCTCGGATCAGGCTGGCTAGGTCAAACTTGATTGCCTCATAAGCTTCCAGTTGCGCTTCCGGTTCGCCCGCACCTGCGCCGATGGGATTGGAAGTCGTCTCAGGTTCGTCTTGGGAAATCTTTCGTTCGGTGCCCATTGAAATCATCCTCCTCACTCGCTGGGTCGGGCATAAATGTATTCTCGAGTGAACGGACGGCGGGCTGGATGGCCGGCCTTGTACAGCAACACTTGGTTGACGTTCAGAAGGCCCTCTTCGAAATAGGCTGCCGAAGCAGCAAGGGCCAGGAGCCAGGTGCGGTAGATGGAGTGCTCGACTTCCCGCAAGCATCGCGTCACGTTCTCCTGCAGACGACCCACCCAGGCGCGGCAGGTCAGCGCGTAGTGCGGTCGCAGATTCTCCACGTCCAGCACCTCAAAGCCTGCAGTCTCCGCGAAACGAATGACCTCGGAGAGACGCGGCAGCTCGCCGCCGGGAAAAACATGGCGACGAACGAAAAGAGTTTCGGGGCTGTCGCGAACGTTCTCTGGTCGTGTAATTCCGTGATTCAGAACCAAACCTCCCGGTCGTGTGAGGCAGTACAGCTTCTGGAAGTAGCCTTGGAGGCGTCTCCGCCCGACGTGCTCGAACATCCCGACCGATGCGATTTTGTCAAACGTGCCTTCGATGTCTCGATAGTGGCTCAATTGGATTCTGGCCTTCGGGCCCAGCGCTCGGTCGGCTACCTGTCGGTTCGCGAAGTTGAACTGCTCGCTGCTGAGCGTGCAGCCGGTGGAGAAAGCGCCGTGTGCCTCGGCCGCGTAGGTGACAAGTGCGCCCCACCCGCAGCCCACGTCGAGAAACTGTTCTCCCGGTTGGAGGTTCAGTTTTCGGCAAATGTGTGCGAGCTTCCGAACCTGAGCGTCATCGAGCGGCTGTTCCGGATCGTTGAAGTACGCGCAGGAGTAAACGAGGCGCGAATCCAGAAAGAGACGATAGAAGTCGTTCGAATGATCGTAATGAAACCGGATGTTCTCAGCAGCCCGGTGTTTCGTTTGAAACCACCCCTCGAGTCTCTCGATTGCCAGTTTCGCGAGTACGCGCAGGAGGCGCGTTCGAAGTCGGGACTGCGCCTGCGCGTAATAGACGCGAACGGCCGTGGCGAGGTCTCCTTCGACGGAGAACTGCCCGCGGACGAAACCTACCGCAAGAGAGTATGGATCACGCTTGAAGAGCCGCTCAAAATCGGCGGGAGTTTTCGCCAGGATTTTGAACAGTGGCGCGCCGCTCCCAAAAAGATCAAAGCTGCCATCCCCGTATTCCACGGCGTAAGGAGGACTCGTCTGCGAGTGGAAGAGAAACATGCGCTGGTTGATCGGGACACAACTGACGTCGCTGTTGCCTGTACTGTTGCGGTCGCGTGGGTTCACCAAACGGCTCCTCTCAAGAATTTCTTCTTGTAGGAGTCATCTGCCCCGAAGGGCGGTTAAGGCGAACTCCAACGCCTGATTTTACCGGCGCGTGCTTCCCGTTTCGACAACCTGGTTACGAAGGTTGACGAGCAGGCGCAGCACGACATCCAGCGATTGGTGTTTTCGGTCGGCTTTCATTCTTCGGGCGATTTCATCCTCGATTTGCTCCTGTGCAAAATGGAAGTTCTCGGCCAGCGCGGTGCGAGCTTCGGTTTGGAGAAACGAGTTGGCCGCTGGCAGCATTTCGATCGTTCGGCGAATGGCGCGCCATTTTTCCGGTTCAGAAGCGTCTTGAAGCGCGATGCGAGCCGCTGTGATCACAATGTCAGGGTCCTTCTCGTCGAGCAAGGCCTCCAGCTTATTCCAGTCCTCGCGAGGAACTTGCCAGTCGGAAAGGATGCGAAGAACCCAACGACGCCGCTGAAGGCTCGATGCATTCTCTTCTTCCGAGGATGGTATTCGCGCGAGTGCCGCTTCGAGAAGCGCAGGCCTTGCGGCCTCTCCCATATTCCGAATCGCCTCCTCGGCGTACGAACGACAGATGCCATCCCCCAAAGCCCACAGAAGATACGGCAATGTCTCAGGTCGGCGAAATTTGCCAAGCGACTCCACGATCCCAGGGAGGAGATGATCCGTCCCCGCGGCGGTTAGGCCCCAAAATACGTCTTCGGTTTGCCAACGCCCGAGCTCTCGGGCCGCCGTACTGCGGACTGCGTCTTCGCCCATTCGGACCACAGCGTCCCTTATTTGTGACGGCTTGCCGAGATACTCCAGCAACACATCCTTGGCGGCCAGCTGCGCGAGCGTCTCGACGGCCAACTGTCTAGGCTGGTAGATGCCCCGCGGGCGACCAGTCAGAAGAAAAGACCGCAGAAAGGGGATCGCTCGCGGCCCACATCCGATCAATGCGGCGGCAGCTAGCGAGCCTCCCTGAAGCGACTCGAGCCCTCTCACCTGATCCTCAATCTCTTCGTCCGTGAATTCCCTCGTGCTCATCGTGCGTCATTTGCCTCGTGACTGCTTCCAGCGCGAATAGACGCTTGCGCCGGCATAGCGCGCCGCTTTGCCTAACTCGTGCTCGATCTCAAGGAGCCGGTTGTATTTTGAGATCCGCTCTCCGCGGCATACGGAACCCGTTTTGATCTGCTCGACATCCGTGGCGACTGCGAAATCAGCGATCGTCGTATCGTCCGTTTCTCCCGAGCGATGAGAGATTACAGCGGTGTACCCGTGGCCTCGCGCTACCTCGATGCAACGCAGTGTCTCGGTGACAGTGCCGATCTGGTTGAGCTTGATCAGGATCGAGTTGGCAATTCCTCGTTGGATTCCCTTGGCGAAGATTTCGGGATTCGTCACGAAGATGTCGTCGCCGACCAGCTGCACCTTTCGGCCTAACTGCCGCGTGAGTTCGGCCCATCCGTCCCAATCTTCTTCAGCCAGGCCGTCTTCAAGCGAATGTATTTCCGGATAACGCTCCAGCCAATCGCTCCACAGCCGAATCATGTCGTCGGACGACTTTTTCGATTGGTCCGACTTCCGAAAGAGGTAGCTGCCTTTCTCGTAGAACTCGCTCGCCGCCGGATCCAGGTTGATGGCGATGCCTGAGCCAACCCGATAACCGGCCTTATGAATAGCGCTTTCCAGCAGTTCCATAGGCTCCTCGTTCGACCGCAAACGAGGTGCGAATCCCCCTTCGTCGCCCACGCTCGTCTCATATCCTTTCTTGTGAAGAATATCCTTCAAAGCGTGAAACGTTTCCGCAGCCGATTGCAGAGCCTCGGCGAACGTCGAAGCGCCAATCGGGGCGATCATGAATTCCTGAAAATCGACATTGTTGTCAGCGTGCCTGCCACCATTCAGAACATTGAACATGGGCACGGGGAGCACAAATGAATCGCGTTGTGCCAGATATCGATAGAGCGGCTGTTTCCGCTCGGCAGCCGACGCTTTCGCTGCGGCGATCGAGACTCCGAGGAGAGAATTCGCGCCGAGTCGGGCCTTGTTCGGCGTTCCGTCGAGCGCAATCAGCTTTTCATCGAGCGCCCTCTGGTCGGTGGCGTCCATCCCGGCTACGGCAGGCTGAATAATCTTCAGAACGTTCTCGACGGCCTTGCGGACGCCCTTTCCCGCATATCGCTTTGGGTCGCCGTCGCGCAGTTCCACTGCTTCGTTCTTTCCCGTCGACGCTCCCGATGGAACTTTGGCTATGCCCGTCGTGCCGCTGTCCAGGCGCGCACTGACCTGAATCGTGGGATTTCCTCGAGAATCCAGGATTTCCAGGGCGTCCAAACTCACAATTTTCGGCATTTACGCGTGATCCTCATTTTTCTGGGGACAGCCCCCCGGATTTCAATACAGTAATCAGCTGCTGCTGGATGTCTTTGGCGATCGGCACATGTTGGATTTTTTCGACCGTCTTTTCGATCGGGTAGGAGAACGCGCGCAGATGTACTTGACCGTCCTCCCACACGGCGTAGCACGCGTCAGGCTTTCCCGTTTTCGGCTGTCCCAGGCTGCCCGGGTTGACAACGACCTGCCGATCCAACGAACGAATGAAGGGCGTATGCGTATGGCCGACCAGAATGACGTCGGCACGAAGCTGCGCGCAATCTTCGCGCCATTTGTCCGATTCTGCTCTTCGATATTCATACAGGGGGTCGGATGGCGTCGCATGACAGAGGAAGAATCGGACATGCGCTCGTTTGGTTTCCGTCCGCTCGGGCAGCGAACGAAGGTACTGTTTTTGTGCGGCGCTTACGACCGCGCTCGAGAATCGGCGTGTCGCCTCCGCCATCTCCCGAAACGGCGGAGAGCACCGAGGATCGTCTCCGTAGCCGATGCACTGGTCGTGGTTTCCGCGGACGGTTAGAGTCGCCTTATCCATCACGAAGTCGACGACCTCGCTCGGCTGCGGTCCGTAATTGACTAGGTCGCCCAAAACCCACAATTCGTCGTAGGACTCCGGCAGGGCGGACAGTGCGTCGTAGTTTCCGTGGATGTCAGACACAATCACAATCTTCATCGCGATCCTTGCGAGCGCTTGTCCTCGCCGCTCGCGGTCATCTCAATCATCGTGAGCTCGCCACCGCCTTCGCCGAAACATCGCCGCGGGCCGCAAGATAATCGAAGATTTCTTGCGCGCGGGCAAACCCTCGAAAATCTCCGCGCGATTCGTCTTCGGGACGGAAGTCCAGCTCGACAAACTTGTTCTCGCGAACGAAAAAGGCGTATTGCACGGCCTGGCTGGCTTCATCGGGTGCGTCGCGATTCTTGTCGATGTTGAGGTTCAGGATGTCCACTTTGGGGATGGTCACACCGTCGCCGACAAAGCGTGTCTTGAGCAAATCGGCGAACTCGACTGTGGCTGCCCAGTCCTTGGAAAGAATCATGGCGACGTCCAGATCGTATTCGATGTCGCCGCTCCCGGTGCAGTGGTGCATCGTGGGCCGCGCTCTGGTCAGGAGTTCGTCCAAATCCGCGTCGGGTCCCGGATCCTCATCGAGCCGGCACCCTTCTTTATCAATCGAGGATATGGCGAGCACGGGACATTGCAGCTCGAGGCTCAGGTCCGCAAGACTCGTCGAAATTTCATCGATCCGCGCGCGCGCGTCCGCGGGCGGATGTGGGAGCGGAACCTTCTGTAAGTAGTCGAGGAAAATGGCGACGGAATTCGTGCGGAAGTCATGCATCACGTTGTACGCCGCAGCCCGTATGCGGTCGGCGGTATCCTTCCGCGAGCCTTCGAGTATGAATACCTCGCGGCCATACTGATGCACGCCGCCCAGCCCCTTGGCGAGACGATCCAGGCCGCCCGCAAGTGACTCCAGATCCTCGGTCAGCATGGTTGTCGGATTGATGCCGGATTCTTTCGCGAGTAGCCGGGCCGTCAGCACGCGCTGCGTCTGCTCCCACGAATAGAACAGGACGGGGATGTGGTGGTTCCTGGCAATATGGCTTGCGAGATGCAGTCCGAAGTTGGTTTTTCCGCGTCGGGGCGCGCCCGCCAAACCGTAGTAGAAGCCGGGACGCAGACCGGAGAGCAGTCGGGTCAATCGATCGAAGGGCGTCAGAGAAAATCCAAGAAGGACCTTTTGACCTTTCGGCCGTTGCTTCGACTCCGACACAATCGCGCGAATCTGATCGCCGACCGGGCGAAGCTGCTTCCGCATCCGCTGTTGCTGAATGTCCAAGAGTTCTTGGATTGCACCGGCGGTAAATTCGGCTAGACCTCCGCGCCCGGCTTGACGCTCTTTCGCGAATGACTCGAGCGAAACGCCAAGCTTCAGCAGTCTTTCTCGCGCTTGCCGGTCTTTCAGCAGGTCGAGATACGAAAGCAACTGATCGAGTTCTGGAGGACGTACACGCCCCATGGCGTCCATGTATTCCTTCATCTGAGGCGAAAACTGGCCGCGCTCGTCGAGTTTCGATTTGACGATGAGCGGATCCACCGCGTGGAGGTTTTGCTCCCGCAGGCTCACAAGAACGTCGGCGATCAGGCTCGCCTGCGACGAGTGCAGCAACTGAGGATGAAATCCCTCGTCGATCAGCTTCTCAAGCGAGTACCGATCGTTTGCGATCGCGGCCACGACCGTCATCTCAACATCAACGCTTTCGGGTGCCATTGTTTCGATCTCCCTCTGCGCCAATCCTTTGAAACGGGAGCTGCCTTTGGAGGCCGGTCAAGACCTGTATGGCGCGAAAAACGGAATCCTTTTCTCGGCCGAATGGTTCGTCACGGCAGTTCCAATCATGTTTTCGTATAAATTCCCGAAGCTCCGCCTGCAATTCTCGAAGGTGGTCTGCAAGAGTGCTTCGCAACTGCTGCCGGTCAGCCGGATCCTTCCAGATGCGAAGGGCCAGTAGCGAGTGATGGATGCAAAGAGGAGAACGTTCGAGACTCTGTGCCCACGCGGGCCTGTGCTTCAGAAACTGCAATGCGTCAAGAAGGGATTCCTCCCGCTCAGCCCGTTCACGACAGAAGATGCATTCCGATCCGGGCGAGCAAATCCGCGTCTCGGGTTTGCGCCGAAAAAGACCGTGGATGTCCGGCTGGCTGAGACTCTCTTGAGTAGGCAGGTTCTCAATGGCTTGGTCGATCAGATTCTCGCAGAGGATGGCCACACCGATGCCGCCCGCAGGCCAGCATTCGTCCTCGATGCGTTTGGCGATCCAGAAGTGCCGTGCGCAAAAGCCTTTGCCGACCAAAAACGCGTTCCGGGCGTGAGGAGACATCATGCCTTCCCACAGGAACGAGTGAATGGACTGGCGCTCTGAACGATCCAAATTCGAGCACACAAGGCACTCCCCGGGTCGAAAGCTTTCCTCGAGCGAGCTCTCGGTGAACCAGTGAGACCGACTTTCAAATTCGGCTCGCGGGTCGATTACAGGCACGGCGCGCCTCATCGGGAGTTCGGGGGGACCAGCCTGCGTTGCGGCGAAGGCAGTAGTAGCAACGAGGCGCTACGTCTCTTCCCAAACTCGTAGTTGAGGGAAATCGTCGCCGGGGACATGACTCCGCGACAAGGATTCCCTCGTCAGGAGTCATCATCTGTCCCGGCTTTCGAAAGGGACAGCGGTTAAGGCCGAACTCCTTGGCCTTCAAGTCAATTTTACTTCAGAGCGGCGCGAAGTCAACCACGCGCCGTCGCGTGGTGACGGCGTAGCCAACGCCCTCGCTCCTACGTAAGGCGATAGAGCATGAGGATGAGCAGCAGGAAGCCCAGTGTGTAGGCAATGTATGCATTGAGCTTCCCGTGGTGCATTCCAGCCAGCAGTCTGGCAAGCCAGCTGACCCCGTCTCCAATCGGATGAAAGAACAAGCGATCGACAAGATGAATTTCTTCGCGTCGCCGGACGATCGCTGTTCGAAAATGGACCGCGACTGTCTCTCGCGTATCCTCGACAATATTGGGCCTAAAGACCGCCTGAAAAACGACTCGCACCGGGTTCGAAAATCCCGTCGCTGTGTAGCTCATTTCAGGAAGCAGTCTTGGTATCCCTCCGGCCCACAATTCATTTCGCGCCACGGTCCTCGCGCGCGTCGCGCGAGTCACAACGAACCAAGTCACCAGGAGCAGCAAGCCGAGCGCGATGATGCTGTAGGATGGCGACATCGCGAAGATAACCGGGTTCTGTTCGGCGCCTCTCACGAGGAGTACGAGACCTCGGCCGGGCACTATCCTTGATCCAGTCTGTGCTCCCAAATTGTGAAAGTCCTCAAGAAAGGCGGGTGGCAGTTGCTGATTCGCTTCCGTAGCGGTAAAGAAGGGTGGGATCAGCGAAGCGGTGGCGCTCGCCGTCGTAATAGGTTCGACAGCTCGGTTGAGTATGGGAACCACATATGTTGGCAATACGCCGAGCAGGAGACAGGCAACCGCCAGATATACTGATGAAAAATGAGACCGTCCGAAAACCTTGACGGAATGAGGCTCCCAAGCACCTCGCTTGATCCCCAGGAAACTCATCGCGTAGGTTTTGACGAAGCAGGTGACCGCGAGAGCCGCTGTCAGCGCGAGCATGGCTCCGCACAACGCAAAAACGATTTTGACGAACGACGACGGTAAGACGGCGCTCCTGAGGAGAGACTGAAGCGTTAGCCATTCGCTTACGAAGCCATTGAACGGTGGAACTGCGGAAATAGACAAACAGGCTACAAGAAAGATGGCGGACAGCCCGGGCGCAAAACGCGCCAATCCTCCGAGGCGATCCATTTCGCGTGTACCTGTCGCCGCTTCGATCTCGCCCGTTCCCTGAAAAAGGAGCGTCTTGTACACGGAGTGGTTTGCCGTGTGATAAAGAGCCGCCGTGAGCGCGATAGCTGCCGGAATCGCGAATCCCGACCCCCGAAAGATCATCGACGCGCCGATGCCTGCAACAATGATCCCGGCATTCTCGATGGAACTGTGCGCCAGCATCGTTTTCATGTCGTTTTCTGTGGTGGCATAGAGGATGCCTACAAGGGCGGTGATACTTCCCACGACCAGCGCGACGAGACCCGTTCCCCAGCCGTGTGTTGGAACCAGATCAACGTTGAGACGCAAAATCCCGTAGAAGCCGAGATTGAGCGTCACGCCCGCCAGGATAGGCACAAACGCTGCCGGAGCAGCCGTGTAGCAGCGAGGAAGCCAGAAATTAACGGGGACCAGCCCGGCCTTGACGCCGAATCCGAGGAAGCCGAGGAGGAAAACGCCCCACAAAGCCGGGCGAGACAGCTGGACCGCCGCCGCAGCCAGCGCTGGGAACGAGAAATCGACGGCCGTTCGGCCTGCAATCAGAAACGCAAGGACGATACACAGGAATCCGGCCTCGCTCATCGCCAGCATGATGTAGCCAGCCCGAGTGTCTGTACTGGGATTCTGTTCGTAGTTCACCAGGAAATAGCAAAGGATCGACATACATTCCCAGCTGATGAGGAACGAGTACGCGTCGTGCGCAACCAGGATCAATACGACGGACGCCATTAAGGCAAAATGCAAGACACCGAATCGTTGAGCCGGATAACGGTCGTGGAAGAGATGCCCCAGATAACGGGCCACGAACAGAGACGCGGGCAGGTAGACCAGGCCGCAAATGAACAGGAAAATCGAGGACAGGGCGTCCAACTGAAACGTGAATGTTCCAAATCCATTGAGAGTCCACAAGCGCATCTCGGGACTTTGCCCCGAAATCAGCGCCAGCGCGGATGCAAGCATGAGAGCCGCCGAGCACGCCGTGCTGAGGACGGCGATAGTCCGCAAAGTCGCCTTTCCGTGGAAGGCCCTTGAAAGAGCGATCCCACAAGCGCAGACGATAAAGAAGAAAAGAAGCAATCCTTGAATCAAGCCATACATGTCATCCGCTCCTCAGCAAGCAATTAGATCCTTCCTCCCGGTGACAGCGAGCAACCCGTGAAGAACAGCGAGAGGCGGAGCCGGGTCACCCGGAACTTCGAGGTCGACAGGCAAGATGGACGAGACGCCTCCGGCTGACATCGCGGTTCGGCCAAAAACTCCCCCACTGATCGCACACGCCCCGACGGCCAGGATTCGCTTGGGGTCGGGCATGGCTTCATAGGTCTTCTGCAGCGGCACGCGCATATTTTCGCTTACAGGCCCCACAACGAGCAGCACATCGGCCGCGCGCGGAGTCGGCGTAAAGAAGATTCCAAGCCGATGCACGTTGTAGAGAGGATTGTTGAGCTGCTTCACCTCGTGAAGGCAGGCTCCACAATCGCCTGCATCAACTACGATCACGTGAAGCGACTTTCGGTACGGTCGCGGCAATGGCTTGAAGCTTTGACTACTCTCAGACGTTTTGGTCCACTCATAGTCATACTTCCACTCGAGAGGATAACGAGCGCCAGAATGGCAGCGCTGGCAATGAATGCAGCGTCCCAATTCCACATCCGCCAGACAGTCGCGGACGACGATCGCTCCTGCAGGACATTGGGCGGCGGCTCGCTCCGCGTCGGCGGAAGATGCGAAGGAAGTGGCCACGGGCCGACCGGGAGAGACTCCTGCTTCCAGTTCCATCGCCCTAGGATAGGAAGTTGTCTGAATGCCTCGACGCAATCCATTCCAAAACCAGAAACTCATCCCACCCTCCCGTCAGCGGTCACATTCAGTCGCCGAAAGTCCAAAAGTCGCCAAAATGATCGGAAAATCCTGAAAGGCAAAGTCCTCGACAGCAACATGGAATCCGAGCCAGTTGTTGAACGAGGGTGTGATGATGCGGTATCTCTCAACCCGCCCTGACTCGTCGAGCCGCAACCAATGCAGCGCGGCTCCGATTGGCGCTTCCACCCAACCCAGGGCCGCGCCCTGCGTGGGTTGGCACGGTTCGTGGACTGGCCCGCTTTCCAAGGACGCGAAAACCTGTCGGATCAAGTGCGCGGATTGGTACGCTTCCTGAAACAGGATTCGCAGCCGCGCATAACCGTCGCCCTGCTTCTCGCAAGGAACTTGAAACGCATACTGCTCATACAGTCCGTAGGGACACTCTTTCCGCAGATCGTGACCTCGGCCGGACGCTCGTCCAACAGGGCCAACCAGATTCAAATCGCGTGCGCTCTCTGTGTCCACAATCCCCGCCTCTTCCAGTCGATCTAGAAAACTGCTCGTGAAGGAAAGCCGGTCTTCCAAAACCCTGAGCTGTTCCTCTGCTCTTCCGACAGCGTCGAGCAAATCGTGGCACTGTTGTTCCGTAAAATCTCGGCGGAGCCCGCCCGGCGTGTTCAGCCCAAACAGATAGCGATGGCCTGTAAATAAGCAGGAGCTCCGCAACAGCCGTTCCTCGATAATGGCCGCGTGCGCGGCGGAGACCGCGAGAGCCGTCGACTCGCAGATGCCGGTAATCACCCCGGTGTGATGTCGCAGCCGCTCAAGCTCGCTCACCAGGACCCGCAGCTGTTTGGCGCGCGCGGGCACGTTCGCGCCGCAAATTCTCTCTACGGAACTGCAAAACGCTAGGGAGTGCGCGAAAGACGATTTCGCCGCGAACCGTTCGGCCAGGAGCAGGGCCTCGGCAGTGTTTTTTCCTTCAGCGATCTTTTCCACGCCGCGGAAGTTGAAGAACAGCCGGGGAACTGCACGCAGCACATCCTCTCCAACTGTTTCCAGCATGAAGTGCACGGACTCGCCGATTCCGCCTTCATACACCGGTCCCACTGGCATGGCGAATGCGCCGGGGTCACGGACTACGAGTAAGGGACGCCAGGAGACATTGTGTTGACCATTGGCATGCACCTTCGTTATGTCGAAACGTTTCCGAAACGGAGCAAGCCCTTCGCCCCAGAACTGGTCGTGAAGGACAAAATCTCCCAAGCGAGGGTGCTGTTCGAATCGAAGCCCGAAGAGGTCCTCGGCTTCACGCTCGTGCCAGTCCGCTGCGTGAACTTCGGCGCTGATGCTAGGAAGCGATGGAGTGGTCAGTGGAAGCCTTACGAGAATCTCAAGCCATCCGGAGAAACGCGCCAGAAAAACGTAACGGAGTTCCCAAGACTGCGGTTGTTCTTCGACAATCAGCCCTCCGAACCCGCAACCCACATCCCAAAATAGGAAGCGGCACAGCGCGGGCAGCGCGGAAACGTCGTTGATCCGGGCGGAAGCAATCGCTCCGCAATCCGTTGCGGCAACGTCGCATTGAAACCGCTGTTGTAGGTCGGCGATCAAGACATCCCAGTTCAATCGTTCGACCGCGGGTTCTTTTGTGCGTATCCCGGCCATCTCATCGCCCTCCCAGCTGTTGCGCCGCAAGTTGCAACAGCGTATGCATTGGGCCAGGAATATAGAGACCAAAGACAACTACAGGGACTGCCGCAGCGACCACCCCGATCCGGCACGTCGTCGGCACAGCGTCAATGTACTCGCGAGACGAATCCGGGCGGCCAAAAGTCATGCGGTTGACCTGCAGCATGATCCCGACGAAAGCAAGGACGATCAACGCTGCGAGGAAGGCAACGGCTAGGCCGTGTCCTCCGCGCAAGCCAGCCGAAAGGATCGAGTATTCACTGAGAAAGATGGGGAAAGGCGGCGCTCCGGCGATGGCGAGCGCACACAACAACAGAGTCGCTCCTAGGAATGGAGAAACGCGGAGCAGACCTCGAACGGATTTGATCTCGCGCGTCTCCAGCGTGACCAGCACCGTTCCCGCCACATAAAAACAGAGCGACTTGGTGATCGAGTGGTTCAGCATCTGCGACACAGCTCCGAAGTCCGAGGCGTGCGTGGCCATGCCGGCGGCCGCCAGAATGATGCCCATGTGTTCGACGGTCGAGTAGGCGAACATTCGCTTATATTCACGAACCTGAAGCAACAAGAAGGCGGCGATAGCGACCGAGACAATCCCGAGGACGATCATCCAGCGGCCCATTCTTGCTGTGGGCGAGACGAGCACGATCGAAAGCAATCGCAGGATTGCATACAGCGGAACGGAAGTTTTGACGCCCGATAACACTGCGCAGGCGGGAGAAGGGGCCTGACTGTGAGCGTCTGGAAGCCAGGTGTGCATGGGAGCGAGCCCAACCTTCGCCCCGAAGCCAACGAACACAAGCAGAAAGGAAAATCGGAGTAACGCAGGCGGCATGGCAGCGGCTTGGGCGCTGAGTGTGAGCCAAGTCTCGGGAGCATGAGTGCCGGTGCTGCGATAGGCCCAGAAGAGAAATAGAAAACCCAGTAACGAAATCGGCGCTCCCATCATGGTCAGCATCGAATACTTCCAAGCCGCTTCCAGAGCGCTCCCCGTCCGTTCATAAGCCACAAGAAGGATGGCGAACAATGTGATTAGCTCAACGCCAACCCACACCAGATTCGGGTCCGCCATAGCAGGTGTGGCAACGAGAGCAAAAGCGAACAGATTAGAGGCGCAGTAAAACCACCACGTTCGGTGCGTCTGCACTCTGCCGTGCCGCATATAGTCACCGGCAAACAGAGCGGCGATTGCGCAAACAAAACTCACAAGCACAATCATCAGCGCTGACAACCCGTCGGCTTCAATCCACCGGGGGAGGCCGATCACGCGCGAATGGGAAATCACTTGGGCGGCCAGATCGAGCGCGAGAGCCAGATCGAGAAACAGGCACACTACGCTGATCGACCAGGCGGCCTTGCGAAACAAAGGCACCCAGCACAGAAACGCGGCAAGTAAGGGTAGGAAAACGACCGCAATTAACGCCATGACGCAGGTTCCTCCTTCAGCTCCTGCAGGGCGCCCGCTTCTGTCGTCCCGATCGTCTCCTCAATGTTTCGGGCAAGGAGTCCAACGATTACCACTATAAGAATCACGTTGAATGCGACCATCAGCTCTGCGATCAAGGGCAGCTCAGCGGCGATGGCGATGCCCGCGAAAAACGCCCCGTTCTCCATGGCCAGGACCCCGATCAGTTGGGGAACCGCTTCACGTCGCGCCACGAGGGAGAACCCTCCGATGAGTACTCCCGCGAGCCCGATGGGGAGGTTGAGTCGAATGATCGGATCGGACGTTGTCGATGTGATCGGGCCGAGCAGCAACACCGACACGATGGCAAGCAACAGAGCCCAGAGGAGCGACGCTGGAATATTGAATACCTGTTCAATTTCGCGGCGAACGTATAGCTCCCGAGCGAGAGTGCGCTTTAGAACCCAGGGAATCGCGAGGACCTTTGCGACGATCGTGATCGCACCGAGCGCGTACAAATGAACCGAGTGCAACGCGAACCCGAGCAGAAAGCAGGATGCCGCGAGCAAGAGCGACTGGATCACGAAGTAACGCACCACGCCTTGAACCTGTCGCGTCGCTACCATCGCGAAAGCCGAGAGCAAGATCAACCCCGCGCTTAGCGTGTTGAAAGCTTCAGGGGCCGAGATTTGCACAGACATGGACGCATCACCTCCTACGACGTGAAGAATATGCTCGTGATCATAGCGGTGACCGAGGCGATAAAAGCTGCCCCGAGAAACTCGCTGATCCGAAACAGGCGGAGTTTGGCGAGTGATGTCTCAATCGAAAGTAAAACCAGAACGAAAAGGAAGAGCTTGAGCAATATCAGCGGCACGGCCGTCAGGATTTGCAGGAACGCCCTTCCCTGGGCAAGCCCCCACGGGGCGAGCAGTACGTTCAGGAAGATGCAGCCGAGAACAAGGAACTTCATCTGGCCGCCCCATTTCATCAGCGCCGCGTCTCTGCCAGAAAACTCCAGCCCCTTGGATTCATCGATCATTGCGAGTTCGAAGTGGCCCGTGGGATTGTCGACAGGGATTCGCCCTCCCTCGGCAAGTATCAGCATGAGGAAAGCAATGAGCAGCAAGACGTGGGCAGGCGAGAAGAAGGCTGCGGAGCTCGCGATCCACTTTTGCTGCACGATATAGGGAATCGTCGACTGAGCGACGAAGGAAACCGTGAAGAACACGATCATAAAGACCGGCTCAGCCAGAAACCCGACCATGCGTGTACGGCTAGCCCCCATCGGGCCGTACGGGTTGCCCGTATCGACAGCGGCCAGCGCGGCGAAGAATCCACCCAGTGCAAGGAAAAAGCCGCCGGCGAGCATGTCGCCCATGAAGGCGAAAACCAGGGGATAGTCAGTCAAAACGGGAATGAGGATCGTTACGAATAGCGGGGTAATGAAGACTAAATACGGCGTGATCCGAAAAATCCACGTTGTTTCTGAGGAAATGACTTGGTCCTTGTGGAAGAGTTTCCATAAATCCCGGTACGGTTGAAAGATGCTGGGACCGCGCTTGCTTTGAACCATTTCCTTAAGGCGGGACAGCACTCCAGAGTAAAGGGGAGCGATGGCCAGTACAAATAGCACTTGTGCGAAGTTGTAGGCGATCGTCTGCTTCATGAAACACCTGCCTCGTGAATCAGTTTGAGCAAGTGACAGAAACCGCTGGAGAAAGCTGACAAGCGGCGCACTTCGCTTTTAAGACTGAAGGGGAGAAAAGGAAAGAAAGTGCACAATACGGCGGGCTTAGGGTCCTGTTGTGAACTGTACGGTGCGCTTTTAACGCTTGATTTCGCTCCTCCCATCACCGTCCTCGCGCACCACTCAAGGTGCCCAGTAATTGGGAGGAGTTATCAGCCGCTGGAGAGGCGGCGTTTTATCCCGAATTGCCTAGGGAGGCAAACTCCTTTGCCATCGCCATTGGAACACAACACCGGCCTCGGCCACAAGCCAGTTTATCCGCATCTTGCAGAGCCGATGGAGCACACCGCTTTTGTTCTGTGTTGGATTCCGTTGACATTTGGTGCGGGAAACGTATCATCGCCGTAAGGCCAAGGAGTGCGGCCTCCAACCGCTGTCCCTCGGAACCCGGGACGGATGATGACTCCTGACAAGGGATTCTTGTCGTGGAGTCAATGTTCCCCGGCAACAATCCCTAAACTAGGAACGGAAGACAGCTTTCTGCGGAATGAGTGCGGCGGGTCACGTCCCATACGCCGAGACTCAAATCGGGCGCTTCAGCGGTCGGTTGAAGCGACGACCTCCGACCGAAAGCTCTTTGTTCTTAATTTTTTTCGAGAGGAGAGCTCATGCTCGAGGCCGAGCAAGCCAAGAAGGTCGTCGTACACATTGGAGAGGACCAGAAATACCGCGGAAAGGCCGCCTTCGCGGCCATCCTTGAATATCTCGGGCACAAAAAGATTCTCACGGCCACCATAACCCGTGGAATCGCTGGCTTCGGCGCCGATCATCAAATGCACACCATAAACATCGAGCGATTGACCGAAGACCTTCCGATACAAATTGAATTTGTCGCACCGATAAGCAAAGTCGACGAAATCATGCCCGAACTCTACGAGATGGCGGGAACGGGACTGATTGAGGTCCAGGATACTCTTCTTCCGGTTGCCCGGAAACTCGGCTCCGAAAGACCGCCAGTACCGCGAAAGAGAGAAGCCAGGGCGCAGTTGCTCAGAGTCTTCCTGGGCGAAAACGACAGATGTGACGGCAAGCCTCTTTTCCAGGCAGTGATTGAGAGCATGCACGCTAACGACATCGCGGGCGTCACTGTTTATCGTGGCGTGAGTGGCTATGGCGACCGGGGAGGAATCAGCGAAGGCAGCATTCCTTTGGCGGGATCCGGTCGTCCGGTGACGGTTACTGCAATCGATGAGGAGCAAAAGATCCGCGCCTTCCTGCCCTATCTTGAGCGGATGATCGATCAAGGGCTTGTTGTTCTATCCGACGTCGAAACCGTTCGCTACACTCACGATTTTCGTTCGATCGATAGAAGAAGCGGGATCCGGTGACGAGTTCAAGCCACGAATCCGCAAAACGGCAAGACGTGGGTTCGACCAGCCGGGTTGCGTTCTCACAGCCGGCCGAGGCATACGTCCGCAAGCTGCGGGCGATTGATCGGCTTGCGATGGAAATAGTGTCCCGGGTCGAAAAGACCCTGCAGGAAACGCCTAAGGCGATTCTTGACAAGCAATCAACGATGTTGCCTGTCGAACTCGAGGACAGTCAGGCGTATTTCCTGCAAAAAATAGCGCATGCGCGAGATACGCTCCGGGAGCTATCAGGCCTGTTGCCTGCAAATCCACAAGGGCTCGACCTCCGTGAGGAGATCACCGTCGAATTGATGATTCTCTTCGTGCTAATTGAGAACTATCGCCCCGAACGCATGGCGGAATCGGGATTCACTACGGACGAACAAATGCGGCAGGCGATTCGCAACAGAATCGAGTCGCTGAGTCTCGACCTCATCAACATGCGCGAGCGACTGAAGTAGGCGGCGGTTTGTAGGCGTATATCTAGGGTCTTGCCCCGTTGTGACTGAGTTCCTTATAGAACAGCGCGACCGAGCGCAGCCCGCCAAAATAGTTCTCCAGAGAAAGATGCTCGTTGGGAGCGTGGGCGTTCTCATCCGGCAGGCCAAACCCCAGAAGGACACACGGAATCTTGAGCAAAGAATGCATCTGAGCCACAAAGGGAATCGAACCTCCTTCCCGAATGAACACCGCTTTCTTGCCGAAGCCCGTTTCGAGACTGGTGATGGCCCTCCCGAATATCTCGTCTCGGTAATCCGCAAGCCATGGTTCCCCGGTGCTGAGAACGTCGAATTTGCACGTAACAGACTTTGGCAATAATCGCCGCATGTGCCCCTCCACAAGTCGCGCGATCCTCTTTGGGTCCTGATGGGGGACAAGGCGGGTCGATATTTTGGCGTAGGCTTTCGACGGAATGACGGTTTTCTCGCCTTTGCCCGTGTAACCGCCCCAAATTCCATTGAGTTCGAGCGTCGGCCGGCACCAGATTCGCTCAAGCACTGAAAAGCCCTTCTCGCCGCACAAATCTGCAGAGCCCACAATCTTGCGAAAGTCGGTTTCCTTCCAAGGCAAGGATGCAATAGCCCTTCTTTCCGATCGGGACAGCTTAGTCACATCGTCGTAAAAATGTGGGACCGTTACGCGAAAATTCTCGTCATGAAGGTGGGCTATTGCGCGGGCGAGAATGGTGATTGGATTCGGAACGGCGCCGCCGAACACGCCGGAGTGGAGGTCTTGTGCGGGCCCTGTGACTTCCATTTGATAGTAATTTAGGCCCCGCAGTCCATAGGTAATTGAAGGAACGCCGGCCGCCAGCATGCTGGTATCAGAGAGAACCAGCGCGTCGGCTATGAGCTTGTGGCGGTTCTCGGTCACAAAACCCCACAGATTCTTGCTCCCGATCTCTTCCTCGCCCTCGATAATCACTTTGACGTTGATCGGCAACTCGCCTTCCGTTTCGTATAGGGCTTCAAGAGCTTTGAGATGAAGATGGAGTTGACCTTTGTCGTCCGCGCTGCCCCGCGCATATAAATTTCCGTCTCGTACGGTCGGGTCGAAGGGGGGCGAAGTCCACAGATCGAGTGGCTCGGCTGGCTGCACGTCATAGTGGCCATAGAGAAGGATTGTTGGCCGGTCCACCAATCGAACGGATTCGCCGTAGACCACCGGATGATTCGGTGTCGGCACGATCTTGACATTCTCGATTCCGGCAGAGCGCAATCTTTCGGCCAGCCAGCTGGCGGCGCGCGCGATGTCGTTCTTGTGCTCATCTTTCGTGCTTACGCTCGGAATCCGCAGGAAGTCCTTCAACTCCTCCAAATACGCACTTCGGTGATTTTCGATGAACTCGATGACGTTCACGCGCTCGCCCTCCATAAAAAGTCGTTCTGTGCGGACGACATCGTGCCCTGGCGTCCGGACGCAATGTCGCCGCACTCGCGCTGTACAGTGGAGAGTCTCTCGTGTTGTGCCTTGGCAGCCCTTGAGGAAATGGCGGCCACACGCTCCCAGCAAGAGACATGTCTCTTGTAGGAGTCATCTTCCCCGGGCGGGGCAGTTAGAGGTGGAACTCCAACACCTTTTTGTCAGGTGAGGCTATCCAAACTACCGGCACGAGTCAATGGTTACCCGATATTCCACAAACGTTGTCCGGCGCCTCTTTTCGTGGGGCGGCGGGCTCAGCGAATTACGAAATATCGTAATAACCGGGGCAACCGGAGAGCCGTCATCAAGAAGCCATGGTTGAGGCGGGTGTCTTGCCGATAGGTTAATCCGCATTGGCTGGGATTGTCTCACTCGGCTTTGACTTTGCAGCTTCGTACCGCTCTTCAAATAATTCCCTGTACAGGTCTTCCCCATAGCTGGTGTCGAGAGGCTCGGCCACACGCAGCTGAAACGTGCGACTTCCATCGGCTTGTCTCTCTGCACGTAGGAAGAAGACATCTTTCTTCCCGCTATCGAAGAATGCTTTTGCGAACGCGTACAAATGCGTTACATAGAAGATCCGCACACGCTTCTCCAGCAACGCGGTCATAATCTGGCGGGCAATCTCCGATCCCTCTCGCTCGTTTGTTGCTGCGAACGATTCATTGAACAGGACTGTAGCGTTTGCGCCGACGTGTTCGACAATCTGGTTGATTCGCGAAAGTTCTTCATCGAACTTTCCGCATTGCATGGTCGCGTCTTCTTCCCGCTTGTAATGAGTTAACAAGGACGAACAGAGTTCACCTTCAAAAGCCTCAGCGCCCACGAACATGCCGCACTGCATCATAAGCTGCGCGAGGCCCACGCCGCGTAGGAAGCTTGATTTTCCTCCTTGATTCGCACCCGTGATGACGACGAGGTTCTTTCCGTCCTCGTCGATTGTGTTCGCTGCGATTTTGGTCGCCATTCGCAACGACAGAGAAACGTCGTAAAGGTTGCGGAAACGATGGCATCTTTTTCCGGCGGACACCGCATCGGGAAAACAGACTGGCTCGCCTTGCGACAGAAGTCTGGAGTGAAGGTTTGAGCAGGCCACATAGAAGGCGAGTTCCGTGCGCAGCATGTGGAAAAAGCTTAGGACGTGGTCGGCGGATTGAGCAAGCGCGAGTGCGACACGACTGATAGCGCGGTGCCGTATTTCGCCGAAAATCCTAGCCCCCGCCTCGTCGCTGTCAGCGAGATGGAATATGTACCCAGGGGGACGCTTTCGGAACAGCCTTTCGAACCACTTGCGTTTTCGATCGGCGGCCTTGCGCAGAACCAGGTCTGCGCTTTCGTTGCACTCTCCCAGACGTGCACTCATCAAAATTCCCTTGCGAAACTTCGCGATAGTCAGGTGGTCCTGAATGCTCGCGAGGTACTCGTCATTCAGTTCCTTCTCCAGCATCGAGAAGAAGGTCTGGAAGGCCTCCGACTTGAATTTCGCAGCGTGACTTAACGACGTGTTTCGTAGCTTGCGCAACAGCGTAACTAGCGTCTCGAGTAGGTCTGTCGCGCTGTACAGCATCGACGACGGATAGTGGCTTGTTATGCCCCATGTCTGTTTTCTTGTCCTTTCAATGGTCTCGACGACCAGGCCATAAAGTTCGCCGATCACAGCCTGATTTTGCAGGCAGTCTTTTAGCGTTTCCTGTCGGTATCGCACCGTGTCGATATCGTTCGCGGTTGCGCAAAGAAGGACCTTTCGTGACACTTCGAATAAAAAGTTGTCCTCGCCGGCCATCACGCGAAGCAGTGTTTCCAGGTCGAGGTCCCGCATCAGGTCAGAGGCATTCCACGGCGCTGGCTGGTTCGGATCGAAATCTCGATCGCGGTACATCAGCCGGGCCTTCATGGCTGCACCCTCGCGTGAATCCACTTGTACGTGACGTGGTATTTCTCAGCGATTGCAAGGGCATAGGCGAGTCCGTCGGCCGGTCGCCGCTCGATTTTGAACGTGCGCGTCGCCGGATTGTTTGGATCAACGGCGCTTACCATGCTGACGGTCTTCTGATCGAACGCCGCCAATTCATCGATAAAGGTCACGCAGACGCCGAGTAAGTCCAACTCGGACATCCGACCGATAATCTTCCGGCTCAAGTAAATTGCGTCCTTGAGAGTCGTCGAGGAGAAGATTTCATTCATGATGACGATGCTGTCAGGCGTCGCATGATTGAGAATCTCGCGAATCCGAATCAGATCATCCTGAAGCTTTCCCCGCAGATTCGTCGGGTCCTCCGCGCGCTCGAAATGCGTGAAGAGCTTGTCGTAGAGGTACAGCCGTGCCTCATTGCCCGCAACTAGACAACCAAGGCTGGCGAGATAATGAAGCTGCCCGAAGGTGCGCGCGAAGGTTGTCTTGCCTCCCTGGTTCGGCCCGGAAACCACAAGAATGCGTTCCGAACCGGACACAGAGAAGTCGTTAGGGACAAGGCTCCTTTTGTCGCGCACGAGTTTGGCGCCGAGGGCTATATCAAACGTGTCCTTGGCAAACACTGCCTTCGATGTTTTTGACAGAACCGGCCGGCAAAAGTGAACTCCCGCGCTTCGGAAACTGCCCACGTAATCCAAGTACGCGACATAAAATTGAACTTCGCGGTCAAACCGTTGAATTTTTGCATCAGCAAAATCGGCGTGAGAGGTGTAAAACGCGTCGAGAGAACGGAATACTTCTGGATACAGTAGCGCCAAGCGATCCTGGATTTGCGCCTCGATGTGGTTCATTCCTGACCATCTCGGGACGTCCACCCAATGCTTGCCCGGCTCGCCCCAGCGAAATTTTGCAAATGTCTCTTCGACGGCGGCACTGTAGTCGGGTTCTCCCTCGTAATGCCAGACCGTAATACTCCCTTCGTCCATCAGAAGAGAGTATGTGATCGCCGATAGATCGCTCTTGAGCTTCGTTGTCTCAGCCTGGAGGGCGCGGAACGGAGCGGAGGCTACGTACTCGGAGAGGTATTCACGCAGGGAGCAAAGGCCTCGCGAGCGAGCGTTGAGGGTCGACAAGCCCTGAGCGAAGGTCTCGACTGCATCGCAATACGTGTCCACGGCGGCCAGAAATCGGCGTCTCACCGTCTGCGGGTAATAGTGAAACTCCTTCGCCTGGTTAAGATATGCGCGCACCAGACGCATCTTTTCTGAAAATATTTTGACGGCCTGCAGTGCCCTTCTGTCCTGCAAATCCTCCATCACGTCCTGCCGATATGTGATCGAGTCGAGGTCGGTCAATCGCGCGAAATAGAAGGGTTTCAGGTCGTACTCCTTGAACTCGGCTGTGATGAGGTCAACGACCTGGTCGAGGTTCAGATCACCAAAGCACTGTGGTTCGCCGAGAGTCTCCTCCGCGATCGGGACAGATCCTTCATGAAGGATGCTATGGAAGGTCATCGTCGTCCTTGTCCGTCGCGGCTTTCAAGCGGACACTCACGTCGTCGCGCGGCAAGCGTCTCGGCTGTGTCACTTCGAGCTTAGAATCAGCTCGATACTCATCCTCATTCCTTTGGATCATGGCGCCGGACGATATGACCCCGCGACAAGATCCCTTGTCAGGAGTCATCATCTGCCCCGGCGTACGGAGGGGACAGCGGTTAAGGCCGAACTCCTTGGCCCTTCGTCTCGACTATAACAGGCCAAGAATGGAAGTCAAAGCAACGCAATTCGATCATTGAGACGAATACAGTTCGCTCGCGCAGGCTAAGAACTCCACGCTATGTGGTATTCCTCGAAGCGCGGACTGCTGGTCTCGCTGATCCCTTGTGCGTACGGATCATTCTTGGAGCCGTGAGCAAGAGGAGTTCGCGATCATCCTCTCTAATACGACTCAACAGCCTTCGGAATTGACCGAGCAAACGCGCCTCTTTCCGCGTGCTTCCCCAGCCGGAGTCTTTGCCAATCGGTTGACCACCGAGGCTGGGTGTTTCTGATGCTCCATCCGGCTCATAGAAGAGTTGGTACAAAGGTGTCTCCATCGCTCTGGCTAGCTTCTCAAGCGTCTCGACCGCTGGCACCGTATGCCCGTTCTCAACGCGGGAAATGTAGCATCGAAGCAGACCCGTCCGTTTCTCGATATCTCCCTGCGACAGTTTCTTCTCTTCACGTAAGGCCCGTAATCTATCTCCGATAATCATGACGGCCCCTCCCGCAAGGCTGATGTCTACAAACAAACATACCTACGCGCGTGACACGATGGTCTGTATCGTGTCGATTGCCCCAATATTCTAGTTCGCTTTTTCCGGAAACAGACCCGGCATCCAGCGCGAGGCGAGTCCTGCCGGAAAGACAAGTCGTAGAGGCGCGCGTGAGCTTTCTGACGTAAGGACACCTCGCTTTGTGAGGGCGGAGACGATCCTCCGTGCGTGGCGCTCGCCCGCTCCCACGATCTTGGCAACGTCGGATCGAGGTAGTTCTCCCCGGTATAGAATCGCTTCGAGAATGCTTTCCGACTTGGACGGAAGCTCCCGAATCCTTATCTCTTCTTCAGCCCACAGAAGAATGCGTGTACGGAGCCGATCCGGTTGCATCAGGCCCTCCATGAACTCGACTTGGTCGATGCAGGTTCGGAGAAAGAAATCGGTAAACCGGGCCAGAGCTTCCTCGCTGAGATCGCCTCGCCCGTCGAGATCGTTGCGACGTGGTGCGTCGCACGCGGCGAGCAATGCCTTGTATCTGTCGACATTGCGCGCCAGTCCCCTCGCCACAGACCACACGGCGCCGGTATCGAGCGTCTCCAGCAGCATCGCGTGCGACATCAATCGGGCAACGCGACCGTTTCCGTCGATGAATGGGTGAATCCATACCAGGCGATGATGCGCGGCCGCCGCGCTAAGAATCGAATCTGCCTTGCTGAGGTGACTATAGACTTCTTCGAAGCGAGTCAGGAAGCGCGGCACAGCACCGGGACTGATGGCCACGTGATCGCCAACTTTCACGTCCCGTTCTCTGAGCTCGCCGGGAATGACGCGTACGCGTTCATGCGTATCCGGGTCGGTTGTCCACAATAGATCTGCGGGCAACAGGTCACAAAATCGCCGATGGATTTCACAGATGCCATCACTTGTTTCTGAGCGTCCCGTCAAACCTCCCTCGTCGATCCATTTTTGGACCGCGATGTGCGCCTTTGCCTCCAGTTGCAAATCCCGTTTTCGCGCATCCTTGCTGTAGTTGTTCTTTAGCGCTCGCTCGATGTCGATCGGATGGGTGTCGTGGCCTTCGATCAGGTTGCTGTAATAGCAGTTCATCGCACGGACCAGATCGGCAAGCGATGTCAGCAGGGTCGACGGCAGACTGCGACGAAACCCCGCCGATTTCTGGGCCAACTCCACAACAAGATCTGTCAGAGGTGCCCGGTGGCGGGAGCCTTCTGCAATGAGCAGAGGCTCCATCATCGACACGACTTCACCACGGTCGGTGGCCGCTTTTATGTCCGCATTCATGTCCTCATTGTACAGCATGTAGGCCGCTGTTACTACTGGCCTTATCTAGCACATACCGATATATATGTCCTAGTCATAGTCCGCTTCTATGGCCGGACAAATCAGAGATGCCCAGCCAAAAAGATATCGTGCTATAACCCAAAGCGCGGAAAAGCGATGTGCGAACAACGTGTCGCGGCGCTAAAAACCAAGATAACCGATCAGTTTGCCCGATGCGCCATTGACGGCGCTCTCCACGCGCTGTCGGACCGGGAAAACCCGCTGCGTCTGAATTTCTTTTCGACCGCAATGCGGATCCTCTTTGAGGACATGATGGATACGTCCGCTCCGGAGGACCAAGTCGTCAAAGCGCCGTGGTTTAGAGTTGAGCGGCCTGACGGCAAAGCGAGCCGATGGCAGCGCGTGGTTTTTGCCATCCAGGGTGGCCTTGCAGATGCCTTCGTGAAAGACGAACTCAAAGTCGATCTGCCGCCTCTGCGCAACCAACTGCTGGACGCCGTCAACGAATTGAGCAAACACGTCCACGGTCGCGAGAACACCATCATCCGCGATCCGAGCGCGCAGCACGACGTTATCGAACGAACGGTGGGAGCCATGGAAGCATTCGTGGATTCTCTTCGCGCATGTCGCAATGCCGTGCTCCAACCGATCGCTGAGACTCTCGACCGGACGGCCGTGGATGCACTTCTAAGTGAGGCCCTCTTGGCGGTGGATAAGATAGCCACGCACCATTCTGTGGACGAGATTTATGTCGACGAAGTTACCGTTGCCGCGATTGGCGTTGAGACGATCACATACCTGGTCACTGGCTCGGTGGAAGTGACGCTTCAATGGGGATCGAACTCCGATCTTCGCCGCGGTGACGGTGCCGAAGCTGGTCAGTCCTTCCCATTTGAATGTGAGTTTCGGCTGCCGCTCGATGATCCGTGGGATCTGGATTCTGCGGAGTTAACGTACGTTGTGGACACAAGCAAATGGCACGACATGATGGCCCCAGAAGAATAATCACCCGCGATCTTCTCCCAGTTGGTCGCAATTCCTGCCAGCCATCAGCCTTTCTAGGAGAACACGCTCCCCGCTGTACCCCAGAGTTTTTGTGATTGACTGGCATGTTTTCGCCATCAGTTTTTGTTTTGGCCGATCTTCCGACCATAAAAGATGAAATTCACTACGCCGCGTGGCTTGCATGCACGATTCACGCCTCTCAAACCGGCTGCCTTTCCGAACAGGAGAGGCGTCTCGTTGAGACCAAGCGCCGCGCTCGGCATAGCATGACGCTTTCAGGAAAGTTCGAACCGAGTAAGGCAGTCGCATCATGGCGAACCGTTGGGAACAGGCAACGGATGGCTACCTGCTCCGATTTTTCTCTCCGGAACAAGTTGATGAAATACTGCGCGACGGAAGCCGGCGAGGTCGACAGGGTTCGCACTCGGCGATCGAAAGAATTCTGAAGCATGAACCAGACCTGCAACGATCGGAACTGTGGCGCCGCCTGCGATGGCTAAAAAATCCTGGAGGGCGCCAGCGTGGCTCCCCGGCGACTTGGACATCAGAGGATGAGCAAATCCTACGCAGAGGGTATCAGGATGGCTGGCAAGGAAAGAGGTATGCGGTCCGGCAACTATTAAGAAGCCACCCAGACTGGCGGCCACATGTAATCTGGCAGCATGCCAGAAGAATCGGGCTCGTCCAGACAGTGCCCAAGCGTGGTCGGGAACGCTCACGGGCCCGGTGGACAGAAGAAGACCATCGAGTGCTCATCGATTTAGCTGGATACAAGAGCGCCGCTGTCATCGCGAAGATTCTGCACCGCTCGGAAGCCGCCATTCGATACCACCTTGCAACGTTAGGCAAGAGCAGTCGCGTTCATGTGGAAGGCTACGCGCGATCGGAGTTGGCGCGTGAGCTGCATCTCTCCACAAACGCGATCCAGCGGCTGATTGTGGAAGGCCTGTTAGAGGTGCGCGATCCCCGTATCACTCGCGAGTCGCTGGATCGACTGCGTGAATCCCCGCAATTTTCAGAACTGCAAATGACGACCAGAAACAAACCGGCGGCCTTTACAGAATGGTCGGATCGCCACACAACGTTACCCGCGCAGAACGCTGCCGGCCCGGAGGTCCCTTCCACCCTCAACGCCTCTCCAAGAGTCTCACGCGGGAAAAGGGTCTGGGCGGAGGTTGCGGCGTCACTCGGGTTATCCGCCCGTAGGTTTGAGGGGCTGCTGGTGCGCGGTGTCCTAAAATTCTACGATGCCACAATCACGGAGAAGTCTTTGAGAAACTTGTGTCGGCGCTATGGTTCTGTGATCGAACGAGGATTCCTTAGCCGAGAAACTAGGGAATGGCTCACGACTTCGATGGATTGGGTTCCGACGGCCGGCGATAACATCTCTCGTCGATTTACACATCTGCGCAAGCACGCCACTGTTGTGCGCAGCTGCACAAAATGCGGCCGCCCGGTCCGCGGCAACGCCTTCTTCAGACACAGCAGAGTCTGCCGAGAAAATCATGCGAACACTTGACGCCGATCCCTTAAGGCTTCGTGGATTTTATCTAGCTCCTCAGATTCAGGAACCGCAATTCCGAGTTTCGTCAATGAATGGGCATCCCCGGGGATCAGTCGTCGTGAGTGACGTACAGTTCCGCGGCCGCCCGCCACTGACGCAGCGATGGGTACGGACTCGTTCGCTTTTCGAGCTGCCGTGCTGACCACAATCTTCCATACAGAAGTAATCGCGTATGCCAAGGATGAGAGCGCGCCCACGTCAAAAGCCTTTCCTGACAACCCTCTTCTGTTCCGCCGCGTAAACACCTTCGCTTGGCTGCCCGAATCACTAAGCGAGGATTCGCGAATCTCGCTTCGCGCGTTTCCGCCGACCCAAGAATTGCTAGATGGCCGTTGCTCCGGACTCTCTTCCCCAGTTCGGAGACGATATGCTTCGGCAACCGAACATCGGAAGTGAGCAAAGGCTGAACCCACTGTGCCGTCGCTTCCAGATCTATGTATTTCTGAAGAGCCCGCTCTGCCTCTGAATAGCTGAGGGTGTTTGCGACCTTGGCGGCGAGGGCGCGTTGTTTCCATTTCTCAAAGGCTGTTACAACTCGTGTCGCGGCTTTGCTCGGTTCATTCTCAGACCGCTCCCAGAGAGCCCAGTAAGCCTCAGAATGGACATGTCTAACGCCGTAAAAGGTAAGCGCGTCAAGCCAACCCTCGCGCTTCGCATAGCGAAAAACCGTGCTGTGAACCCACTCAAGAAGTCGAAAGCCAAGCAATTCGGGTTCGGCTGTTGCGGC
>Ga0335074_10000558_pt1 | contig 52097 bp, 42 predicted proteins | sample Lox_Sample_23_FD_206715 | JGI IMG/M metagenome (GOLD analysis project Ga0335074, IMG submission 206715) | Soil microbial communities from Loxahatchee National Wildlife Refuge, Florida, United States - Lox_Sample_2.3 | ecosystem: Environmental > Terrestrial > Soil > Wetlands | place: USA...
CCCTATCGCAGCCGCATGGGTGCGGTGCAAATGCGGCAGGTGGAGCAACAGTTTGTACAGAAGCAACTACTGGTTCACTACAGCCTGCCTCGCCTGAGCCTCTTCTACATGAGCCAGCAATGAAGAAGCGCGGAGCGAAGCGGGCGAGCCCTGCCCGGCAGGCGCGAAGGACCAAGGGCCGCCACCCTATCCGCGGAGAACCCGGAAGCGATGGGACCTCGCGTGCCGCGGGCGCGCAAGCGCAATTCGTGCAAATTGAAAAGCCCATTTATGGCGGCTCGTTTCTGGCGCATGTCGAGGGCAAGGCTGTGTTTGTGCCACTTGCGTTGCCTCAAGAGAAGGTGCAGGTACGCATTGTGGAGAGCAAACCCGGTTTCGCAACGGCGGAGACGGAAACGATTATTACCCCCGCGCCGGCGAGGGTTGCGCCCATTTGCAGGCATTTTGGCACCTGCGGCGGTTGCCAGTATCAGCATGCCGAATATGCGGCGCAGCTCAAGTTTAAGATGGAGATTTTGCGCGAGACGCTGGAGCGCGGCAAAGTTGGTGCGCCAGACGAGATTGCGGTGCTGGCGGCAGGGCCGTGGGCCTACCGCAACCGAATTCGCGCGGCGTTCGATGAGCAGGGAGATGCAGGGTACCGCGGCCGGCGTTCTCACGCGTTGACCGCCATCGCCGAGTGCTCCATCGCGGCGCCGCTGCTGGTGCGCGCTGCGCTTGTCGCGGGGGCGATTACGCGACAGCCGGACCTGCGCATGCGGTTAAGAGAAATAACATTCTTCACGAACGCAGACGAGAGCGCGCTTCTGGCCAGCGTGGTCATCGTGGGTGAAATGAAGGCCGGATTCGACAAATGGGCGCAGGCTCTTGCCGACCGGATTCCGGAGTTGAAGGGAGCTGAGCTGATTCGTGAAGAGCGCGATGGGCGGCAGAAGCGGTTGGCGGGATGGGGTGCGAGTTGGCTTTCCTATCGCGCAGCCGGATTTGAATACCGGGTGGATCAGGGCGCGTTTTTCCAGGTGAATCGCTGGCTCGTGGACGAATTGGTCGAGTGTGTGACAGGAGGGCAGCGAGGCGATTCGGCCTGGGATCTATTCGCAGGTGTTGGTTTGTTCGCGCGGCGTCTTGCGGAGAGTTTTGGGCAAGTCGTCGCGGTGGAGTCCGCGCCGGCAGCCGTGGAAGCTCTGAGGCACAATTTGCGCGGGACGAGCGCGAGGGCAGTGGGGGCAGCGACGCTCGAGTTTCTACGCGGCGTGCGCAAAGGCGATCGGCCGGATTTGATTGTCGTTGACCCGCCGCGCACGGGGCTGGGAGCAGAGACAACAACCTTACTGAGCGAAATTCAGGCAAAGGCGCTGACCTATGTTTCGTGCGACCCGGCGACGCTTGCGCGGGATCTGCGGGCTCTGCTGGCGGCTGGGTACGCGATTGACGGCGTCACGATGGCTGATTTATTTCCTCAGACTTTTCACCTGGAGACAGTGGTGCGGCTGCGGCGGTAGGGCGCCACGAAAGGGCACAGGGTCAAAACGGCGCAGACCCGTGCCGTAAATCACGGTTTCTGAGCCTCGCGCTTGATAGGCTGGGACACTACCCCAGACTGCACTATCAGGTGCAATGGCAGTTGTGTCAGCCAACTCCGGGCCCTCTCGTTTTCGTTCGACGGCAGTGCCGCTTTTTCATGCTGCGTGGTTGTTTGCGGCTGGAATCTTGATTGCGAAATGGGAGTGGCTGGGACCGGCGCTCCTTCTCACGGCGTTGCTGGTGGTGATGGCATTGTGCGCCCTTGCGGCGCTGAAAGCGCAGCGCGCCGCGTGGGTTCCTATGGCAACATTGTGGCTGCTGCTGGGCGTGTGGTGCGCAGAGATGGAGCCGCAGCCAGCACCGGCGCGGGCGCTCGCTGCCTTTTCTGATGGATTGTTGCGCACAGTGGACGGCACTGTTGTGCAGGCGGGTCCAGTGCGCGCTGAGATTGAACCGAATGTTGGCGAACCATCGACGGTGGCATTGTCGCAGCGCGTGGATCTGCGCGTGGAGAGCACGGAGGCGGTCAGCGATGCGATCGATGCGCAGCAGCCGGTGAACGGCGGCGTGCGGCTAACGGTGCGCTGGCCTGAGGGTGCGGAGAGCGCAGGGGGATTCCGATGCGGCGAGCGTGTGCGCGCCGTGGCGAGATTGTTGCCGCCGGAGATCTACCGCGATCCCGGGGTTTGGAGCCGCACGGACTATCTCCTCGACCAGGGGATTACGTCGACGGGAACAGCCACACTCGATCACGTTGAGCGAGTTGGATGGGCGCCCAGCGGGTCAATCTCGTGCCATTTGAGCACCTGGCAATACATGACCACGGCGCGATTGCTGGCGCTGCCGGCGGCGATGCATGACTTCCCGCCCGCAATGCGCCTGAGCCAGGACGACGCGATCATGCTGGCGGCAATGGCGGCGGGTGACCGCACATACCTGAATCACGGCCTGCGCGTAGGATTCGAGCGCACCGGTTCGTTCCACATGCTGGTGGTTTCAGGGTTCCACCTGGCAATTGTGGCGGCGTGCATCTTCTGGATTGCCAAAAAGATGCGCCTGCCGCGGGCAGCTGCGACGCTGCTAACGATTGCCGCCTCGTTTGGGTACGCACTCTTCACGGGCTTCGCCATGCCTGTGCAGCGGTCGCTTTGGATGGTGACCCTGTATCTGTTGGGGCGGCTTGTGTATCGCGAACGCAGCCCGCTGAACACAATCGGGTTTGCGGCGCTCTGTCTGCTGGTGGTAAGCCCGCGGAGCTTGTTCGACTCAAGTCTGCAGATGACTCTGCTGGCCGTGATTGCCATCGCCGGTGTGGCAGCGCCGCTGCTTGAGAGAACGATTCACCCGCTCGGTCAGGCGACGGGCGATCTGCGGTTGATTGCTGTGGATATCAAGCTTGCACCAAGGAGCGCGCAGTTTCGCGTGACGATGCGGATGCTTGCGGAACGGTTGGAGCGCGCGACGAACGGCACGATTGCCTGGCGGGTTTTTCCGTGGGGGGCGCGGTTTGCGATTCGGGTAGTGGAAATGGCGGTGGTTTCGTGTGTGGTGGAGCTGGCGATGACCTTGCCGATGGCGGTGTATTTCCATCGCGTCACGATTTTTGCGCTGCCGGTGAATTTGCTCATTCTGCCTTTGCTGGCGGTTCTGATGCCGGCGGCCCTGGTGACGCTGCTAATGCTGGCGGCCTTGCCGGCCGCTGCCGTTTTTCCTGCCGCGGTGGCGGCGCTGGTGCTGCACTTCGGTGTCGGCCTGGTACACATATTCGGGTCGATGACGCTGGGAGATCTCCGGATCCCGGATCCGTTGTTGTGGCAGTCGGCGATATTCATTGGGTTGTTGGCTGCGGCGATTGCACTGGCACGAAGAGGTGCCGCATGTGAACCGGTCAATCCCGGCAACGCGACTGCTGGATTTGCTCATAGCCTGAAGGCCTTCGAGTTTCTTCGCCGATTCGGCTCACGATCGCCGCGTGCACGGGTTCCAGCCGATATGCTCAAGGCGCCCGGGGAGGCGACGAGCGCTGAACGATGGTTACGGCACGGAGCGTGGGCTGCGCTGGCGCTGGCAGCGCTGGCGGCGGTTGTACCGCGGCCGGTTGATCGGCCGCACGGCGCATTGCTCGTGGAGGCGATTGATGTGGGCCAGGGCGACTCGCTGCTGGTGATCACGCCGGACGGCAAGACGCTGCTGGTAGATGGCGGTGGATTTGGCGGAGGGCCAAGAGAAGTTTCGCATGCCGGTGCGGCATCCGGACAGGATTTCGATATCGGCGAAGAGGTGGTGGCGCCGGCATTATGGGCGCGCGGAATTCGGCATCTCGATGCAGTGGCGTTGAGCCACGCACACAGCGACCACATCGGAGGCTTGCCTGCGGTGCTGAGAGACTTTCGTCCCCATGAATTGTGGGTGGGCAATAATCCGCGGTCTCAAGCGTACAACGCATTGCTCGACGAGGCCGCGGCGTTGCACGTGCAGGTAAAAAGCTTTCGCGCCGGCGACAAATTCGCGTTCGGCGCGACACGGGTAGGAGTGCTGGCGCCGTTTCGCGATTATCAGCCGGGTGCGGAGCCGTCGAACAACGATTCTCTGGTGCTGCACGTGGCGTACGGCGCGACGAGCGTCATGCTGGAAGGCGACGCCGAAGCGCCCATCGAGCAGGCAATGCTTTCTGAGCAGGATTTGGCCAGCACGTTGCTGAAGGTGGGCCATCATGGCAGCATCACGTCTACGCGGCCGGAGTTTTTTGCGCGTGTCGCGCCGCAGTGGGCGGTGATCTCGTGCGGGTTGCATAACCGGTATGGGCACCCTCGCCAGGAGGTGCTGGAAGAGTTGCAGAAGGCGAAGGTGCGGACGTTCCGGACCGATATTCATGGGGCGTCGTGCTTTGAGCTGGATGGGAAAACCGCGATCGGCGCCGTGTGCGGAGGCGAGCAGATCCCACCCTAAACGCAAAATGTGCGTTTAGGAGGAGGCACCCGTCATTGTCGATCTAGCCGAAACGGCGTGCAGGGCGAGGAGCGTCTCAAGAAGCGGCTTGAGCAGCTTGAGGTCGAGGGCATTGGCGGCGTCGGATTTGGCGTTGGCCGGGTCGTCGTGGACTTCGAGGAAGAGGCCGTCGATGCCGGCGGCGACGGCGGCGCGGGCGAGGAGCGGGATGAACTCGGGCTGGCCGCCGCTGACTCCGTTGGCGGCCGAAGGCTGCTGGACAGAGTGCGTGGCATCGAAAACCACGGGCGCGAGTTGGCGCATGATGGCAAGCGAGCGAAAATCAACGACGAGGTTGTTGTAGCCGAAAGAAGAGCCGCGCTCCGTGAGGAAGACGCGCTCGTTGCCTGTGGAGCGGACCTTTTCGACGCCATGATGCATGTCCCACGGGGCAACGAACTGGCCTTTCTTGATGTTGACGGCGCGGCCGGTGCGGCCTGCGGCGACGAGCAGGTCGGTCTGGCGGCAGAGGAAGGCGGGAATCTGCAGGACATCGACTGCTTCGGCGGCGACTTCGCAGTGGCTAGGCTCATGAACGTCCGTGAGAATCGGCAGGCCGGTATCTTTGGCAATGCGGGCGAGGATGCGCGTGCCTTCAACCAGGCCAGGGCCGCGAAAGCTCTTGACGCTGGTGCGGTTGGCCTTGTCGTAGCTGGCTTTGAAGACGAAGGGGACATGGAGATCGGCGGCAATGCGCTGAATGGAGTCAGCCATGGAGCGGGTATGCGTCTCGGACTCGATGACACAGGGGCCCGCAACGAGAAAGAGACGGCCTGTCCCCACATGCACGGGGCCAACTTCGAAGGATGGGCTCACGACACGCATTCTATCGCGTTGGTGGCGTGAGTTCTTCCGAGGCGGGTTCGGTGGCGAGCTTAGTTGGTCTCCCACCCTCAACGCGGCAAGCCGCATTGTGAATGGGGCACCCGGGACGGCAGTTGCCCCACCCTTTCGCAAGAAACGGGAAAGGATGGGGCAACGAGCCAACTCTAGCCGCGATGGCTTTGCGACCACTCCCACAGCGCGCGATCGAGTGTGCGCAGTGGCGTAGGGCCGGGCAGGTTGTCCTGCGGCTTGACGATGTTGCTTTCGGCCAACCGCTTGCAAAAGGCCAGGTATTCCTCGTAAAAAGCCACGTCGTGCCGGGAGTGACCCAGCGCTTCGAGCGAGCGATAGTCGAGGACCGTATAGCGGTCGGGGAAGATCGCTGCCAGAACCGCGGACGCGATGGTGATGTCGACGCCGTGGAGCTCGAGCAACGCCTTCACGGCAGTTTCAGTGGAAGATTGCGGCGAGGCGGCAACCGACAGGACGCGACGGATCTTTTCGTTGCTGTTCCCGATCAAATAATGCACAGCACGCTCGGACTTCCAGCGCACAATGGCTTCCAGGTTAGCCAGCGTGTAGTCCCCATTGCGAATCGCTTCTCCCGCTTCGAATGCAGACTTTTCCAGCTCATGCTGTTTTTCGCCGGCCTTCTCCCAGTACTGCTCTGCCAACTCCTGCAACTCCGCCTCAGCGGGCTGCAGTTGAAAGTAGGCGACCATTTCCATTTTCCTTCCTTTCCAATCGAAAAGCGTGCTCATGAAACGGCATTCGCTGACCGCCGAATTCCCTGTTTCCACCGTGCCGGAACCCAATCGGCCGAGGCGAGCATTGGCCGGATTTGAGACACGCTGAACCCAAAAACTTAGTCACAATAGGCCCGTCAGAAAATGGTTGTCAATAACCCGGTCAGGGGTTTCGACGGGCGTGTACCGGCCTGGTTCATAAGATGAGGACTGGTACGGGTTTGGGCCCATGATAGCTGTGGATTACGGGAGTTTTTCGTGACTTAGCTCACTCGAGGATATCCCCCATCGGAGTAGACGCTCAGGTGACCGTTGGCGTTTTTGATGCTGACTGTGGATTGGAGATCTTGACGAAAAATTCAAAGAGGTGAAGGCACGGGGGCAGGTTGAACGGCCCGGGCCAAGCCGAAAGAAAGGAATTTGATTGATAAGTCTAGCCGATTCAAACAGATGCCAGAAAACTGGGCTGGCGGCGAAGGCGAAAGGGGCGGTGCTGCTGGGCGGTTCAGTTGCTGGTTTTCGTCAATCCAACGGATTGCGTTGGCCGTCTTAGCGTTGGCCGGGGCTTTCTTTGAACCGTCTTCCCCAGTCCCGGTGAGGCCGGATTCCTTGTTTGCCTTTCGCGCAGCGTGAATTAGCCGGCCGCTGGAATCGCTCTTTGCAGTTCCGGCTCGGCTGACGGCAATTGCCGCTGCACGCGGTTCTTGTAGCTGGCGCCGATGAACTCGCGGAAGAGCGGGTGAGGCTCGAGAGGCTTGGATTTGAATTCGGGGTGAAACTGGCAACCGAGGAAGTAGGGGTGGCCGGGGATCTCAACGATCTCGACGTAGGTCTGGTCGGGCGTAGAGCCAGAGATGCGCAGGCCGCCGCCGGCGAGCAAAGCCTCGTATTCGCGGTTGAACTCGTAGCGATGGCGATGGCGCTCGCTGATTTCGGTGGTGCCGCCGTAGGCTTTTGCGGCGAGCGAATCGGGCTGCAGGTTGCAGGTCCATGCGCCGAGTCGCATCGTGCCGCCCATCTCCTCGACGCCGAGCAGTTCACGGAGCTTGTAGATGACGCGATGTTCGGTGGCGGGGTCGAACTCGCTGGAGTTCGCGTCTTTGAGGCCGCAAACGTTGCGGGCAAACTCGATGCAAGCGGTTTGCATGCCCAAACAGATTCCGAAGTAGGGCACGTTTTTCTCGCGGGCATAGCGGATGGCGTTGAGCATGCCCTCGATGCCGCGCTTGCCGAAGCCGCCGGGAACGAGGATGCCGTCATAGCCCTCGAGCTGCACTTCATAGCCGCGATCGTCAGGCGACTGCGACTCCAGTCCTTCGGCTTCGATCCAATGAATCCTGAGCTGCAGATTGTTCGCGATGGCGCCGTGGGTGAGCGCCTCCTTGAGCGACTTGTAGCTGTCTTCGTACTCGACATATTTGCCGACAATGGCGATGGAGACTTCGTCTTTGGGATGGTGAACGCGGTCGACGAGCTCGCGCCACCGGGCAAGGTCGGCTTCGGGCGCTTCCTTATGAAGGTATTTGAGGATAAGCGCATCAACGCCCTCCTGGGCGAAGCCTAGCGGGACTTCATAGACCGACTTGACGGTGGTGGCGCCAATGACGGCCTTTTCTTCGACGTTACAGAAGGCGGCAATTTTCTGCTTAATCTCGCGGTTGAGCTGGCGATCGGAGCGGCAGAGCAGGATGTCGGCCTGGATCCCGATGGAAAGCAGTTCCTTGACCGAGTGCTGCGTGGGCTTGGTTTTGAGCTCCTGCGCGGCGACAATGAACGGCACCAGCGTGAGGTGAACGAAGACGGTGTTTTCGCGGCCCAGTTCCTGGCGCATCTGGCGAATGGCTTCGAGGAACGGAAGCGATTCGATATCGCCCACGGTGCCGCCAATCTCGACGATGGTGACGTCAGCGCCGTTGGCGGCCACTTTGCGCATGGCGTTTTTAATCTCGTTGGTAACGTGGGGAATGACCTGGACGGTTTTGCCGAGGTAGTCGCCGCGGCGCTCTTTGAGGATGATCTGTTCGTAGATGCGGCCCGTGGTGTAGTTGTTGTCGCGCGAAAGCGGCGCGTGGGTGAAGCGTTCGTAATGGCCCAGGTCGAGATCGGTTTCGGCGCCGTCGTCGGTTACAAAGACTTCGCCGTGCTGGAAGGGCGACATGGTGCCGGGATCGACGTTGAGATACGGATCGAACTTCATGAGGTTGACGCGCAGGCCGCGGCTTTCAAGAAGACAACCGATGGAAGCAGCTGCGAGACCTTTGCCTAAGCTGGATACAACTCCGCCCGTCACAAAGACATACTTTGCCGACATGGATGCGACCTCAGAATTGGATTTTTGCGATGGGACGTACCTGGTGGGCACATACAAGTATGGCAGAGGTTGAGGGTGCGAGAAAAGGGGAAAAAAAGTAAGTAATCTGGAAAGAGTAACGACAAGAGCCGTGGAACATGGGCGCCCCGATGTTCCACGGCTTCGCCGTCCGGTGTGGAGGCCCGTAAGGCTCCTGCCGCGCCGAAGCAGTGCCTGGATGGGCATCACTTTACAGTGCGAAACCGAGAGGTTACGATTCCCACGGAACGAAGGCCGCGATGACGAGCAGGATCGAGGTTTGGCAGGCGGACATCACGACACTGGCTGTGGATGCAATTGTGAACGCGGCAAACACTTCCCTGCTGGGCGGGGGCGGAGTGGATGGAGCGATCCATCGCGCGGCGGGGCCGGAGCTACTGGCGGAGTGCCGGACGCTTGGCGGCTGCGCAACGGGGCAGGCCAGACTGACCAGGGGATACAAGCTGCCGGCAAAGTACGTCATCCATGCGGTGGGGCCGGTGTGGACAGGCGGCGAGCGGGGCGAGCCGGAACTGCTGGCGAGTTGCTATCGCTCGGTTTTCAATATTGCGCGCGAAAAGGGAATTCGGTCGCTCGCGTTTCCAGCGATCAGCTGTGGAGTGTATCGATTCCCTGTCGAGCGCGCGGTGAAGATTGCCGTGGCTGAAACAGTCGCGGAGCTGATCTCGAGCGATGCCATTCAGAAAGTGATCCTTGCGTGCTTTGGCGATGAGATTTATAACGCTTACCGGCGCGAGGTGGACAAGCTGTCGTAACGGCAGGCCATGATTCTCTCGAAAGACAACCGCCGATCCTTCGGCTCGCGGGCCGCACAACGCACGGCCCGCTTCGCTCAAGATGACAGCGTTTTTTCAATCTCAAACCAACTAAAAGTTGAACGTCACCTTCGCCGTCAGCGCGCGCGGAGTGACGTAGTGCGTGCCGCTGAACGTGGAGAGGAAGTTGTAAAGCGCGTACTTGTTGGTGACGTTGATGGCGGTGAAATCAATGTCAGTCTTGTACTTGTCGGCGTGAAAGATGTTGCTCTTGCCCAGCGTCACGTCGAACAGGTTGCGCGGCGAAACGCGTGGCGGCGCGTGGTCGTTGTCGCCGGTGTTCGGCGCGGGAATACTGACCAGTCTGGAAGTGAGTTGGTTGGCCTGGCACTCATAATAGGGCTGGCCCGGAACGAAGGAGAAGCCCGGAACCGGCACACCAATTTGGTGGGTCGGCGTCGCCACATCTCCATTACAGACCAATCCCGACTGGTACTCTTCGTCGGCTGTCAAGGGCGTAGGGGCCGCGTTCCCGTTGAGAGGATTCGCGGGTGGGAATATGCCGTTGTCTACCAGCAGCACTGCAGGCTGGCCGTTCAGCACGGCAGGGCTACCGTCCGGATTCGTTGAGCTGTTGGGGCAGGCGGTGTTGGGGTCGTTCTCGGTGGGGTTATAGCACGGCGCCGATCCGGCCACGAGACCCGAGTCGAAGCGCCAGTTCATGCCGCCCCACAAGCCGCTCATCGCTCTGCTGCCCGGGACCGTGTACTGCCAGTGGGTGGTTTCGTTGAATTTCTCGTCGTGATCGATGCGGAAGGGGAGGTAGGTCTGGCCCGGCGTTACACCGCTCGAAGCTCCGGCGCCGGCAATCTGCGGCGGAAAGAAGCGCGCAGCCACCGAGGACGTAACGAGGTAGGCGCTGAAGCCGTGGGTCACGGGCATCTCGGCGCGAAGCGCGTAACCCGGAATCTTCGAGTTATGCCAGTCGATGGGGAAGGTGATGGGCGTATTGCCGAGCACGCTGAAGTCGAAGGCATTGTGCGTGTACTTCCAGATGTATTCCCCGCTGACCACAGCGTGTTTCCCGAAGGCCTGCTGGAAATTGGCATGGAACTCGTTGCGGAAGCCCGGCCGAAGCCTCGCATACACCCCCGGCTGGCAGGCCAGAAGCGGATTCAGGACCTGATCGGTGCATCCCAGGCTGGAGAGAACCAGGTTCTCGTTGAACGGCGTCTCCAGGGTGCGCGCGTACGATATAGCCAACACGGTCTGGGAGGGCTTGATGGTGTAGCCTATGCCAACTCGAGGCTCGGCTTGGCTCGCGTCTTCAAGCCCATTGTATTTGTCGCCGCGCAGGCCCAGGTTGAAGATCCAGTTGCCGGCCTTGATCTGATCCTCGATATAAAGGGCCAGCTCTTTTACATCGGTATGGCCGAACCAGTAGTAATCGCTGCCGCCGCGCGTCAGGTCATAGGGTGCGAGGACCGAGAGGTAGTTGCCGTTTGCACTGGCCCCAGCTGGGGCTGCGGCGCAATTATTTAGATAGTCTTGATAGGAAAATCCCGGCAGTGGAAGGCCGTTGGCGTCCATGCAGGGGGAGTTGTATTGGTTCCAGGCGATGCCAAGGGCGTCATGTTCGCGCAGCCAGGTATCGCCGTACTGGAATCCGGCTTTGAGGTTATTCATTCCTTTCACAAACGAGTAATCTCCGTGAACGGCGCCGTCGGTCAGCGTGCGGTATTGGGAGATGGAGGAGGTTTGAAGGTTCGCGGGTCCCAGGTCGGCAAGAGGATCGGCGCTGGGGTAGTAGCCATAGATGTCCTTTCTGATGAAGGCGCCGAGGTTGAAGACCGAGTCGTTGCTGATGATGTGGGTGTAAGTAGGCGAGACGTTAAAGGTATTGATCTTGGAGCCCTGATCCGTATTGCCCACGCTGCCGAAGGTGGGGCTGGCGCTGGTGCCGGTGTCGTTGATCACATTCTGCACATTGATGTTCTGGAATGCATTCGGCGTGAGGAACCAGGAGCGGCTGTAGTTCAGGTCCCAGTGGATCGAATTGGCGGCATTGAAGGAGTAGTCGATGCGATCGAAGACATTCTCCTCGTTGCCCTTGTCGTGGAAGACGGTAAATTCGGGCGGATCGAGAAAGCGACCCGTGTCGAGCCCGTCGGCTTCGAGGAAGTTGCCCCAGGCCTTGCCGCCGTAGGAGAGGTTGAAGCCGCCCGTTGACGATCCAAAGCTTCCGTAGGAAGCGTAGACGTTGCCGGTAGGCGTAGTGATTCCTTCGCCGGAGCGGGTGGTGGCCACGATCACCAGGCTGGTCTTGCCCCCGAACTCGGCCGGCGGCGCGCCGCTGATGACCTCGATGGACTGAACGGCCTCGGCCGGCAACTGGTTTGAAAACACTTTGCTCTGCTGGTCGGTGATCGGCTGTCCATCGATGCTGAATGAATTCGACGCGTGATCACCCAGTCCGTGAAAAAGGCCGTTGGAGTCGGCTGCCACGCCGGGGGTGGTAAGCGTCACCAGCGAGCTGAGAGTAGAAGACTGGCTCTCGAGCGGCACCTTGGTAAATTCATCGCGATCGACGTCGGTATGGAAGGTGGGGTCGTCCTCGACCAGGTCGCCTGTCCCTTCAACCGTCACTGTTTGGCTGGCGCCGGAAACCTGGAGAGCCAGCTTCAAGGTGGTTCCCACAGACGAATCAATGTCCGTGTTCTGGTTAAGCGTCGCAAATCCCTTGGCGGAGACTTCGATCTGGTAGGGGTTGAACGGTACGTTGGGAATCGTGAACTGTCCGGTGGCGTCAGTCGTCACCGTGCGCTCGAATTGGCTCACCGGGTTGGAAATGCGGACGATTGCCTTGGGAATGACGGCGCCGCTCGGGTCGGTTACGGTGCCGCGTACTGTTCCGGCGTTACCGCTTTGCGCGTTGGCGGCGAGCCCGGCAAAAGCCAAGGCGAGTAGGGAAAGGATGCGTAGCATTGCGCCACGATGGATCGGCATGGATTTGTCTCCTAAAACACTGGCTGAAAAATGCGGAAACTAGGCCGCGGCACCTGCCACGGCGTCCCTCGAGCATTTGGGAAGCATCGGTCCGCTTCAACAAGTTGTAGAGATACGCCGCATCACCGCCCGAATGAAAGGGGTAGAGTGGCGATGCAACGGTCTCGAAGGAAAGCGGAGAGATGCCTAGCAGGAGACGGGAGGCGGACGAATGAAGAGCCGGATCTGGCGTTGCCGGACGATGAGGATGGGCTCGGCCTGCGGCGCGGAGGCGCCGAGCTGCACCAGAACAATAGCGACCACTGGTGCTGCGACCGGTACCACGGTGTGCATGACGATGCAGAGCTGGCAGTGATCGGCGTCGGTCGAGTCGGGATGAACGTGCGCGACCTGGGCGAAGGCCAGAGTGGCAAGCAGAACAAGACACAGACCCGCGACGACCGGCAGGAACATCGACCGGCCGCGTCGCTGCCCGCGGAAAAGTGCCTGAAATGCCTTCAGACGACGACCTCTTCGTTCTTATTCTACAAAAGATCCTGATTCTTTGGACGTTGAATGGCGAAAGTGGTTGCGCGATAGTACCTTTGATTCATGTTAAAGGAAGACGGGGATGCGCAACCGATGAACGCCGTTGAGGCAACGCCGGGGGGCCCCGTCCGTCTAAACTGTGTTGCCATGGTTGGTTATCTGCAAGTGCGGAGAGGAATTGCAGTTTCGCTGGGTATTCTCCTGATTGGAGCAGCCGCGGCTTTCGCGCAGAGCGCGCCCACCGTTTCCAGCGGACCGGGCAACGACAATGCCACGACCGGGCAGGATACGCAGACCATCCAGATACAGAGCGAAGAGCCGCAGCAGAAGCAGACCAACTCAAATTCAAAGCCGTTACCGCTGCAACCGGGCGTGCCGGGCATGGGGCGGAACCACCGGCTGATCCTGAAAGACGGCTCCTATCAGATGGTGCGCGACTACCAAATCGTCGGCGACCGGGTGCGTTTTCTTTCACAGGAGCGGGGAGAGTGGGAGGAACTCCCGGTCAATCTGGTTGATTGGGATGCGACGAAGAAGTGGGAAAAGGAACACGCAGACCTGGTTGAGGAAGATACCTCGCCGGCAATGAAAGAGGCCGAGGAGATCGACAAAGAAGAGAACGAGGAGCGCCAGGAGCAAAACGCGCGCATGCCCAAGGTGGCCGATGGGCTGGAACTGCCGGATGAAGACGGTGTGTTTGTGCTTGACACTTACCAGGGCACACCGGAACTGGTGGAGCTGACTCCGACGGATCTCTCATTGCAGGCAAAGAACCGCAAGGGCCTCGCCGTGCTGAACCCGATGGCTTCGCAAAAGGCGAGCCTTGAGTTGCAGGGCGCGCACGCCAGAGTGTTCCTGCACGTTGATGATCCGGCGATCTATCTGTCGCTGGACGTGGAAGACGAGAAGGAACCAATATTGACGCATCCTCTCACGGTAAATACCAACGGCGCGAAGGCCGTGAGCGGCGGAAAGCACGGCGCGCATTCGGCGCAGTCGGGGTTCGTGATCGTACGCGCGGATGAACGACAGGCGGTGCGCGTGGTCGGCGCAGTGCATGTGAGCCCGACCGGCGCGGTGACGCAAGACGAGAACACCATTCCGACGAAGGTGGAAGTGATGCCGGGCAAGCACTGGCTGAAGATCGAACCCGAGGACAAGCTGAAGATCGGCGAGTACGCGCTGGTGGAGATCATCTCGCCAACCGACATCAGCGAGTCGGTGTGGGATTTTCGGGTCGACCCGAGGATGCCGGACAATCGAGGGGCAATCGGGCCAATCCTGAGGCAACCGCGGGATCAGTAGCCGGCGCACTTCAGGCGTTCCCCATTCTGGCCGCAAGAAAGGTGGACATGGGCCGCCCTAAGAAGATCGCTTACGCTGCCGGGGCCTTCGTGTGTTGCCGCCGCGAGAAGATGAAGTGGGCGAGCAGGAGGATGGAACCGGCGGCGCTGACGATGGCGTCGATGCCTGGTTCTCCGCGTGGCCCCCAATGCGCATAGCCACGGCCATCGAGCCAGGACATGTAGACAACGGGCAGATTGCCGAGCGAATTGATGATGGCATAACGCGCGCTGCCGCTTTTGCCGGAACTGCCGAGGAACTCAAGGCTCACCCCTGTGAAGAGGGCGAAGCCTGCCCCGATGCTGAAGAGATAAAGTATTGAGGCCGTGAAGTAAGCCGCGGGACGTTGCGGGGCGATCGCAAAAACCGCCATGGTGGCCGCATTGACCAAACCCGAGACGGGAAAGGCAATCGACGCGCGAATGCGGACGGGAATGAACGAGACGACCGATGCGCCGGCAGCGGTCAGCAGCGCACCGCCCAGGCCGTTGATCCAAGCCACCTCGGGTCCAGTGACACCATAGTCGGCGGCAAGGCCGGGCAGCAGGCCCATCAAAGCACCGCTGCAGAAAGGTGCAGTCACCAGCAGCATGTAGGGTATTGCCTGCCAGCGAAGAAAGGTTCGCTTGAACTCGCGGCCGATGCGGGCCAGCGCTTCGGATGCATGGGATTCCTGGATCGACTCTTGCGGAGGCGAAGCAAAGGCAAGGAACGACGGCAGCACGATCATTGCGGCGAGAACAAAGCCGAGCGCAGGAACGCGCATGTGCGCTGCAAGCGAAACGAGCGTAAAGACGACGATGGCTCCAAAAGCGAGAGAGCCGACCTGATAGGCGCTACCGGCGCGACGGCGATTTAGCTCGCTTTTGAGAGTTCCCATCATGCCCCCACAGGCAGCAGGGACAATGGCGCCGAAGCAGCTCCCGAGAAACATCAGCACGAGCGACCGCGACGAACTGAGCTGTGGCTGCATGAGCGCCACAACAAAGGTAGCTGCTGCCGCAACGGCGGCAAGGATGAGCCACGTCCGGCGCGTGATCCAGAAATCGGTGATCGCGCCCCAAAAAAAATAAATCGCATGGGGCAGCGAAAGCAGCGCAATGATACTGGCAATGCGCGAGGGATCTACGCCCTGAGTCCGCAGGAGATAGGAGAGGCCCCCGCCGAAGAAGCCAAGGCTGATGACCGCGTCCGCCGAGATGAGGAAGGCGAAGAGCCAGGGGCGTTCGTGCAAGGCAAGAGGAGCCTCAGCGCCCGGCTTCTCGAATCCCAATTCGGGCATGTGCCCAAGGCTATCATGGAGTTAGCAATTCACCCTGGAATCCGAGTCAGCTTGTATCGAACGTGGGATTCCATGCCCATTAAGGGGCAGGTTACAATTCGTCGATATCCCAAGAGAAGGGCGATGAAACCTGGATGGTCGACTACTACGAGTTTCTGCAAATAAGCCCGAACGCCGATGTGGATACGATCCACCGCGTGTACCGTTTCCTTGCGGCTCGGCTGCATCCTGACAATCCAAACACGGGCGATCCAGAGCAATTCAAACTGCTGAAGACAGCCTATGACGTGCTGTCAGACAGGATGCGCCGCGCCGAGTATGATGCCACGCGCAGGCGGGGCGCGCAGGAACCCATGTCAAAGGAAGTCGACTTCATGGATAACATGGAGGGCGAACTCAACCGGCGGCTGGCGGTTCTGGCGGTGCTCTATCATCGGCGGCGGTCGAATGCGAATTCGCCGGAGGTTTCGCTTGCCGAGATCGAAGAACGAATGGGGTTTCCGCGCGACTACCTGGACTTCACCCTTTGGTATCTGCAGAGGAAGGGATACATTTCAAAAGAAGACAACGCCACATTCGCGCTGACCGCAGAAGGCGTGGATTTTGTGGAGAAGGAACGCGTTGATTTCCCGACACTGAATAAGCTGCTCACCGCCGGCTCGGAACCGACGGCCGAAGAGATTGAGCAGACAAACCTGGCGGCGGCAGCAGTCGCCGCAACTCCTTTGCAGGCCCCCACGCCAGAACCGAAGGCGACGAAGCCGCAAGTGCCGCGCAGTGGCGCTCCCATCGTGTTGCCCTCCTCGATGGAGCTTGAATACGATCGACGATTCGGGAAGCCGGAACGCCGGCTGGGCCTGCCTGACTTCAGAAAGTTCAAGGCGGAGCGCCGGATTGGGGTAAAAGACCGGCGGCTGCCCCCCGGCGGGAAGCCGAACTGAGCGATCGTCTATTCGCGCGCGGCAATGCCGAGCGCCTTCATCTTGCGATAAAGGTGACTGCGTTCAAGGCCCAATAATTCTGCGGCATGGCTGATATTGTTGCGCGCCTCTTCAATTTTCTTTTGAATGAATTCACGCTCGTACGCATCGCGCGCCTGCTGCAGGCTTGAAAACTCCTCAGTGGAGCGCGCCGTGGCTTTGTGCGTCAACGGCGGCAGGTGCTTGCGTTCAATGCGCAGCGCGCGGGGATTGAGGATGAGCACACGCTCAATGACATTTTTGAGTTCGCGGACATTGCCCGGCCAATGATAGCGGCTTAGGATCTCGAGAGCCTCTTCAGAAATCTCCACGCGCGGGCGGCCGTACTGACGGCCAAATTCGAGAAGAAACTCGCGCGCCAGCAGCGGCATGTCTTCCTTGCGCTCGCGGAGCGGCGGCACGAAAAAAGGAACGACATTGAGGCGATAGAAGAGATCTTCGCGGAAGTTGCCTTTGGCGATCTCCTCTTCGAGATTCTTGTTTGTCGAGGCAATGAGGCGGACGTCGACATGCAAAGGCTGCGTACCGCCGACCGGAGTGAACATCTGATCGTCGAGCGCGCTCAGCACTTTGGCCTGGGTTTTCAGGCTCATGTCACCGACTTCGTCAAGAAAGAGCGTACCGCCGTCAGCGCGCTCCAGGGTGCCGCGCTGCTCGGGAGGGCCGCCGGGCTGCACGCCATGGCGATAGCCAAAAAGTTCGGCCTCGATATGGGCTTCAGGAATCGCAGCGCAGTTGAGCTCGACGAAGACGCCGTCGCGCCGCAGGCTCTCTGCGTGGATAGACCGCGCAATCAGTTCCTTGCCGGTGCCCGATTCGCCATAGATGAGCACGCGGCCGTTGGTAGGCGCCATCAGGCGAATCTGCTGGCGCAGCGCTTTAACCGGGACGCTTTCACCGGTGAGCACCGCAGCCGCGCTGAACTGGCGTTTGAATTCTTCATTTTCGGTACGCAGGCGGCGGGCTTCGACGGCATTTTTGACAACGATGAGCGTACGCTCGAGGGAGAGCGGCTTTTCGAGGAAATCGTATGCGCCGAGCTTGGTCGCCTTCACAGCGGCCTCAATGGTGCCATGGCCACTGACAATGATGACTTCAGGGCGAGTTTGTGCCTTGAATTCCCTCATTTCGGACAGCAGTTCAAGGCCGTCGCGGCCGGGAAGCCAGATGTCGAGCAACACCACGTCATAGGGCGCATCGCGCACCAGGGTCAAGGCCTCTTCCGCGTCCGCTGCGGTGGTAACGCCGTACCCTTCTTCGCGCAGGATCTCTTCGAGCGAGGCGCGAATTTCAGCCTCGTCGTCAACGACCAGGACGTGGTTCATGAAGCGAGCCCTTTGAGAGTTTCAGAATCCGCCGCAAGTGGCGCGGCTGACGCGGTCGAGTCCATGAGCGGGAGACGCATGAGGAAGCGCGCACCCTTGGGTGTGTTGGGTTCAGCGTTGATCGAGCCGCCATGCTCCTGCACGATCTTGGCGGCGATGGAAAGACCCAGTCCAGTTCCGCGGCGCTTCGTGGAATAGTACGGCAGGAAGAGACGCTCGCGAATTTCATCGGTGATGCCATGGCCGGTATCGGAAACGGTGACCTCGACAGCGGCGCCATCGTCGCTGACGGCAGTCTCCACGCCGAGCACGCGCAACAAGCTGCCTTGCATAGCCTCAGCGGCGTTGTCGATGAGATTGGCGAGTGCGCGGCGAATTGCCTCAGGATCAGCCATCACCGCAGGCAGTCCGGGATCGAGCTTTCGTTGCACGGTGATGCCTTCCAGCCTGCCTCCGAACAGCGCGAGCGCCTCATCGACGATCTGGTTCATGCAACAGGCGCGCGGCTGAGGCGCGGGGAACTGGGCGAGCGCAGAGAACTGATCGACGAGCGTGCGCAGCGTGCCCACGCATCCGAGAATCACTTCGCTGCATTTGCGAATGATATTGGACGAATTGGGCTGGACGCGATCGAGGTGGCGCGCGATGCGTTCGGCGCTGAGCGCGATGGGCGTGAGCGGATTCTTGATTTCGTGCGCGACTTGCTGCGCGACTTCCTTCCATGCAAGCTGGCGCTGTGCGCGTAAGAGTTCTGTTGTATCTTCGATGACGAGGACCGATCCGGTATGGCCGCGTCCGAGATCGAGGCGTGCGCTGGTGATGGCCAGATGGATGGTGCGGCCGCGCGCATTCAATTCGACTTCAGTGGACGCGGCGCCCATGCGTTGGCCGCGCCGGATGACGCCGGCAAGATCGTCGGCGCACTCGGCCGGCAGCAGGGTTTCAATTCTTGCTCCGGCCAGGGCGGCATCTTCAGGCAGACCCATCAGTGCCGCAAACGCGCGATTTGACTGCAGGACTTTTCCGCTCCCATCCAGTGTAACCACGCCCGAGGGAATGGTTTCGACAATGGTTTCGAGCTCGCGGCGGCGCTCTTCGACTGCGCGATTGGCGGAGGTGAGCTGCGCCTGGGCGCTTTCAGCAAGCTTGCGGCTGGCGTCGAGGTCGGCAGCCATGTGATTGAACGAGCGAATCAAGTCGTCCATTTCGCCGGTCGCGAGTGTCGACACGCGATATTCGTACTTCCCGGCCGCGATTTCATCCATCGCCGCTGCCAGCGCTTCGACGGGGCGCGTGACTTGCTTGGAAAGAAACAAGGCAAGCCAGACGCTGGAGAAGAAGACGAAGACCGTAATGAGCAACAGCATCAGGGTAAAGGTGTTGCGGACCCTGGAGCGCGAGCGAAGAAGCTGCCGATACTCCGCGGCTCTGATGCGGATTTGCGCCGTGGTTTGACTGAGTCCCTGAGGCACGGGCAGAGCGACGACTACGACTCGACCTGTGGCATTGGCCGCCATGCCGAGGGCGTACTCGCGGCCGGACACGCGCAGCATGGTTTCATCGCTGCGCTGGGCAGCGGGGAGCAGGATTTGCGCAAGCGAACCCTGCAGCAGGGCTCCCTGCGGGTTCTCATCGTCGAGCCATGCCATGAGGCTGGCCGGGCTCTCGGCAGGAGGCGCCTGAAATCCGGCAAGAATGTGGCGGTCTTTGTCATAAACGATGGTGAATCCGCCCTCGAGGGTGATGCGATGCGAGCCGAGATCCTGTTGGAGCTGCGCGGATTCGTGATCGAGGACTCCGGAGGCGGCTATCGATTCTGCTTCGACGTGCGCGTTGCCAATGGCGTACTGCGCCAGCTCGAGGACGACACGGTCAGCGTCTTCGCGGAGATCGGCCGTGGGCTGCGAGAACCAGCGGTCGATCGACCTGTTCATGAGAAGGAAACTGAACAGGAACATGCAAACCGCGGGGATGAGGGCAATGAGCGCGGCGCCAACCACAAGGCGAGTGCGCAGCCGTGCGCCCAGGGCATTGCCACTTTGATCGGCATAAAGCTTGAGGATGTTGCGGAAGAGCAGCGTCAACAGCAACATGAGCAGTAGAAACACCAGGACGGTGAGGCCAACAAAGACCAGTGTTTCGCCAGAAGTTTCGGGCCTGAGGAACCGGACCTCAGAAAGATTGAAAGCCTGCAACGCACCCAGCAAGGCAAAGAGAAGAACGACTCCCCCCGCAAGAAGGGCCATCGAGCGCCGGCGCGGATCGGCAAGAACAGGCATGCCGCGATTATAGTGCGATTCAAGGGCAGCGGCAGGCATCAGGATCCGCTTGAAACAGCTCGTACTCAGTTCTGAACTGCTCGATCCAGGTGCGCGACGGGCGTTTTAGCGCCAGATAACGAACTTGAGCCAGCCCTCCCAGAAGTCAGACCAGGCATGGGAGACGATATTGGCGCGCAGGTTTCCCCGCCACGCGGCCAGCACTCCGTAGAGGACGCCGAGTACGCAGATGACGGTGACGTTTTTCCATCCCTGATAGGCGTGAAAGAGGCCGAAGATGACACCTTGCGCGACGACCGCGGTGAAAAGGCTGCCGGTGAATCCGTGAAGCTGGCGCTGCAGGTAGCCGCGAAAGATTATCTCTTCGCAAATGCCGGCCGTGGCGCAGGTAGCGCTCCAGACGATGACTTCGAGGAAGCTGTGCGGCAAAAGGCTATCGACGGTTTTGGCGCTGCTGGAGCCCAGCAAATCATGGACGCCGTACGCGGCGCCTTCCCAAATGCCCCAGAACGGTAGTGCTATGGCGAGGTCGATGGCGACGCTGCGCCAGGATTTCCAACGAGCGCCGGCAAGCGACCACAGGCTGCCTCCGTGCCAATGCACACCAGCCCAGCAGTAATAAAACAGCGCCCAATCAAGCGAAATGGCAAAGAGATAGATCCGAATGGCGACAGCGTGGCCGGCGAGCTGGCCGCTGGGCGCGGCCCCAGCGCTCGAGTGTTGCGCGTAGAGACCGAAAACAACAACACACGCTCCAATAAAGAGCAGGCCGAGAAAGTGGCGCATGGACGCGATCGATGCGGGTTCGGCGCGGCCAATCGCCTTGGCTGAACTGAGCGGATTCGTTGCATGCGGCTGATTGTCTTGCATGGCTTCTACCTTTTCGCGGCGTGCGCGGAGACTCAGATCTCTGAGCAGTCGAGCGGGCTCAAGATGAGGTTGCTGATGTTGGTGACGATCTGATCGAAGTCGAAGCGCGGATCGGCAGAGAGTCTCTTCCATGCGGGATCGTTGCGGAAGAGGTCCCACTTGGACTCGAGCTCGGCCATGTCGGCGAAGCTGAGCATGTAAGTGAGGTTGGGCATGCGCGAACCGACCAGCGTGTCGCCGAAGAAGACAGGATGGAAGCCCGCCGCCTTGAAGATGTCGAATTCGCCGGAGTGGAACATTTCGACCTTGCGAACGTGATCGCCGTTGGAGGGACTTTCATATGTGCGGAGCTGGAAGATGCGCCTGGCTTTGGTGGCAGCGGACGCGGGCGCGGTCAGCCTGGGCCAGCCGCTAAATGCCACGAGAAGCGAATTCTCAACGCGCTGAAAGGCTGGGGAGGTAGACCTGGCATTCCAGAAGGGATCGGCCTCCTGGAGAAACCCCGCGTCACCGGCCAGGTGCAGATCGAGGGTGACAAGTTGTTCGGCTGAGGGTCCAGGAACGAGGAGGTAGTAGGCAGGAGTTTCGGGGCCGAAGTCGAGCCTGAAGGCGCCAATGGGGCCGAAGCCGACGCGCTTGAGGGCAGGAATCATGGCGCCGGCAAGAAAGCTCTCAGTGAGCTTCAACTGCGGACCGCTCAACAGGTTATAGCGGCGGAGGAGGTAGAACTCGCGCTGCGCAGCAGCGGGTTGGGCGGTGACCGAGCCAGTAGCGGCGGCGACGGACGCGACAAGCGAGGTGGCGAGGAATTGGCGGCGTTCCATGGGGCCCTCCGATTGGAAGGTTCATTGTACGGTGCTGCTGGTGGGATCGGGCCAGAACGCGGAGCCGGCATGGGCGCCGAGTGAGCCCAGGCTCTCGCCGGCGACGCGCCGAGGACCTGGCTGCAGATAGCGCTGAGCGGAGATTGCACCCGTCAGCGCAACTTCGGCGCCCGGACCGGGTCTGACCGGGTGGGAGCCTTGCGGGGCACCCAAGTGAAAGTTCGGCACTCCCGCCGAAACCTTTGCCGCCGTTTAAGAAACGGCGGCATTTTCATTGGACGCTGCGCTGACGTAGCGCGTGCTCCGGCGTGAATTACGGCAGCTCGTGGACCTTCAGATCTTTGAATTCGATCTGGTAGCCCTCGGCTTCGAGGCCGATGTAGCCTTTCCCGAGCCCGACTTTAGCGGTGTTTACGATTTCGCCATTTACCGCCAGGGTGCACGTGTCGCCCACGCAGCGTATGTCGTACTGGTTCCACTGGCCCGGCGGCTTCACGCGATTCTCCTTCATATCCTTCTGCAGATTGAAGCGCGTCGGCTTGCCGTCGACGGGCGTGAGTCCGAAGATATAGCCGCCCTCTTGCGTGGTCTGCGCCTGGTGCCAGATGGAGCCGTCGAGATTATTACGGAAGAAAACGCCGGAGTTGTATTTCGGATTGGGCGTGGTGACGGGCGTGAAGCGCCATTTGACATGAAAGGTGAAGTTAGTGAATTCGCGATTGAAGCGGAGCCATTCATGGCCGCCGTTGCCATCGCAAAGAATTTGCTTTTTGGCGTAGTCGATGTGCCACTGCTCGACGCTGCTGAGAGGATGATCGGGCGGAATGGCCACGCGCGTCCAGCGGTGGGGATCGTGGTTGTTGGCGGGGATAAGATCGATGGACTGGGCGGCTGTGGGAAGAGCGGCGAAAAGAAGAGAAAGGCAGGAGAATACGGACGAACGCAAGAATGACGGCATTTTGTTTCCTTCTCAGCGTGCGACGGGAAAGATGTGCGCCTCGTCGACCGGGACGAATTGCAGCACTCTCGCCCAGATGGCTTTCGTTCCGGGATTGGGTTCCTGCGCTAGCGCGCGATGAGGAACATGACCCAGCTGAGCACGATGGCCGAGCCCACGAAGAGCGTGAAGCAGTAGACACCGTAGCGAACCATGCGGCGTGGCGTATCCCGCATGGTGATGCCGAAAACCGTAGAGGCACACAGAGCGAAGAGCAGGACCGCCGTAAAGTGCGTGGGGTGGAACATCACGATTTCCTTCCCGTACGCAGGTTGTGCGCGTCGACGGCGGCGATGATGTTGAGCAGGCCGGAAACCACAATGAACTTGGTGCCGTAGTCGGCAACGGTGGTTTGCACCGGTTGGCCTCCCCAGCCCGCGGCGCGGCTGATGAAGTAAAGGATGCCGCTGCCCAGGTCGCCGGCCACGCCGAGCAAGGCAAGAATGTCCTGTGCGCTGGTGTAGAGCCTGCCCTGCATGGCAAGGCCCATGATGAACATGGCGATGATGGCCGCGGCAAGCAGCGCGCCGCGCATCCACTTTCCTAGAAGAAAATGGCCGGCGCCGGGAACGAGCCATCCGGCAATGAGCGGGAGATAGACAAATCCTTGTTGCGATTGCTTACTCGTGGCAGGCTTGCCCGCCACAGCGGGCTTGTTCGGTGTCGTAGCCATTCCTTTAACGACTATATCTCACGAGACCGCCGCTTACGGAGCGCTTTTGCCCTGGGTTATTTCCGCACCGCATGATGATCGAAGCTGATGACGCGAGCTACGCGCCAAACGCCATCTTTGAGCTGCCAGACAATGATGAACTTGGCTTCGCCGAGAGCGGCGGGATCGTCCGGATGGGTGAAGCGGTGGACGCCAATCTCAACCGCTCCATAGCCTTTGAGGGGGTAAACCTCGAGTGTACCGGGAACAAGCTCGCGGTGCACCTTGCCGCAGATGTTGGCTCTGATGGCGTCGAGGAAGGTTTGCCGCCCGACAGACAAGCCGGTCTGATCGTGATAGAACTCCAGGTCCTCGGTCACCATGGAGCCCAGCGTTGCGAGATCGCAATGGTTATAGGCGTCGAATAAAGCTTTGTCGAGGCCGGCAACCGTATTGTAGAGCGGGTCGGCCGGTGCCAGGCCGCGGTCTGTTTGGGCGAAAATCGAGGGGCCGAGAAGGATGATTGCGGCGGAAGCAAGGAAGATACCGAACCTGGACAAAGAGATTCCTCCTCGGTGAAGTAACTGCGAGGAGAGATACGCAGGGGAGCAGTAATCAGTTCCCGGTGGGGATGATGCCGGCGTTTTCGACCATCAGAATGATGGTGCGTTGCGGCGCGCGCGTGCGATGCACAACGGTTCTGGGAACGACGAAGCCCTGGCCGGGGGCGAGGTCAATGGTTCGGTCTTCGAGATCGATAAGGAGTTTGCCTTCGACGACGTAGAAGAACTCGTCGTCGTTATCGTGTTTGTGCCAATGGTACTCGCCCTCGATGATGCCCACGCGAACGACAGAGTCATTTACCTTGCAGAGCGTTTGATTGAACCATTTGTAGTAGTTGGCCGCGGCCATCTGGTTGATGTCGATGAGCTCGAGCGGCCCGTGGAGGATGTTGAGGCGGGTTTCGTAGGGGTAGGCGGGAGTGGATGACATGACTGCTCCTTGCGGGGAGGATAGCAGAGGCAGATGAATACGCTAAATGGCGTAACGCTGAGCGGCGTAATGGGGTTATGCCGCAGGTTCGATCAGATTCGCACCAGTTCTTTCTGGATCTTTCCGGTGACCCAGGCTTTGCCGGGCGCGGTCAGCATGTTCACTTCGCTGCGCACGCCGAACTCGGGCAGGTAGATGCCAGGCTCGACGGAAAAGCAGGTATTGGGCAGAATGCGGCGCGCGTCATGGGTTTCGAAATTGTCGAGATGCGCGCCGGCGCCGTGGATTTCCCGCGCGATGTTGTGGCCGGTACGGTGGGTGAAAAACTCGGCGTACCCGGCAGCGCGAATCACGTCTCGCGCGGCGTCGTCGGCTTCGAAGCCGCGGATAGGCTTGTTCTGCGCGAACGCCTGCGTGACGGCGGCGATAGCGGCGTCACGCGCGTCGCGCACCGTGGTGAAGACTCTCTGCTCGATCTCGGCGGGCTCGCGGCCCACCACGCCGGTCCAGGTGATGTCGTAGTAAATTGATCCGGGCTTGTTGACGCGGCCCCAGATATCAACGAGCAGAAAATCGCCCTTGCGGATGCGCGCGGAGCGTTTCGCAGTCGGCTCGTAATGCTGGTCAGAGCAATTGGCGTTGACGCTGACGTCCGGGCCATTCTCCCAAATGAGGCCGGCGCGGCGCATGGCGTTGCCCAGCCACTGCATGTGGTCGTACTCGGTATAAGCGGCCGGATTTTTGCCTTTGGCCGGGCGCAGGCGGCGGCCGATCTGTTGCCAGCCCTGGGCAACGATTTCGTCGATCGCCTTTTGCGCGGTCTTGTGGCTGGCGATTTGTTGCCGGGTGAGGACGGCCTCGAACTGGCTGACGAGGTCCGCGGAACTGACGATTTCTTTTCCCAGGCCGCGGAGAAACTCGACGGTGCCCGCGTCGACCATCGAGACATACATGATGTCGTTGTTGGGCGAGTACTGCATGGCAATGCGCTTGGCACTGCCGAGCATGGCCTCGAGGCCGCCCTGCAATTCCTGCCAGCTCGAATACAACCCCCTGGATCCGGGAAGGGCGTCCAATCGGCCCTGTTCAATGCGATGCACGAGCTTGCGCGGATCGCCCTGGGCGGGAATGAAGTAATACCAGCGCCGCGTGATGTGCATTTTGGGATCGATGCCAAGGATGTGTTCGGCGACGGGATCGCGGTGGTGGTGATCGTAAAAGAGCCAACCGTCAAACGAGGCGTCACGCAGAGCCGACTGAATTGCATTGAGATTCATACGGGACCATGATACGCGCGAAGGCGGCCCTTCGCGGGCCGCTCTCAGCTTTCCGCTATGCCGTGGCGCGACGGCCGGCGCCCTGCGATTTGCCCTGAATTCGGATCGCTACATGAACCAGCGAGAGCGCGGCGGGCGTGACACCGGGAATACGGCTGGCCTGGCCGATGGTAATGGGGCGGACGCGCTCGAGTTTCTCGCGCATCTCGCGCGAGAGGCCGCTGATCACGCTGTATTCGAGCCAACCGGGGATTTCAACGGCTTCAGCTGCCTTGAGCTTTTCAATGGACTTCTTCTGCTGCTCGAGGTAGCCGGCGAACTTGATTTCGGTTTCGACGGCGCGGGCTTCGTTGCGGCGAGCAGCGCGGAGGATGGAGGTGATCGAATCTTCAACGCCCGGGAGGGGGAGCGCGGCAATTCCCTCAGGGGCGAAAGCGCGCGATACGCTGGGATTCGCTACGGCGCGACTAGAGTCGTGCTGCATCAAAACGCTCGATTCTGCGGAATGCGAGTGTCCCGTGATGAATTCGGCGAGGAGGGGGTCGCGAGCTAGATCATCGCGTAACGCGGCGAGCAGCCGCTCGATGGTGACTTCAGGGCGCTTGAGAAGCTGCGCCCATGTGAGGCCGGCGACGGCAGGCTGCTCACTGAGTCCGGCGCGCTCAAGCCTGCCGGGATCGACTTTGCCGGAGGTGAGCAAGTGGGCCAGGGCGGACATGCGTGCTTGCTTCTGTTCGTAGGCGGCCCAGGCTGCATCGCTGATGAGACCCAGGCGGCGGCCGTGCGGCGTCAGCCGGCGATCAGCATTATCAATGCGCAGATGCAGGCGAAACTCGGCGCGCGAGGTGAACATCCTATACGGTTCGTTTGTGCCCTTTGAGATCAGATCGTCAACGAGAATGCCGGTGTAGCCCTCGGTACGGTCCATTGTGAAGGGCGGCTGCCTTTTGAGCCAGAGCGCGGCATTGATTCCGGCCATGATCCCCTGGCAGGCGGCTTCTTCGTAGCCGCTGGTCCCGTTGATCTGGCCCGCGAGATAGAGGCCGGTGAAGGCCTTGACGCGGAGAGTTCGGTCGAGCTCGGTGGGGTCAACGGAGTCATATTCGATAGCGTAGCCGGGGCGCAGCATCTCCGCCTGGTCGAGACCCGGAATGGAATGGACGATTTGCCACTGCACTTCCATGGGAAGCGAGGTGGACATGCCGTTGATGTAGACCTCGTGCGTGTTAAGTCCCTCGGGCTCAAGGAAGAACTGGTGCTGTGTTTTGTCAGGAAACTTTACGACCTTGTCTTCGATCGACGGGCAGTAGCGCGGGCCGATGCCTTCAATGCGACCCGAGTACATCGCCGATCGGTGGACGTTTTCACGGATGAGGCGAAGCGTCTCCGGCGTGGTGAAGGCGATGTGGCAGCTGATCTGCGGCTGCATGATTTTCGTTGTGCGGAAGCTGAAGGGTGTGGGGTCGGCGTCGCCGGGCTGCTCTTCAAAGGCGTTCCAATGGATGGTGCGGCCGTCGAGGCGCGGTGGCGTTCCCGTCTTGAGTCTGCACGTCCGAAGCCCAAGGCCCCGGAGCGCTTCGCCCAGAAGAACCGAGGCCGGCTCGCCGCTGCGGCCGGCAGGATAGCGCTCTTCGCCGCAATGGATAAGGCCATTGAGGAATGTGCCGGTGGTGATGATGGTGGCGCCGGCGAGCAGGTTGCGTCCGTCGCGGAGTTTAAGGCCGAGGACGCGGCCACGAGGATGAGTTGGACGGGAGATGTCGGGGGGTACGGCGGCCGCATTCTCCCAGGTCCTCACGGGCGAGGGATCTTCGCCCCATGGATTAAAACCCGTCCGTGTGGGTCCCGCGCTTGTCCCTGAACCTTCCAAGTCTTGTTGGCGCGTTTGCTCGTTTCCTTGCTCCCCGTCCTCGATGATGAGGTTGACGACTTCGGCCTGGCGGATGTGAAGGCCGGGCTGGCTCTCGAGCACTTCACGCATCTTGACCCGGTAGAGCTGCTTGTCGCATTGGGCGCGTGGGCTCCAGACGGCCGGGCCGCGTGAGGAGTTGAGCAGCCGGAACTGGATGCCGACAGCGTCGGCGACTTCGCCCATGATGCCGCCAAGAGCGTCGACTTCGCGCACCAGATGGCCTTTGGCCACACCACCGACAGCGGGGTTGCAGCTCATCTGCGCAATGAGGTCGAGATTCATAGTGATGAGTGCGGTCTTCAAGCCCATGCGCGCCGCGGCCATGGCCGCTTCGCAGCCGGCGTGGCCGGCGCCCACCACCGCTACGTCGTATTGCTCGGTAAAAGCCATCCCATCTTATTCTACGGATAGGATGGCGCCTGCAGGGAACCGGCAACTATCAGGGATCCGGTCGGGCCGGTGGTTTTTCCCATGACCGACGGGCGCTGTTTCGGAGAGAAACATCTCAATCGACAGGTATGGCCAGATGCTCATCAGCTTATGCGGCGGTTCGAGCTGCCCCATGACGGTTTCATCATGCCCATTCACCAGTTCGTGGATGAAACAGCCGTTAATACTCGACAGCATAGGCGCTGGCTTCGAGCGAAGCCACGCTGGTCGAATTTGAGTGGAAGCGGACGACAAGCGGGACCCCGGGCGTGAGGTCGTTGACATCAATTTCGGCAACCGTCCACCCCATGGTTCGCTCAATTTTGCTGCTGTCGTCGAGGCGCACAGGAATGGGCCGGCCGTACTGCGTGGCATCGAGCGTGAAGGCTTGCATCGCGTTCCTGCCGGCAGAGAGGCTGTTGAACGATACAGGTGGTTGATCGGACGAGGGGCGCGGGCGAAGAATGAGGCGCACTACGCCGTCGATGGGCGGATTGAAGCTGGCCTCAAGATTGCCGGAGTCGGTGGAGCGAAAATCTGCATCGACAATTTCGACGGCGCGAGGAATAATGACGTCCTGCTGAATGCCGAAGTTGAATGCCGACGAAGCATAGTCTCCGTAGCCGACTAAGGCCATCTGGCCGGGGCCAAGCGTCACCTTATTGCCATTGAGGATCGGCGTAAAACCGGCATCACGAAACAACAGGCGGCCGTCGGTCATATTTACAGGTTCGCCGCCGAGTGCGGGCAGCGTGAGCGTGGCCTCGGTTTCGCCTGGATTGACGACAGCGTAAACCGGGCCGTGGGGGCTGTCGCCTGCAAATCCGTAGGGTGTGCTGGCGCCCGCAGGACCGCCAAAACTGCGCATATCGCCCCGATCCTGAAGGTCAAGGAAGAGCCGCTGTACGCGGGCCATCCAGCGCGCGTCGTCCTGGCTGATGAGAGCAAGGTCGCCGTGAATGGAGTTGACCCATCCGCCGCGCGCCATAGAAAGCAGGAATGCGCCCTTCCACGCGCTCATGCCTGAGTCAGCGTTGCCGGATGCGGTGAAGCCCGGAGAATCGATCTGGGCCAGCGAAAGGCCCGACTGCTCAAGGCGCCGCACAGATTCGTCGCTCTCGATATCGATTGCGCGCCAAAGATTTGCCTGCGGCGAAGTCGACGGCAGCGGAATTCCAGTTGATGCCAAGGTGAACGATCCAAACTGTAGCGCTGCCGCAAGAGCAGGATGTGCCCGGCCAGCCGGCGTCTCCGACTGCGCGAGAGCGTGCTGATGCAGGCCGGGCATCATGGAGACCAGGACGACTGCTTCGTGATTTCTTTCGCGGAAGGCCTCGAGCGCATCACGAAGGGCTGCGGTATTGCGCGCAACGATCTCTGTCGGGCTGAGCTGGGCAGCCGAAGATGGGGTGGCCACGGAAAGATTGATTGAGTCGAACACAAACAGGCGGACGCCGCGATCGTACCAGGTTTGCATTGCGGCCATCAGGTCGGTGAGATAGCCTCCCTCGAAGAGCGAGAGATTGCGGCCGTCCCCATCGAGCGAATCATTCCAAGCAGCGGGAATCTGCGCTGGGACGGTTTGCGAAGGGACGGCGTTGCCGTCGATTTGCACGCCGGGACGGATGCCGGCGGTCTTGCAGCGCGCCAGCCAGGCTCCAGGTCCATTTGGCCAACCAGCAATCTGAAGGGTGCGATATGCGCTCTGCGGCACAAACCACGAAGCTTCAAGCAGATCGTAGTCGGTGCGCACGCCGTTATGCCTCAGGCGCATGAGTTCGTCAAGATCACGGATCGCCTGCTGCTCGCCGATGGCAGAGCCGGCAAACGGCTGACCGTACGCCGAGTCATGACTGTAAATGGTGACAGGCGCGGAGAGTTGCGCAGAGGCCGTACCGCTCTGCTGAGCGCCGGCGGCGGGAAAGAATAGACTGACCAAGGCCAAAGAGAGAAGAAAGGTACGACGAAGATACTGCATCGCTGCTTTACCTCCGAGCCTGCTTCGCATTGGAGTTTGATGAAGATTCTGCGCGAACCGGCTGAGTTTCGGAGCTGATAGCTGGCAAACCTCGGGATTCATCCCAAGTGAATCCCATTCTACGAATGAACCTAAAAAGTTAAAGGCGCAGAAGTTGCAACAAGAAGTCTCGGACGTGTCAGCGCCTCGACAGAGACGTAACGACTGACATGATTACCGGCAGAGTGGCGGCGATGATTTGCTGGGCCGATCGCGCCGGTAAAAAACGACGTCGGACGGGCTCGGCGGTTGCAAATTAAAGCACTTTCATCTCTTTGCCGGCGAGTTTTGGGAGTCATTTCAAGGGATTACCGTTGGGTGGCGAAGCCGAGATCAGATAGGTGAAGCGAAACCGAGCCGGCATAGGAACACGCCGATCGCGTCGCTCAGTGCGAGACGGCGCTGCGCAAGAATTGAAGATCAGCATTTGGCCGCCCGGGTCTCAGCCGTAGCAGTTGAGGTCCGGCCTTCCCGACTGTTGCCGGCAGGGGTTTGCAGTGCCTAGGCGGCTTTGAGTTCGAGGATGATGGCGGCGCCGCGAGGCTCGAGATTCACGGCCGAGGCACGTCCATTCTGGTCGCTGAGGATGGTGGCGCAGAGGCTGAGTCCGAGGCCGGCGGTTTCGCTTTCCGCCTGAGCGGGAACGAAGGGATCGAAGGCGCGCTCCTGATGGAGGAAGCCGGGGCCGGAGTGGCTAACTGAGATCTGCACGAGACCGCCTTCGCTGGTAGCCTCGAGCCGGATTGCCCTGGTCTTTTCAGGGGCGGCGTTATTCTCACGCTCGACCGCGCCGATGGCGTATTGCAGGCAGTGGACGATCGCCTGGCGCAATTGTTGCGCGCCGCAAAGCACTCTGGGCAGGCCGGGATCGACACTTACCTGGAACTCGATCGAGCGCTGCAAGAACTCTGTGCGATACAGCTGTTCGATGTCTGCCAGCAGTTCTCCAACGGAGATAGCTGACGGCTGGTCAGCGTGTTCGCGCGAGACCCGCGAGAGGCTTTCAAGCGTGGAACGGATGCGGCGCGCCTCTTCGACGATCGAAGTAATGGCTTTGCGATCCTGTGTTTCGAGAGTTGACGACTCCTCAAGCAGCGTGGCGTATCCCAGGATGACGGTGAGGGGATTATTCAATTGCTGGGTGACATTACTGGCCAACTGACCGAGGCTGGCATATTTTTCGGCGTCAATCAGCTTCTCGAAGAGCAAGGTCTGGTTGCGAGTTGCCTGCATGCGCGTAACCAGCATTTCGATGGGCAAAAGATCGTCAGCCCCAGGCATGTCGCAAGCCGCGTCGGAGTGGTGGGGCTCAATGGGCCGCAGATCCCTGAGGAGCAGGGCGCCATCGGCACGCGTACGATTCCACATGGGAACGGCCAGCACGGAAGTGAAATGCATGCGATCGAGGTCGTCGCCGGGTACCAGCCACGGTGTGAGATCGAGGCGGCGTGTCATGCTGTGCTCGATCGCCGGCGGAGTCACATCGGGAGCGAGAAAGCCCTGCACTGGAATGCGCTGCGCCAATTCGCCCAGGGGCTTGGCGATGGCGGCTTCAATACCGGCATAGCCGGCTAGGCGATATCGGCCTCCGCTCTCGAGTAGAAGCGCCGCCTGGGCAAACCGCCCATGCTTGACTACAACCTCGCAGATATCAGGAGCCTGACGATCAAAATCCTCAACCCTACGCCGCGCGAGCATGAGATTGGTATAGGCCTCAAGCTGGAGGCGCGCCCGCCGTTCCCGCTCGCGCCCAGCCTTATTGAAATTCAGTTCATCCTCGAGAGCGAGCACAATCATGCCAAGAGCCGCGACTGCTTTGCTCAAGGCGATCACGCGCGTGAGATTGAGATCGAATCCCGCGTGGTACCCGATCCAGGGAACCATCCTGAGGAAGGAAAGAGACCAGGCTGTAAAGCCCATGACACTGAGAAGAATTCCTGGAGAGAAGCGGCGGAAGACAAACACCAGCAGGACAACGGTCATCAACAAGTTGATGCACTCGACAAAGTTGAGCGCGCGGGCTGGTCCCTGAAGATTACAGACAAAAATGGCAGCGCACCCAAGAACCCCGCTGAATGAAACTCCCAGCCATTCTGGAACGGTACCCTTGGCAGTTCCCCAAATCATGCCGATGCAGAAGCTCATGGCCAGGAGAAGGGGAAACAGGAAGAAGCGCGGGCCGCTGAGTGAAGCTCCATGGAAAACGCCATAGAAGAGGATGGAAGCCACGACGAGCGGTGCGGTATAGGGTATAACGAAGAGAACCTGGAAGCGCTCCGTGCGAAGGCGCAACGGCGATAAGGAGCCAAGGAAGAGCGCCGTGCTGATCTGCATGGCGGTTTGGCCGGCGGCCGCCATCCACGGATATCGGGCCCAAGCGATGCCCTGCGGGACCATGGGATAGAGAAGCGCCATGGAAACAAGCGCAAAGAGAAAGCCCAGGAACCAGAGTAAGGTTCGGGTGTTGCGTGAGCGTAAATAGAGAAAACCAAAGGCGGGCAGCAGTAGAGCTGTGAGGAACAGGGCCGGCGCGTGATAATAGTCGGGCATGAAGGCAGTAATCTCCCCTCACGTGGGGCCAAAGCTGCTGAGAGCCTTATGCTTGCTAAGACGGCCCGCTGGTGACATGTAACAATCGATCCCGGCCGGCTCACGCTCCGAGCCTTTGCATCGCGGCAAGAGGGCCTTGTGGCTAGCTTGAGGCGTCCTGTTTATGGTGTACATGCGTCTAAAGTTGCATGGGGTGAAACCATCCCGGTGAGCGATTGAAGCAAGGCGGGCGAAGGGCGCCTGGAGGAGCGAATGTGCTGAATAAAATCTGGATGGCAGCGGTGATTTTGGCGCTTTCTACGGCGGCGGCTCCGGCGCAGGACAAGGACTCGTTTACGCCAATGCCGCTGGATTCGGGATTCGGAAGAATGGATCTGACCCCGCCGTCGATTCCCCCCGAACAAATCATCAAGGAATTTTCAGCAAAGGAAACCGAATTCCAGGAGGCCCTGGACCACTACACCTATCGCCGCGTTGCCCGCGTGCAAACGCTGGATGACGACAACAAAGTCGACGGTGAGTGGTACGAGGTGGACGACGTGATCTTCGACCCCTCGGGTGCGCGGCTCGAAAAAGTTGTGTTTGCTCCGGCCAGTACGCTGACCCGCGTGATGATGTCGCCTTCCGACCTGCAAGACATCCAGCACGGCTATCCGTTTGTGCTGACCACAGCGGACGTGCCGAAGTACGACATCAGCTACGTGGGGCGTCAGAAGGTAGACGAGCTGGATTGCTACGTTTTCGATGTGCAACCCAAAACAATTGAGAAGAACAAGCGCTATCTCGACGGGCGCATCTGGGTTGATGCCACCGACTTGCAGATTGTTGTCACCAACGGGCGCATGGTGCCCGACGACACGCGCAGGGGCCACGAGGACCTGCATCCGCCCTTTATGACGTGGCGGCAGCAGATCGACGGTCACTACTGGTTCCCCGTCTACACCAAAGGCGAAGGCATTCTGCACTTTTCCGGCGGGTACGGCTACATGAGCCAGGACGTGCATATTCGCGACACCGTGAAGTACACCGATTACAAGCGATTCGGATCGACCAGCAAGGTGTTCTACGGCAACCAGGATATTACCAACAACACGCCGCAGCAGAACGCGCCCAATCAACAGCAAAAACCGAAATAGGGATCCGATCTCTGCCGACAACCGCTTGCGCGCTCAGCGCGTAGTAGGCGCGGCCTGCAGTCCTGCCCCGCCCGCGCCCATGAGCACCAGCGAGCGCTGCGCAAACGGCGAATAGACGAGCAGCGTGGCGCAGGCCAGCGCCAGGCCGGCGTTGATGTGGTGCAGCAAGAGGAAGGGCGAAAGCGCCCAGATCACGTCGAAGACCAGTAAGAATGGCCAAAGTTTGAGGAACTTAGCTTGAAATCCTGGCGCGCGAAACAATGCTGCGCAAAGAACGAAAGCGCGGACGGGAATTAGGATTGCGGCGGTGACGATGACAGCTTCAAAAACCAATGCGGGGCGCGGCATCGGCGAGAGCAGGTCGTCAATCTCGGCGAGGTTGGCCAGCGCTCCGATATAAAAGCCGAGATACATCAACTGCAGCAGGACGAGGATGGTCAAGGCCGCGCGATGGGAGACTTTGGGAAGCTCCTGCGGCGTGGCGAGGACGTGCCGCAGCGCCGGCTCGGATGGAGAGACCTGCGCGCCGGGATCTGTGTCCATTCGGCCTGAGGATTCCACCGCCAATGGCGGCGAAAGGTCAAGGGACCGCGCGAGGCCTGGCGGGTGATCGACGATGCGCTCAACGGGAGCGACAAAGCGGTAACCGCGGCGCGCCAGCGTCTCGACAAAACGCGGGCTGGAGGCGGTATCGCCAAGGGCGTCGCGGATACGGTTGATGGCGGAATTCACGCCGTGCTCGAAATCGACGAACATGCCGTCAGACCACAGCTCGCGGGAAATCTCCTCGCGCGTCAGCACCTTTCCGGGCCGCTCCAGAAGCATGCAGAGCAGCTGGAACGGCTGCGCATTGATCTTGATGCGAATTCCCTGCTTGCGCAGCTCTCCCGTGGCCGCGTCCGCTTCAAAAACGCCAAAGCGATAGCGCCCGTTGGGGCCTGGTGCAGTTGCGTCCTCCGGCATATCTCAGGGACAAGTTTAGCCGATGAGGAATCGAGCTGCCGCCTGACCAGTAGGCGATAACTCAGCCCAGGACCTTTCTTTGCAATTGGATGCACCGTGAGATTCATTCGCGAGCAGAAGAGGTTCAGAGCATTGTTTCGCCGCATCTGACCGAGTATGGTACGGGACATGAAACGCGGGTTCGGTTACCTATTTTCGATTTCAACTTGGCCCCGAGCGATCCTGGCGGCCGCAACGGCGCTGGCTGCATTGGCTCCGGCGCGGGTTATGCCGGAGGAATCAGCCGCGGCCAAAGCAGCTTTCAGCGCATATGTCGCAGGAGTCGAGGCGCGGCTGAAGCAGGAGCACGCATCGACAGGCAACATCCTGGCGCCCGTCGACACGGCGCGCCTCCGGCGCGGAGAGTTCATCGTAGAAGATCTGACTCCGGCCAGCGAAAAGAAAATGGATGGCGCCCTGTTGCATGACTGGCGAGGTACGGCGTTCGTGCCCGGAGCCAAGTCCTCGGATTTCGACCGGGTAATGAAAGACTTCGCGGCGTTTCCCAGATATTTCGCACCGCAGATTCTGCGAACGCGAGTTCTCAGCCAGAATGGCGATCACTATGTGATCACCATGCGTGTGCGCCAGCAGCACATCATCACGGTCGTAATGGATATGGAGTATGACGCGACGTTTACGCGGGTTGATGCGGGCGGCTATAGCATCTCGCGCAGCACGCGCGTGGTGGAAATCGACAAGCCGGGCACACCGCAGGAGCGGCCGCTCCCTCCCAACCAGGATCATGGATTCGTGTGGCAGATGAACAACTACTGGACGTATGAGGAGCGCGACGGCGGGCTCTACATCCAGGTTGAATCGGTGTCGCTCTCGCGTTCCATACCGGCCGGCCTCGGCTGGGCGATCGGCCCATTTATCAGGAGCGTTCCGCGCGAGTCGCTCGAGTTCACGCTGCACGCGGCTTCCAGGGCGCTGCGAAGATAGCCCGATCTTTCGCCGGTAAATCACCACAATTCAGGACGGATTCTCTTTGCATGCAAAGAGGGGGGACCTGTTGCCGCATTTTTCTAGAAAATGCGCAGTTGACCCGAGTTGATCACCGCAAAAGGGGGATGGCGATGAGTACACAAGCAACGCTTGCAAATAACGAAGTGAAGTTTACAAACGCGCAACGCGTGAATCGGTCGCTGACGGCGCAGATGGAGAAACGCGCCCTGCATTGGATGGCCGGACACGCTCCGCGGCGGGTGAGTTCGGACCAGTTAACACTGCTTGGGCTGGGCGCACAGATTGCGGCCGGAGTTGGCTATGCGCTGGCGCGCTTTGATCGTCGCGCGCTGCTCCTGGTAATCGTGTGCCTTGCCCTGAACTGGCTCGGCGACAGCCTTGACGGAACGCTGGCTCGCGTTCGGCATCAGGAGCGCCCGCGCTACGGCTTCTATGTCGACCACATGGTTGATGTGCTTGGCGCCGTCGCGCTTATTTGCGGGCTGGGCTGCTCAGGACTGTTGCATTGGCCCGTTGCGGTTGCAATGCTGGTTGCGTTTCTGGTTCTTTCGGCTGAGAGCTACCTTGCAACATATACACTCGGGACCTTTCAGCTTTCGCAGGGGATTTTCGGACCGACGGAGATTCGCATCCTGCTCAGTCTGGGCAATCTGGCCGCGTTGCGCAGCCCGTATTCAACGGTCTTCGGATACAGGTTGCTGCTGTTTGATCTGGGCGGGATGATTGCGACGGTGAGCATGACAGCGATGGCATTGACGGTAGCGGCGCGCCACACCGCCGAACTTTACCGCAAGGAGCCCTTGCCATGAGCACGCTCGCACGCTGGGGCAAGTTCAACCTGGTTGGAGTGATGGGCATGGCAGTGCAACTCGGCGTGTTGGCGGCGCTGAATGCATTGTGGCCCAGGCATTATCTTTCGGCGACGGCCGCAGCCCTGGAACTGACACTGGCGCACAACTTCGTTTGGCACTTGCGTTACACGTGGCGCGACCGCTTCCATCCCTGGGAAGAGTCCCGAGCGTGCCGACAGTCTATCGGTTGGCTTCCTGACGCGGTGCTCAAGGTGAGGCGTCCAGGCCGTGTGGCGGCACTGGCAGGGCAGTTCTGGCGGTTCCATCTGGCCAATGGGCTTGTCTCAATCGTGGGAAATCTGGCTCTGATGCCGCTGCTCGTGAATAGAGCACGCATTCCCGTGATCGCGGCAAATGCGATCGCGATCCTTTGCTGCTCGCTGGTCAATTTCTTCCTGGGGAACAACTGGGCATTCGCCGCACGGGCACAAATGCAGTAGAACAGCCAGGATCTAGCTCCCGCTGACTAAATCAAGTTGTTCGGGAGGGTCTAGAGCAAATGAAAGAATGGTAGGCACGATTGGATTCGAACCAACGACCTCTTCCGTGTCAAGGAAGCGCTCTAACCAACTGAGCTACGCGCCTATTCGCAACCTCAGCTAGTTTAACAGGGCGCAAGCGGCGGGGAAAGACGACTTCACCGCGCCGCGGTCAGGCTGGCGAGCTCCTCAGTGTTGCGAAAGGCAACTATATTAACGGCAACAATCTCAGGGGAGTTGCGAGGCAGCGCTCCGGCCACCCCGATCAGTCGCGCTCGGCCGATGAGGCGGGACGCGGCGCCTTTTTTTATGGCAAAGGTCCGGCGCGGCGAGGCCTGCCTCGCGATGGCTTATCCGTGGCGAATAAAAGTGCCGTTCTGCAATTCGGTCATGGCCTGGCGCAGCTCGGCCTTCGTGTTCATGACGATGGGACCATACCAGGCCACCGGCTCCTCAAGCGGCTTGCCCGAGACGAGCAGGAAGCGGATCCCTTCAGGGCCGGCCTGGACAACGATTTCGTCGCCGCGATCGAAAAGGACAAGCGAATGGTTCCCGGCGTCGTAGACTGGCTCCGCGTTGGGATCGACTGCGGACTCGGTGAGCACGGCTCGCGGGAATGACGCGTCGCGGAAGGTTCCCTCGCCCGCGAAGACGTAGGCGAAGGCATTGCGCGTGGTCTCAACTTTGATGACCTTGCGCTGGTACGGCGGCACGGAGATGTCGACGTACCGCGGATCGGCGGCGACGCCATCGACGGGGCCCTTCTTGCCCCAGAACTCCCCGCAGATGATGCGCGCTTTCGTGCCATCATCCTCAGTAACTTCGGGAATTGCCGCGGAGGGGATGTCCTGGTAGCGCGGATCGGTCATCTTGAGATGCGCGGGCAGGTTGGCCCAAAGCTGGAAGCCATGCATGCGGCCACGGGCATCTCCTTTCGGCATCTCCTGGTGCAGGATGCCGCTGCCGGCAGTCATCCATTGAACATCGCCCGCAGTCATACGGCCCTTGTTGCCCAGGCTGTCGCCGTGCGCGACCTCGCCGGCGAGAACGTACGTAATGGTCTCGATGCCGCGATGCGGATGCCACGGAAAACCGGCAAGATAGTCGGCGGGATTCTCATTGCGAAAATCATCCAGCAAAAGGAACGGATCGAACTCGTGTGTTTTGCCGAAACCGAAGGCGCGCTGCAGTTTCACGCCCGCTCCTTCGATGGTCGGCTTGGTTTGATAGATCTCTTTTACTGCTCTGAGTGACATGGTAACCTCTGTAGAATCAGCGAAGCACTTCGCTTCCAGACTGGCTGTTTCCCCGGAGAAAAGCCAATTCTCCTTCGCGGAGCCCCTCGCATTCGGGACCTGATTCCGTTCTGCCTGTCTACAAGTATTGGATGAACAGAAGAGTTATTCGTTGCAACAAGCACCTTTGCGGGCTGCCGTCTGATCAGGTTGCGCCGAATCAGGCTGCCTTAACGAATTGCACTTCAAGAGTGATCGTGACTTCGTCGCCGACTAGGAAGCCACCCGCTTCAAGAGCCGTGTTCCAAGCGAGCCCGAAGTCCTTGCGATTGATCTTTGCGGTAGCGGAGAGCCCAATACGCATGTTTCCCCAGGGATCTTTGTTCGGGGCGCTCGGTCCTTCGACGGTGAAAGTCACCGGCCGGGTGACGCCGTGAATGGTCAGATCACCGGTTACTTCGTAGGCTGCTTCGTCTTTTTTGACAACTTTGGTGGATTTGAAAGTCAACTTCGGGTATTTCTCTGCGTCGAAGAAATCTGCGCTTTTCAGGTGTCCATCGCGCTGGGCGTCGCCGGTCGAGACGGTGACCACGGGAATCGAGGCATCGATGGTGGACAGGCTAGAGTCGACGGCATGCTCGGTAAGCACACCGGAGAGTCCCGAAAAACTGCCTTTCACATTGGAAATCATCATATGCTTGACCTTGAATTCGGCCACCGAGTGAGCAGGATCGAGATTCCAGGTAATGGTATTGGCAGTTGGGGCGGTTGGTGTCATTGGGGTTTAGCTCCTTTTAAGCGTTGGATGCACCCGTACGATATTCGTTGCAACAAGTTTTTCGCACCCGGGGGAGATGGCCTTGCTTACGGCAGCGAGGTCACGTAGAAGGCGTTGTTCCCGGTGCGCAGGTCCTTACCGTAGCTGAAAACCAAGCCCACGCCGAGGACGCTGAGTTTGACCTGCCCGCCGGTGTCGAAAAGCCACTGATGCGAGCCCAGGGCAGTGCCGGGATCGGCGATTCTGCCAACGTCGAAGAACGGACCGATTTGCACCCTGACAATTCCGTTGCCGTAGATGTTTTTGTTGCTCTCCCAATTTTCGAGCAGGTAGTTGCGCCCGAGTGGCGCGCTTCCCTTTCGCCCATTGCGGGTGCCGATGTGGGCGCGGAGCGGGAGATCGTTGTCGCGCTCCAGGCCGAGAATGAAGAGTTCGTCGAGAGGAACCTGACCGAAGGTGTGGCCCGCGTAGAGCCGCTGCATAGTCTCATAGTCATCGCCTTTGATTTGCGGGAGCCAGCGCCACCCGATGGAGCCCGTGAGTTTTTCATACGAGTCCGAGGGCCGCGACCAGAGACGGCCGGCATCGGAAGCGGCGGTCGCGTTCACTGTGAAGCGCCGCTCGGGAAATTGCCAGGGGGTGCTCATTACCTGCGAATGTTGTTTAAGACCGTAGCCCGCGACGAGCATCGGGGCCGTAAGATAAGGGCCGGCAAGCGGCGCCGGTGCTGTTCCGGGCTCGACGCTGCGGAAGTTGCGATGCGAAACCTCAGCCCCAACCGACCAGCGGAAGCGTTCGCTGCCAAAAGACGCAAGATCGAACGCCTCTTTTTCGTCGCGCATGTTGAAGCGGGCCAGAATCGGAGCCGGCCCGGACGAGCCGTTGCGGATCGCCCAATTCTCGTTGCGCAGATCGGCTGTAATCTGCCATCGGCTTTTCGCACTGCGTTCGAAGGGGCCCGAGAAGTTCGCAGTGAAGCGGCGCTTCTGCGCATCCCAGCGAAGCATCGATGTCAAGTTGCCGGCCTCGCTGCGAAAGTTGTAATAACCGGGATTCACGTCCTGAAAGGGAATCCCCTGAAAGAAGAGCAGCAAAGCTTCGAGCCGGCTCGAGCCAAAGCCGTCGATTTCACGGCTCCGAAAGATCACCGTGAAGTTTCCGTCAGCGCGGGCGTCGAGATCGAAATGAAACTGCGGAAAGATGCCCAGCGCGCGCACGCGGGTTTCCGAGTCGAGCAGTTGCGGCAAGGTCAACTGCGCAGCCGGCGAAAACGCGAATGCATGATCAAGCAGTGCGGGGGAGAGGTGCGGCACAGGGTCGGCGCTTACTTGATCGATCTCCGGCTTGGCAACGCGGTTCCAATATTTGAGTGCCGCATCGAGATTTCCTTCCACAAAATAGGTCGTGCCGAGAAAGTCATTGGCGTAGTTGTCGCTGGGCGCACCGCGGAGGGCCTTGCGCAGCAGATGAATTGCGAGCGCATACTTTTTCTGCTTGAATGCGATGCCAGCTAATTCGACCAGAAATCGGGAATCAGGCGGGTCGAGGCGGTGACCGGCCTCGAATGCGGCCTGAGCTTCGATCAGCCGTCCGAGTTGCGCGAGCGCGATGCCGAGGTAATAGTCCATCAGGGCAGAGCGTGACGAAGCCGGCTCAAGCAATGAGACGATTGCGCTCCATTGCCGACCGTTTGCCAACCGCTGCAACTGTTGCTCGTTCAGAGGCGGTGAAGCGGGCTGAGGATGGAGATTCGCCGCGCCGCAGAGGAGAATGGCGCCGAGGACGCAGCGCCCGCATTTGGTCAATGTGCGCTCGATGGGGCCGCGCCCGATTGAGGAACAGCGAGCAGAGCCCAGTGGCCGGCGGCCTTCCATTCCCGCTCGAATTGGGATTGATCTTCTTTGAGGAGCTTGCGCTGCGCGGGATCGTTGAGAAGCACGACCCGTTGGGGCTCGTCGAGACCGGCGACAACGACGTAGTGCAGCGCGGAGCTGGAGTCGGGCTTGAGCGCGACGATCAGCGGCCGGCCGAAGTGCAGTTGCCGCTCGATGTCCATCCAGTCTGCCGCGAAGGCGAAGGCGCGAAATCCGTTGGCCTGAAGATAGCGCGCCATCGCCAACGCGTAGATTCCATGCGCAGCCTGGGAGTAGAGCGCATGGAGAATCTCGACGGGGTTGGACTCGGCTGTGGCAGGCCGGCCCTGCTGCTGCTGCCAATATTGCATCACCATGGCGATGCTTGCGGCGCCACAGCCGTCTTTGGTTTGCGCGACAAAGGGGACATCGAGCCAGAGGTTGTATGCCCCGGCCGCGAGTGCGGCGGTTGAGCCAAAGATGACGGCGATGAGGAGAGCCGCAAATGGGAATCTGCAGGACATCCCGTTGACTGGTTTCAACGGACCGCCACAATGACGAGGATGAGAACAGCGATGCAGACAAGGATGATCAGCAGGTCGCGATCGCCAATGCTCCCTGCAGCGAAATCGTTCTGTGCTTTCTGCGCGCGTGCCGCTAACTGCGACAGCTCCCCGTCACTGAGGCCGGCGACAGCCTTCTTCACCTGCTGAGGGTCAAGGTTCGCGGATTCGAGAGCCTCCTTTGCCTTATCGGAAGAGAGGAACTGATTGAGAGTATCGAGATTCTTCTGCCGCGCCTGCGTGGCGTCGATAGCAGCCTTTTCGAGCTCCGACGAACTGACGACATGCTGCGCCGCCTGGGCAAACGCATCTTGCCGAAAGAGGAAAAGAAACACCAGCGCGGCGCCCATAAAAGTGCGAGCAATCCGCAAGAATGAAGCGCGCATAATCAACGACCTCCGGAGCGATTCTTGACGGGCGGACTGGCCGCCGATGCGCGGTCCCGGGAAATTGAACCGCCGAGCGACCGGCGCAGCAAATTGGGAACGCGGCTCAAGGCAACTTGCTGAAAGCGTTAGATGAATCCAGTGCGGCGGGAAGTTGCTTGACAATCCACCACTTCCACAACTGCAGCGGACTGTACGCGGCCTTATGCTCATGATGAGCCCCGTGAGATAAGCGCGTGCAGGACTTTGCCCAATCCGTAAAGCAGCAGGCCGACATTGTGAAAGTGATCGAGGGTTACATCCGGCTGCGCAAAACAGGAGCGCAGAACTACTCCGGGCTTTGCCCGTTTCATAAAGAGAAAACGCCGTCGTTCAGCGTGCACGCGGTGCGGCAGTTCTTCCACTGTTTCGGGTGCGGCGTCTCGGGCGATGTGTTCACTTTTGTGGGAAAGATCGAGAACGTCGGCTTTCCTGAAGCGGTGCGGGTGGTCGCGCAGAAGTGCGGCATTCCGTTGCCGAAGAGGGAGTTTTCGTCACCGGAAGAAGCCGCGGGAGCGCGTATGCGCGCTAAACTCCTCGACCTGCATGAGGCCGCGACCGCATGGTTTGAGGAGCAGTTGCGCGGGCCCGAAGGAGCGCTGGCGCGCGAGTACCTGGCCAGCCGAGGGCTTGATGCAAAAGGAATAGAAAAATTCCGCATCGGCTTCGCGCCGGACAGCTTCAACGCGCTGCGCGACAGATTGAGCGGCCTGGCAGACCAGGAGACGCTGCGGGCGAGCGGAATGTTCAGCTGGAAAGAACAGGGAGACGGATCGCAGGGACCGATCTACGACCGTTTTCGCAAACGCGTTGTTTTCCCGATTTCGAATGAGAGCGGCCGCGTGATTGCGTTCACGGCGCGCGCTCTCGAGACAGGCGATAAAGCCGGCGCAAAGTACATCAACTCTCCAGAGACGCCGCTCTATACCAAGGGGCACGTGCTCTTCAATCTGGACAAGGCGAAGCCGGCGATTCGCGCGCTGGAGTTTGCGCTGCTCGTCGAAGGTCAGATGGATTGCATCAGCGTGTTTCTCGCCGGAATCCAGAACGTGATAGCCACCAGCGGTACGGCCTTCACCGAGCAGCAGGTGGCGATCCTGAAGCGGCACACCTCGAATGTGATTGTGAACTTCGATCCCGACGCGGCGGGAGCGAATGCTGCCGAGAAATCAATCGCCTTGCTGACCGAAGAGGGGTTCGCAGTTAAGATCGTCACGCTCGACGGAGGGCTCGATCCGGACCGTTTCGTACGGGAGCGGGGCGTAGAGGCCTACAAAGAGGTGCTGCGCGGGGCCCGGAGGCAGGCCGACTACCTGATTGAGCGGGCGCGGCAGCTGTTTCCAGGAGGCAACGCGGAACAGAAGGTGAAAGCAGTGAACTTCCTGCTGCCGCACATTCGGCGAATACCGGAGGCACTGGCACGGAGCCAGTTTGCGGCAGACGCGGAGCAAAAGCTGGGAATCGCCGACTCGCTGATCCGATTGCAGCTGCGCCAGGCGGCGCTCAAACGGCGCGACCGGGTTGAGGTCAGGCCGGCAGCGCTCACCGAAGTGGAGCGGGTGCTGCTGCGGGCGCTGGCCAATACCGAGATGGAGAGTGCCTATGCGCGGCATCTGGCCGCAGAGGCGGTGCAAAGGGAACCTACCTGGTTTGAACATCTTGCGTCGTTCCCGGCGATGCAGGCACTGGCCGTTCGCGGGGCCAGCGACGTGATGGAAGTCGTGAGCGATCCCGGACAGAAGGCGCTGCTGGCGGAGGTATTGCTGGAGGAGATGCGACCCGCCGAGGAGAGCGAAGTGCAAGGCGCTCTGCAAGAGGTGCAGGAGCGGTCGATTGAGGTCCGGTTGCGCGACGTGCGGGCTGAGATCGCCGAGGCCGAACGGAAGGGCGACTTTGCCGGGCTGGGTCTTCTAACCAAACAGAAGCTGGATTTGGACCTGAAATTGAAGCAATTGCGTGGCCAAAACCCCCAGCATTTTGAGAGTTAGAGAGACTCCAGCGGGCTTACCGAAGTGCCGGAAAGCTGCGTCGAAACGGCAGTTTGCGGCGTCTAAAGTAGAGGGAGTAGGAACGGGCAGCAGGCGGACCGAAAGCGAAGGGCAGCCGGGGTTTTGCACGGGGCCCGATTTTCCGCCAATTTTGAATTGGCATTTGCAAGAGAAGCTGTGGTAATCTGTTGATCTCAGTAGGGATGCGCGCCCCTTTGCCCCACACATGAGCCGCGGCTCGCGGGCGACCCAGGCGAAAACCTGAAGCGCTGCCATCCTGTTCCGAGAAAAAAATCGCCGCTCGAGCGGAAAGCGCGGATGTGTTTGCGTTGGAGGACTTCTCGATAGAAGTCTTCTTTTTGTGTGTCTGAAGCCGGATTTTGCGGGCTTCGGAACGTGGCGCGTTGCGCGCAAGGCGAGAGTTGGCGGGACGAATTGTAATGGCGCAGCCGGAGCGTGGAGCGTAGACGCTTTGCGAAGCGTGGCGCCGACCGAGATGAAATCGCGCGGAACGGGATTGAGAGCATGTTCCGCCGAAGAGAGCAGGGATACATTGGCGATTGACGAAAACAAATTTGAAGACGACGTGCAAGGCCTGATCGAGACCGGAAAAGAGAAGGGCTATCTGACCTACGGCGACGTAAATGACGCGCTGCCCGACGAGATAGGCTCGGCCGACGATCTCGACGACCTGATGACGACGATCAGCGGACAGGGCATCGACCTTCTCGACACTCCGAAGTTTCCAGGCGATAAGGACTTCGAGCTGGAGGAAGGCGAGGACGTCGAGCTGGATCTGACGCCCGGAACGCTGGAGAAAACCAACGACCCGGTGCGCATGTATCTGCGGGAGATGGGCACCGTGCCGTTGCTCACGCGCGAGGGCGAAGTGGAGATCGCCAAGCGCATAGAGCGCGGGCAGATGAGGGTGCTGAAGGCGATTTCGCGCTCGCCGATTGTCATTCGGGAAATTGCGGCGCTGGGCGAGGACCTGAAGCGCGGCGTGCGCAACGTAAAAGAAGTTGTGATCTTCGACGAGGAAGAGCTGACCGAAGAGGTGGTGCAGGCGCGCGTGAAAGCCACTGTGGCGCGTACCGACGCGCTGGTGAAGCACCAGAAGAAGGTCGCGCAGCTTGAAGAGAGGCAGGCCGCTATCTCGCCGGGCAACAAGGCAAAGGTAAAAGAAGCGCGCCGGCTGCGCTGGGCCATCGCGCGCGAGAAAGTGTACGTGTCACGCATCGTGCGCGAGCTGAAGTACACGGCCCTGGAGCGCAAGCGCCTGTTGGACAAGGTCAACAAGACCGTGGACACCATGCGCACGCTGGAGCGGCAGATTCGTTCGCTCGAGCAGAAGTTTGAAGCCTCAAAGAGCGAGGAGCTGAAGAAGGAGTACCGCAGGCAGCAGAAGAACTGCCGGACCGACCTGGAAAAAATTGAGGGCGACGCCGGCGTGTCGATTGTGGAGCTGAAGCGCACCCAGCGCGAGATGATCCAGGGCGACATGGACGCCGAGCAGGCCAAGCGCGAGCTGATCGAAGCCAACCTGCGACTGGTGGTGTCGATCGCGAAGAAGTACACCAACCGGGGTTTGCAGTTCCTCGACCTGATTCAAGAGGGCAACATCGGCCTGATGAAGGCGGTGGACAAGTTCGAATACCGGCGCGGATACAAGTTTTCGACGTATGCGACTTGGTGGATCCGGCAGGCGATCACCAGGGCCATCGCCGATCAGGCAAGAACCATCCGCATCCCGGTGCATATGATCGAGACCATTAACAAGCTGATCCGCACCAGCCGCCAGCTGGTGCAGGAGCTTGGCCGCGAGCCGTCGAGCGAAGAGATTGCGCGGCGCATGGACATTCCTGTGGCCAAGGTGCGCAAGGTACTGAAGATCGCGCAGGAGCCCATCTCGCTCGAAACGCCGATCGGCGAAGAAGAAGATTCGCACCTGGGCGACTTCATTGAAGATCGCCAGGCGGTATCGCCGTCAGAGGCGGTGATCGGGGTCAACCTGAAGGAATACACCTCGCAGGTGCTGCGCACGCTTACGCCACGCGAGGAGCGGGTGATCAAGATGCGCTTCGGGCTGGACGACGGCTCGGAGCATACCCTGGAAGAAGTGGGACAGAGCTTCCAGGTGACGCGCGAGCGCATCCGGCAGATTGAAGCCAAGGCGCTGCGCAAGCTGCGCCATCCCAGCCGCAGCCGCAAGCTGAAGGCGTTTGTGGAAGGCGTGAAAGAGATGTGACACGGCGGATGGGAATGAGCCGCGACGAGCCGCGCCCAAGGTGGGCGCGGCTTTTTTTGTGCGCCGGCACCAGAGGCCGCTGACGAAGTCCCGGATTTTCATAAGCGTAAGGCTGCAAGGTCACGCGTCCATCGTGATCGCCGTTCAATCACCGTAGACTGCCCGGGCAATTCGAGAGCGCGCGGTTTCCACGTCGACATGATCAGGGCCTTCATGGACTTGCGCGTACGCCGGCATTGGTCGTCACCTGGGGCGCAGGAAGCAGCTTGCGGCGAATGCTCAAGAGATTTTCACCGCTTTGAACAATTTGCTTGCATCCTGTTCCGTGGTCTGCTAAAACGTTTTTGCTGAATTGGCGCGCTGCGCGTGGGCGCGGGAAGGAATTCACTTATGCGAGGCATTACGCGACGCGAGTTTGGTAAAACGGCGGCAGCAACCCTGGCCATCGCCAGAACCGGTCTTCCGGAAGTCTCTTTCAGTCAGGCACATCCGGGCGAGCTTCGGTTTCCGCCGGGGTTCGTCTGGGGATGCGCGACGGCGTCTTATCAGATTGAAGGAGGAGCCAAAGAGGGCGGGCGCAAGCCGTCGGTTTGGGACGTCTTCAGCCATACCCCGGGTAAAACGTTTAATGGCGATACCGGTGATGTCGCTGACGACTCCTATCACCTGTACAAGGAGGATGTAAGGCTGCTCAAGAACCTGGGCGTCGGCGCCTATCGCATGTCGATTGCCTGGCCGCGAATCTTTCCCGAGGGCAAGGGCGAGCCGAATCACATCGGACTGGACTACTACGAGCGCGTCATCGACGAATTGCTGGCCAACAACATCACGCCGTATGTGACGCTCTTCCACTGGGACCTGCCGGCGGCACTGCCCGGCGGCTGGCAGTCGCGCGACACTTCGCTGGCATACGCCGAATACGCGGCGTATGTGGCGCGACGGCTTCAGGACCGCGTGAAGCATTTCATGACGACCAATGAGCTCGTCTGTTTTACCGACATTGGCTATCGCTACGGCCAATTTGCTCCGGGGATGAAGCTGGAGGCAGCGCAGGCCAACCAGGTGCGGCATCACGGGGTGCTGGCGCACGGCCTTGGGGTGCAGGCGATCCGCGCCAATGCGCCCTCGGCGAAGGTAGGGCTGGCTGAAAACGCGTCGGTCTATGTTCCTGTAATCGAGAATCAAGCGAATATTGAAGCGGCCCGGCGCGCGACGCGCGACGGAAATGCGCCGTTTTTGGCCACGATCATGGAAGGAAAATACCCCGACAGCTATCTGAAGGCCGAGGGCGCGAATGCACCCAAGGTGGAAGCAGGCGACATGAAGGCCATCGGCAGCCGATTGGATTTTGTCGGCCTGAATGTGTACACCCCGAGCTACGTGCGGGCCGACAGTTCGCCGCGCGGATATGCGATTGAGGAGTTCCAGAAGTCGTATCCGCGGATGGCTTCGCCGTGGATTTTCCTGGCGCCGGAGTGCATTTACTGGACGGTACGCAACGTGTGCGATCTCTGGAATCCGCCCGCGATCTACATTACGGAAAACGGCTGTTCGGCTGACGACGTAGTGAATGCCGCGGGACGCGTGGAAGACACCGACCGCGTCATGTACCTTCGCAACCATCTGACGCACCTGCGCCGCGCCGCCTCAGAAGGCTACCCGGTAAAAGGCTATTTCCTTTGGAGCCTGCTGGACAACTTCGAGTGGACCGACGGTTACAGCAAACGGTTCGGCATTCACTATGTGGATTTCGCAACGCAAAAGCGCATTCCCAAGCAGAGCGCCGAATGGTATCGCGAGGTAGTTTCGAAAAATGCGGTGGTGTAACCGCGTAGCCCTTAGGGCTGCGCTCCGCGCCTCTTCTATCGGCTTGCCGCGGTGCGGGCGCAGCACCGGTTGCGCCGCGGAAGCGTCGGTCAAAACTTGAATTCCGCCAACTCGGTTTGCGCCCGATCGAGATCTTCAGGGATGCCGATGTCGAGAAAGTATCCCTGCATCTCGTAAGCCGCGGGGCGCAGGCGAGCCACTTCCGGTGCGAAGAAATCGGTTTCGATGGAAAACTTCTCGCCGAGCGTCGACGGCCAAACCAGATTCTTGGCGAGAACGTAGGCACCCGAGTTGATCAGTCCTGGTTGGGGGTCCGCGCCGGATCGGCCTTTCTCCTGAAACGCGACGATGCGTTTTTGCTGCACGACCACGCCGCCGTAGCGGGAAACGTCGTCCTGATGGACAACCGCCATTGTGGCGGTGGCGCCCTCGGCGGCATGGAAGCGCAGCATATCGGCGTAATCGATCTGGCGGAAGGTGTCGCCGTTCATCGCCAGCACAAATTTTTCGCCGGCCTGCGCGAGGGCGGCGCGAATGGCTCCGCCGGTGCCGAGCGGCGCCGATTCAATGGAGTAATCGACGCACATTCCTTCGAATGCCTGGCCAAAGTGGTTCTGAATCACCGTATGCAGGTGGCCGACGGAGAGGATCACGCGCGAGCATCCGGCGCGCTGCAGCTGGACGAGCAGAATCTCAAGGAACGGGCGGCCGGCGACAAGCGCCATGGGCTTGGGCACGCCCTGCAGCCGGGCCGCGAGCCGTGTACCCAGCCCACCGGCGAGAATGATCGCTTCCATGCGGTGCCGTTTCTTGCGCGCCGAGGCCGCGATGGCGGCTGGAGTATGTTCGCGCAGAACCCATCGTAATTCACCGCTCGTTTGCCGGCTAGACCGTTTCACAGTTGGTATGGCCGAAAAGGCCACTTAGCTTTTGCGGCTCCGGGATTCGGTCACTGTGAAACCGGTGCAGCGCGTGCCCTGCCTGAGAAGGAATTCGGCCATCAACCGGCGGGCGCGGCGAGCGAAGCGTGAAACCAGAATGCGTGAGTCCGGCGCGGGAACGCGAAGCAAGTTCCTGCGCCGGATGGATTGAACGAGGATCAATGCGGAAGAACGAGTACACCCGAGACCAGCAGCTTTTCGGTCAGGCGGTCGAGGGCCAGCCCGAAAATGCTCGACATGTGACGCGGACTCACTCCCAGCAGCGCCGAAACTTCAGCCTGCGTGTATTCCTGGATCACAAGCCTGCTGAGAACTTCACGATCGAGAGGTCCCAACCGGCTGATACACGCTTCGATATCAAGTACAAAGATGACGGCATCTTCGAAGGTGTGCACCGGACGGCTTGATGCCCATCCCCGCGAGACCGGATCGCTGAGGATGGATGGGGCGCGGCCTACTTGCAGCGACGCGTAAAGATAGCGGCGCAAAAGGCTCACCGTGTGCCTGCGATAAAAGGCCAGGTTGGCCGCCGGTTTTGGAGGCCGGTGTTGCGGCTCCTCCTGCGCCTGAACCGCTGGTTTTCGCGCGGGCTGCGGAATCCCGGTCTGGCAGGTCGCCTGAAGGGTGCCTGCTTCCCATGCCGGTAGCTGGAGGGCCGCACTCATTGTGCACCTCCCGTTACCTCAGCAACGGCCCAAACCGTAGTTAAATGCTGGTGGCTGGGCCGGCCAAGCCGCTGGCGGCTATCCGGCGGCGGGAACTCACTCAGCTTTGTTCGACAGTCCTTGCAATAGATACTTTCCTGTGTTTGGGCCCTGTACCAAAGGCAACCGCAACCCTCGCAAACTTTCAAATGAACGCGCAATTCCATGACTGATTCTCCATATATGTTTCATCTCCCGCCGGATTTTGTATTGCCGGTGAATCCGCGGGGTGAAGAGAACCAGGCTAGACAACTCAGGTTTCTGTTGACCTGATGGGGGACTGCCGCCTGTGTTCTCTTGTTCGTCCTTGTCATGACCACAGCGCGCAGATCCTGGAATACTCGCGGCCGGCCTGTCCGTGCCGCCTTCAGAAAGCGAGCACGACGGAATGGGAAAGTCCGGCAGCCTGGATTCGGCCCCGGTTGTTCAATGGCCGCGGCCGAAGACAGCACTTCGTCCTCGTTCCGCTTTTGGCCAGGAACGATTCCCTAAAAAATCTCCTACAAGCCAGAACGTGATTGAATAATCCCAATGTAGGAATCTCGTTGATCTGCGTCAACGCGCCATGAGGTCTTTCTGCGCCGCGGCTCGGCGATTATCGCCCCCGGGGCTCGAAATCAAGACCATCCAGCCCGGATCAGTTTTCCAACGGAAACGGGAGGGTGCCCGTTCCCATTGCTGGCGGCAAATAATTCACAGATGAACTTTACGCAGATGCACGAGAGGCTTCGTCTCGAGCTGCTCCGCAGGATTCAGCGCGGAACTCTCAGCGTGTCATTATTGGCGCGGCAGACCGGGTTCGGCCAGGCGCATCTTTCCAACTTTCTTCGCTGCCGGCGCCAACTTTCGCTGGACGCGATGGACCGCATTCTCGGGGCGCAACAGCTGGCTGTGGCCGACCTGATACCGGCTTTACGGCAGAGCAGCCTGTGGCCGGAAATGGAAGATGGAGGAACTGTGCCGGTGGTATCGCATCATGCGGCGCTGTTCGAGCCGGTGATCCGGCCGTCTGCGGTGCAATTCGTGTTGCATCTTCCGACAAATGCGCTCGAAACAGTGCAAGCCCACGCATCGAACTCGCGTCGAATCTGGGAACGCTTTGTTGCGGTACGCATTCAGGCATCCGATGCCGCCCCGATGGAGCCGCTGGTTCTGCCCGATGCGATCGCGCTCATCGATCGGCATTTCAATGCGCTGATTCCCTATCGTCCCAACCGGCCAAACCTCTACGCGGTCCGGCATCTCTCGCACCTCATGCTTCGCTACGTTGAACTCCGCGCGGGCCATCTCCTCCTGCGTCCGCACAATCTCGACTCACCTGTCGAAATGGTGGAGATCGCTCCCGGAGAATCGCCTTACGATCCGCTTGTGGGGCGCGTTGCACTGATTCTCAATGAGTTATAAGGTCGGCGCGGCCGGCCGAAGAACGTTCGCACCATTTCCGAGCCATGCGCTTGCCAAACGAGGTGCAGGGACGCTCGATGAAATAGAAGGAAAGAGCTGAAACCGCGATAACTGCTATAAGGTTCAGTGGAAACGCAGATAGCGCTCCCAGTGGAAGGTCATCTTTGTCGGGCCGGACCATGAATAGTTCCTGCCAAATGTACACGCTGTAAGATATGGTTCCAATCCAGGCCAGAATGGGTATGTTGAGTACCATGTAGGCCAGACCTTCCTCGACAACGAGCGACGAGGCCAACATCAGGGTGATGAGGACATAAGTTGCCGAAGTTGGCCAAAAATCAGTCGCGGTAAGATTCAAAGTCAAGAACGCTGCCAGTATCAGCGGAAGCTCCTTGGGGAAATTGCGGAGGATGAAACTCCTGACTGCTGGATAGGACAGGAGAATCGCTGCCGCGCAACCCATCATGAGACCGTCGAATCGGGCATCCGTTCGCCACACATGCCGTGCCATGGCGGCGCCGAGTTGTGCGCGCGCATTCTCGTTGTATGGATTGCAAGTCAGGTGAATCCTCCAGAAGCCGCAAAAGACGGCACTCGCAATTGCCAGATAAAGCGCGCGCCTGTTGCCGAGAAACAACAAGGGCGCGGGCCATAGCAAATAGAAGTGTTCCTCGATGGAAAGCGACCAGAAGTGAATGGTGAAAATGGTATCGAGACGCGCATCCGCCTGGTAATTGCGAAAGAAGAACAGCGCTCCCATAATTTCGGAAGGATGAAAATAGATGAGCTTTAGAAAAAGCGACAACAAACAAATGGTCGAGAGATAGGCAATGACGAGAGGAAGAATGCGGAAGACGCGCCTGACGTAGAAGCTGCCGAGATTGATCGTTGAGTTACGCTTTCTTTCTTCGAGAAATCGCGCAGTGATTATGTATCCACTAATGACAAAGAAAACATCCACGCCAAAGCTGCCCAGGTTCCCGGGCAGGTGGTTCGCGAGGGCGGTAAAGTGAGTAGCGTGGTCGGCGAGAACGAAAAGAATGGCAATGGCACGCCAACCGTCGAGGGTGCGAATCCGCGCTTTCTCAGGATTGATCATGCCCGCTTGCTGTCCGTGGCGGCCACTCGCGTGGACCGCAGAATTGGATTCCGGTTGTACCCTTCGTGGAATCTCGCTGATGCATGGCGACCAGGAATGAACACGCGGCTTTCGTCGTTGTCGGAGACTCTGCAAACGGGCC
>Ga0335074_10000559_pt1 | contig 52022 bp, 36 predicted proteins | sample Lox_Sample_23_FD_206715 | JGI IMG/M metagenome (GOLD analysis project Ga0335074, IMG submission 206715) | Soil microbial communities from Loxahatchee National Wildlife Refuge, Florida, United States - Lox_Sample_2.3 | ecosystem: Environmental > Terrestrial > Soil > Wetlands | place: USA...
GATCACCACCCCGGACACCAGCGGGATCGCGCTCGGCGGCGACCCGGACGGCACGACCGCGGTCCTCGCGGTGCTCGGCACCGATCACTCGCTGCGGTCCGCCACCCTGACGGCGGGCGACAATCCGGACCTTGACCCCTTGGCCCAGACATCCGCGCCGCTCGCCAAGGGCCTGCCGGGCAACTCCGCTGTGGCCGTCGGCACCGATGGCACCATCTGGGTGGCGGGCGGCGGCGAACTGCTTGAGTTGCCTGAGGGTGCCGCCACGCCAGTCAAGGCCTACCTGCCGTCGGTCATGCAGGCGACCGACCCGGTGCAGGTCACCACGGTCGGGAACGTGCCCGTCATCGCCGATCCGGCCGCGGGCTGGCTTTACCTCCCGGACAGCGACCGGACGGTGCAGCTGCCGTCCGGGGCCGGGCTCGAGCTGCAGCAGTCATCGGACGCGAGCGACGTCGTGGCCGCGGCCTCAACCACGGCGCTGTACAGCGTGAACCTGTCGACCGGGTCCCTCCTCTCGGTCAGCGGCGGCCACTCGGGTACGGTAGCCGCCCCGGTCCAGGCCGCCGGGTGCATTCAGGCGGCCTGGGCGGCCGGCGAGGACGGCAGCTACGTGCGCGACTGCGGCACTCCGTCCGCCGCCACGGCCGTGGTCCAGTCGTTCAGCACCGGTGACGCCAACCCGCAGCTCGTCTTCCGGGTCAACAACGGCGAGGTGGTGCTGAACGACACAGCCGACGGCGGCGTCTTCATCGTCGATTCGAAGGTCACGAACGTCACGCCGCAGTGGCAGCAGGGCAGCGGGATCAAGAGCCCCGTCGTGACCCAGACCCAGGGGACTCAGCAGGACCAGTTCCGCGCTGACCCGCTCACGCAGGGCGTCAGGCCAGGCACGACGACGGAGGTGCACGTCCTCGACGCGGTCAAGGGAGATCCCGCGCTGACCTACGCGGTCACCGCTGTCGGTAGCGCCGACCAGCCGGGCGTCACCCTCTCGATCGCGCCGGACGCGCAGACCGTGCTCGCCACGGTCACCTCCCTGACCAGCGAGGCGCACTTCCAGTACACGGTGGATGACGGCCACGGCCACAGCGCGGCCGGCGAGGTGACGCTGGTACCCCGGTCGCCCGCGGAGAACAGCCCGCCGGCCCTCAAGCAGAATTACCAGCCGCCGTCGCTGTCGGTCGCGTCGGGCGGCACGCTGATCGTCCCTGTCATCGGGGACTGGCGCGATTACGACGGCGACCCGCTCTACATCGACAGCGGCTCGGTAACCGCGAGCGCGGGGTCCGCGGCGGTGACGACCGGCGGCGCACTGTCCTTTACCGCGCCGCGCACCCAGGCGGGCGAGGAAGTGACGCTCACCTACGGTGTCAGCGACGGCCGGGTCGCCAGGCCTACCATGGCCGCGCTCAGGATCTCCGTGCTCGGGTCGTCGTCCACGGCGTTCGTCGCGCCGGTGGCCGAGCCCGACGCCGCGCAGGCGGTGGCCGGCACGCCGATCACGCTGCAGCCGCTGGCCAACGACATCCCCGGCGTCGACCCGACCAACCCGCAGGCGAAGCTCAGGCTCGCCGCACCGGTCACCCAGGTGCCCGGCGCCGTCGTCTCTACCGATGTCGCCGATGGCACGGTCACGTTCACCGCACAGCACCCGGGGGACTTCTTCCTCAGCTACACCGACGCCTACGGGGCCGCGCCGACCGCCAAGGGGACGATCCGGGTGCACGTCATCGCGACACCCGCCAAGCCGCTGCCGCCGGTCACCACCCCGGACGTCGCCGTGCTGCACGGACAGCAGCCCGCCCTCGTCGACGTGCTCGCCGACGACTCCGACCCGCAGGGCTGGCTGCTCGGCATCACAGACGCCACCTCCGGCACGACCGGGGTGCACGTCACCGTCATCGACCAGGAATGGCTGCGGATCAGCGCCGATGACCCGGTCCCCGGCATGACAGGCACCGTCAGCTACACGGTCAGCGACGGCAAGGGCAGCGCCACCGGCACCGTGTCCGTCTCCGCCGTACCCGCCGACCCGGGCGACGACCAGATCACCACGACCGACGCCACGATCACGGTCCGGTCCGGTGACAGTGCCGCCGTGCCCGTTCTGGCCGGCGATGCCAGCTCGACCGGGATGCCGCTATCGCTCGCCGGGACGCCGCCCACGGCTACGCCGCCGGTCCCCGGGCTGGTCGCCGGCATTGAGGGGAACGGCATCAGGGTCGACGCGCCAGCCGGGATCAAGTCCGAGGAAGAGACGGCGGTCAGCTACGTCGCGACCGACGCCGACGGCACGACCGCGGCGGGCGAGCTTGACGTGACGATCATGCCGCCCCCGTCCAAGGCCGACCCGGACCAGGCGCCTGTGCCCGAGGAGATCGACACCAGGGAGACGGCGGGCGACGTCGCGGTCATCCAGATCCCGGTATCCGGGGTCGACCCGGACGGCGACTCGGTCACCGTCACCGGCGTGACGGTACCGCCGACGCTCGGCCGGATCGTCGCGATCGGCCCCGACTCGATCTCCTACCAGTCCTATCCCGGCTCAACCGGGACGGACACGTTCACGTACCAGGTCACCGACCCGTACGGCCTCACCGGGACCGCGCAGGTGCGGATCGCCGTGCTGCCGTCGGGGCCGCCGCAGCCGCCGGTCGCGGTCGACGACGTGATCAGCGCGCCGCCGGGCGCGGCGCTCCACTGGAACGTGCTCAGCAACGACTACATCGCGCCCGGCGACACGGTGACCGTGGAGCCGCTCGCCAAGACCAACCCGACTGCGCCGTCTGGCGTCAAGCTCACCGGGCCCTACGTCTACCTGCGGGCCCCGGCGGCAGCGTCCGACCCGCCGGTGGAATTCACCTATGGCGACACCGACGGGTCCACCCCGTCGCTCGCCCAGGTCATCGTGCACGCGGTCCCGGGCGCAAAGATCCCGCCGGTCGCCAACGACGTCATCGCGCCGCTGCCTGCCGCCGGCGCGAAGACAGTCACGGTGAACGTGCTGCGGACTGACGACGACCCGGTCGGGTCGCCGGACGACCTTAAGGTCAAGTGGGCGGGCACCGGGGCCGCCGTGGACGGCGCGGACCTGACGGTCAAGCTTGCCTGTTACCCCTACGCGGTGCCGTACGAGATCAGCGCGCCCGATGGGCTGACTGCGACCGCGGTGGTCTACGTTCAGGGCACGCTCTCCTGCGCGAACTCCGCCACCATCACACTGAAGCCGGGCGCCCAGGTCAGGGTGCCGGCGAACGGGACGGTCAACGTTCCGCTTAGCTCGGTGCTTACCGACTCGGCCGGCCGCCAGCTCAAGATCACCACCACGACTGACCTCACCGCGTCCCCGGCCGGCGACCTCGCAGTAAGCGCGAGCCAGCAGACCGCGTTCACGCTGCACGCACTCGGCGGCTACACCGGGCCGGGCGCGGTCACGGTCCAGGTCTACGACGGCCAGACGATGCAGGACGGGACCATCGCCACCGTCACGATCCCGGTCCAGGTCGGTTCCGGCGCGCCTGTCATGCACTGCCCGGCCACTCCGCTGCAGGTCGTCGAGGGCGGGGCGGCCCAGTCCTACGACATCGGCCAGCTCTGCCACGTCTCCGTGGACGTCACCAGCGCCCAGGTGCCGCACTACACCGTGACCTGGACCAGGGCGCCAAGCGGCGTGAGCGTCACGGTGCCGGGCGGCACCAGCCTGCAGCTTTCCGCCACCAGCGGTGCCGTCCCTGGCCGCACCGGCACGCTGAAGATCACCCCGGTCGGAGCGACCGCGGGCGGCACGCTCAGCATCGAGGTAATCGAGGCGCCGCTGCCCACGGGCCGCCCGGCCAGCGTCTCCGCCAAGGCGGGCCAGAGCGTCACGGTCAACCTCAGCCAGTACGTCACCAGCCCGCTCCCGCAGCCGGTCATCTCCGTGCTCGGCGTCGCCACCCAGGCGGGCTCCACCGCGACCGCCGCCGTCACGCACAGCGGACCGGATGTCGTCGTCACGCCGAGCGCGGATGCCGACGGCACGCTCACCCTCACCGCGAGCGTGAGCGACGAGCCGGGCCGTACCGACCGGGCAATCAGCGTCGAGATCACGGTCACGGTCATCGGCCGCCCGGGCGCACCCGGGGCGCCCACGGCGACGGAGTCGAGCCACACGCTCGTCGTGTCGTTCGGCGCCGCCGCCGCCAACGGCGCGCCGGTCGAGTACTACGACGTCTACACCAGCGGCACGGCGCACCAGTGCCCGGCCTCGCCGTGCACCATCACCGGCCTGACCAACGGCAGCACGTACACGGTCGACGTCAGCGCGACCAACAGCGCGGGCACAGGCCCCGACAGCACCTCGGTTAGCGCGGAGCCGAACGCGGTGCCCGACCAGGTGACCGGGCTGGTCGCCGCGCCGGGCGACGGCACCGTCGCGCTGAGCTGGCAGGCCGCCCAGGTGGACGGCACGCCCGTCACCGGCTACTCGGTCGAGATCAGCCCGCCGCCCGCCGGGCAGTCGCAGATCACGACCGTCGGCGTCACGACGTCGCACACGTTCAGCGGGCTCACCAACGGGACCTCGTACACGTTCACCGTGATGGCGGCCAACGCCGCGGGCAACAGCCCGTGGTCGCTCGGCGTCACCACGATCCCGTACGGCAAGCCGGCGGTTACCGGCGCGCCGACCGCCGCCAGCGCGGCGGTGCCCGACCCCGCGGCCACCCTTGCCATCACCGTCTCCGTTGACTCCTCCACTGTCAACGCCAACGGGGCGCCGGTCACGGCCTACACGGTGAACGAGTACGAAGCGGCCTCCAGCGGCGGCCCATTCGACGGGACTCCCGTTGCCAGCGAGAACGTCACCAGCGGCGACAACGACCCGGCGACCGGTGACTTCACCGGTACTGCCACCTTCACGGTAAACAACGACGGTTCCTGGTACGAGTACTCAGTCACTGCGACCAACGAGGCTGGCCCCTCCGCGCCGTCCCCGCTGTCCTCGCCGGCCATCCGGGCCGCCGCGCCGCCCGACGCGCCGGCCGGCGTCACCGCGAAGGCGACCGGGCAGAGCAACACGATCCAGTTCAGCTTCACCCCGGGGGCGGCGAACTCGACGCAGGTCAGTTCCATTGAGTACGGGATCAACGGGGCGACGGAGACGGGCACGATCACCGGCCCGTTTACCGCGGGCACCAGCTACACCGAGACCCTCACCAACGCGACGAGCACCGCCATCGCCGACGGCAGCCCGGTGGACCTCTACGTCGCCGAGTGCAACGACGCCAGCCTGTGCAGTTCGTTCTCCGGGCCGTCCGCCCAGGTGACACCCTACGAGCCGATCGCCGCCCCGACGGTCGGCGCGACCGCGAGCGGGACGACGATCAACTACTCCTGGAGCGCGCAGAGCGACGGGGTGGCCGAGACGCTGCAGGTCTGCATCGCCGGCGCGTGCAACAGCTACACGGTGCCAGCGACCGGCGGCTACAGCGGCTCGTCGTCCGCTACTTACGGCAACAGCCAGACGGAGACCATCACCGGCCACCTCACCGACACGGCGGGGCAGTCGAGCGCGACCGCCTCCGCCTCGGCGACCACGGCGGCTCCGCCGCCCGCCAACCCGGGTGTGTCCGTCGCCAAGGGCAACAACGAGAAGGCGACAGTCGGCACTGGAACGTGTGTCACCACCGACGACTGTTACAACTTCGATGTCACGGTGTCCAACTTCCCTGCCAACGCGGACGTGTACTACGCCTGCTCGGACGGAGGGCAGTTCTGGCCAGAGGGCGGCGGCACCATCGACCAGAGCTGGAGCGGCGGGGTCATCACCACGAACAGCAGCGGTGACACGTCCTTCTACACGCAGTGCCTGCACGCCTCCGACAACACGACGGTAACCATCAACGTCACCGTCGGAGGCAAAAGCGCGTCGGGCAGTTACCAGACTTAGCACCACAGGAATGCGGGGAATCCCATGACCACAGCAATCGCCGGCCCGGCGGCGGTGACATCCGAGCAGGCCAACTGGTTCGCGCGGGCTTTCAGCGCGCTGGTGAGCAACATCGAGCAGGCCGTGCTAGGCAAGCAGCACATCGTCAGGCTCGCGCTGACCTGCCTGGTGTCCGAGGGTCACCTGCTGCTTGAGGACTTCCCCGGCACCGGCAAGACGTCGCTGGCGAAGGCGATCGCCAACTCGGTGCAGGGCACCCACAGCCGGATCCAGTTCACCCCGGACCTGCTGCCAAGCGACGTCACCGGCGTAACCATCTACGACCAGCGCAGCGGTCAGTTCAACTTCCACGGCGGGCCGATCTTCGCCACGATCGTGCTCGCCGACGAGATCAACCGGGCCTCGCCGAAGACCCAGTCCGCGCTGCTCGAGGTCATGGAAGAGGGCAGGGTCACGGTGGACGGCACGCCGCACCCGGTCGGCCGCCCGTTCATGGTGATCGCCACCCAGAACCCGATCGAGCAGGCAGGCACCTACCGGCTGCCCGAGGCGCAGCTCGACCGGTTCCTGATGAAGACCAGCCTCGGCTACCCCGACCATGCCTCGACCGTCGCGCTGCTCGCGTCCGCCGCCACCAGGGACCGGTCGGCGAACGTGCACAACGTGATCACCACCCAGGCGATCACCCAGATGGCACAGCTCGCCGACACCGTGCACGTGGACCCCGCGATCCTCGGCTACGTCGCGCAGCTGGCCGAGGAGTCACGCAGCCTCCGCCACGTCAGACTCGGCCTGTCCGTCCGTGGCTGCCTCGCCTACGTCCGCGCGGCCAAGACCTGGGCGCTCGCCGACAGCCGCGGCTACGTCGTGCCCGACGATGTCAAGGAGCTCGCGCTCCCGGTGCTCAGCCACCGCCTCCTGCTCGACGCCGAGGCCGAGTTCTCCGGCGTCACGGTCGAGGACGTGGTGGCGCAGCTGCTGAGCCAGGTCCGCCCGCCGACCAGCCGGGGAATGTAGCGAATGACGCGAAGCAGCATTCCGTTCCTCGGCGGATTCTCTGGTCTTTTCCGGCGGATGGCCGCAGGCGGCGCGGTGACCGCGCTGAGCGCGCGCCTCGCCCCGGTGACCCGGGTGCTGCGGCCGGCGTGGCGGATGATGACGCCGGCCGGGCGTGCCGCGCTCGCCGTCGCCGTGGCCGCGTGGATTCTCGGCGTGCGGCTGGGCTGGCAGGAGCTGTTCCTTGTCGCGGCCTGCTGCGCGATCGTGCTGCTCGTCGCGGTCGGCTTCGTGATCGGGCGGCCGTCGCTCGACGTGGTGATCGAACTCGACCCGCAGCGGGTCAGCGTGGGCACGCCGGCGGCTGGACGGCTGGTGGCGACCAACAAGTCCAGGGCGCGGATGCGCCCGCTCGCCGTCGAGGTGCCGGTCGGATTGGGCCGCGCGCTGTTCCCCGTCCCGTCCCTTGCCCCGGGTGCCAGTCATGACGAGCTGTTCGTGGTGCCGACCGGCCGGCGCGCGGTGATACCGGTCGGTCCGCCGGCCGCGGTCCGCACCGACCCGCTCGGCCTGCTGCGGCGGGACGCGGTCGAGCAGGTCACCGTCGAGCTGTTCGTGCACCCGAAGATCATCGCTCTTGACTCACTCAGCCCGGGACTGCAGCGCGACCTGGAAGGCCAGGCCACCAGGGACCTGTCCACCAGCGACCTCGCCTTCCACACGCTGCGCGACTACGCCACGGGCGACAACTGGCGGCACGTGCACTGGCGGTCATCCGCCAAGGCGGGCAAGCTGCTCGTCCGCCAGTTCCAGGACACGCGCAGGTCACAGCTGACCGTCGTGGTGGACGGCGCCACCGCGAGCTACCGCACCGAGGAGGAGTTCGAGCTCGCGATGAGCGTGGCCGGCTCGATCTGCGTGCGGGCTGTCAAGGACCAGCAGGACGTGTGCGTTGTCGCCGCGAACCACGCGGTGACCGCCGCGTCGCAGCCCAGGATTCTCGACACCCTGGCCCGCGGCGGGCTGAGCGACCACGGCCATGACCTTTCCGCGCTCGCCGGGCGCGCCTACCGGCTCGCCCGCGACACGACCGTGCTGATGCTGCTGACCGGCAGCGTCATACCGTTCCGGGCGTTGCAGGCCGCGGCCACCTACTTCGGCCCGGATGTCCGGGTCATCGCGCTGCGCTGCGAGCCGGACGCGCCGCCCGGGCTCACCAAGTCGGGTGACCTGACCGTTCTCGCGCTGCGCGACCTCACCGACCTGCCGACGCTGCTGAACGCCGGGAGCGTGTGACGATGGCCGCGATTCCCGCCACCGCAGCCGGGCGGCCAGTCCCGGCCATCGCGACGCAGCCGGCCGCAACCGGCCGCGAGGAGCTGATCGACTCGCTCGCGCTGCTCGCGCTGACCATGATCGGGATCATCGGGTTCCGCCCCGCCTACGGCGGCCACGGGTACCTGGCGGCCGGCGCGGCGGGCATCATCATCGGCCTGCTGCTCAGCTATGCCGGCCAGCGTGCCGGGCTGCCGCTGCTCGCCGTCGTCACCGCCAGCATCCTGGCGTTCCTGCTGTTCGGCGGGATCATCAGCCAGACCGGCACGGTATCGCTGCCGGCGCTGCAGGAGATCACCAGCGCGGCCGTCTCCGGCTGGCAGCAGCTGCTCACCACGGCCAGGCCGGTCGGCAGGACCGCGGGGCTGCTGGCGCTGCCGTACCTGCTCGGCCTGTTCAGCGGCGTGGCCGGGCACGCGCTCGCGCGGCGCACCAGAACCGTCCTGCTGCCCGCCGCGGCCCCCGCGGTCGTCGTCGCGTTGTCCATCCTGTTCGGCGCGCCCCAGCCGGTCGACGCAGCGCTGCAGGGAGCGGGGTTCGCCGCGATCGCCCTGGCCTGGGCGGCCGCCCGGCAGGAGCGCGGCAGCGGCAGGCAGACCACCATCGGCAGGCAGCGGCCCTGGCAGCGGATCGGCGCGGGAGCGGCCGTCCTTGCCGTGGCCGGTGCGGGCGCAGTCCTCGTCGGCCCGCACCTGCCGGGTGCGAGCGCGCACAAGCGGGTCGTGCTCACCGTCGTGCCGCCGTTCGACGTCAGTCAGTACCCCTCACCGCTTGCCGCCTTCCGCGATTACACCAAGGTCGCACCGCCAGCCGTCAACGTCTCCAGCGACGAGCTGCTGTCGACGACGGGGCTACCGCAGAATGCCCTGGTCCGCATCGCCGCGATGGATACCTATGACGGCCTGGCCTGGGGCGTCGCCAACACCGTCCCGGTCGATTCCGGGTCGTCCGGCGCGGAGACGTCCGGCACCTTCGGCGGCTTCCAGCGGGTCGGCGCGCTGCTGCCTGACGCGCCGGCCGGGCCTGCCCGGACGGCGACCATCACGGTCGAGGCCAAGTACGCGCAGCCGTGGCTGCCGGACGTCGGCGATACGACAGGCTTCTCCGGCTTCGGCTTCAGCGCCGGGGCCGGCGGCTCGGCCGGCTGCCCGGCGTCCGGGCTAACCGGTTCGTCCGTCGCGGCCGGCTTGCGGTACTACGTCGCCGCGCAGACCGCCATCATCCTGGGCGGCGTGCCATGCTCGCTGACCTACACGGTCAGCTACGTGCCGATGGCCGCCCCGTCGCTGCCCGCGCTCGCCACGTACTCCCCGGGCGGCTCGGTTGACTCGTCGTCGTTCGTGTTCCCGCCGGCGGTCACGGCGTTCGCCCAGGAGCACTCGCAGTCGGCGGCCACGCCCATGGCCAAGGTGGTCGCGCTCGCGAACTACCTCAGGGAAAACGGCAGGTACAGCGACGGCGGCAACGGCCTGGCCGAGGACACCGCGGGCCACAGCGCGGGCAGACTCACCACCTTCCTGGAATCCTCGTCCAAGGAGATCGTCGGCGACGACGAGCAGTACGCCGCCACGATGGCCCTGCTCGCCAACTTCGTCGGGGTGCCCGCACGGGTCAGCCTCGACGCGCAGGTCAGGAACAACGTGATCATGGGCTCGGACGTGCGCGCCGACGTCGAGCTTGACACGGCCGAGCAGGGCTGGGTGACGCTGCCGGCCGCTGACTTCACTGGTAACAAGGCCCCCACGCTGCAGCAGCAGCTGATCAAGCCGCCGCAGCAGCCGGTCAAGGTCGTGCCGCCCAGGCAGAACCAGGCCGCGCCGGTCGCGGCCGCCAACGAGAGCAACGCCGTGGCGCGCAGCTCGGACCGGCCGTCCTCCGGCAGCGGGTTCGCGATCCCGGCGATTGTGGTCACCGTCGCCACGGACGCGGGAATCCCCGTCGTCGCGCTGGCCGCGGTCGCGGGGGCGCTGGTCGCCGTGAAGGCCGCACGCCGCCGGCGTCGCCGGTCGTTCGGCTCCGCGGCGACGCGGGCCGCCGCGGCCTGGCGTGAGCTGGTCGACCTGAGCCGCGACCTGGGGATCACCGCAGACGTCACAGGGGCGGGCGAAGCGGGCAGGCCGGCAGCGCTCGCCGCGGCCGGCGGCGCGCTGACCCGCCGGGAGTTCGCCGCCTACGCGGAGAGCCGCGGCCTGCGGTCAGCGCGGGACGTGGCCGCGGCGGCCGACGCGGCCACCTTCGGGCCCGCCGACCCGGACGGCGCCGCCGCCAAGCGTGTCTGGGCCCTGGTCGCGGCGGCGCGGCGCGGCGCGACGGCGTCGCTGCCCCGGTGGCGGCGCGCCTGGGTCGCGGTCAACCCGGCGAGCCTGCTCGCGTCGCGGGCGGCGATCGGCCGGGTCGTCGCGGGCATCCGGCGCTCGCTCCGTGCCTCAGGCGCGTCCGCTGGCGGTTCGCGCGGGGCCGGCGGTTACCGAGGTTCTGGCGGTTCGCACGGTGCCCGTGGCCGGCGGCGCGGCCAGCCGATCCCTGGAGGCGCGTACCGGTGAAGTTCAAGATCACGCTTGACCGCCCGCAGGGTGCGACCGACCTGGCGCTGACCGCGGCCGCTGACGCGACGGTCGGCGATGTCGCCACGGCGCTCGCCACCAGGGACCCTGACGGCCGGGGGCAACTCGCCGGCGTCGGCGCCGTCACGCTGAGCGTGCTCGACGGGCAGCGGGTCGCCCTCGACCCCGCGCTCCCGGTGGCGGACAGCGGTATCAGGTCCGGCGGCCGCATCGCCGTTGTCCCGGCCAGCGAGCGGTACGCCGACCGGGCCGCACGGCCGGCCGCGCAGGTCACCATCCTCAAGGGCCCGGACGCGGGCAAGCGGTTCCAGCTGGCGGCGGGAAACCAGACGATCGGCCGGGGGAGCGGGTGCGACCTGCGGCTGACTGACACGCTGGTGTCCCGCAGGCACGTCAGGCTCTTCCTCATGCCAGGATCGGCCGAGATCCTCGACCTGGGCTCGGCCAACGGGATGACGCTGAACGACGAGCCGGTCACCAGGGGCGCGTGGCTGCCCGGCGACCGGCTGCGGATCGGCGACACGGTGCTCGGTATCGAGTTCGCAAGCGTCCCGGCCATGGCGGGGCCGGCGCACGCGGCAAGCACCGCGTTCAACCGGTCGCCGGTGATCACCGGCAGCTATGCCGGCCAGGTCCTGGAGGCCCCGGAACTGCCCGAGTCGGAACGCGGCCAGCGGTTCCCGGTACTGGCGATGCTCGTCCCGCTGCTCGGCGGTGTCGTCCTGTTCCTGGCGCTGCGCGAGAACCCCGCCTACCTCGCCATCATCGCTCTCAGCCCGATGATGATGGCCTCAAACGTGCTTGAGAGCCGCTGGGCCGCCGCCCGCGGCGCCAAGGGCTCGATGGCGGCGCTGCGCCGCGAGGTCGCCGCGCTCGGCCAGGCGGCCGACGCAGCGCATGCCGCCGAGTGGCGCGCCCGCAACGCCGAGCACCCGCCCACGGCGCAGTGCCTGGCCGCGGCCGCGCAGCGGTCACCGCTGCTGTGGTCGCGCCGCCCGGGAGCGCCGCGCTTCCTCGACCTGCGGGTCGGTACCGCCACCCTGGACTCGCGGCTGCGGTTCGAGACGCAGCGGAACCGGCGCGCCGTGCCCGCCGCCCAGGCCGAGGTCGACAACCTCGTCGCGCGGTACCGCACAATCCGGGACGTACCGTTCACCCTCTCGCTCGCCGGGCACGGCGCGATCGGCATCGCGGGTGACCCAGTGGCCGCGCTTGACGTGACCCGCGCCGTCCTCGGCCAGCTTGCCGCCCTCCACTCGCCCGCAGAAGTGGTGCTGACCGCATTCTGCGGTGGCCGGTCCGCCCGTGACTGGGACTGGCTGAAGTGGCTGCCGCACACCTCGTCCGCGCACTCACCGCTCACCGGCCCGCACCTGGTGAGCGGGCCCGAGTCGGCGCTGCTGCTCGCCCAGCTGGAAGACCTGGTGCGAGGGCGGCTCAGCACCGCACAGGGCGGCGTTACAGGCGGCTACGGTGCGGTCAGCGCCCAGGGCGGCGCCCGCGTCGCCGACACCGGTGCCGCGGTCCTCGTGCTGGTCGACAGCCGCGCACCGGGTGACCGGGCCAGGCTCGTTGAGCTCAGCCGGGCCGGCCGGGCGGCCGGCGTCTACTGCGTCTGGCTGGCGCAGCGCGCCGAGCACCTGCCGGCCGCCTGCACGGCGTTCCTCGACGTAAGAGGCGACCGGAGTGTCAGCGTCGGCGACAGCCTCACGTCGACCTCGTCTGCGGGTATCGCCGCCGACACCGTCGACGAGGTGACCGCCGTCAAGTTCGCCAGGACCGTGGCGCCGCTCACCGACGCCGGCGCGGTCATCGCCGACGACAGCGACCTGCCGCGCACCGTCTCCTGGCTTGAGCTGACCGACCCGAGGATGGCCGACGACCCGGCGGTCATCATCGAGCGCTGGCAGGAGTCCAGGTCAATCCTCACCGGCCCGGCCGCGCAGCTCGGCGGCCCTGGCCGCCCCGGCACGCTGCGCGCCATCGTCGGCGCCGCCGCGGACGGTCCGCACGCCCTGGACCTGCGCCTGCACGGTCCCCACGCGCTGGTCGGCGGGACGACGGGCGCAGGAAAGAGCGAGCTGCTGCAGACCTGGATCCTCGCGATGGCGGCGGCGCACAGCCCGCAGCGCGTCACGTTCCTGCTCGTCGACTACAAGGGCGGGTCGGCGTTCAGGGAGTGCGTCCGGCTGCCGCACACGGTCGGCCTTGTCACCGACCTGAGCCCGCACCTGGTCAAGCGCGCGCTGCGGTCGCTTGGCGCGGAGCTGACCTACCGCGAGCACCTGTTCGCCGAGAAGCGGGTCAAGGACCTGCAGGAGCTTGAGAAGGCCGGCGATCCGCAGACCCCGCCGTCACTGGTGATCGTGGTGGACGAGTTCGCGGCACTGGTGCGCGAGGTGCCCGAGTTCGTGGACGGCGTGGTCAACGTCGCACAGCGGGGACGCTCGCTCGGTCTGCACCTGGTGCTCGCCACCCAGCGCCCGGCCGGGGTGATCAAGGACAACTTGCGGGCCAACACCAACCTGCGGCTCGCGCTGCGGATGGCCGACGAGGCCGACAGCGCCGATGTGCTCGGTTCGCCCGAGGCCGCGCACTTCGACCCGGCCCTGCCTGGCCGTGCGGTGTCCAAGACCGGCCCGGGGCGGCTGGTGCCGTTCCAGGCCGGCTACGTAGGCGGGTGCACAAGCGCCGGCCAGCGGGCCCCGGACGTGGCGGTGGAGGAACTGGTCATCGGCGAGGGGCGGCCGTGGCGCGCCGCCGATTCTGTCGTCCGCCCGGCGCACCACGAGCAGGGGCCGAACGACATCGCGCGGATCACCGCCACGATCAGGCAGGCGAGCGCGATCGCGGAGCTGCCCTCGCCGCGCCGGCCGTGGCTGGACGAGCTCGCGGACGTCTACGACCTGGCCAGGCTGCCGACCAGGCGCCGCGACGACGAGCTGGTCTTCGGCGTCATCGACGAGCCCGAGCAGCAGCGCCAGTCGGTCGCCGCCTTCTACCCCGACCACGAGGGCAACCTGGCGATTTTCGGCACCGGCGGTGCGGGCAAGTCGACGGCGCTGCGCTCGCTCGCCATCGCTGCCGGGCTGACCGCGCGCGGCGGCCCCTGCCAGGTGTACTGCCTCGACTTCTCGTCGCGCGGCCTCGACATGCTCACCGACCTGCCGCACGTGGGCGCGGTCATCGCCGGTGACGAGGGCGACCGGATCCGGCGGCTGTTGCGAACGCTGGTCGCGACGGCCGAGGACCGGGCCCGCAGGTACGCCGGGGTGCGGGCCGGGTCCATTACCGAGTACCGCCGGCTGGCCGGCGCATCCGCGGAGCCGCGCATCTTCATCTTCCTCGACGGCTTCGCCGCGTTCCGGCAGCAGTACGAGATGGCGGACGGCGGCCGGTGGTTCGACGCGCTCGCCAACCTCGCGACCGACGGCCGTCCGCTCGGCATTCACCTCGTCCTGACCGCCGACCGCCCGGCGTCGGTGCCGCCGCGGTTCGCTTCGCGGGTGCAGCGCCGCCTGGTGCTGCGGCTCGCCGACGACAACGACTACTTCGCGGCCGGCGTCGATTCCGGGGTGCTGACGCCGGACTCGCCGCCCGGCCGCGGGCTGCTCGGCAAGGGAGAGTTCCAGGTGGCGGTGTTCGGCGGGCAGACCGGCAGCACCGCGCAGTCCCGCGCGATCGGCCAGCTCGCCGGGACAATGCGCCGCCAGCAGGTGTCGGACGCGCCCCGGGTCGAGCAGCTCCCCGAGATCGTCCGGCTGAGCGACCTGCCGGCCACGGCCGACGGCCGCCCGGCGATCGGGATCGCGGACGACACGCTCGGCCCGGTCGGCTTCAGGCCCGAGGGCGCCTTCCTCATCTCGGGCCCGCCCGCCAGCGGCCGCACCACGGCCGCCGCCGCCGCGATCATCGCGCTCGACCGGGCGGCGCCGGGCATCGCGCCGGTGCTGTTCGGCGGCAAGCGGTCGCCGCTCGCCAGCCTCGGCATCTGGCAGCAGACGGCGACCGATCCGGCCGAGGTCGCGGAGGCCGCGAAGCAGATCGACCAGGCGGCCGTCCAGCGGGGCGAGGGCGGTCAGCGGTACGCGGTGGTCATCGAGTCGCTTGGCGATTACCTCAGCACCCCGGCGGACGCCCCGCTCACCGCCATGATCAAGACCCTCGTCAAGCTCGGGCACGTGGTGATCGCCGAGGGGGAGACCTCGACACTGGCCGGAGCCTGGCCGCTGCTCGCCGCGGTCAAGTCCGCGCGCGTCGGCCTCGCACTCCAGCCCGAGCAGGGCGACGGCGCGCTCATTTACAAGACCGACTTCCCGCGCGGCCGCCGCGCCGACTACCCGCCGGGCCGCGGCCTGCTCGTCGAAGGCGGCAAGGTCCGCCTGCTGCAGGCGGCGATCCCCGAATGAAAACCCCGCGGCATCCAGAACGTTTCGTGTTCTACCCGATCCCCAGCTTTCCCTTCCGGCACTAACCGACCGGGACGCATCACCGGGATGCGTCACCAACCGAAAAAGAATGGAGAAACCCATGGCTCTCGAAGGCATGGATCTTGACGCGGTGCAGCCCGTGATCAACACGCTCGGCCAGGCTGTCAACGAACTGCAGACCCTTATCGGCTCCACCAATTCCGCCTACTCGACGATCGAGCAGAGCTGGGTCGGCCAGGACGCCAACCAGTTCCACAGCCAGTGGCCTGCCTTCGTGAGCGCGCTGAGCTCGGCGCACAGCGACCTCACGAACCTGCACACCCACCTGCTGAACAACTACAACGCCCAGCAGACCGCATCCAACCAGTACTAGACAGCGGTCGCTGGCGGCCCCGCGGTGCCGCCGGAACCTCCGTGCAGGCTTTCCGGCGGCATCGCCGGCCGCTGGTATCCCATAAGACCCGGGAGACAGGAGCACGCCAATGTCCTTCGAGGGCATGGACGTTGATCAGATGCAGGCCCTGGCGAAGCAGATCGACTCAGACGCCCAGGCGCTGTACAACCTCGTGACCAGCCTGACGGGCGTCGTGGGCGGGCTCAGCCTCTTCTGGCACGGCCCCATGGTGACCACTTTCGAACAGGACTGGCAGTCCAGGAACCGCCCGGCGCTCCTCGCCGCGTACAACACGCTGACGAACCTGCACACTCACCTCGTCGACAACATCAACCAGCAGAACTCCGCCAGCGCCGCCGAAGGCGGCTGGACGATGGGCCGTGTCGTTGGCGACGCCGAGAACGTGCTCACGGGCGTCGGCCTCGCGGGCATCCCGATCGGCCTCATCTCGGAACTCGGGGAAGCTCCCAAGGAAGAAGCGGGCTTGCAGAAGGCCCTGTCGTACGCGACCGACGATCACCTGTTCAGCCTCAGCCCCGAGGACGTCGGCTGGATGAAATCGACTGCCAGCTTCGTCGATGATTCCCGCCTGGGCGACGGCCTCAAGGTGGCAGGGCTCGCGGGCAGCGCCATAGGCGTCTATCACGTGGTGGAAGACTCGTATCACGCCGAGCAAGATTTCAACGACGGTAACTACGCTGGCGCTGCCAACGAGTTCGCCGACGGTGTCGCCGACGGCCTCGAGGCTTACCCGAGCCCGGTAACCTACCTGGCTGGCGTCGATGTCAAGCTCCTTGACCAGGTCGCGAACCTCGACTGGAAGGACACGCCGAGTCCCTTCAGCGGCTCCAACTTCAAGCAGGACTACGTGCCTGTCATCCAGTCGATGGGGACCGGTGCTTTCTGGGAGCAGGCAGGCAAGACGCTCTGGGGAGACATGTAATGGAGACGACCTTGGATCTGCTGACGCTCACTGACGACGAGGCCGTGGCCCTCGCGGTGTCTCTCCCCGACCCGTGGCGCGCGCCCCTGCCCACCGTGGACCAGGCGAACCGGGAGAGCCTCGTCCAGGCCGCCCGCCGCGGCCGGCGCTCGCTGGTCATCCGCGACCTCGCCAAGTCCGACGGAACGCTCATCGGCATGGCCGCCGAGGTGGCCAAGCGCCTCGCCAGCGGCTTGCGCGCCTTCTTCCTGCTCGCTGACGAGGCGGGCAACTGGCTGCCCGGTGGCGTCACCGTGTACCTGTACGGGCCGGCGCTTGACGCGATCGAGGTGAGTCAGACCATCGCGGACGCCGGGGTGCACTACTTGAGGCTCGCACCGCCCCCGGGCCAGTGGCAGGCCCTCACCATGCTCGCCGAGGGCGTCTACGCCGACGGCTTCGCGGACGTGGCAGGCCAGCGTCGCCAGGGCCGCCCGGCCGCGGCCTTGCTTCACGTCGTTCGCCCCGACGGCATCCGCTTCATCCGGGTAACACCAGGCGCGGTCACCACCGGCCGCGGCCCCGTCCCGGCCCGCTTCCCCTCAGTCGCCGGCGCCGTCTCCTGGCTGCTCGCCTAGGAGTCTGCAGAATGAACGACGCTCTGGCCTGCGATCACGCCGGTGACCAGTAGCAGGTGCCGGGCAGCGGGAACGGTAGACCCTTAGCGCGGTACGGTGTCGAGGTCGGTGACGGGGATGTCGGCCCAGCGGGCCGCCGCGGCCAGGGCGCCGTCGAGCAGCTGGGCGTCGCGGAGGGCCAGGTGCGGTCGGCTGGTGAGCGGCTGATCCGGCAGCGTTTCCGCGACACGAGCGAACAGCGACGCCGAGCGCACGTACTGCCGTGCCGGCTTGCCGTCGCCGTCAGCACAAGCGTCGCGACCGTCGCCCTTGCCGTCGTCGCCGCCACCACCAGCGTCGCCGCCCACGACGTCCGGAGCGGCACCGCCGACGGCGCTCCCGCCGCCGCCGTCACCATCGGACGGCGCGAGCGCGGCGGTAACCGCGGCGACGGAGTCCGCGAGCTGACGGCGGGCCACGGCGAGCGCGGCGATCCCGCGCGGGTCCAGGTCCGCGTACCTGGTGGAGGAGTCGAGCACCAGGTTGCGGGCGTAATTCCGGGCGGCGACCGCGGTCGCCATGAACCCGGCGATCCGCGACGCCAGGCTCCCGAACAGGGGGGTCCGCATCGGCCGGACGGTCGCCGCGAGCGCCTGGTAGGCCATGTCCACCCGGCGTGCGGCGGCGCGGAGCTCGAGGTCCGACCCGGGAACGCTCGCCGGGTCCGCCAGCCGGTCGAGGCAGCGGTCGGCCAGGTCGGCGAGCGCTTCAAGCTGCTCGCGTGCCGCCACCCGCGCCACCCGGCCGTTATGCAGCGGGGCCACAAGCAGCACGGTGACGATCGCTACCCCCGCGCCGACCGAGGTCTCCGCGAGCCGCAGCAGCAGCAGGCTGTCGGAGAACTCGTCGAGTTCCACGTAAAGCTGCGACACCATCACGGTGATGCCGATGGTCATGAACGTGTAGTTAATGCGGAACAGGTACAGCCCGAGGAAGAGCGAGACCAGGATGACCACGACCTGCAGCCACACCACGTCGCCGACCAGGTGCGCGAGCACCATGCCGGCGAGCACCCCGACGACGGTGCCTGCCACCCGGAAGACGCTCTTGCGCATCTGCTCGCCGGCCGTGTTGGCGCCCATGAACGTGATGAACGCCGCGATCACCGCCCAGTAGAACCGGCGCCCGGATAGCGCGTCGCCCGCGATGACCGCGCCGCCTACCGCGACGCCCATCTGGATCGCGATCCGTGCGTACGGCGCCATCCGGATCCGCTCGATCAGCCCGGTGCCGCCGCCGCGCTCCTGCGAGGCCGTGCCGGCGATGAACGCCGAGCCCGGCAGCCAGCCGCCGAAGGTGGTCACCTGCGGGTGGAACTCCTCGTCCGCGGTGTCGTGCGGCAGGGTGTCGTCCGGTGCCAGGCTCGCCGGGTACAGCCGGAACGCGCGCAGCGCGATACCGAGGTCCGCGGCCGAGGTCGCGAACCGCTGCAGCAGGATGCAGTCGTCGGAGCCGATCTGGTAGCAGCCGTCCTCGATGAGCCTCCTGATGCCGGCGGCGCTGTCGAAGACGGCGTTCAGGTCGGCGTCGCGGATTCCCGTCAGGGCATCGACGACCAGCGCCGAGGCGGCCGCGGGAAGGCGCCGCCTGCCGAGCGCGAGCGCGAACCGCGCGACGTTGCTCAGCCCCACCTCGGCGTCGAACAGCCGCTGATGCAAAGCGGCTGCGCTCCACCCGGCCGGCACCGCCCCTGGGCTGCTTAGCTGCGCGTCAATGAGCAGAGCCGCCTCGTTCAGCCGCAGCAGGTCGCGCTGCAGCCGCCGCTCTTCGCGAGGATCCTCCCCAGATCCCACCGAACGCGGCGTGGCTTCGTACAGCTCAGCCACCTGGATCGCCAGGGCACGGGCACGGGCAGTGTAGGAGCGCTGCATCCGGCGCACGGCGGCCCGCGGACGGGGCGGGAAGAGCGCGAAGTGCACCACCAGCAGCCCGGCCATGCCGATCAGTACTTCCGCCGTGAGCCAGCCGAAGTCGGACAGCGGCACGTAGTCCTGGATGAAGAAACCAAGGAACGCGCCCATGAAGGCGAGCATGCCGCTCATGAACCCGGGCGGCCCGAACCGCCGGCAGTAGGTGCCGATCGCGAGCACGACGGCGAGCAGGGCCAGCGACACCACCCGGACGTGCACCGCCAGCCCGACGCCGAGCATGCCGAGCATGGGCAGCGGCAGGAAGAGGATGAGTCCCAGCTGAGCGCGCGCAGTGCCGAACATGCCGGTGCCGAACCCGCCGATTAGGGCAAGGATCGCGCCGAGCATCATCGCGATCACCATGAGCGCGTGGTTTACCATCCACAGCTGTCCCGCCACGGCGGCCGGCGCCTTCGACGGGACCGGCACCTGCAGGGCACCGGTGGTGCGGACGAACAGCCACTCGGCGGCGAGCACGAACCCGATCGCGGCCACGATCTCGGTGGCCATCCGCAGCCGCATCTGTCCGGGATCGGTCGCGTCGAGCCAGTCAAGCCAGGCCGGCCGCGGTGGCGGCGGTGCGGGGAGGGGCTGATCGTCGTAGGGATGCGCGTCGGCGCCTGACCGTACGGAGTGCGCCGTCACCGGCGCACCCAAAGATCGATGCCCATGAAGGTTAGTTTACCTTCAGCAAATTTCCTGACTTCCCCTGGCAGCGGCGCACCGGAACCCGGCGGCACGGTCGCCAGCCGTAACCCGGCCGCGCGCAAGTTCGCCTTTGCCAGTGGATTCACCAATCGATGACGCCGTAGCCACCCTTGCCTTCGCCGTCCCAGATGTAGCCCCAGTGGATTCCGCTCGGCCCGTCATCGGGCAGGGTGGCGAGGTACACGCTCGGCTCAGCGCCCTCGGCGGCCGCCCGGAATCCCCGGTGGTCGTTGAAGTCCGTGGCCGTGAAGCCGGGGTTGGCCGCGTTGACCTTGATCGGCGTGCCGCCCAGTTCCTTCGCGTACATGACGGTGACCATGTTGAGCGCGGCCTTGGACGAGGGGTACGGCACGGAGGCCGGCATCTGGACCAGCGGGTGGGACGGGTCGCTCTGCGCGGCGATCGAGCCGACCTCGCTTGAGACGTTGACGATCCGGGCCGCGGGTGAGCGGCGCAGCAGCGGCAGCATCGCGTTGGTCACCGCGACCACGCCGAACACGTTGATCTCGTAGACGGCCCGCATGTCGTCGAGCGATGTCTCGCTTGGCGGGCAGCCCCGCCGGCCAACGCTGGCCGTGCCCGCGTTGTTGACGAGGACGTCCAAGCGGCCGAACTCCGCGCCGACCCACTCGGCCGCCCGCTGGACGGACTTCGGGTCCGTGACTTCGAGCTGGACGAAGCGCGCGTCGGCGCCGCCTGCGCGCAGGGCGCGTTCGGCTGCCTGGCCACGCTCGGTGTCCCGCGCCCCGACCAGTACTGTCATGTCCCTGGCGCCGAGCTGGCGCGCCGTCTCGAGCCCGATTCCCTTGTTGGCCCCGGTGATGAGGGCGATCTTCGTGGTCATGCTCCCACGCTATTTTCCACGGCCCGGGCGGGGGAGAGCCCGGCTGAGCCTGGGACCAGCGATACCACCCTGCTCCGTCGCGGCACGTGGCAACGGATGGCAGGCTGTAAACATGGCCGTGGTGAACCGTCAAGAGCTGGCCGCTTTTCTGCGGGCCAGGCGGGCCCGGCTGTCTCCGCGGGATGCCGGGCTGCCCGAGGCGGGAACAGGGCGGCGGCGTACACCGGGGCTGCGGCGCCAGGAGGTTGCCCAGCTCGCCGGGATGTCCATCGACTACTACATCCGCCTTGAGCAGGGCCGCGGGCCTCAGCCGTCGCGGCAGGTGCTGTCCGAGCTCGCCCGTGCGCTGATGCTCAACGGCGACGAGCGCGACTACCTCTTCCGGATGGCGGGCGAGGCCCCGCCGCAGCCGGTCCGGCCCAGCCGCGAGATCACACCCGGCATCAGGCACCTGCTTGACGGCATGCCGCACACCCCTGCCTACGTGGTCGACGCGGCCTACAACATCCTGGCCTGGAACCAGCTCGCCACTCACTTCATCGGCAGCCCCGCCCAGTGGCAGGCGGCCGGGCGCGCAGACAGGAACATGATCCGCTGGACGTTCCGCCGGTCACCGACTGACGTTATCTGGACCGATGCGGACTTCGTACGCTTTACCAGGGCCACGGTTGCCGACCTGCGGGCTAACTACGCGCGGTACCCCCGGGACCCCGAGATCGAGAACGTGGTCAGCGAGATGCTCGCGCTCTCCCCGCAGTTCGCGGACATGTGGTCCTCTTACGAGGTTGAGGTCCGCGGCCCGATGCTCAAGCACGTGGCGCACCCGCGGGCCGGACCGCTTGAGTTCGAGTGCCAGCTGCTGCACATCGCCGAGACCGGCCAGCGGCTCATCGCGTACTGCGCTGCCCCCGGCTCCGCCACGGAGTCCGCGTTCATCCAGCTGGCCGCGGCTAGCGTGCGCCGCTAGCGGAACCTGCCAAGACGGCATCGGTCCGCACTTCTGACATGTGGCCGCCTTCGCCGCCGAACTCGATGTCTGCCCCGCGCAAGCATGGCCCGGCTGCCGGCCCGCTACGACAGGGCGCTGCTGATCCTCGATGACGGCCGGGTCAGCGGCGTGCTCGACTTCGGTGACATCACCCCCGGCGACCCCGCCGCTGACCTGTCCCTCGTCTGGATGCTGCTGCCTCGTTCGTGCCACGGGGCGTTCCGTGCCGCCTACGCGACCGCGGGCCATGGCCAGGTCGACGCCGCCACGTGGGCGCGCGGGCGAGGCCGGGCGCTGAACCTGGCGACCGTCTTCCTCGCCTGGTCCGCCGGCAACCCGCAGCTGCACGCCGTCGGCCGCCGCACCCTGACCGCCGTGCTGGCAGGCGACGTTCCCGCCTTACGGCTCTTAACTCCGCCGGTTACACCTCGGCCCGCGCGATCTTCATTTCGTGCCTCTTCAGGGACAGCCACCGCTTGCCGGTCTTCTCTTCAGGGACAGCCACCGCTTGCCGGTCTTCTCGTTCGACGTCTGACGCAGGCACCGGAATCCCTCGGGATCGTGCTGTGCGGCTCTGGTCGCACAGCTCAGGGTGCGAGGCGGACGGTGCGCTCGCCTGATGGCTTGCGGGAAGCCAGCCGTGCCGCAGTCCGCGGCAGCCGTCAGGCGGTGTGCCTGCCGCATTGCGTCCCAGGTCCGCCGCCAGGCTCGCGGAACAGCCGCAGCGCGCTGGCGCGGATGCGGTCGCGGGTGGCGTTCCTCTTGCGCTGCTGGCTGTCCATCTGGCTCGCCCACAGCCGTTCGCGCAGCGCGGGGGTGGAGACGATGAGCTTGTTCTGCGCGAGCAGGGTGTCGCGGTCGGTGTCATGGAGCTGCCGCAGTCCGTGGAGCAACGCCGCCCGGATCCGGTCGATGAGGGGCCATGCGGCCGGTGTCTGCTGTAGCAGGCCGGCGAGCAGGGGATCGTAGCTGTCGGACAGGGCCGCGTCTTCCTTGGCTGGGAAGTAGCGAAAGAACGTCATGTGCGAGACGCCTGCCGCGGCAGCGATCTGCTCGACGGTGGTGGCGTCGTATCCCTGCTCATCCTTCAGGCTCTCTACGCCGGCCAGGACAACCCGCACCCTAGCTTCCAGGACAGAGTCACCATCGCCGCCTGCCTGGCCGCCGCTACCACCGCCGTCCTCACCTGGGTCGAGAACGACGGAACCCCTGAACTGCCCGAGCTGATCGAGCAAGCTTTCGACCCCCTCACCCCCCCGGCGGTAACCGCCGGAACATTCCAGAAACCGGCACCGTCCCGGAGACGCGTTCCAGCGGCTGTGACCGGAACGTAACAATCTCGGCCGTTGACGCGTACGGGCACCGCCTTTAGATTCCTCCTAATACCTGAATCACCTCTCATATCTCATGGAGGAGACATGGGCGGCAACGAAACCAGGCCACGGCGCAGGGTGCTAGCGGGAGTGACGGGAATCGCGGCGATCGCGCTGGCGGTCGCCGCCTGCAGCTCCTCGCCGACCTCCTCGACGAGCGCGTCGTCGAGTACCGCGGCAGCGAGCAGCCCAGCCGCGTCGGGCACCCCGGTCAACGTCGGCATGGTCTACGAGAAGACCGGTATCTACGCGCCCTACGCGCTGGAGTACCAGCAGGGATTCAACATCGGGCTCGCGTACGCGACCAACGGCACGGACGCGGTCAACGGCCACCAGGTCAACGTGACCTGGGACGATGACGCGGACGACGCGACCACCGCGGTCACCGACTTCAAGAGCCTGGTCGGTGCGGGCGACAAGATCATCGCCGGGACCGTCGACTCCGGCATCGCCACTCAGCTGGCCCCGCTCGCCGCGCAGAACCAGGTCCTGTACGTCTCCGGCCCGGCCGCGGCCGACCAGATCACCGGCATCAACAAGTACACGTTCCGGTCCGGCAGGCAGACCTATCAGGACGTCGAGGCCGCCAAGTCCTTCGTCGCGAGCAGCGGACCGGGGCAGAAGATCGTGGTGCTGGCGCAGGACTACGCCTTCGGCGAGTCGTACGTGACCGACGCCCAGAAGGTATTCGGCTCGATCGGGGACACGGTCACGCCGGTTCTCGTCCCGCTCACCACCACAGATTTCACGCCGACGGCGCTCCAGGTGAAGGCGCTGCACCCGGACCTGATCTTCCTCGCGTGGGCCGGCACCACGGGCGCGGCGCTGGCACAGGCACTGGACCAGCAGGGGGTCTTCGCCGCGACCAAGGTCGTGACCGGCCTCGCCAACATCGCCACCTACCCCTTCTACGGGGCCGCGGGGGCGAAGTTCGACTACCTGTCGCTGTACTTCTACCAGGCGTCAGACAACCCGGCGAACGACTACCTGATCAGCCAGATGAAGTCGAAGTACAACTCGGTGCCCGACCTGTTCGCGCCGGACGGCTTCGTCGCCGCGCAGATGATCGTGCACGCCATCCAGGCCGGCGGCGGGACCAACGTGAACGCCATGATCAGTGCGCTGTCCGGCTGGACCTTCCTCGCGCCCAAGGGCGAGCAGACGATCCGAGCCTCGGATCACGCCATGCTCCAGCCGATGTACCAGGCGAAGCTCTCCGAGGTGTCGGCGACTGACTTCACGCCGTCGCTGATCACCACCCTGTCCAATGCGGCCACGGCCCCGGCGGTGTCAGCGAACTTCGCCGGCTGACAGCGGGAATCAAGAAGTAAAGGGAAACATGCCATCGGATCGGGCGCCAGCGCTCCAGGTCCTAGGGCTCGGGTTCGCGGCAGGCGGGGTTGACGTGCTCAGTGGCGTTGACCTCGCCATCGCCGACGGCGAGTTCCTCGGGATCATCGGGCCGAACGGCGCGGGCAAGACCACCTTCTTCAACCTGCTCAGCGGCCTGCTGCGGCCGTCGACGGGCTGCGTCGCGCTGGCCGGGCGGGACATCACCGGGTTCTCGCCCGCGGCCAGGGCCCGGCTTGGCCTGGGCCGGACGTTCCAGACGTCGCTGCTGTTCGGCGCCCGGCCGGCGGCAGAGAACGTCCGGCTGGCGGCGCAGGCCCGGCTGGGCGGCGGCGGCCGGTGGTGGCACCGGCCCCGGCCCGGAGACCGCGCATCCGCGCTGGCGGATGAGGCGATCGAGTCCGTCGGTCTCGCCCGGGTGGCCGACCGCCCCGCCGCGGCCCTGTCGCACGGCGACAAGCGGAAGCTGGAACTGGCCATCCTGATGGCGAGCGGCACCCAGGTCCTGCTCCTTGACGAGCCGATGGCCGGGGTGAACAGCGAGGACGTTCCCGGGCTGACCACCCTGATCAAGAACCTGCACGCGGCCGGCCGGACGGTGCTCATGGTGGAGCACCACATCTCGGTCGTGCTCGGCCTGGCCCAGCGCATCGCCGTCCTGCACCACGGACAGCTGCTCGCCTGCGGCGCACCGGAGGACGTCATGAGCGACGAGACGGTGCAGGGCGCCTACCTGGGAGAACCGCTATGACCAGCGGGCAGCCGCAGCCCGCCCACGCGGTCGAGGCCATCGGCTTGCACGCGAGCATCGCCGGATCGCATGTGCTGCAGGGCGTCGACCTGCGGGTCCCGGCTGGCGGCGTGACGGCGCTGCTCGGCCGCAACGGCGTGGGCAAGACCACTACGCTGCGCTCGCTGATCGGGCTGGTACCCCCGTCGGGCACGGTCCGTGTCCTCGGCAGGGACGTGGCCGGCTGGCCGGTGCACCGGATCATCCAGCTCGGCGTCGGCTACGTGCCAGAAGACCGGGAGGTGTTCTCCCGGCTGACGGTCAGGGACAACCTGCGCCTCGCGGAGACAGGACGGGAGATGAACTACGACCGGGTCTACGACCTGTTCCCCGAGCTCAAGCAGCGGTCACGGCAGCTCGCGGGCACCCTGTCCGGCGGCCAGCAGCAGATGCTGGCCATCGGCCGGGTGCTGCTCGCCGACCGGCCGGTGCTGCTGATCGACGAGCCGACGAAGGGCCTGTCGCCGAAGTTCGTGTCGGAGGTGGTGGACGCGCTCGAGCGGGTGCGCGAGGCCGCCACCATCCTCATGGTCGAACAGAACGTGCACGTGGTGCGCCGACTGGCGCGGCAGGTGATCGTGCTTGACCGCGGCCGGGTGGTGCACGCCGGCCAGGCCGCCGAGCTCGCCGACGAGAACCTGGTCCGTCGGCTCCTCGGGGTGTCGGCATGAGCACCTTCGTCGCGATCACGATCAGCGGGCTGGCCCTCGGGGCGGTGTACTTCCTCGTGGCGTCTGGCCTGTCGCTCATCTACGGGCTGATGGACGTGCTGAACTTCGCGCACGGGGTCTTCCTGACCCTCGGCGCCTACGCGGGCTGGGCGGTCGCCGCGCACCTGCCGCAGCAGCACTGGGCGGTCTTCCTGGTCACCGCCGCGGCCGCGACCGCGACCGGGGCGGTGGTCGCCACCGCGACGGAACTGCTGCTGATCCGGCCGCTCTACGGCAACCCGGTCGGCCAGATCCTGGTCACCATCGGTCTCGATCTGGCCCTGGTAGGCCTGCTGCTCGGCGGTTTCGGCAGTGACTCACGCTCGATCCAGGTCCCCGGCTGGCTCACGGCGGTCACCACGATCGGCCCGGAACGGATACCGAACGGGGACTTCGCGGCGCTCGGCACCGGGCTGGCCGTGCTCGGGGCGCTCACCTGGTTCCTGAGCCGGACCCGCTACGGGATCATCATCAGGGCCGGCGCGGAGAACCGCGACATGGTCCGGGCACTCGGCATCGACGTCGGCCGGGCCTTCACCGTGGTCTTCGCCGTCGGCGGAGCGGCGGCGGGACTGGCCGGCCTGCTCAACTCGGTCGCGTTCAGCAGCGGCCTGGTTAGCCCGCTGCAGGGGGACCAGATGCTCATCTTCGCGTTCATCGTCGTGGTCATCGGCGGGCTCGGCTCGATCTTCGGGGCCGCGATCGCGGCCATGCTGGTCAGCCTGGTGCAGGTCTACGTCACCTTCTACGCGGGCAGCGGCGGCGGGCTGGCACAGCTCGGCAACATGTCGGTTGTCCTCGTGCTGGCGATCGTGCTGCTGGCGCGCCCGCGCGGCCTGCTCGGGAGGGCGGCATGACCGTGACAGGCGGTAGCGGGATGACTGGCATCGTTGACCGGCTGAAGCAGCGGCCCCCGGCGGGCCCGCCAGCCGCGCCGCGGAGCCGGCGAGTCGCCGCCGCGGCCCTGATCGCGGTATTCGCGCTGATCCCGTTCGCCGGGTTCACCGTGCCCTGGGTGCTCCCCGGGCCGGCCGACATCGTCAACTCGACCGGCACCCTCGACGTCCTGGGTCTCGGGTTCGTGTTCGCCGCCGTGGCGCTCGGCTACGACGTCCTGTTCGGCTTCACCGGCCTGCTGTCCTTCGGCCAGGTCCTGTACTTCGCCTTCGGCGCCTACGGCCTGGACATCACCCTTTCGGTATGGAACTGGCCGCTGCTGCCGGCGATCGGCGCGACGCTGGCCGCCGGGCTGGTACTCGCGCTGGTCCTGGGCGCGATCAGCCTGCGCGGCCGGGGGATCGCATTCGCGATGGTGACCCTTGCCTTCGCCCAGGCGGGCTATTACCTGATCGAGGACAACCCGCACAGCCTGACCGGCGGCGACACCGGGCTGGTGATGTCGACCGGCCGCCTGCCGGAAATGCTGGTCGGCGTGGCGAGCACCCGCAACCTGTACTGGCTGGCACTGGTCTTCCTCATCCTGGTGTACGCGCTGGTGTCGCTGGTCACCAGGTCGCAGACCGGGGCGGTCTGGCTCGCCATCCGGGACAACGAGCGCCGGGCCGAGGTCCTCGGGTTCCGGCCGCTGCGCTTCAAGCTGGCGTCGTTCGCTGTGTCGTCGCTGATCGCCACCGCCGGCGGCATGGTCTACCTGCTCCTGGTGGGTACCGCCTCTCCGGACTCCGTCGCCTCCACCACGGTCACCGTGTCGATCCTGGTCATGGTGGTGCTCGGCGGCGCCGGCACCCGCTGGGGTGCGGTCGCCGGAGCCATGGTCTACGTTTACTTGCAGCAGTACCTGCTCAAGGTCGCGGCCGAGCCGTCGTTCGCCACCTGGCCCGCGGTCTTCCGGGTGCCGCTGTCGCAACCGGACTTCCTGCTCGGGGTCATCTTCGTGCTCTTCATCCTCTTCGCGCCGGGCGGCCTGAGCGGTCTGGCCAGCCGGGTCGCGGGGCTCGCAGCAGCAGGCAGGTCCCGGAAGGAGCCCCGTTGAGCAAGCCGGACAGCGTTCAGCCAGCCGAGGCCGGCAGCCCCGAGGGCGCGGACGGCAGGGCACTCGGTGAGAAGGGCGCCAGGACCCGGCGGCGGCTGCTTGAGGCCGCGGAGCAGGTCTTCGCCGGCCTCGGCTACCACGACGCGTCCATCGTCAAGATCACCGAAGCCGCCGGCGTCTCCCAGGGCACCTTCTACCTGTACTTCGCCGGCAAGCAGGAGATATTCGACGTGCTCGTCGAGGACCTCAATACCCGGCTGCGGCATGCGATGTCGGAGGCGTCGGCCAAGGGCGAGACCCGGATGGAGGCGGAGCGGCTCGGCTTCGATGCGTTTTTCCGGTTCACCGCCGAGCACCCGGCCCTGTACCGGGTGATCCGCCAGGCCGAGTTCGCGTCGCCGCGGATGCTCCGGCTGCACTATGAGCGTCTCGCCGAGGGCTACGTCGGGGGCCTGAGACGCGCCGCCGACGAGGGCGAGATCTCGATCGGCGACCCGGTGGTGACCGCGTGGGCGCTGATGGCGGTCGGCGAGATGATCGGGATGCGCTGGATCTTGTGGGGTGACACCAGGGAAGTGCCGCCGGAGGTGTTCCACGAGGCCATGACCGTGGTCGCGCGGGTCCTCGGCGTGCCGCCGCCCGCGGCAGGCCAGGCGGAGGACCCGGGAGACGACCGTGCCTGAGGCATCCGCCGGCATCGCGGGCGTCGCCTCCTACCTGCCGGAAGCGCGGGTCAGCGCGGCCGAGCTCGGCGCGGCAAGCGGCATACCGGAAGACGTCTTCGTCAAGCGGTTCGGACTGCACGGCAAGCACATCGCGGCTGACGGCGAGCATGTGACCGACCTGGCCAGGGAGGCGGCGACCCGGCTGCTGACCGAGCTCTGCGTCGACCCCGGAGACATCGATGCCGTGGTTTACTTCGGTTCCACCTGGAAGAACTACCCAGTGTGGCAGGCGGCCCCGAGAATCGCTCACGAACTCGGCTGTGACCGGGCATTCGCACTGGAACTCGACTACACCTCGTGCGGATCGCCGGTCGCGCTGCGGGTGGCGAAGGCGCTCGCCGTCTCCGACCCGCGGGTGCGCCGGGTCCTGCTTGTCGGGGCCAGCTGTGAGTCGCGGCTGGTGGACTACGCGAACGAGCGAGCCCGTTTCATGTTCAATTTCGGTGACGGCGCGGTGGCGGCGCTGCTGGTCAGGGACCATCCGGCCAACCGGATCCTGGAGACGTCGATGATCACGGACGGCTCTCTCAGCCTGCACGTCAGGGTTCCGGCGGGCGGCTCGGCACGGCCCGCCACGGTAGCGACGGTGGCGCGGCGGGAGCATCTCCTCGACGTAGCGGACCTGGACGGGATGCGCCGCCGGCTGGGGGAAGTCAGCCTGGAAAACTTCCTGCGGGTCGCGGCCGAAGCGGTCAAGCACTCGGAGCTGAGCCCGAGCGACGTGTCCTTCGTCGTCCCGATCCACATGAAGCGGTCGATGCAGGACCGGCTGCTCGAACGGCTCGGCCTCGGCGAGGGGCGGACTGTCTACCTGGAGGACACCGGCCACATGAGCGGCGTGGATAACTTGCTCGGGCTTGAACGGCTGCAGCGGGCCGGCCGTCTCCGTGACGGGGACGCGGTGCTGCTGCTCGCGGCCGGCATCGGGTACACCTGGGCCGCGACCGTGCTGCGCTGGGGAGCAGCGGCATGACGGGCGCGGAGGAGCTGAGCCTGGCCCGCTGGCTCCCGGAGCGGGCGGCGCTCACCCCGGGCCGGGTGGCGATCGAATTCGGCGACAACCGGATCGGCTATGCCGAGCTGGCCGCGTCCGCGGCCGACTGGGCCGCCGCGCTGGCCGGAGCGGGCCTCGGGCCAGGGGACCGGGTCGCCACGCTAGCGCGCAACTGCCCGGAGCAGGTGGCGGTTTTCTTCGCCTGTGCCATGTCTGGCCTGGTCCTGGTCCCGCTGAACTGGCGGCTGACCGCACCCGAGCTGGCCTTCCAGCTTGGCGACGCGGAGCCCGCCATGCTGCTGACGGACCCGGAGTTGCGTGAACTCGCGATGGAGGCGCGGGACCTGGCGGGGCTCGGCGGCGCCGCCGCGAAGATAGCCGCACTGACCAGCCCGCCGCGGCCGCGTGTCCAAGGCGACGGCGTGCCCGCCGCGGTGACCGGCGACGACCCGCTGCTCATCCTGTACACATCGGGCACCACGGGCAGGCCGAAGGGCGCGGTGCTCACGCACGCCAACTGCTTCTGGACGAACCTGAGCCTGGACCGGACGGCCGAGATCAACGGCAGCGACGTGGTCCTCCAGGTGCTCCCCCAGTGCCACGTCGGCGGCTGGAACGTGCAGCCGCTGCTCGCCTGGTGGAAGGGTGCCACGGTCGTCCTCGAGCAGTCCTTCGACGCGGCACGGGTGCTCTCGCTGATCGAGCGCAAGAAGATCACCACGATGATGGGCGTGCCGACCAACTACCAGATGCTGGCCGAGCAGGATCAGTTCGCGGCGGCGGACCTGTCTAGCCTCCGGCAGGTGATCGTCGGCGGTGCCCCGATGCCGCGCCCGGTCCTGGAAACCTGGCTTGCCCGCGGCGTCACCGTCCTGCAGGGGTACGGCCTTACCGAGGCCGCGCCCAACGTGCTGTGCGTCCCCGCGGAGTACGCCACGCAGAAAACAGGCTCAGCAGGCCGTCCCTACCTGCACGTGCGGGTCGCCCTCCGCGACCTGGGCGGTGCGCACCTGGTTGACGGCACCGGCACCGGGGAACTCCTTGTCGCAGGCCCGAACGTGTTCGCTGGCTACTGGGGGAACCAGCGGGCCACCAAGGCCGCGCTGGACGGCGGCTGGCTGGCGACCGGCGACATCGCCGAGCGTGACGACGACGGCTTCTACTGGATCCGCGGCCGCAGCAAGGACATGTACATATCTGGCGGCGAGAACGTGTACCCCGCGGAGGTGGAAGAGGTCCTGCTCGGCCATGAATCGGTCGCGGAAGCGGCCGTTGTCGGGGTGCCGGACCGGCGCTGGGGCGAGACGGGCCTGGCCTTCATCGTGCCGCGCCCCGGCCGGGAGTTGTCCGCCGGGCAGCTGACCGCCTACTGCCGCACCCGGCTTGCGCGCTACAAGATCCCGGCGCACTTCCGGCCGCTCACCGAGCTGCCCAAGCTGACCAGCGGAAAGCTCGACAAGGTCACGCTGCGCGGCATGATCGCCGATTTGGCTACGGGAGGTAACGATGTCAGCTGACCTGAGCGGGCGCAAGGTTCTCGTCACCGGCGGTGCGAGCGGTATCGGCGCGGCCTGCGCGGCCGCCTTCGCCGCCGCGGGCGCCGCGGTCACCGTCGCCGACCTGGACCGCGAGGGCGCGAGAAAGGTCGCAGAACCGATCGGCGGCACCGCTGTCGGCGTCGACCTCGCCGACCCGTCGTTCGACGCCGGAGCACTCGCCGCCGGCGCGGATGTGATCGTCAATAGCGCGGGCATCCAGTACGTCGCCCCGGTCGAGGACTTCCCCGAGGAGCAGTTCCGCCTCATCCTCGGCCTGATGCTCGAGGCGCCGTTCCGCCTGGTCCGGGCCGCCCTCCCGCGCATGTACGCGCAGCACTGGGGCCGCATCGTGAACATCTCGTCCGTGCACGGCCTGCGCGCCTCGGCGTTCAAGAGCGCCTACGTCGCCGCGAAGCACGGCCTGGAGGGCCTGTCGAAGACGATCGCGCTCGAAGGCGGCCCGCGCGGCGTCACGTCCAACACCATCTGCCCCGCCTACGTCCGCACGCCCCTGGTGGAAAAGCAGGTCGCCGACCAGGCACGCATGCACGGGATCGCGGAATCCGAGGTCATCAGGAAGATCATGCTCACCGAGCCCGTCGTCAAGCGCCTCATCGAGCCCGCGGAGGTAGCGAGCCTGGCTGTCTTCCTGTGCAGCCCGCCGATGTCCTTCGCGAACGGCTCCTCATTCAGCCTCGACGGCGGCTGGACAGCCAGGTAAGGCTCGTGCCAGGCCGTGACCTTGCCTGCGAACGCGGCGAGGTCCGTCATCGTCCGCTCGATCATCTCCTCGAGGGTGAGGCGTTCCCTGAACCGCCCGCCGAGGCCGGCCACGGGCTTCTTGCCCCGCATGTACAGCCAGCAGGCCAGGTCGGTGCAGAGACAGGTTCCCACGGGGTTGCCCTGCCCTGCCCGCGGCGCCACCATCAGGGTGACTCCTCCGGTGTGGCTGGTCAGGCAGAACGAGCAGATGTTGCTTCGCTTCTGCAAGGGACTGGGGCCAGGGCAGCGCAACGTGGCGCCGACGAGCTCACCGCCAAGCTCAGCCACCAGGCAGGCGCATTCCGGCGCCTGTGGGTCTCGCCAGCCAAGGAAGTCCAGGTCATGCCACGGCCAAGCGGCCAGATCGCGCGGTACGTTAAGCCGGTCCTCTGCACCCGGCGACGACTTCGCTGCGACCGGCATCCCGGTAATCCGCCCGCGGACTCAGCAGCAGGCATGAAATCCTGCGGTTCGTGCCTCGCCCGGGACCTCCTGACGGGGCGCGGCGGTTCCTAGGCCGTCGCCCTGGTGATCCGCAAGCCGAGGGAAGCGAACTGGTCGAACGGGTGGTGGTAGCCGCGCTCGATGTGGTGCACGCCGTGCAGCACCGACGGCCGGTCGGCGACGGACGCGGCGAGCACCGCGGAGAAGCCGGCCCGCACATCAGGCAGCTCGACCTCGGCGCCGTGCAGCTTTGACACGCCCCGGATGACCGCCGAGTGCGCGCTGTTCCCGTCGTGGAAGCGGCACGCCGGCCCGCCGAGACAGGCCGCGAACACCTCGATCTCGCAGCCCATCTTCTGCAGTGCGGGCACGTACACGAGACGGTTCTCGAATACGGTCTCGTGCAGCACGGACATGCCGTGCGCCTGGGTGAACAGCACCATGAGCGGCTGCTGCCAGTCGGTCATGAAGCCCGGGTGAGTGTCCGTGTGCACCGCCGCGGGCTGCAGCCCGTCAGGCGCCGACGCGGTGATCCACTCGTCGGTGATGTCGAACCGGGTGCCCATCCGGGCCAGCGTCGTGATCGCGGTGACCAGCCGGTCCTGCGGGCAGCCGTGCACCCGCACCTCGCCGCCGGTGATGAGGCCCGCGACCAGGTAGGAGAAGGCCTCGAGGCGGTCGCCGGCCAGCCGGGTGGAAGCGGCCTTCAGCTTGCGCACGCCTTCGATCACGATGCGCCGGTCGGGGCTGAGCTCGATGTGCGCGCCCATCCGCTGCAGGAACAGCGCGAGTTCGACGACTTCGGGCTCGGTGGCCGCGTTACGCAGCACGGTCTTGCCCTCGGCGAGAACAGCCGACAGCAGCACCGTCTCGGTGGCGCCGACGCTCGGGTAGGGCAGCGTGATACGGGCGCCATGCAGGCTGTCCGCCTTGGCGCTGATCCCGGTCGGCCCGTAGCTGACCTCGGCGCCGAGGGCCCTGAGCGCTTCGACGTGGAAGTCGACCGGCCGCCGCCCGATGGGGTCGCCGCCGACAAGCGGGACGAACGCCTCACCGGTCAGGTGCAGCAACGGGCCGAGCATCAGGATCGGGATTCGGTTGAGGCCGGTGAACGCCTCAGGGACTTTCGGTCTCACCTCGTCACCGGGGGCGATCGTTATCTCGCCGTCCTCCCGGCTGACGTGGAAGCCGGCCGCCTCCAGCATCGCCGCCGTGATGTCCACGTCCCCGACCTCCGGGGCGTTGCGGATGACACTAAGCCCGTCTCCGAGCATCGCGGCCACCATGTGCTTGGTCACGGCATTCTTGGACCCGCGCACACAGATGTCACCACGCAGCGGACCGGACGGCTCAACTACCCACGTCTGCGTCACGCGGTTCACCATACGTGCCATCCGGCGCGCGGGCCCTAGCTTTCAGGGAACGCGGGGTACCGGCCGGGATGCCACCAGCGATAGCCGCAGAGGGTGACGATGGCTGAGGCAGCGCAGTTCACACGGCGGCGCATGTGATCGGGTGTGCCGCAGATTGACGGCCAACAGGGTTCAGGCGAACAGGGTTCAGCGGCGTCGTGCGGCAAGGCGGTCGGGGACGGGCCAGTGCACCTGGGTGGCCCAGCCGAGGCGCTCGAAGACGCCGATCACCGCAGCGGAGATGTCGATCTGGCCGGGTTCTGCGCCATGTCGTGCGCAAGCAGGATCGGAGTGATGCATGTTGTGCCAGCTCTCCCCGAACGAGACCAGGGCAAGCGGCCACAGGTTGGTCGCGCGGTCATGGCGCCGGGTGGCGAACGGGCGGCGGCCGAACACATGGCACAGTGAATTGACACTCCAGGTGACGTGCTGCAGCACGGTGACCCGTACCAGCCCCGCCCACAGGAGCGCGAAAAGCGCGGTGCGCCAGGTGCCGCCGATCAGCCACCCGGCACCGAACGGCAGCGCGAGGGAGAGGGCGCACAGGACGGGGAACGCGGCCGAGATTGCCCGCATGGTGGGATCGGCCAGCATGTCGGGGGCGTACCGGTCCGGCGGGGTAGGGTCGTCGTGCAGCAGCCAGCCCGTGTGGGCGTGAGCGAGGCCGCGGAGCTGCCCGGCCAGGCTGGTGCCGTACCGGTAGGGGGAGTGCGGGTCGCCGGGCCGGTCGGCGAACGCGTGATGGCGGCGGTGGGTGGCGACCCAGCCGATAACCTCGCCCTCGAAGCTCATCGACCCCGCGACCGCGAGCGCGACCCGCAGCGCCGGGACGGCGGTGAAGCTGCGGTGGGTTAGCAGCCGATGGAAGCCGATGGTCACGCCAAGCCCGGTGATCACGTAAAAGAGCAGCGCCAGCAAGATATCGGCGAGGCTCAGACCGCGGCCCCAAGCCAGCCATACCGCCACCCCCAGTCCGGCGAACGGCACGCCCACGACGGTGGCCGTCACGCCCGCCCGGACCCGTCCCTGGAAAGTGGCAGGCGGCCCGCTGTCGTCGGCGAACGGCGTCGTCCCGTCGTAGTCAGCCACCGTGACCTGCGAAAGCGCCTCGGCTGTAATGCGCGAGCTCGCCGCGTTGATACTCATAACCGGGCTCCTTGCCGCGTTGAGCGAATTGCCGGTTCGCGATTTGCGGCCGGAACTCTACTTGGCGGGCGGCGTCGCGATACCTAGCCGTCTGTTTGTCACTGTCCAGTTAAGGCCTCGCGCCTCGCCGGTGGAAACAGCCGGAAACCGCAAACCTCATCACCCAAACCGATCGCCGCGGCAGCGGACCGGGGAGAAACAACTGCGATGGGCGCCGCGTCTGGGGTGATCTGACAGGGCGATTAGCTTTTCCCGGATTGGCCAATGTCCGTTCGCCAGCGGATGGTCTTCACTGGGAATGTACGAATCGGATCTTTGGTGCTCATCGTCTGACTGATCATCGGCGCCATCGCCGGCGACGGGCCCATTACTATGGCAGTTCCGACCCGGACTGCGCCGTAGCAGGCTCGGTCGCCTTTGCGATTCTTGCGGTCCTCCTCAACCGCTTGGGCGTGAACCAGAAGATCTCATGCGAGACCCCCCAGCCGGGCAACTGACCCTAAGGCGTGCCGCTCGGCTAATGGGATGTCTGGCCGGCGGTCATCAGCCAGTTGAGGCGTTTCGACATGGCCTGGGCGGAGCTGACGACGGCGCGGACGTGGCCGGAGTCGTCGGCCGCGCGCCACAAGATCGACCACGGGTAGCTGGACGCCGGTTCAGCGAGGGGCCGCCAGACGGTTCCGGGGAGCGCGGCGATGCAGGAAGAGGGCACGCAGTACAGGCAGCGTCCCTGGGCGACGAGGTCGGCGGCCGCCCGGATGCTTTCCACGGTTCCCCGGTAGACGGTGGGGGTGAAGCCGGCCGCCCGGCACATCTCGACGGTGAACTGATTGAATTCCGGAGCACTGGCCTCCTCGGCCAGCAGGAGCGGTTCCCTGGCCAGCGCGGCGACCGACACGCCGTCAAGTCCGGCGAACGGGTGACCTGTTGGCACCAGGACCCCGAGGGGGTCCTGGCGGAACAGCAGCGATGCGATCTGCGGCGGGGCAAGCGCGGCTCGGCCGACGCCCACGTCCAGGCGGCCGTCGATGAGCTGCTGATACTGCTCGGGCACGCTGGCCTCGACCTGGTGGATCACCAGGCCGGGGTAGCGGGCCTGGACCTCGTGCAGGATCTGCGGCATCGAGTCGTAACTGGAGTCGATGATGCCCACGCGCAACGGCGCGGCGGCGCCTGCCGTGTTCCTTGCGGCGTCGGCGGCGCGGTCCACGTGGGCCAGGATCTGCCGCGCCTCGAGCAGGAACACCGCCCCGGCAGCGGTTAGCGCGACATGGTGGGTGCTGCGTTCGAGGAGGCGGACGCCCAACTCACGTTCCAGCCGCTGTACCTGCTGGCTCAGCGCCGACTGCACGATGTGCTCCCGCTCAGCCGCCCGGCCGAAATGCAGTTCCTCCGCCAGTGTCACGAAGTAGCGAAGCTGTCGTAGCTCCATGCTCGCCGCCAGTTCCGCATCCAGCCCGTTCCTCGACTCCGCCGTCAGCATACTTCTGTCGGCAGCTACTGAGACTGACGCGCTGAGGTCTTTGTCCGGTTGATCACGGTCGCCATGGCTGGGCGATTTGCGATGGTGGCAAACCAAACCCCGTCTCCCAATCGATCACCAGCCGTCCGAGGCGTTTCGGCCTGGCCTGGGTCGGCTGACGCGGACACGTACGCGGCCGGAGCCGTCGGCGGCGCCTTTACCGCGGCTCATCGATTCTGGTGATGGGCCCTGCGCGCGTTGCCTGTTTCCGCCTGGGTGCTACCGGGGTTGACTTGGCAGTGACCAGCCAGGCTAGGCATTTCCATCAGGTAACGGGAGGTTGCCATGATCCCCGGCCAGAGCATGGCCCTAGGCGCGAAGGCCGTCAGCTCGAACGGGTCGGCCCCGCGCTGTGAGCACCTCGACGGTCTTGCGACGGTCAGGCCACAGTCAGATTACTGCCGGGCCTGCCGGAACCGCCCGGCCGGCCGGGCGGGCCTTGTGGTCTGCCTGAGCTGCGGCTGGGTGGCCTGTTCCGATGACTCGCCGAACCGGCACGCCCGGGCGCACTACGAGGAGACCGACCACCCGGTCGCCGCTAGGCTCGCGCCGGGGGCGGCGTGGCGATGGTGCTATGTCCACCAGCGGCTCGTCTGATCTGCGTTGACCGGGGCATCGCCATGTCCGGCTGTGCGCCGCGGCGGCGTCGTAGAGCAGGCCCGCCCCTGTGGGGCCCGCGTCCGTCACCATCTGTCCCGTCGCGTGCCGGATCTCCGCCGGGTCCAGTCCCAGGCGGTCAGCGCCCGGAGGCATCCGTGATCTTCGCCCCGGCCTGCTTGGTGCTGCCCTTGGTCTAGTCGGCCCGGCCTTCGGTGCGCAGGCGTCGGCTGCCGGTGAGGCGGCCGCCCGCCACGCCGACGCCCACCGCCGCGACCAGGACAACGCGCCCGACAACTATGATGATGCACTCCGGGAATCTGAATTGTAGATATCTACGACGGAAGTTCCCTGGAGTTCTCACCGCGCTTCGGCCGTGATGTTTTGCCGGCACCGCCCGTGTACGAAAAACTCCGGTCCCTACCAGTGTCCCGCGGATATCGTGCGGTCACGGTTGCCAGGGTCCGGAGCAACACCCTTAGATTACGCGTCTGCTGTCTCTCGTGTGAAGGGGCGCTCGGGAGCAGGGTCTAAAGGTCGTCTTCCTCGCGTCCTGGCGCATCCGGGGCGAAGAACCGGTCCTCCCCGAGGACCTCTATGACGTCTTCGGCCGCGGCAGTTGCCCGTGCGACCATGGGCTCGGCCCGGACGAGCCCCACGATCCCGCGATGGCCTTTTCGGGGGAACAAGGCGTCCGGGCCGCGGCGAACGACCTAGGAGTCCGCTGAATTAGACCGTTTCTTGAGCACTGCACCCGAGGTAGTGCCTGGTCAGCCGCGAGACCTCTCGCCCGAGCGTCGCTAATTCAGCAAACTCCTAGCGGGCGGTGCGGTGCGGCCGCTAGGCCTGGGGAGAGCTTACGGGTGAGGTCTCGCTCAGCGCGCTGCTCAGGCTGGGAGTGCGCGGCTCCCCGGCCGCCGGGGCCGCGATCAGCTCTTCGAGCTGCCGCACGATGACCGCGGGCGGGACCGGCAGCGGCCGGGCGAACACGTCAAGCAGCGTGTCGACGGACTGCCCGACGGTGAACCTGGTCCCGGCGGCGTGCCGGGCGGCGGCCGGCAGCGGCCCGCTGTCGGCGGCCTCGCGGATGCCCCAGGCGAGCGCTTCGGCGTTGTCCGGGCTGACGAGCACTACCCCGCCGCAGTCGGTCTCGGGCAGGCCGCCGTCGTCGGAGGCGACCACCCGGCAGCCCGAGTGCTGGGCCTCGACGGAGACGATGCCGAAGGTCTCGTGCCAGTACTGGCTGTTGGACGGCATGACCACGACGTCGTGGCGGGCCATCAGGGCCGCCATCAGGGCAGGGGTCGTGCAGCTGGCCACTACGGAGATGCCGGGGTGCGCTGCGAGGAGCCGCTCGATGATCTTCCCCTGCGGCTTGTCCGCGCCCGCGGTCGTCGCGGTGAACGTCAGTGCCGGGTCCTGCTCGATGATGTCGATGTGCAGCGTCTCCAGCAGGGTGTAGATGCCCTTTTCCGGGCTCAGCCTGCCCGCGAACAGGACGCGGGTCTTCCCGGCCTCGCGGCCCGGCCGGGGCTGGGCGGCGAACCCCGGCTCGGCGAACGGGTACACGACGCTGATCGTGGCGACGTCCACGTCCAGGTACCCCGACCACAGCGCGGCGGCGTACCGGCTGGTGGCGATCAAGGCCCGTTCCCTGGTCCCCGCGACCGTGAACGCCCGCTGCCGCTCCCGCAGGGGCGGCGGGTTGTGCAGGATCAGGAATGCCGGGTACCTGGTCGGCACGGCGTGCGGTTCGTTGACGAAGACGACGGTGCTGTCAAGTTCGCCGACCTCCGCCAGCGTCGGCAGGGACAGGAACGGGACGCCCGCGAAACCGTCCCTCCCGTCACAGGTGCCGAGCCCGACGGTGACAACCTGCGCCGGGATGCCGCGCCTGGTCAGCTCCCGGACCTGGCCGACGGTGTAGTTCTCCGAGCCGCCGGTGCCGGCGGGCAGTGCGTTTCCCGGGGACCAGATGAACGAGATCAATTGTGCCGCCGGCGTTTCTTCGTGGCAGCGGCGTCGGCGTGGTCGCAGGAGACCGTCGCGGTCATGTACGCGATCAGGCTCGTCGCGCCCCGGTTGATCACCGGCAGCGGCTCGTCGAGGACCTGCCCGGCATTCGATACCCCGACGTGCCCGGGAAGCGCCACGACCGACGGCCGGCCGGCCGGCTGCACCGGGTAGAGATCCTCAAGCACGGCGGCGCCCCCGGCACGCCGGGATGAGGGAGCGGAAATGACCGTGCACGCTGGAAGCGACCTGCGCATCGCTGAGCCACCTTGATCCGATCGGGCCAGGACTGGCCATGCCGCCAAAGGCTCGGAGCGACGCGGTCCCCTGCACTTCGCTTGGCCTGTGCAGGACATTTGCGGGTACTTGCCTCTATCAGACCATACGCCCCGGCGCGACGGTCCCGATAGCCGCCGCCCTGTGAACCTCCGCCGGCGCAAAGGTGAACAGTGCGCCACCAGGTATGGTGCCCCCAGAAGGATTCGAACCTTCGCACCTGGCTCCGGAGGCCAGTGCTCTATCCCCTGAGCTATGGGGGCTTACTAACGCAGAAAGGCTACCAGTCCGCGGCGGCGTGTGTGACATGCGCCCGCGCATGATCATTGTCCTTAGGCAAGATGCCGCGGGAGAAGGTAGCCTCACTGAGTGTGACGCAAGGTTTGGGGCGGGTGCTCGTCGTCGACGACGACGAGGTGATTCGGCAGCTCATCGCGGTGAACCTGCAGCTAGAGGGGTTCGAGGTAGCGACCGCGGTGGACGGGCAGGACTGCCTGGAGAACGTGGTGGCGATCGCGCCCGACGTGATCACGCTTGACGTAATGATGCCGCGGCTTGACGGCTGGGAGACGGCGGTCCAGTTGCGCAAGACGCCGGAAACCGCGCACATCAAGATCGTCCTTATCACGGCCCGCGCCCAGGAGGATGACATCGCCCGTGGTGCGAACGTCGGTGCCGACGCCTACCTGACCAAGCCCTTCGACCCGGGCGAGATGATCCGGGTCGTCCGCGAACTGGCCGGCGCCCCGCCCGCCTGAGACGGCACGCTGACTCCGGAGTCCGCTGAATTAGCGACGCCCGGGCGTGTGGTTACACCTGTGACCAGGCAAGATCCGGCAAGTAGTGGCCCAGAAACGGTCTAATTCAGCGGGCTCCTACCCGGTCCGCTTTAGCCGTCGACGTCACGCCCAAGCGGGAAGCGGCTAATCGCACCGGGCCATTCCGGGCTCGGGCTCAGCGATGGTAACGGCGGACAGGCCCGATGGTTGCGGCAACGATACGGTTATAGGCGTATGGCTGCCGCAACCATGGCCCCGGCGTCAGCGCTCCGGCCTAGCGGGATGAGGCTGCGGTGACGCACGGTGTTCCTGGGGCCGGGGCTGTGGCGAAACCGCGCCGCGGGCCGGGCCGGCGCCGTCGATCGTCATTACTTTGGGCGTTACCATCACGCGATGCGGGCCAGAGCCCCATTCCGTGACCACCGAGAGCACCGTGACCCGGGACGACGCCATAGCCTGGAACTGTGATCACCAGGGACCTGCGGGAGGCGCTTGCCCGCGCCGTCGCCGCTGAGGGGTTCGCGGAGATCGCCGATCCCGGCCTGCGCCCGACCGGAACTCCCGGCAAGTACGCCGCCAGCGTCGCCCTCGTCCTCGGCCCGAGCCCCCGCCAGGCGGCGCAGCGGCTGGCCGCGACCCTTCAGGAAGCGTCCTGGGTCAAGACGGCCGAGGTCACTGGCCCCGGCTACCTCACCATCGCGGTCACCCGCGAGGCGCTCGCCGCCGTCGCGGACCGGATCACGGAAGCCGGCCCTGCCTGCGTCACGAGCACCGCACTCGCCGGCGTGACTGTGCCCGCCCCGCCCCCTGGCGACCCGCTTGCCGCCGCCACCTGGGAAAGCGCAAGAGCGGCACTCGCCGCGCAACTGACCGCCTGGCTCGCCGCTGCGGCCGGCGCGACGGTCGCCGAAGTCCGGGCCGAAGAACGATCGCGGATTGCACCCCCGGCCCGGCCACCTTCCTCCCACTTGGCGGTGCGGCCGGCCGTGGCCCCGCCCGCAAGTTCGGCGCTGTCTCCGCTGTCGTCGGCGGAGCCGGCCGAGGCGGCTCCGCCCCATGAGTCAGCGGTAACGTCCCCGGCCGGCGAATCAGTAACTGGGTTTGTGCCAGGCGGAGCCCGCCCGGGCACACGGGGCGATTCCACGAGCAGTGACTGGCCGTCCGTTGTCAGCCGCAACCGTTCCTCTGACTCCGTACGTGAACCCCGCACGACCGGTCAGCGGCCGGATACGGACGTGGCGCAGGCCGTCGCCGGGGGGTACAGGGAGTCGTCCCCTCGGCAGGCAGCGGCTTTCGCGGGTCGCGACGCGGTCACGTTTACCCTGGCCAGGGCCATCCCGGGGAAGCCGCTGCTGGTCGACCCGCGGCTAATCGCGCGGCGTGTGCCCGGCAATCCCGCCTATGCTGTAACTTACGCGCACGCCCGCGCCGCGTCCGGGGTGCGCTGGGCAGCCACCTCCTCGGCAGCGGTCACACCTGGCACGGGGGCGGCCCCGCCATCCCTGCCCGCTGATCCGGGGGAACTGGCACTGCTTGACGCGCTGTCGTGGCTCCCGGAACGGGTCGCCGTGGCCGCGCGCCGTGGCCGGCCCGACGAGTTCGCCCGCTACCTGGAGGATCTGGCCAGCGTCACCGTTGACGTCCTGAGTTCCGCGAGTCACCGAGGAAACACCGCAGCCCCGGGAAGTGGCAGACTGACCCTGGCCAGGGCTGCGCGAACTGGCCTCGGCGCCGGACTGGGGCTGCTCGGAGTCAGTGCGCCCGACCGCCTGTGAGATGACGGACCAGACAGACTAATAACGGCTGCCTCCAGCGCGGGGGTGCGGGGGTCGTCCCCGGGAGATAGAGGTGTTAAAGCTGTGAGCCGTGTCGCCCACCCGGCTGGGCCGCGTCATGGAGACGTGCTGCCCGCCGACCATCCGCCGGCCCCGCCCGAGGACCTGAACGAGCTGGACCCGGCGATCTGGCCGCGCGGCGCCCGCCGGGTGGACGGCGTCCTGACGCTCGGCGGCATCGACGTCCGCGACCTGGCCACGGAGTTCGGCACGCCGTCGATGATCATGGACGAAGCGGACGTGCGGAGTCGCGCACGCGAGTACGTCGACGCCTTCGGCGAGGACGCGCAGGTGTATTACGCGTCCAAGGCGTTCTGCTCCCGGGCCGTGCTCCGCTGGGTCACCGGGGAAGGCCTCGGTGTCGATGTCTGCACCGGCGGCGAGCTCGCGGTCGCGCTGTCGGCGGGAGTGAGTCCTGCGCTCATTACCCTGCACGGCAACAACAAGCTGTCCGCCGAGATCGAGCAGGCGGTGGCCGCGGGAGTCGGGCATATCGTGGTCGACTCCTACGAGGAGATCGCCCGGCTCGCCTACTACGCCGAGGTATCCGGCAGGCGGCCGCGTGTCCTTGTCCGGGTCACGACCGGGGTCGAGGCGCACACGCACGAGTTCATGGCGACCGCGCACGACGACCAGAAGTTCGGCTTCTCGCTCGCTTCCGGCGCGGCCGACGAAGCGGTCCGCCGGGTGCTCGCGCTGCCGCAGCTTGAGTTCGCCGGGCTGCACTCGCACATCGGCTCGCAGATCTTCGACACCGGCGGCTTCGAGGTGGCCGCCCACCGGGTCCTGGAGCTTGCCGCGCGGATCCACGCCGAGCACGGAGTGAGCGTGGCCGAACTCGACCTGGGCGGCGGGTTCGGCATCGCGTACGTTCCCGAGGACGACGCGCCCGAGGTGAAGACCATCGCCGCCGGGCTGCGCGCGATCGTGACGTCCCAGTGTCTCGCCCTCGGCATCCCGTTGCCCCGCCTGACGATCGAGCCAGGCCGCGGCATCGTCGGGCCGTCGACCGTCACGCTCTACGAGGTCGGCACGATCAAGGACGTGGACGGAATCAGGACCTACGTCAGCGTGGACGGCGGGATGAGCGACAACGTCCGCACGGCGCTGTACGACGCGTCGTACACCTGCGTGCTCGCGTCGCGGTCGTCCGCCGCCGCGCCGATGCTGTCGCGCGTGGTGGGGCGGCACTGCGAGAGCGGCGACATCGTGGTGCGGCACTGCTACCTGCCGTCGGACCTCGCGCCCGGCGACCTGCTCGCCGTCGCGGCGACCGGGGCGTACTGCCGGTCGCTCGCCTCGAACTACAACCACCTGCCGAGGCCGGGGGTGGTGGCGGTGGCCGATGGGGCGGCGCGGGAGATCGTCCGCCGCGAGACACTGGATGACCTGCTGCGATTGGACGTCGGATGAGCGAGCTTGCGAGCGAGTCGATAGGTACTGTGCGTCCGCGAATGCGGACTCCGAGCGTCAGCGAGGTGGCCGGATGAGCGAGCTTGCGAGCGAGTCGATAAGTACTGCGCGTCCGCGAATGCGGACTCCGAGCGTCAGCGAGGTGGCCGGATGAGCGGATACGAAGATAAACCCGGCAAGGTGCTGCGGGTGGCGCTGCTCGGCTGCGGTGTCGTCGGCACCCAGGTGGCACGGCTGCTCAGCGAGCAGGCCGAGGACCTCGCCGTGCGCACTGGTGCGCGGCTCGAGCTCGCGGGCATCGCGGTGCGCCGGATCGCGCACGCCCGCCCAGGCGTGGACCCCGCGCTGCTGACAGCCGACGCGATGGGCCTCGCCACCCGCACCGACGTGGACATCGTCATCGAGGTGATCGGCGGCATCGAGCCGGCCCGCTCGCTCATCCTGGCCGCGATGGAGGCCGGAAAGTCGGTCGTCACCGCGAACAAGGCCCTGCTCGCCGAGCACGGTGAGCAGATCCACGCGGCGTCGAGGGCGTTCGGCGCCGACCTCTACTACGAGGCGGCGGTGGCGGGCGCGATCCCGATCCTGCGGCCGCTGCGCGAATCCCTCGCGGGCGACACGGTGCACCGCGTGCTCGGCATCGTCAACGGCACCACCAACTTCATCCTCGACCGGATGGACAGCTCGGGCGCAGACTTCGGCGAGTCGCTCGAAGAGGCGCAGGGACTCGGCTACGCGGAGGCCGACCCGACTGCCGACGTGGAGGCGTTCGACGCCGCCGCCAAAGCCGCGATCCTGGCCGGGCTCGCGTTCCACAGCAGGGTGACCGCCGCCGACGTCTACCGCGAGGGCATTACCGAGGTCACCGCGGCGGACATCGCCTCGGCGAAGTCCCTGGGACGGATCGTCAAGCTGCTCGCGATCTGCGAGCGGTCCCCTGGCGGCGTCGCGGTACGCGTCCACCCGGCGATGATCCCCCGCTCGCACCCGCTGGCCGCGGTCGGCGGCGCCTACAACGCGGTGTTCGTTGAGGCGCAGTCGGCGGGACGGCTGATGCTGTACGGCGCCGGCGCCGGCGGGACACCGACGGCGTCCGCGGTGCTCGGCGATGTCGTCGCGGTCGCGCGCAACCGGCTGGCGGGCACCAGGGGCCCCGAGCTTTCTACCTACGCGGACCTGCCGGTGCTGCCCATGGGCGATACGCTGACCAGGTACCACGTATCCCTGGACGTAGCCGACAAGCCCGGCGTGCTCGCGCCGGTCGCCGAGGCGTTCGCGCGGCACGGCGTGTCAATCCAGGCGGTACGGCAGACCAGCCGGGGCGAGGACGCCCTGCTCATCATCGTCACGCACGAGGCGCGCGACGCCGACCTGGCCGCGACGATCTCCGAGCTTCAGGCACTGCCGGTCGTCCGGGCCGTAGCGAGCGTGATGCGGGTCGAAGGAGAGGAAGACCAGTCATGAGCCAGGTTGGCGTCACCACGAGCGCGCGGGCGCCGTGGCGCGGCGTCATCACCGAGTACCGGGACCGGCTGCCGATCACCGCCGGGATGACCCCGGTCACCCTCCAGGAAGGCGGCACGCCGCTGCTCCCCGCGCCGGTGCTGTCGGCGCGCACCGGCTGCGAGGTGTACCTCAAGGTGGAAGGCCTCAACCCGACCGGGTCGTTCAAGGACCGCGGGATGACGACGGCCATCACCGTGGCCGCGGCGCAGGGCGCGAAGGCGGTCATCTGCGCCTCCACCGGCAACACCTCCGCCTCGGCCGCCGCCTACGCGGCGCGGGCGGGCCTGACCTGTGCCGTCCTCGTGCCCAAGGGCAAGATCGCTATCGGCAAGCTCGCCCAGGCGCTCGTGCACGGCGCGAAGCTGCTCCAGGTCGACGGCTCGTTCGACGACTGCCTCGAACTGGCACGTAAGCTCTCGATCGACTACCCCGTCGCGCTTGTCAACTCGGTCAACCCGGACCGGCTCGAGGGGCAGAAGACGGCGGCCTTCGAGATCGTGGACGCGCTCGGCGACGCCCCCGACATTCATTGCCTGCCGGTGGGCAACGCGGGCAACATCACCGCCTACTGGATGGGGTACCAGGAGTACTTCAACGTCGGGCTCGCGTCCAGGAAGCCGCGGATGTTCGGCTTCCAGGCATCCGGCGCGGCCCCGATCGTGGACGGCGCCCCGGTCTCGCACCCGCAGACGATCGCGACCGCGATCAGGATCGGCAACCCCGCGTCCTGGCACCTCGCCGAGGCGGCCAGGGACGAGTCCGGCGGACTGATCGACAAGGTCACCGACCGCGCGATCCTCGCCGCCTACCGGATCATCGCCCGTGACGAGGCGGTTTTCGGCGAACTCGGCTCGTCCGCCAGCGTGGCCGGCCTGCTCGCCGCGTCGGCGGACGGACGGATCCCGGCGGGCTCCCGCGTTGTCTGCACGATCACCGGCAACGGCTTGAAGGATCCGGACTGGGCGCTGTCCGGCGCCCCGGCCCCGACGACGGTCCCGGTCGACGCCGCCTCGGCGGCCGCCGCCCTGGGCCTGGCCTGAGCACCGCGACCCCCATCGGTCCTGGCGCGTCACGCGAATTTCCCATCAGTTCGGTATCCGCAAACCAGGACATGCCGGGCATGAAGATGGTAATAACTGATGCGAAGTCGAAAAAGTGGTCGTAACTCGTGAGAAGTTGAAGCGGCTCGGCCCAGGGGTCATGAGAAGAGCTTTGAGATGGGTGAGCTTCATGGAGAGGTTTGTGGTTTATGGGGCTGGCTGACCAGCCGGTGCTTGTGCGAGTGCCCGCGACCAGCGCGAACCTGGGGCCCGGTTTTGACGCGCTCGGGCTGGCTCTCGGGCTGCATGACGAGGTCGAGGTGCGCGTCACGGAAAGCGGGCTTGACGTCGAGGTCACTGGGGAGGGAGCCGCGGACATCGCGGACGCGGGGGAGAAGCACCTCATCGTGCGCGCGATGCGGGTGGCGTTCGACGAACTGAACGTCCCCCAGCCTTCCGGCCTCGAGTTGCGGTGCGTGAACCGGATACCGCACGGGCGGGGCCTTGGCTCGTCCGCCGCCGCGATTGTGGCGGGACTGCTCGCGGCCCGCGCCCTGGCGGGCGCGAGCACGAGCCCCGAGGACGTGCTGCCGCTGGCAAGCGTGCTCGAGGGGCACCCCGACAACGTGGCGCCGTGCCTGTTCGGCGGGCTGACGATCGCGTGGGTCGCGGAGGACGCCGTGGGCATGCCGCAGGCGCGGGCCATCCGGCTTGACCCGCTCCCCGAGGTGCGCCCGGTCGCGTTCGTCGCGCCAGAGCCCGTGTCGACCAGGGCCGCGCGCGGGCTGCTGCCCGCGGCAGTGCCGCACGCCGACGCGGCGCGCAACGCCGGCCGCGCCGCGCTGCTCGTCGCCGCGCTGACCGCCCGTCCCGACGCGCTTCTCGACGGCACCGAGGACAAACTGCACCAGGACTACCGTGCCCCGGCGATGCCGCACTCCCACGACCTGGTCACCCGGCTGCGCGCGGCCGGGGTTCCCGCGGTCATCTCCGGTGCCGGACCGTCTGTGCTGGCGTTCCTGACCGGAAACCCCGGCGGCGACGACGCGAGTCGACTGGGTTCAACCGCCGGAGAAACGGGTATCGAGTGGCACATAAGCCCGCTAGCCGTCGAGCGACACGGCGCCAGCGTGGAACCGAGCGTTTCGAGCGCCCGGTGATGCTGATGCTGAGCAGTCCTCACCTAGCCAGCTAAACCCCCTTTTCTGCGACATGGATGGCTGCAAAGGAATGCCGTGGGCTGTGTCGGTGTTAGGCTGGATGCAGCATCGAACGCCTCATCTCGGGGCGGGTGCTGTTCATCCACGCGTCGCCTGGGGGGTAACGTATACCTGCCCAGGGATCGGGCTCTTGGCGTCACCCCAGGAGAGCGGCACGTTCCCCTGAGCGCCACCCCGTTGCATATCTTTACGCCGGCAGTCCCGGAGATGGTCCGCAAACACGGACAGACGCGACGTACCGGCATAGAGGTCGAGCGTAGTTGCGAGTGCGATCATGCCCAGTGAGAGTCTCGCGAGCGATACGGATCGGGTCTGGCTCAGGCGAACCGGGGTCGAGAAGACACCTAGGCGGCCGAGGATCATAATGGAAGGACCATTAGTGAGCGACACCACCGAAGTCCTCAGCGGCGCGACCCCCGCGTCTGAGGAATCCCCCATCGGTCAGCCGGCCGCCGACCCTGCCGGCACCGCGTCACGGTCATCGAACCGTAGCGGCGGCGACCTGTCCAAGCTGCTCGTTTCCGAGCTGCAGCGAATTGCGCAGGAGCTTGGGATCTCCGGGACAGGGCGGATGCGGAAGGGGGACCTCGTCGCCGCGATCCAGGAGCGGACTGGTGGCGGCCGCTCGGCCGCCCGCAGTGCCGCCAGTGGGGGACGCACCTCCCCGGCCCCCGATCAATCCGCCACGCGGGGCACGTCCGCGGGAGCCGACGCGCCACGCCCCCTGAATCAGGACGCTATGGAAGCAGACACATCCGTCCGGCCTGGCATTGGCGAGGCGGCCGCCGCGGCAGGCGGCGGCATCGGCGATGCGACGGTCAGTGCCGGGCAGTCCGGCGTGGGTGAGGCCGAGCGCGCAGCCACGGTGGTGGCCAGGCAGGAGCCTGCAGGGCCGGTGCGGTCCGAGCAGCAGGTCCACGGGGGTACGGCCGCCGCGGACGCGTCCGCCGAGGCTGGCGCCGAGCCGCAGGGCCAGGACAACCGCCGTGACCGCAACCGCAACCGGCGCCGCGACGACGGCAGCGGACGCGACCAGCGCCGGGACAGCCGCGAGAGCCGCGAGCCCGCGGGCGCCGGCGGCGGCCGCAGCGGCCAGAACAACTCAAGCGGCCAGGGCGGCCAGGGCGGCAACGCGGGCGGCCAGGGCGGCGGCCGGCCGGACAACCGGCAGGACAACCGGCCGGACAACCGGGCCGACGACGACGATGACATGAGGGGCGGCCGGCGGGGCCGTGACCGGTTCCGCAACCGCAACCGGCGCCGCGGCGACCCCCGGGGCGGCGAGCCCGAGGCGGTGATCGCCGAGGACGACGTGCTGATCCCGATCGCGGGCATCCTGGACGTGCTCGAGAACTACGCCTTCGTGCGGACCACCGGTTACCTGCCCGGGCCGAACGACGTGTACGTCTCGCTTTCCCAGGTCCGCAAGCACGGGCTGCGCAAGGGCGACGTCATCGAGGGCGCGGTGCGCCAGCCGCGGGACGGCGAGCGCCGGGAGAAGTTCAACGCGCTCGTCCGGCTGGACAAGGTGAACGGCCTCGACCCCGAGCAATCGGTGCGCCGGCCCGACTTCTCCAAGCTGGTACCGCTCTACCCGCAGGACAGGCTGCGGCTTGAGACCGACCCGACCAACATGGTCACCAGGATCATTGACCTGATCTGCCCGATCGGCAAGGGGCAGCGCGGCCTGATCGTGTCGCCGCCCAAGGCCGGCAAGACGATGATCCTGCAGGCGATCGCCAACGCGATCACCAAGAACAACCCGGAGTGCCACCTCATGGTCGTCCTCGTGGACGAGCGGCCAGAAGAGGTCACCGACATGCAGCGCACGGTCAAGGGCGAGGTGATCCACTCCACCTTCGACCACCCGGCCGACGACCACACCACGGTCGCGGAACTGGCGATCGAGCGGGCCAAGCGCCTCGTCGAGATGGGGCACGACGTGGTGGTGCTGCTGGACTCGATCACCCGGCTCGGGCGCGCCTACAACCAGGCGGCGCCGGCCAGCGGCCGTATCCTGTCCGGTGGTGTCGACTCGACCGCGCTCTACCCGCCGAAGCGGTTCTTCGGCGCGGCGCGCAACATCGAGAACGGCGGCTCGCTGACGATCCTCGCGACGGCCCTCATCGAGACCGGGTCCCGGATGGACGAGGTCATCTTCGAGGAGTTCAAGGGCACCGGCAACATGGAACTCCGGCTGCGCCGTGAGCTCGCCGACAAGCGGCTCTTCCCGGCGGTCGACGTGGACGCCTCGTCCACCCGTAAGGAAGAGATCCTGCTCGCGCCGGAGGAGCTCAAGATCATCTGGCAGCTCCGCCGCGTGCTGCACGCCCTTGAGCCGCAGCAGGCACTGGAGCTGCTGATGGAGCAGATGCGCAAGACCCGCAGCAACGCCGAGTTCCTGCTTCAGGTCCAGAAGACCACCCTGGGTGCCGAGCGGGAGCGGTAAGCAGCAGGGGAATGCACGGATGTCACTCCTGGTTCGCAGGTGTGGCAGACTTAAAGCCGCTTAGTTCGCGGTTCCGGTTCACGTCCGCTCTCCGCAGGAGGGCGCTCCACGGTGAGCATGACGACCCGGCGGCCGCTTGAGGCAAGGAGCCAGTAAGTAATGAAGCCTGAGGTTCACCCGGCTTACGAGGTCACGACCGTGACCTGTGGCTGCGGCAACTCGTTCGTGACCAGGTCCACCGCGAAGAACGGCGTGATCCACACCGATGTGTGCTCGCAGTGCCACCCGTTCTACACCGGCAAGCAGAAGATCCTTGACACCGGCGGCCGCGTGGCCAGGTTCGAGGCCCGCTTCGGCAAGGGCAGGATTCAGGGCACTTCCGGCAAGTCCGGCAAGAAGTAGCGACCTGTGAGCGCCCGTGTGCCGAAATGGCGCACGGGCGCTTTCGCTATGTTGTCCCTGAATCAAGCAATACAGAAAGGTCGCGATCACTGTGTTCGAGAAGCTAGGCGATCTGGCTAGCGAGCATGCGGAGCTTGAGCGTGCCCTGGCCGATCCCAGCGTGCACGCGGACGCTGATCAGGCCAGGACGCTCGCCAAGCGCTACGCGGAGCTGACCCCCGTCGTCAACGCGTACCGCGAATGGCAGCAGACGACCGACGACGAGCAGGCCGCCCGCGAACTGGCCGAGGAGGATCCCGCTTTCGCGCAGGAGGCCGACGAACTGCTCAAACAGCACGAGGAAATCGAGGAACGGCTCAGGAAGCTGCTTGTGCCCAAGGACCCGAACGACGACCGCGACACGATCGTCGAGGTCAAGGCGGGTGAGGGCGGCGAGGAGTCCGCGCTGTTCGCCGGCGACCTGCTGCGGATGTACCAGCGCTATGCCGAACGGCAAGGCTGGAAGACGGAGGTCATCGACTCCACGCTCACCGGCCTCGGCGGCGTCAAGGACGCGACGATGGCGGTCAAGGCAGGCCGGGGCGGCTCCGGCGCGTGGTCGCGGCTGAAGTACGAGGGCGGCGTGCACCGGGTGCAGCGGGTGCCCGTCACGGAGAGCCAGGGCCGCATCCACACCTCCGCTGCGGGCGTGCTCGTCACCCCCGAGGCGGACCCGGTGGACGTGCAGATCAACGAGAACGACCTGCGGGTCGACGTGTACCGGTCGTCGGGCCCTGGCGGTCAGTCCGTCAACACGACCGACTCGGCCGTCCGCATCACCCACCTGCCGACCGGGATCGTGGTCTCCTGCCAGAACGAGAAGAGCCAGCTGCAGAACAAGGAGCAGGCGCTGCGCGTGCTGCGGTCACGGCTGCTCGCGCAGGCCGAGGCGGAGGCCGATGCGAAAGCGAGCGCCGAACGTAAGGCCCAGGTGCGCACCGTTGACCGGTCGGAGCGGGTACGCACGTACAACTTCCCGGAGAACCGCATCTCCGATCACCGGGTGGGGTACAAGGCATACAACCTGGACCAGGTGATCGACGGTGACCTGGACGCGGTGATCGACGCGCTCGCCGCCGCCGACCTGGAAGCGAAGCTGGCCGAGTAAATGTCGCTGCTGCTTGATGAGATCGCGCTCGCCACGGCGCGACTGGCCGAGGCGGGCGTGGATTCGCCGCGTACCGACGCCGAGCTCATCGCGGCGCACGTGCACAACGTCAAGCGCAGTGAACTGCACACCGTGCCCGACAGTGAGTTCGACGCGCGGTTCTGGGTCGACATCGGCCGCCGGGAGAACCGCGAGCCGCTGCAGCACATCACGGGCCAGGCGTACTTCCGTTATCTGGAACTCGACGTCGGCCCCGGCGTGTTCGTGCCCAGGCCGGAGACCGAGGTGATGACCGGCTGGGCCATCAACCGCCTCAGGGACATGAACGTCGCCGAGCCGGTCGCGGTGGACCTCGGCACCGGCTCCGGTGCCATCGCGCTGTCCATCGCTCAGGAGGTACCCCGTGCCACCGTGCACGCCGTCGAGGGTGACCCGCTGGCCAGGGGGTGGGCGGAGCGGAATATCACCCGCTACGTGGACGGCTACACCGCGGGCCGGGTGCTGCTGCACGCGGGCGACTTCGTGTCAGCCGGCGAGGAAGGCCTCAGGGAGCTCGCGAACCTGGCCGGGACCGTCGACCTGGTGGTCTCCAATCCCCCGTACATCCCGGTCGGCTCGAGCGTGGCGCCCGAGGTGGCGGAATACGACCCGCCGGCCGCGTTGTGGAGCGGAGCCGACGGACTGAACGCGATCCGCGCGGTGGAACGCGTCGCGCGGTGGCTGCTCCGCCCCGGCGGCCTGGTCGCCGTCGAGCACGCTGACGTGCAGGGCGCGGCGGTCTTCTGGATCTTCGCCGAGGAAAAGGGCTGGCGGGACACCGCCAACCACAAAGACCTGTCCCGCAGGGACAGGTTCGTAACGGCCGTGTGGCCGGGAGAGTAATGAC
>Ga0335074_10000560_pt1 | contig 51989 bp, 45 predicted proteins | sample Lox_Sample_23_FD_206715 | JGI IMG/M metagenome (GOLD analysis project Ga0335074, IMG submission 206715) | Soil microbial communities from Loxahatchee National Wildlife Refuge, Florida, United States - Lox_Sample_2.3 | ecosystem: Environmental > Terrestrial > Soil > Wetlands | place: USA...
CGGAACGGAAAGAAACGCCTCGAAGCGGTCCTCCGGCAATTCATTGAACGCCTGGAAACGCGGGTCTGCCGAAGCGTTCCACGAGATCGTCACCGGCTTTTTGTTTTCCGCCACCCAGCCGGTAATTCCCTGCCCCATGCGCAGCCGCAGCCGGTCAACCGCTTCCGCGTGTGGATTTTTCGAGGCGCGCAGCACCAGTTCGTTGCCCTCCAGCACGTAGACGAAGCATGAATCGCACTTCATCACCGAAGCGATAAAGTCCAGAATTCGCAGCAGTACCTTGTGGAGCGGGTCAGCCGAGGCTATGCGTTCGCCCAGTTCGTGGAGAAACTCGATATCCCGCGGATCGCTCGAAAACGCACCAGGAGCAGCACCGGAGCCCGATTGCACGTTCATACCACTTCATTATCGAACTCCGCTGAATCCACCGCGAATCCAACTTTTCATTCCGTGCCATTCATTTTCCCAATCGAAGTACTACGGCGTACGAAAAGAAAAGGTGTGGTCGACCCTCGTCTCCTTGAGGCAGATTTGCAGCGGCAGACCATTGGCCGCGAGTGGCGGCCGCGCTATACTCCGCCCCGTCTGAACGGCTGGTTATCGGCTGTCGCCAGCCAGGAGCCCCGGCAAATGGCAACCGCATCGGCTTTGGAACGTCCGGCATGGACGTGGCACGCCCGAGGAACGTGGAATGCTCGCGATGACAGGCTTCCCTCCGCAGCCTGGCTCTGTCTTCTCTGGCTAGGGCTTATCGGAGGGTTCGGTGTGGACATCAAAAGATTTCTCCACGAGGCTCCGCCGGCGCCCGCTGTGATTTACGTTCATGCCGCTGTCTTTACGGGCTGGATGTTCCTGCTCACCGCGCAGGTGTTGCTGGTGGTCGGCGATCGCGTCCCACTGCATAGGCGGTTGGGATGGTTCACGGCGGGCTGGGCGTGCCTCATGGCGGTTCTCGGGCCGTGGGCGGCATTCGCTTCGCAATCGGTCGACCTTCACGGACCGGAATACGACCCGCCCTTTCTCGCCGTGCAATTGGGTGACATTGCGGCCTTTCTCATTTTTGTCGCCTGGGCCATTGCGCTCAGGAAAAACGTGGCCGCGCACAAGAGGATCATGATCCTCTCCACGATCGCGCTGGTCGACGCGGGATTCGGACGCTTTTCAGGATGGATTTGGCCCAATGAGCCGCAGTCGGTACTCCTCTGGTTCTTGTCGGAGTTCTACGGCAACGTGTTTTTGCTTTTGCTTATCACCGCGTGGGACTGGTGGCGCGGTCGTCTGATGAAACAATTTGTAATCGGCGCCACCGCCCTGCTGGTAATCGAGTGGATGCAAACGCTCCTCTACCGATGGATGCCCTGGAAGACGCTGACCACAGCCCTGATCACCACTTGGGCCAGGCATTTCGCCTAAGCGCAGTCGGTTCCGCCGCGGCGCCCGCCTGCCCTGCACGCAGTCGAAGGGCTGCGCGCGATTCTACGAATGAGAGACGGCCTTTCGATAAGCTTTCAGCATCGAAACCCCGGTCAGCTCCCGCAAAACCGGAATCGTCTCGCAGCTTCCGAGAAAGTTGCGAAGGAAAGCGAACCGGCTTTCCCAGGAATGGGTATTTTCTACTGCGCGCTCGAACTGCGGGGCTGCGTAGGCCGTCTTCAATAGCTCCATCCCTCGTGGAACGAAAAGATCATCCATCTCGCTCGAGGAAAAAATCCTGGCGAGGGAGTACCTCCGATCCAACGGTCGCACGTACGGCAAAAAGGGGATTTTGCGCGGATAAATCTTATTGCCTATGCGGATCCCGTGATTTTCGAACGGAAACCACACCTGAGGGCTGAAATCACCACCACGCCGCCCCGCTTGCATGTGCGCACGATTTCACTCGCGCTCGCATCCGGATCGGGCACATGCTCGAGCACCTCGAAACATGTGAGCAAAGAAAAGTAATCGTCGCTAAAACCGATCTCCGCGGCTGACATCAAATCGATGTGGAAACGTCCGTTGTAGTCGGCGTGTGCTCGAAAATCTTCAAGCCGGTCTTCCTCCACATCGATGCCGAAAACTTCATCGAACTTCGCGCCCACCAGTTCGGTGATAAATCCGTTTCCGCAACCCACGTCCAGATATCGGCGGATGCCCGGCGTCGGCTCGATCGAATCAGCCCACCGGAGAGCAAAACCCGCCAACTTGTTCGCGGTCCTGCATGCAGTTCGAGGTGCCGTCCCGCCGAGTATAGGGGTGTTCTGAATCTCCATCGCTACCGCCTGTCGCGGGACGGGAACAGGCTGACAGCCTGCCGGCAAAGCCTGTTACCTCAAGCCATCGCGACGCCGGATACGATGCTACTGCCGTTGGTTTCCGCGCACAGTACAGCCTGTGCTGTACCTCATTGATTCAACGCCCCCAAATCAGCGCACCGCCCATTGCAAAGTTCTGCGCGATGTAGGCTGCACGACGCACACCAAGCGCGCTCGATCGCATCAGCGATTCGCGTCGGAAGAAAATCGTTGCACACTCGGGGCACTACGGGAATATGGCTTAGCCTTCAATTGGGCGTGGGCTTCTCGATGTGATCGACCACCAGCACGTCAATCATGCCCTTCTCCGCCTTCAATTTCAGTCCTAGCTGATCGGCCAGCGCCTCGGGAAAACTAGGGCCGTTCGGATCGGGTGGCACGCCGTTCAGCAGCGCATTCGCGTCTGGTGAGAACTCGATCGAAAAATCATAATCTCCAGTCAAGCCGGTCTCGTTCACCACAGGACGATCCGGGGCCGTCCCGCGAAACCCGGTCCCGGTAAGGAACGCCGAGATGTAATTCAAATCGACGTCCCGCCCTCCGCCGCGGACCCGCCCCGGAACGTGGGACATTCCCATGATGGTGGCGCCGCACGGAAGGTCCGCGAATTGCCCAGACGCCGGTGGAGCATCGGCCTGTCCCTCGGCGCCGCACTTCGCGTCGTCCACATGCGGCCTCAGTTGCGGGCCCGTTCGTCCCGATTTCGTCAGCACCAGCGCATAGATCGGCGCTTCGCGCTTTTCCTCATGCGTCGCCAGCTTGAACCGGTCCGCTAGAAGCGACTGCACCATCAGGCGAAATTGGTCCTTCGTAGGATCGCTGATCGGCGCACGCGCCTCAATATCGAACCACTCCGCGCCGACCCAATCCGGCAGACCCGAAATATAAAAATTCATCTGGCCCATCGAAAGCTTATAGGCAAACCCGATCAGCGGACGCAGCGGCAAATCCACAGACATCAGGTTGCCCACCTTGGCAAAATTAGCGCCAAGCGTCAGAGGGAAATTCTCGTACCCTCGCCCCGGCTCGCTTGGTTTCACCGAAGCCACCTCGAACGCCATCTTCCCGCCCGCCGCCTTCTCCCACGCGTTGTTTGTCAGTTCCCCGGCAGGCCGCGGCCGCGCAAACGTCGACAGCACCGCAATGCAAGCGCCCATCAGGAGCAGCCTGCCGCCAAACGCCAATCGCCGCCTCATCACGCGCACATTGTACACCTCAGCGCTTTATTGGAGGGTGGCGCGGTTTCGCGACGCGCGCGTCTTTTCCATGAAGCGTCACCCATTTATCTCGGGATATCGATGACTGTGCAACTTCCCGCCTCCGCTCGTTCAACGCCCGCGACAATCTTGCTCATCGCTGCCTTCACGAGTTTCCATCTGTTCTTGCTGATTATCACAATCGCCAGATGTCGCCCGGCCGAGAGGAGTTCCTTGATCGAAAAGGATCCGCATCACTTCTGAAGGAAGGAAGCGCTGAGGCTCTGCGCTGCAAACTCCAGCACCGCATTGACCTGTTGCTTCGTCAGGCCATCGTACATTTCAACGATCTCGTCCACCGTCAGGCCGTCTTCAAGATTCTCGAAGACAGCCGCGACCGGCATGCGAGTCCCACGAAAAACCCACGCGCCGCTCACCTTCCCGGGATCGCTCTCGACCGCCGAACATTCAGACCAATCAAGCGCCATGCGAAGGCTCCTATGCTCCGCTGATTGTACCGGAAATCGCGCACCTGAGTGTACGAGCCGCCGCCCGGCCCCGTCACGCCGGCGTCTGTGCCAAAGCGCCATTTATGCCGATTTAGGCCCCTTTTACCCGCCGAAACCGTGCAATCTAGCCCACTTTAACGCGCCATATTTTCCTTGGCGTCTTCAATCCCGCTGCCCGCGGCAGTTGATCGGCCAGCAGTCGAAAGTTCTGGTAGTCCTATACTCCGTATTTCCCACAATAGAAATCCCGTTTCACGAATGCTACCGTTAGTTGTTTTTTGAAGCTGAAATCCGCGCCGCCGCGGAAAAAAATTCCGCGAAAAAGGCTGCGAAACAAGATAGGAGACGTGTGGCTGGGCAGCGCAGGCGTCGGGAACAAGGAATTTCTAATCGATAGTAATTACGATTAGAAATCGCCGCAAGCCCTGCATTGTCAACAAGATAAAAATTTCTAATCGATAGAAAAACAGGGCCTTCAGAAGGAGCAAAAGCGCACAAAAAGCGAATGCACCGGCGGGCCGCTGAGCCCGAAAAGGACGCGCCGCTCCGGCGATGCCGGCAGTTTAGACGAGGCTACTTCCCGGAGATTTTCCGGAAGAGCATGGTGACGGGGTCGTAGAACTGGTCGACGACGCGCTCTTTGAGGGGGATGATGGCGTTATCCGTGATGTGAATTTCTTCGGGGCAAACTTCGGTGCAGCACTTGGTGATGTTGCAGTAGCCGATGCCGAGCTCGTCGCGGGTCATTTTAATGCGGTCGGCGCCATCGAGCGGATGCATCTCGAGCCCGGCGGTGCGGACGAAAAAGCGCGGGCCGCCGAAGTCGGCATGCTTATCGTGTTCGCGGAGCACGTGGCAGACGTTCTGGCACAGGAAGCACTCGATGCACTTGCGGAATTCCTGGGCGCGGTCGATGTCCTTCTGGTACATCTTCCATTCGACGCCAGGCTTGGGCGTGAACGGCTGAATTTTTTTGTTCACGCGATAGTTCCAGGAGACATCCGTGACCAGGTCTTTGAGCAGCGGAAAGGTCTTGATCGGATAAACCGTGATGGGTTTATCGAGCGGGAGCGAATCCATGCGCGTCTTGCACATCAGGCGCGGGCGGCCGTTTACTTCGGCCGAGCAGGAGCCACATTTTGCGGCCTTGCAGTTCCACCGGACGGCCAGGTCGGGCGCCTGATTGGCCTGAATCGAGTGAATCGCGTCGAGGACAACCATGCCGGGGGCGACCGTTACCTTGTAATCGGTGGCGCCGCCGCCTTCGGGTCCGCCGCGAAACACGCGCATGATTGCTTCAGCCATTCAAGAACCTCCAAACCAGGTGCACGAAAAGCAAAATTCAAAGGCGGCCCGCCTGCAAGGCGAGGCGACCGCTACAAACCCAAATCCGAGACAGGCGTCACTTCTCTTCGGTCAGGATTTGCTGCAAATCCTGCGGAATCGGGGGCGACGGCCATTCGTAGCGCGTCATTTCCCCGCTCTTCTGCACGATTACATTGTGCTTCTTTTCCCATGCCGGATCGTAATTCGGGTAATCGATGCGGCTGTGGGCGCCGCGGCTCTCTTTGCGAGCGAGCGCGCTCTGCGTGACGGCTGTGGCGACATCAAGCATGCAGCGCAGGTCGAAAGCCAGATGCCAGCCCGGATTGAAGAGGCGCGAACCTTCGACTTTCGTGTGTTTTGCGCGCTCTTTCAGTTTGTCGAGCTCGACGAGCGCTTTATTCAAATCTTCTTCGTTGCGGAAAATTCCGACGAGGCTTTGCATCATGTCCTGCAAATCCTGGTGGATGGCATACGGGTTTTCTCCGCCGTGGCTTTCAAAGGGCGAAAGCGCCTCGCGCTCGGCAGCGGTGAGTTGCGCGGCGTCGACACCGGGCATTCCGACTTTCTTTGCGTGCGCAGCTGCGGCAAGACCGGCACGACGGCCAAAGACCAGCAGATCGGAGAGCGAATTGCCGCCGAGGCGATTCGCTCCGTGCATTCCAACGGCTGCTTCGCCCGCGGCGAAAAGGCCCGGGACGGCGGTTTCCGTGGTCTCCGCGTCAACCTTGATCCCTCCCATCACGTAATGGCAAGTAGGCCCGACTTCCATCGGACCTTTGGTAATGTCGACGTCCGCGAGCTCTTTGAATTGGTGATACATGCTGGGAAGCTTGCGCTTCACGTATTCGGCGGGCTTGTGGGAAATATCGAGATAGGCGCCGCCATGCTCGCTGCCGCGGCCTTCGCGGACTTCAGTGTAAATCGAGCGCGCCACGACGTCGCGTGTGGAAAGCTCAAGGCGCTTCGGGTCATACTTTTCCATAAAGCGCTCGCCGTTTTTATTGCGCAGGATGCCGCCTTCGCCGCGGACCGCTTCGGTGACCAAAATTCCGCGCACGCCGGGCGGCCAAACCATGCCGGTGGGATGAAATTGCACGCATTCCATGTCCATCAATTCGGCGCCGGCCTGATAAGCGAGGGACATGCCGTCGCCGGTGCACTCCCAGGAATTCGACGTGATTTTCCAGGCCTTGCCGATGCCGCCCGTGGCGATGACGACGGCTTTCGCCTTGAAGACGACGAACCGACCGCTCTCGCGCCAGTATGCGAACGCGCCGGCAATGCGGTCGCCGTCCTTCAACAGGCGCGTGACGGTGCACTCCATGTAAACGTCGAAACCCATTTGCACGCCGCGATCCTGCAGCGTGCGGATCATTTCGAGGCCGGTGCGGTCACCGACGTGGCAGAGACGCTTCCAGGTGTGTCCGCCGAACGCGCGCTGCATGATCTCGCCTTTGTCCGTGCGATCGAAAAGGGCGCCCCACTGCTCGAGTTCGCGGATGCGGTCGGGCGCTTCCATCGCGTGCAGTTGCGCCATGCGGTAATTGTTGAGCATTTTACCGCCGCGCATCGTATCGCGGAAATGGGTCTGCCAATTGTCATTAGGATCGACGTTGCCCATGGCCGCGGCCACGCCGCCTTCAGCCATCACCGTGTGCGCCTTGCCGAGCAGAGATTTGCAGACGACACCGACGCTCGCGCCGTGCGCCAGCGCTTCGATGGCCGCGCGCAACCCCGCGCCGCCCGCACCGATGATCAGCACATCATGTTCGTGAGTTTCGAAGTTGGAGGTCACAGCAGTCGAATATCCTTCACCATGCCGGAAGCGACCAGGTAAATGTAAAAATCAGTGAGGCCGACCGAAATCATGCTGACCCAGGCCCAGAACATGTGGTGCTCGTTGAGCTTCGTGACGCCCTTCCAGCCTGCGTAACTTGGGCCGCCTGTGGCGGCGCAGGAAAAGCAGTCCAGCCTGCCGCCAATCAAATGGCGGAGCGAGTGGCAGGAGAAGGTGTAAACCGTCAGCAGGACCACGTTGACGAGCATGATCAGAGTGCCGACGCCCATGTGAATGCCGTCGGGAAACTTGAAGGCGATGATTGCGTCGTACCAAAGGCAAGCGATGAAAAAGACGGCCACGTAGAAGAAATAGCGGTGGATATTCAAAAGAATGAAGGGAAATTTGCGTTCGCCGGAGTAATGCTTTTTGTGTTCGCCTACGGCGCAGGCCGGGGGATCGAAGAAGTACGACCGATAATATGCTTTGCGATAGTAATAGCACGTGAGGCGAAACCCGAGCGGGCCGCCCATGATTAAAATGGCGGGCGAAAAGGGCCACCAGTGGTGCTGCGGATCGATCAGCGGTGAGTAAAATGGCGAAAGGTAGGGGTCGGCCCAGTAGAAATTGCCGGAAAAGCACCGCCATGTGGCGTAAACGGCAAAACCGGTGAAGACGATTGCAAAAGGCAGGACCTCAACCCACCACGCGTCCTGACGCAGAGTCCTGCTCGAGCGGCTTACGGCAGCCGCGGAAGTATCCCCCATCGCTCCCTCTTAATGCAGACTCCCTAGATTATTCTCACTGCAGATTTTTGCAATGAAATTCTGCATGGGCCACCGGGCCGAACCGATAGCCGCATGCTATCGGATGCAAACAATTCCCTATCGCTGTGGATTCGCACTACCGCGAGCCAGGCGGCGCGCGTTGCGTGGTAAGGAAACCGCGGCGCGAAATTAGCGGGAACGAGCGCTGCCGCGGGCGCAAGCGTGGTAGGATCGGAGCGATGCCCCTAAAAAAGCTGTTTCAATTTTGCAGCGAAGAGCTGCAGCGAACGTGGCGCGGCTTTGCGATCGCGTACGACACGCTCCGCGAGCTCGACGAGATGACGCTCGGGACGCTGCTCGCCTATCTGCGCGACCGCTAGCTCCTTCGGTGCGCGTTTATTGCGGGTTAGGCCCTTCGGTGACTTGCACGAGTGCGTCCGGCCGGAACCATTTCGCAAACGCGGCCTGGACTTGCGCTGCCGTGAGGTCAACGTAATGGCGCGCGGCGACAACGGGCTCATCCGAAGGAAGGCCGATGATCGAGCGCGACACCAAGCCTCCGGCGATGCTATCGACGCTGGCTTCGCCAAGGGGAATCTGGCGCAAGAGCATGGCTTTCGCCTGGCGCAGGTCGTTGTCATCGACGGGGGTGGTCTGCATGGCGCGCAAGTCACGTTCGACGACGGCGCGGGCCTTCGAGACGTTCTGCGGATCGCAGGCGTAATTCACACTGTAGACGCCGCGCGTGCGGCCTACGTTGAACGAAGAGTTTACGTAATAGACGAGTCCGGAATTTTCGCGCAAGTCCTGATAGAGCCGCGTGGCGTAAAATCCGCCGCCCAGCACGTGGTTGCCTAGTTCGAGCGCATAGTAATCGGGATTGAAGCGGTTCATGTCAAGCGTTTCGCCCAGCTGCACGTTGTCCTGCACGCGGCTCTTATCCGGCACAACCGTCGCGCCGGGGGGGTTGTTCGCCACCGTCGGAAGGTCGGTCTGAGGAACGGGACCTGAATTCTTCCAGTCGCCGAAATATTTCTCGATTACGGCCTTCGCATCTTCCGGCGTTACCTTCCCGATCACGACGATGGTTGTCAAATCCGGCCGAAAGACGTGTTGGTAATAGGCATTCACGTCGCCGATGTTGAGGGACTGAACTGATTCCGGAGTCGGCTGGCGCTGGGTGGGATCGGTCTTCGGAAAAAGCTCGGCGTCAAATGCGCGCTGCGTGAGGTAATCGGGACTTTGCAACTGTCCGGCGACGGCGCGCGATGTCTCCTCCTGGACAACCTGAAATGCCTGCGCGGGCAGCGCGGGATGAAGCTCATTCTCGGCAAGCAGCTGGACCCCGCGGTCAAAATCGGGCGCCAGCACAGCGACCGAAAAATTCGTGCCCGCGGATTCGTCGGCGGCGATATCGTCCAGCGCCGTCTGGAACGCGATGCGATCCATCGTTTGCGTCCCGTAAGGGAAAAGCTGCGTAAGGACGCTGTTGACACCTTCCTGGCCCTTGGGCGTCTCGAGATCGGAGTTGCTCTTTATTTCGCCGGCCACGGTGACTGTGTTGCTGATACTTTCCGGTTGCACGATGAGCTTGATCCCGTTGGGCAGCGTGGTGGTGACGGGGTGGATCGTTAGATCCGGAATCGCGAGGCGCGAAACGGCGCTGGTAGCCCATTCGGGCAGCACGACGTTCGCGCTTGGAGTTCCGGCGAGCGCCTCGGCTCCTCCGAAGGATTTGGAGGAAATGGGCGCGCCGGAAGGCTGGGGCGTGAGGACGGCAAGAATCGAACTAGCCGGGCTGAGATATTCGCGCGCGACACGGTTCACATCGGCCACGGTCACTTGCTGGATGGCGCGAATGTCGTCTTCGGGGGATTGGCGTCCTTCCACGGCGAGGGCGTTCGACCATTCCATCGCCAGCCCTTCGATCGAGTTCTTTTGAAACTCGTCGCTTGCCACTTCGCGGCGCTTGGAAGCCTCGACCAAGTCGGTCGGGACACCGTTTTTAAGATCATCGGCGAGCACCTGCTTCACTTCGTCCATCAATTGCGCGCTGTTGCCGCCTTTAGGGAAAGTCGCGATGGCGTAGGCCAGACCGGCCTTGGGCAGCGGACTATAATCGAAGCCCGTCTCGAGGGCTTTACCCTCGGGCACAAGGGCGTAGAGAGAGCTGCGCTGGCTGCTCAGCACGTCGCCGAGGATGTCCATCGCGGCAAAATCAGGACTGTCTGTGCCGGGCGCGCGATAGGAAATCACGTCGAGACCGAAAGGCAAATCGGTGTCGAGATTCAGCGTCTCGGAACTAACCGAGGCGAGTTTCACCGGCGGGCGCTCGGGAATCTGCTTGCGGGGGATGCTGTCAAAGAGAGTTTTGATTTCGGCGAGCGTTTTTTGCGGGTCGACATCGCCGGCAATCACCAGGATGGCATTATTGGGCGCGTACCAGGTGTCGTAAAATTGCTTCAGCTGCGAGCCGGTCGTCGCATTGAACGAGGGCCTTGTTCCAAGCGCGTCATGCTGGTAAGGCGTGCCCTTGAACATCGCGTCGAGAAGCTTGGTGTAGAACACATACTCGGGATTGGAGAGGTCCTGCGCGACTTCTTGCTCAATGGCGCCGCGCTCTTTATCCCAAAGCTGGTCCGTATCGAGGACGCCGCGCATGCGCAAGGATTCGATGTGCAAGGCGACGTCTGTGTCTTCGGCAGGGACCGTGAAGAAATACTGGGTGACGGTCTGCTGCGTATCGGCGTCGAATTCGCCGCCCATGGCCGCGGAGATTTTCGCGAGCTGGTCCGCCGAAAGGTCGGGGCTGCCGCGGAACATCATGTGCTCCTGGGCGTGCGCCATGCCCGGAAAGCCCGCCGGGGCCTCGTTCGAGCCGACCAGATAATTCATCACGGTAGTGGCGACCGGCGCCAGATCGTCCGGCACGATCACCACGCGAAGACCGTTGGTCAAAGTTGCGCGCAAGATGCCCTCGCCTTCCGCTTTGCCGGTGGGCGTGGCGGCTTGCGTCGTAGCATGATGTGACGATTGCTCAGGCGCCGTAGCGCTGCCGGGTTCGGCGCCTTTATTGGCTTGCGATGTGGCTTGGTTAGCTTGACCAGAAGGGCACGCGAATATCGCGAATGCCGCGCATAGAATTGCAATCGGGATCGAAGTCTTCAGCCGGCCGCCAAAGCTCATTCCTTGCCTCCGTAGGTTTAACTAGTCCTAGATTACACCCTTAGACGCATGGCCGCGAGAAGGCGAGCAATCCGATTACAATTTGCACAGTGTTGAAGCGGCGCGGCTACCGACGCACCGAGAACAAAGCGGCTCAACTTCGCCGCTCTTCGATCATCTTGCGGACGGCTAAGCCCTTCTTCGGTTTAGCGGCACGTCCTTTACGTCCAATACGTCCGATCCAAAGTGCGGTATTGGATCGCTTCCCTCAAGTGTTTTGGCTCGATCGACTCAGCCCCCTCCAAATCTGCGATGGTGCGCGACACCTTCAGGACCCGGTCATGGGCGCGCGCGGAAAGGCCGAGCCGCGCGATGGCGTTCTCCAGAAGCGTTTCCCCCTCGTCTGAAATTGCGCAATGCTTGCGGATGAGTTTCGGCGGCATCTGCGAGTTCGCGTAGACGCTTTTTTCGCTGCGAAAGCGCTCCATCTGCACGGACCGGGCCCGCACCACGCGATCACGCACGCATGCGGAACTCTCCACATCTTCGTCACCGCGCAGCTCCTTATATTTCACGGCGGGCACTTCGATATGAATATCGATGCGGTCCAGCAGCGGGCCGGAAATTCTAGCCACGTAGCGTTGGATCTGCGGAGGCGAACAAGTGCAGTTGCGCGTGGGATCGCCGAAAAATCCGCAGGGGCAGGGATTCATCGCGGCCGCGAGCATGAATCGGGAAGGAAAGTTTACCGAAAGAGCGGCACGAGCGATAGTAACGCAGCCATCCTCGAGCGGCTGACGCATCACTTCGAGCACGTTGCGTTGAAATTCGGGCAATTCGTCGAGAAAGAGCACGCCATTATGCCCTAGCGAGACTTCGCCGGGCCGCGGGATCGCGCCGCCGCCGATCAACCCCGCGTCGCTGATGGTGTGATGCGGCGAGCGAAATGGGCGTGTTCCGACCAGTCCGCGAGAATCTTCGAGCACACCCGCCACGCTGTGGATTCGCGTGGTCTCGATCGCTTCCTCGATGGCCATTGCCGGCAAGATCGTGGGAATGCGCTTGGCGAGCATCGTCTTGCCCGCGCCCGGAGGGCCGATCAGCAAAATATTGTGACTGCCGGCGCAAGCCACCTCCAACGCGCGCTTCGCGGCCATTTGACCGCGGACATCGCGCATATCCACGGCGTATTGGCCGGCCTCGGCCAGCATCTTTGACGTATCCACCGCGACCGGCTGAAACGATTCGGGCGCGTTCATCAGGTCGACGGCCTGCGGCAAACTTTTGACCGCGAACACGCGCGTTCCCTCGACGACCGCCGCTTCCTTGGCGTTCGCTTCCGGAACCACGAGATTGTGGATGCCGCGTTCGCGAGCTGCCAGCGCAGCGGAGAGCGCACCGCGGACAGGCCGCACGCTGCCATCCAGCGACAATTCGCCTAGAAAGACGTGCGAATCGAGAAGCTTCCCGAAAAAGCTTCCCGTGCAGCCCAGCACGCCGAGCGCGATCGGCAAGTCGAACGAGGATCCTTCCTTGCGCACATCGGCCGGCGCCAGATTTACGGTAATGGTCTGCATGACAGGATAATCGAAGCCGCAGTTGCGCAGCGCGGCGCGGACACGTTCGCGGCTTTCGCGCACCGCATTGTCCGGCAGGCCAACCACATTAAAAATACCCTGCGAGCCGGGGCCGATATCTACCTCGACCTCGACCAGATACGCATCGATTCCAAATACGGCGGCACTGAGTGTTTTGAAGAGCATCCCAAGAACCTGCGTTTAGAGGCGCAGAGCGTATCCCAAAATGTGTGGCCAATCCAGCAAAACAAGTCGCACTAATTCTGGGCTGCGTCTATTAGTGAACTGTGTTATGCTCTGCCGGTAACCTACGGCCAGGACATGAGTGCGATGCGAGACACCGGAACTTTGCTGGTTTGTATGGCTTGTTCGGCTCTCGTTGCGCCGGCCTGCCGCGCACAAAGCCAAACGGCGGGCGTCCCTCCCCAAGCCTATGCGCTTTATCAACAGGCGCTCCATGCGCAGGCACAATCGCAACTCTCGCAGGCAATCGCGCTCTATAAACAAGCGCTAGCGATCGATCCGGATTACTCCGAGGCTCTCACCAGCCTCGGCGACGCGTTAATATTGCAGGGCCATACCGACGAAGCTACTGTGGACCTCGCGCGCGCCGCAAACCTGAATCCCACGAATTTCCTTGCGCAACTCAACCTCGGTTACGTCCTCCTCCATGCGCGCCAGATGGATCAAGCCCTGGCCGCATACCAAAGGGCCGTCGCGCTCAAACCCGATTCTGCCGAAGCGCAAAACGGTCTCGGCGTGGTTCTGTTCATCCTGGGACGTCAGCAGGAAGCGACGGTGGCTTACCAGAAAGCCCTGTCGCTTGCCGAGGACGATCCGGATGTCTTGAACAATCTCGCCGGCGCTCTCGTGCTCGAAGGGCAATATGACGAGGCCATCACGATGTACGAGCATGCGCTGGCCGCGAAGCCGGATGCATCCGATATTCGCTCGGGCTATGCGAACGCGCTGCAGCATGCCAACCGCAACGATGAGGCCATCGCAGCATACCGCCAAGTCGTCGCGGCATCTCCAAAAGACACTTCTTCCTGGCTGCAACTCGCGCATCTCGAATACACGCAAACGCAGTTCGACGACGCGATCATCAGTTTTCAAAAGACACTCGCCCTAGACCCGAATCAGCCGGACGCTCACCTTGGCCTGGGCATGGCCTATGCGGGTAAAAAGCAATACGCCGACGCAATCACGCAATATCAGGCAGCTCTGGCGCTCAATCCCGGCGACACAACCGCCCTCGCCTACGTCGGGCAGGCACAAATGAACGAAGGCGCTTACGAAGATGCGGAAGTGACGTTCAAAAAACTCGTGACTCTTGTACCCGACGATGCCGGCTCGCGGTTTAATCTTGGTACGGTGCTTTTCGACCAAGGACGGTATTCCGAGGCTGCAGACGATTTTCGCGAGGCGATCCGCCTGAATCCCAATTTCGTGCAGGCGCATTACAATCTTGCGGTGTGCCTGACCTACATGGCGCAGTATCAAGCCGCGGCGGTGTAGTATAAGACGGTGCATCGCCGCGACCCCTCGATTGCCGTCCCGCCCGAAGATGCGAAATAGCTGGCTCGGAATGTTCCCTCGCCAGATTGAAATTTTCGGGACTGCAGTGGCGTAATGAAAAGCGAGAACGGTTCGCGCGGCTTCGCCTTTACACACGCGCACACGGCCCGTATGCTAGGCCTAGCCGACAAAATTCTCGCCCCGGAAGGGACGGGGCATTCGCGATAGCGGAGGCACCTCATGCTGATCGCATTAATCGTCATCGGCGTGGTGATCGTAATCACCATCGTCATGTACAACAGCCTTGTCCGCCTGCGGGTCCAGTGCGACAACGCATGGTCTGACATCGATGTACAGCTCAAGCGGCGTTACGACCTGATACCCAACCTCGTTGAAACCGTGAAGGGCTATGCCGGGCACGAAAAATCCACTCTCGAAGGCGTGGTCGAGGCGCGCAACAACGCCATGAGCACCACGGGACCGGCCGCGAAGGCCGGCGCCGAGTCGATGCTCACCAGCGCGCTGCGCCAGGTTTTTGCGCTCGCGGAAGCGTATCCTCAGTTACGCGCCGTGGAAAGTTTCAATCAGCTGCAGCAGACGCTCAATCAACTGGAAGACAACATCCAGAACGCGCGGCGCTATTACAACGCCGTCGTGCGCGATTTCAACACGAGAATCGCGCAGTTCCCTTCCAACATTCTCGCGGGCATGTTCAATTTCAAGCCGCGCGAGTTCTTCGAAATCACTGCGCCGGCCGAACGCGAGGCACCGAAAGTCAGCTTCGGCAGCACCGCGTCCTGACGCGCCGCGCACCGATGTTCTCGCGCACACTCTCGTTGGTTCGCTTGCTCGGCTTGGCAACCGCTGTGCTTGTTCTCGCGATTGCCGCGCAAGCCCGTACGCTCACTATCGAGGATTTCAATGAGCATGTCGATGTGGCGTCCAACGGCACTATCGACGTGACCGAAAGCATCGAAGTTCAGTTCACCGGCGCGTGGAACGGCATCTATCGCAAGATTCCCGTGAAATACACAACGCCTGCCGGGTTCGGCTACACCCTCTTTCTGCAACTAGTGAGCATCACGGATGACAGCGGCAATCCTCTGAAGTACCAGCAGACTGACATTGGCCGCTACACTGAATTCAAAATTTGGGTGCCAAACGCCATCGATACGACACGCACGGTGGTGATTCGCTATCGCGTGCTCGACGCGATCAACTTTTCATTCGCCGATCACGATGAGCTCTATTGGAACGTGACCGGCGACGAATGGGACAATCCCATCGAGTCAGCGTCCGCCCACATTGTGCTGCCGCAGGGAACCACCGGATTGCGCGCGGTCGCTTATACGGGCGTATACAGCTCTCGCGCGCAAAATGCACAGGTGACCATCAACGGCAACCAAGTCGATATCCAAACCACGCAACCGCTGGGTTTCGACGAAGGGCTCACCGCCGTCGTCGGTTTTGACAAGGGTTTCGTTTTCCCGCCCAGCACGGCCACAAGAATCTGGATGTTTTTGCGCAGCAATTGGCCGTTTTTCGTGCCAATTATCGCGTTTTTCGTGATGCTTTGGCTGTGGTGGACGCGAGGCCGCGACCCGCGCCGCAATCCCATCGCGGTGCAGTATGAACCGCCCGACGAGCTCACGCCGGGCGAATGCGGCGCGCTGATCGATAATGAAGTCAACATGCGCGACGTGACGGCGACGCTCGTCGATCTTGCGGTGAAAGGCTACATCAACATCGAACAAGTCCGGCGCGATGGGATGATGGGCCTGACCCATCACAATGATTACGTTTTTCACCTGAAGAAGCAGCCCAACGAGTGGACCGGCTTGCACACACACGAAAGCGCGATGCTTTCCGGCATGTTCCTGGCTGGTGACGTACCGATTAGTTCCCTGGGCCCGGGCGGGGGCTTTGCACAGCAGAACCTGGATCAGAGCTTCGCTGGCGGAGCGCCGCAAGGTCTGCAATCGGCGACGCCCGATATGTCCGTATCGCTTGGTGACATGCAGAATCGCTTCTACGTCCATCTGCCCGGGATCAAGACCTCGATCACTGACGCGCTCGTGGACGACGGATATTACACGCATTCACCCGACAGCGTGCGGCAGGGATACATCTTCACCGGCGTGATTATTGGATTTCTGCTGGTGGCCGGGAGCAATTTCCTTTCCGGCGCAACGCAGAGTTCGAAAACCGCATGGATTATCGCGGGGATCGCCACGGGCGCGGTCATCGCGGCATTTGGGTGGTTCATGCCGGTTCACACCGACAAGGGCGAACGCGCGCTCGAAAAAGTGCTCGGCTTTGAGGATTTTCTCGGCCGCGTGGAGGGCGACAAAATCGAGCGCATCGAAAAGACGCCGGAGATGTTCGAAAAATATCTACCTTATGCGATGGCGCTGCGCGTGGATAAAAAATGGGTGCAGCAGTTTTCCAGCATTGCCATGCAGCCGCCCGCGTGGTTCCAGGGCTATTACGGAACTGGCTTCGCGCCTTATCTTCTGCTGAACGAGCTCAACATGATGTCCATGCAGGCGGGCAGCGCTATGATGTCCGCGCCGCGGAGCTCGGGCGGGCTCGGTGGCTCGGGTTTCGGCGGCGGAGGCGGATCGGGCGGCGGATTCGGAGGCGGGGGTGGGGGCGGCTTCTAACTCAGAACACGCCCGGAATAAATGCGGGGACTCGGCGTGCGTATTCGTCGAATTTCACTCCGAATTCCGCGCGCAGAATTTTCTCTTCTTCATGGATGCGAATCCACGTCCCGACCAAAAATATCACCGCGGCCGGCACAATTGCCTGCCAGATCGAAACCACGATTCCCGCCTGGATCAGCAATCCGAACATGGCCAGATAAATCGGATTGCGCACGACGGAAAATGGGCCTTGCTCGATCAGTTCGTGTCCGGATACCAGGCGCGCGACCATCGACCACTGCTTCCCCAAGGTCCTTGCCGCCAAGAAGCAAAATAGAATTGAAGACATACCGATCGCGCTCGCCGCCACCAACACGGCAGCTTCCGCTGCTTTTGACATAGGCACGATTGGCGTGAAGTATGGCCGCTCGACGCTGTAGACGATGGCATAGCCGAGCAGTTGGAGTACAATTCCGATTCGCGAGCGATCGCTGCGCGCCGTCGTCTGCGTTTTGGGAGCGGCTCGGTCGCGGCCAAAAAAGAAAATCAACGCGAAAAGTATCCAGAGCAAGGTCAAGCCGAAGAGTGCGGCTTCCTCGATCCCGTCAGGGCCTGCGTATCGGACGCCGTGCATGCGCGGTTTCCCCTCGACCGAAGCTAAAAGAGCTTGCTCGAATCGATCAGGATTGTCACCGGCCCGTCGTTTGCCAACTCGACCGCCATGCGCGCCTGAAAAATCCCCGTCTCGACTTGCACGCCGAGCGCTTTCAGCGCCCGTACAAAATCGTCGTACCCCGCGCGTCCCTGCTCAGCAGACGCGGCGCCAACGAAACTGGGCCGGCGCTGGCCGTGCGTATCGCCGTAGAGGGTGAATTGCGAAACGGCCAGCACTGCGCCGCCAACGTCCGCGAGCGCCAGATTCATTTTCCCATTTTCGTCGTCAAAGATGCGCAGTTTGGCAACTTTGTCCGCCATCGCGACCCACGCCGTAGGCGGATCGTCCTTTCCGATGCCCAGCAACACCACGAGGCCGCGGCCGATCTCTCCGGTCACTTGACCATCCACGAGAACGCGTGCGTGCGTCACCCGCTGTATCACGGCTCGCATAAATTCGGTTCAATTATTCTACACGGGACGCCACCCTAGGCTTGTGGGACGATAGTGTTGTTTTTCCTGTTTTATGCTCGCGTGTGTTCTCATATTCCAACGGACGCTATTATGCCGGACCAACTTCACGAATTTTTCGTTGTCCGTGTATTCGAATGCGCGAGCGACGGGCTGCTGCTGCGAACGCCACAGGACGCCGTCGATTTGATCGGCCTGGCCGCAAAGCACAAAGCGTCCCTGTTCGCGATTCCGATCGCCCGGCTGGGCGATGATTTCTTTCGGCTTGAGACGCGGGTTGCGGGCGAATTTCTTCAGAAATTCGTAACTTATGGCTTTGGCGTCGCGATTGTGGGCAATATTTCTGGTTACTTTGGGGACGGTCGCGCCTTGAAGAGCTTCATCGCTGAATCCAATCGCGGCCGGCATATTTGGTTCGTCGAAAGTCTCGACGAACTTCGCTCCCGCATCGAGGCAGCATCTTAGCTTTTCATCGATATGGAAAAATCGCCCCGCAAATCCTGGCTCACACCCGGCGTGCTTGGCATCGGGCTGGCCAGCCTTTTTTCTGATTGGGGGCATGAAGCGGCGACATCGCTCCTGCCGGCTTTTTTGGCGAGCCTCGGTGCACCTGCGGTCGCGCTTGGAATTATCGAAGGGACTTCAGACGGGCTCTCAAGTTTCGCCAAACTAGCTGGCGGCTGGATCGCCGATCGGCCCTTGTGCCGCAAACCCAACGGCGTGATCGGCTACTCCGCTACAGCGCTCACCACGTTCGGCTATTCTTTCGCGCAAAGCTGGCCGTTCATTCTTCTACTGCGCGCTGTGGGCTGGACGGGGAGGGGCGTGCGCGGGCCGTCTCGCGACGCGTTGCTTGCCGACGCCGTTGATCCGGCGCAGGTCGGGCGCGCGTTTGGATTCGAGCGCGCGATGGACACATTCGGTGCCGTCCTTGGACCGCTTTGCGCCGCGCTGCTCGTTGGGACGCTGGGCATTCGCACGACGATTCGCTGGACGCTTGTGCCGGGCCTCATCGCGGCGCTTGCGTTCGCGTTTCTCGTTCCCGTGGGCGGGAGCACTGAAGGCCGCCGCGCGCCCGCGTTCGTATCGAGTATTTCGCAGCTTCCGAAAGATTATTGGCGGCTGCTGAGTGGGATCTTCGCGCACGGCATCGGCGCGTTCGAGCCTACGTTGCTCATCCTGCGCGCCACACAGGCTTTCACGCCGTCACATGGAGCCGCGCGAGCCGCGGCGATTTCCGTTGCGCTCTATACGTTCCACAATTTTATGAGCGCGGCAGTTTCGTATCCCGCCGGCGCTTTGGGCGACCGCATCGGCAAGCGCAACCTTCTCGTTATGGGATACACCGTGGGAGTGCTGGCCTACGTTGGCTTTGCAGTTGCGCCGCCCAGCCTCGTTGCATTCGTGGTGCTCTTCGGCGTTGCGGGTATTCACGATGCTTTTCAGCAGTCGCTCGAAAAGTCCGCCGCGTCTGAAGTTCTTCCCGGGACGATTCGCGGCTCTGGTTTCGGCGTCCTTGCCACGGCCAACGGCATCGGCGATTTCGTCTCGAGCATCGTCGTGGGCGCGCTATGGTCCAGCGTTAACGTCGCGGCCGGTTTCGCCTACGCGGCGTTTTTCAGCGCGATTGGGGCGCTGCTTGTGTTGAACGCGCAACGCACCGCGCCAAAACTGTGAGTCGAAGCAAACCACATTCAAAAGCGCCGGGTTGTACCCAAGCGGGCCGCTACATAGGCGAACCGGCGCTACTGGACGGATTCTGGCGTGCGCAACGCGCGCAAGTCGATGCCGAGTTGCTGGCATTTCTTGTAGAAGTGGCTGCGTTCCATACCTAACGCCCGCGCCGTGTTCGTCACGTGCTGATGATTGCGCTTAAATTCGTTAAGCAGCGTCTCGCGTTCAAAGGCCTCGATCCGCTGCAGGAAGGTGCCAAACGTCGTCGGCCCGGAACGGCCCGCAGCCGAAGTCGCGTAGGCAGTTTGCGGCAATGCGCGCGCGACGGTCGCCGCGTCGACCGTATCACCCATTGCGAGCAACAGCACTCGCTCAACGACGTTTCGCAACTCGCGCACATTCCCGGGCCAGGGATAGTGCTCGAGCGCTTCGATCGCATCCGGTGAAAACGTTTTAGGCTTCCAATTATTCTGCTCCGCCAATTGTCGCGAGAAATGGTCCGTCAGGACGCGAATATCCTCATGCCGCTCGCGCAGAGGCGGCAACACGATGGGAAAGACGAACACACGATGATACAAGTCTTCGCGAAAGGTTCCCTGGCGGACCTGTTCCTCGAGATTGCGGTGAGTCGCGACGACTACACGCACGTTGATCGTCAACGGATGGCCGCCGCCGACGCGCTCGATCTCGCCTTCCTCCAAGACGCGCAGCAATTTTGCCTGCATCGCAATCGGCATGTCGCCAATCTCGTCCAAAAACAACGTGCCGCGATGCGCCAGTTCAAACTTGCCGATGTGCCGCGCCGCGGCGCCGGTGAACGATCCTTTCTCGTGCCCAAAAAGCTCGGACTCCATCAGTTCCGCCGGAATCGCCGCGCAATTCAAAGAAACGAAAGGGCCGCCGACGCGCGGACTTTTCTCATGTAACGTTCGCGCGACAAGTTCCTTGCCCGTGCCGGTCTCGCCGCGGATGCAAACACGCGTCTCGCTCGCCGCCACGTGCTCGACTTGCGCCATCACTTCGCGCATGGCGGGACTTGCCCAGACGATGCGATGCTTACCGAGCCGCCGTTTCAGGTCGCGGTTTTCCTCTTCGAGGCGCGTGAGGCGCACGGCGTTATCGACGGTGAGCAGGAGCTTTTCGGTTGAGATCGGTTTTTCCAGAAAATCGATGGCGCCAAGCTTTGTCGCGCGCACGGCCATCTCGATCGTCGCCTGCCCGGACATCATCACCGTCGAGACGTTCACGCCCGCGCCTTTAAAGTCTTCGAGAAGTGCGATGCCGTCACGTCCGGGCATTACGACATCGGAAAGAATCAGGTCATATCGTTCCGTTTTTGCGAGTTCGAGTGCACGCGCTGCATTGTCGCAAACTGTCGCTTCATGCCCCGCGAGGCGAAACGCGCGAGCGAGCGACGCCAGCGTGTTCGCGTCGTCGTCGATTATCAGGATGCTGGCCTTCGCAGGCATATCATGCCCCGTCGCCGTTGGCGGGTGCGTGATCCGGGGGCCGCGGCGGCGGCTTCATGGGCAGGAAAATATGAAACGACGTGCCGACGCCGTGCTCGCTCTCAACGGAAATCCGCCCGCCGTGATCGCTGACGACCGATTGCACGATGGCAAGGCCCAGTCCCGTTCCGTGCTGCTTCGTCGTGTAGTACGGCGTAAAAAGCCGGTCGCATTCTTCCGGCGTGAGTCCGGTTCCCGTGTCGGACACCTCCAGATGCACGCCGCCATCCTGCGCCGTGGTCCGCAACATGAGGACGCCCCCGGCCGGCATCGCGTCCATCGCATTCAGCACGAGATTTTCGAGCGCCTTGCGCAGAAGGGTGGAATCGGCCTGAACGGCGGGCAGATCCGCGTTCAAGTGCAGCTCCGAAGTAATCGGCGGCCTTCCTACCGCGCTGAATTGCGACTCGAAAAGTTTCGTGGTCGAACGCGCCAGATCGTTCAGGTTCACCGCGGCAAGCTCCGGCTGCGGCATCCGCGCGAAGTCGCTGAAGCGGCTGATGATCTTTTTCAAATTGTCGATTTCCGAAAGCAGAATGCCCGTCGATTCGCGAAACACTTCTTCAAACTGGCTCGGGTCGATTTCTTTCGCTCGCTGCATGTTCTGCACGGTAGTTTGAAGGGGGAAGAGCGGGTTTTTCAGTTCGTGCGCCAGGCGACGCGCCAGTTCGCGCCACGCCGCCACGCGTTCGGCCTGCACCAAGCGCTCGCGCTGCTCGTTCAATTGGTCGGTCATGCGATTGAACGAGTTCGCGAGTTGCATCATTTCCGCCGGTCCGCGCACTTCCACGCGCGAACCAAGATCGCCGTGCGAAACGCGCTGGGCGCCATCCGCCAATTTTTTCACGGGCCGGGTGACGCGCGCCGCCGCCCACCAGCTCAGCAGCAGGCCAAGCAACAATCCTCCGCCCGCGACTGCCGCTCCGAGCATCGCAATGTGCCGCTCGATCGCGACCAAATCGCGCTGCGAATTTCCGACCAGCAGAACGCCGAGCAATTCGCCGTCGCGGCCTTGCAGCGGCAGTGCGTGGAATCGTTCGGCCGCGCCTGCTTCGATGGTGTACGGAATCGTGAAGGAGCGCTCGGTCGGGCGCGCCAACTCATCGCTGATCGTCGCCGTGAACGGGTCCGGCTGCGTGACCGGGCCATTCACATCGACCAAATCGCCCGCCTGGAATTGCGAATCGAGATTCAGGTAAAGGAGCGCGCGCATTCCCTCGGGCAACACCAGTTCGGAGAGAAACTGCTTGTCGAGCCGCTCGCCACCAACCACATAAAGATTTTTGTCGCCGACGCGAATTGGGGTCACCGAAAGCAACCCGATGGCCGGCCCATCCTGCGTGTCCACCTTGGTGAGGAAGGCACCCACGCTCGACCAGTCCTGCGGCTGCGTCACCCAGGCGAGTTTGTAACCGAACCGCGCGGGCCATTCGTAAGAGGAAATGATCGAACCGTCGTCGCCGAGGAAATCGAGAAAATCGAGCTGATGCGCCTGGGCCACTTCGCGCGCGTCGTTCACGTAAACCGAAACGTCGGCGCCCGGCCGCGCCAGATTCATCGCCATAGTGACGGTGCCCTGATCTTCGGCCACGCCGTGCACACGATTTACCACCTCGACCTTACGCCGGTCAAACTCGCGCTGGAACTGCGCGAGAAGGGCGTTGGTGTGCTCCGCGTTCAGTGTGTCAAACGCCCGACGGGTGTTGATCGTCACACCGGCCACGATCACTCCGACTGACACCAACAGCGCCAGCGTGAACACAAAAAATAATTTTGCCCGGAAAGTCACAGAGGTTCCCGCTCTACTCGCCTAATAAAAACGAAAGCCATCATCCCCAAACGGCGGTGCAGGCCAGCGCGAAATGATGCGCGCTTCGGTGCGTCGCATCAGTTTTTCGTGGCCGCGCCAGGATCCAACCAAACATCGGCCAGCGGCCAACTCTCGCCCGCCGCCGGCGTTTCCCAATCCCGCACGCGATCGCTTAGCCCATAAACCTGGGGCACCCATACGACGGGCACAAGGTGAAACCCATCAAGCGCCCCGCGTCCCGCCGCGTAAATTTGCTCGGCGGAATCGAGATTTCTCAGCGGTGCTACATCGATCCCGGCCGCCCGATCGAGCGCGCTCAAAATGCTCGTCAGCGCTTCACCCGGCTTCGCGGAACTCATCCGCGCCCGCACGAGCCGCGCATCGTTTCTGCCGGCATTCGCGCCGGGCGCGATCGCATCCGTGGCGACAGTAATTCCCGCTTCATGCGCGTCAACCGCGATCCGCTCAGCGATGCTCTCTTCCAACGCGTCGCCCGAATCATATCCCAAGCGAATCTCCGACGAACCGGCGATTTGCGAGCGAAGTTCCTTGGCGTGCACGGTATCGGGGGTGGTGGGAAACAGAAAAGCCGTGCCGCTTGACCATTGCGGCAGCAGTCCCCCCGCAGCCTCGCCCTCTTTCTGCAAAATGAAATCGACGATGGCGGCGCGGTTGATCGAATCGGCCACTGCCTCGCGCAACCGGACATCGTCCGCAGCTGAATGGCCCGGTAAGAATGCTATGGCAATCAACTCGTCCGGCTGCGTGGCGCTCACGCGCACGCCAAGGCCGCTCGCCTGGCGCGCATCTTCGGCGGGAATCTCCGAAAAGTCAGTGCGGCCAAGACCCAGGTCGACGAGCCGATCGTGGGCGCTGCGTCCCATGTCGATTTCAATCGAATCGACGAAGGGCCTGCCGCCGGGAAAATCGTCGTTCGCGGCAAGCGTGAGCCGCTTTCCCGGCTCCCACTCGGAAATACGAAACGGTCCCGATCCTGCCACGCCCGCCAGCGAACCATCGGCGTTCTGCTTCTCATAGATGAGCGACTCGATTTCGCGCTCCACCGTGGCGTCGGCGGGATTTGCGGCAGCCCTGGCCGGATCAAGCGAATTAACCGTTGAGCCAATTTCGACGCGGAGTGTTCCGCCATAATGCGGACGGCGCGCCGGGCGCGCAGGTATCGCCAAGATTGCGAGCGCCGCAATGATCGCGCTACTGGCTGCAAGTCGCCGCGACAACGTAAGCCTCATAATTTCCCGTCTGCAAATTGTGGACGACCGCACGCGCAGCGCCCGGCGCATTAGCGGGCCAAATCGCCATAACCGGTCCTAAAAAATTAATCCGGTTCCCCGATGCCGACGCAGCCTGCCCCGGCCCGCCGAGCAGTTCATATCCTTGAATAAAATCTGCTTCCGTCCAATCGCCACCGCCCGTCGCGAGCGCGATCGAATGCGAACGGCATTGCAACGCGATGCTTACCGCATCACCGCCGCCGGGGGGAATAAAAGGCGGGCGCATATCTCCCGCAATCCACGCGTCTCCCGTTCGCTCGTTCACGGCACACGTCACCGTGTTCGGATGCTCAAAATCGCCCTTGCACTCGTTCTTTTGCCAGCGCGCGTCGCCAGCGTTCGGGCCTTGCTCGGCCACTTGCGAAAGATCGATATGACCGCGCCAGTCGCGCGTGACCCAGGCCAAATCCGAATCGACTTCTCGGGCAAACTGCCAGGACGCAAGCCCTTGCGAATAGAAAACCAAGCGCGTTGGCTCGAGTACAGCAAGGATTGTCTGCTCGCCGGGTTGCGCTAAAGGCAGCGCGAAATCGAGAAACTCCGTCGGCTGTTGCCAAACCAACTTTGCATCGAGCAAAACCCCGCCCGTGCTCGGCGCGCTTTTCACAGTACGCGGGACGGTCACCATGGCCACTTGCTCGGCTCCGTCGCGCTTCACCTGCGCTACAGCCACGTAGCCCTCAATGCCCTCCGATAGCGTCACCTGCACGGTGGTATCCGCGGCATCGCCGTTGCCAAAGCGCACGCCGTGATTGGCCAGTTGCATACGGAGAGCCGATTGAATGGGCGACACTTGTTCGGGCGTAAGCGAGGAAATATTGTTCACAAGCAGGTTGATTCGCGCAGGAGGCGGAGCCAGCTTCGCAATTTCCGCGGCGAGATCGCGCAATTCATCCTCCCACGCGATTGGCGGCGCGGCTGCGGCGGGAACCGGTACGCGCGCCGGTTGCGGCATTTGCGAAAAGGCGGCCACGCAGGCAATCGCCAAGAAAATCAAACCGGACAGGAGGCGTCGCAACGCCAACGTAGATCGGCAAAAAGGCCGCATCGGTGCACTTCGTGTATGAATTTCGCTTAGCTTTCATCTTATCACACGCGATTTCGGCGCCACGCCGATCTCAGGATCAGCACCTTAAATCACACCTGGCGATTCCCTGCTCGCCCTGCTTCCTCGCTGGCAAGAGCGCCGGCGGGTGGCCTCGACTCACCCTGATCTTAGGGAGTGCCGCGGTTGGCAGCGACCGTCTGCGGCACGCGGTCAATTAGGGTGAATCGAAGCCACCCAGCAAGGGTTTTTGCCGACGTTACAAACCCAGCGGCACGGCCCTGACGTTCTTCTCACTTCCTTGCCGACTGCGTCGCGTTGCCCGCCATCGATAGCGCCGAATTCAGCACGTCGTTCGCGAAGAAGTATTTGCCGTCGTTCGGGACCATCATGATCTGGATCTTGTCCGAGAGCCGCTCTGCAATGATCTTTTGGATGAGTAGCGGATTCTGATGAATCGCTGCGCCCTCGATCTGCAACTGCTCGCCCTCGGCCTGCGCTGTGACGCGAATGCGATCCGCATCTGCCTGCGCGAGCAATGCTTCGCTCTGCTGCTCAGCCTTGGCGTCTGTGATCTTGTTCTCCGCTGCAGCTTCCGCAAGCAGTTCCTGGCGCTGCTGCTCTGCCTTGCTGTCATCGATCTTCGCTTCTGCTTGTGCCTCGGCCAGCAACTCGTCGCGTTGCTGCTCAGCCTTGCTGTCGATGACCTTCGCCTGGGCAGCCGCATCCGCGTTTTCCAGCGTGGTTTCTTTCGCCGCTTCCGCTTCGAGGCGCGACTGTTCGATCTGCTTTTGTTTTAGCGGCAGCGTGTACTGCATCGAATCTGACTGTGCCTTTGCCATGATGACCTGCGATTGCGCGTCCGCTTCAGCCTTGCGAATCTCGCGCACCTTCATTTCTTGCGCCTGCGAATCCGCGATCTTCACGCGCTTCGCCTCGATCTCGGCGTCAATATCTGTCTGATCGTCCTGCTGCTCTTTCAGCAGCAATCCCTCGAGGCCCTGCGCGTACTCTTCCGGCAAATCGACGCGACCGAGCAATACTTCCTTCACGACAATCCCGTCCTGCGCGAGGCGCGCGGTGATTAACCGGGCCGCCTGTTGCCGAAACTCTTCGCGTTTGCTGGAAAAGATCTCGCGGACCACGTAATTCGGCCCCAACTCGCGAAAGATCGACGTCACCACCGGCTCGACCACCTGCTCATCCATCGGCTGCGGCACGTTCGCCTCGATATAATTCAGCTTGTTGGGATTGATCTGGTAGCGGACGGTGACGCCGAGCCCGATCTGGAGCCCCTCTTTGGCATCAATCGTCAGCACCTCAAGCTTTTCTTTCGTCGATTCCGCTGCGTCCGTCGCAAACACCTGATCGCGAATGTCGTAGGTCTGCACGCGATCGAAGAGAGGGAAAATCAGATGCGTCCCCGGATAGAGCGTCCCCGGCAGCACACCGTAAATTTGGCTGATGCGCACGCCCGCGCGCCCGTCCGGAATGACGAAAATGGTTTCGCCCAGATAGAGGGATACGATCGCGATCGCCACCAGCTTCCCCGCCATGCTCACGCGAATCGTTCGCCGGGGCCGCGGCAAGGCCGGTCGAGAGGGGGTCTCGCCGGCCTCAGGGGATGCCGCGGCGTTGGGGGAACGCCCTAGGATGCGGTCTAGCTCGAAAACCAGATAAATGTCGTAAATCACCAGTCCTGCCGCGCAAACCAAAAGCCCAATGGCCGCCCAAATTAACAACAGCCGAATCAGAATCATCTCTGCCTCCTCAGTCGCTCGCTCCCAGCCTCATCGGCCGGCTCATGTTTTCCTTACTTTCCTAAGCCGCCTTCCGTCTCGTGGCTGGCTCGTCTGAAGCCTGCTGCGTCGAACCCCGTTCCTGCACCCTTCCGGGCATCAACCGAAACAGCCCGTGCAGCCCGACCCACTCCAGTGCCAACGCCAATCCAATCGACCCGATCACCGCTCCCGCGAACGCCGCATACTCGATAAATCCGTTCATGGCCGCCTCCAATCGCTACACCGCTCCCGCGATTCGCAGCACACAATTGCAAAGCCAGTTCCGCTGATGGACTTATTCAAAACAAAAGGTTTGCTGAAGATTTCGCGAAGGACTCACCGTGGCTGATCCGGGACAGCGTCCACCGACAGACGCACATTCGAAGTGCGGCCACGCTCCGGAACCGCGCGTATTGCAACTGGCGGCGGTAGGAAATTACTATGTATACGTGGGAGGTAGCGGGATGGTCCAGCAACGCCAGCAGCAGATGGGAACCGGGATGCGCCTGGGACGCATCTTCGGGATTCCGATATATATTCACACCAGTTGGTTCATCATCTTCGCGCTCATCACTCTCACCCTTGCCGAGCAATTCAAATATCAGCACCCTCATTGGAGCGCGGCGCAACACTGGTCTCTCGGACTGATCACCAGCTTCCTTTTCTTCGGCTCGGTGGTTTTCCACGAACTGAGCCACAGCGCCGTCGCACGGCATTACAAGATTCCGGTCGAGTCGATCACTTTATTTGTCTTCGGCGGGCTTTCGCGGATCAGCCGCGATCCGGACAGCGCATGGAAGGAGTTCAATGTCGCAATCGCCGGCCCGCTCTCCAGTTTCTTTCTGGCCGGTTGCTTCTACGTAATTTACAAATACCTGCCCGGGAACTCGATGGTGACGGCCGCAGCCTACTGGCTCGCCGAAATCAACGCGATCCTGGCCATATTCAACCTGGTGCCTGGATTCCCATTAGACGGTGGCCGCATCCTTCGCGGGATAGCCTGGGGAATCACGAAGAACTTTGACCGCGCCACTCGCATTGCCACAGCCTCCGGGAAGTTCTTCGCGTACCTCATGATCCTGTGGGGCATTTGGGACGCGCTCACCGGTAACTTCCTAGGCGGCATCTGGCTCGCCTTCATCGGCTGGTTCCTGCTGAGCGCGGCGCAGGAGACGTATGTTCAGACGACGCTGCGCAGCGCCTTGACCGGGATGAGCGCGAAAGACATCATGAATCCTGAGGTGCCTACCGTTCCGCGCGACATGTCCCTTGAGGACTATGCGCACGAAGTGCTGCGCACCGGCAAGCGCTTCCACATCGTTACGGGGATGGGGGAGCCAGTTGGGTTGGTCACGCTCCACACGGTACAGAAAGTGCCGCGCGACGAGTGGGCGAGCACGTCAATCCAGGCGGTGATGCACCCTCTCAAGGATGTACATTGGGCGTCGCCCGATGAGCCAGCCCTTGGCATTCTCGACCGCCTCATGAAAGAAAACGTAAGCCAGCTTCCGGTGCTCTCGAATGGCCACATCGTCGGCGTCATCGGCCGCGAAGCTCTGCTCCGCGTGCTCCAGACCCACGGAAACATGGGCCATGCCGGCCATCAGACGCCATAAAACGCGTTACAATTCGCAGATGCCATTGACATTGCCGCCGGGCGATTTCCGCGCTTATCTTTTCGACTGCGACGGCACGATCGCGGACTCGATGCCGCTCCATTACAAAGCATGGAAAAAAGCGCTCCGTGAATGGAACTGCGAGTTCGACGAGCCCCTTTTCTATCAATGGGGCGGCCGGCCGACGACCGAAATCGTCGCGACCTTGAACGAACGACGCGGCCTGAAGATGCCCGTCCAGACAGTAGCCGACCGAAAAGAATCGCTTTATTACGAATTTCTTCCCGAGTTGAAGGCAATTCCCGAAGTTGTCGAGCACATCGAAGCCCAACATGGCCGCCTTCCGTTCGCGGTCGTTTCGGGTAGCACGCGGGAGTCCGTGACGGCGTCGCTTCGTTCGCTGAATCTGTTCGATCGCTTCGACACGCTGGTCTGCGCTGGCGATTACACCAAGGCCAAGCCAGATCCCGAGGCATTTCTCCTGGCGGCCGAAAAGCTTGGCGTCGCGCCGAGCGCGTGCCTCGTCTTCGAGGATACTGAAATGGGCATTCAGGCTGCGCGCGCGGCGGGGATGGCTTCGGTGAAGGTTCCGCTCCCATGGGAACGCGCGGCGGCAGGCTGATTCGCTGGGAGCAAACGAGTATGTATTCCGGCGCCGCCCTTCCCCGAAAATTTTCAGATACATTTCAGATTCGCGGCGCAAAGTCCACCAATGAGTGTGCGATGCGCGTCCTGGTGATTGAAGACGATAAAGCGATGGCCTCGTTGCTGCAAAAAGGCTTGCAGGAGGAAAATCACGTTGTCAGCGTGGCTCACGATGGACGCTCCGGCCTCGAACTCGCGGCCGATTATCAGTTCGACGTGATTATTCTCGACTGGATGATCCCCGGGGTCGACGGCCTCGAAGTCTCGCGGCGTTTGCGCAGAGAAGGAAACACCACTCCGGTGCTGATGCTTACGGCGCGCGACGCCGTTCCCGATATCGTCAAGGGCCTTGATGCGGGCACTGACGACTTCCTCACCAAGCCTTTCTCCTTTGCCGAGCTTTTAGCCCGAATTCGGGCGTTGGGGCGGCGTGCGAAAGCCTCGACCCACTTGAAGCGGCTCGAAGTTGCCGATCTGTCGCTTGACCCCAGCGCCCACCGCGTCTTTCGCGGCAAGCAGGAGATACACCTCACTCCGACCGAATATCGCTTGCTCGAATTTCTAATGCGCCGCGACGGGAGCGCCGCTTCGCGCCGCGCTATCATCGAGGCCGTGTGGGGCCTCGAGGCGGAAGTGGAGGAAAACACGCTCGACGCCTTCATCCGGCTGCTGAGAACCAAAATCGATTTCGGAAATAAGGCGCGGCTCCTGCACACCGTTCGCGGGTTCGGCTACCGCCTGCAGGAGGACGCGGAGGAATGAAGCGGCCCGGCATTCGCGGCCAGCTCACCGCGTGGTATTCGCTGACCCTCGCGCTGTCGCTGGCGGCCTTCTGCTGCGTCGCTTATTTTGCGATGCTTTACAGCATCCGCGAAACGGTGCAGTCCGAATTGCGCGAGCGCACCGAGGGCGCCCGCGACATCATCGCGCAAGATGGTCCCGAAGGCCGGCCAGCGCTGATGGACGAACTGCGCGAGTTCGCCGACGGGCTTGGCCACGATGGCCGTCTGCGCGTCGCCGATCCGCAGGGCCTGCTTTTCGCGTCGCCCGGCATGAGCCTGCCCATGGAGCCGCGGCGCCATTTCGTGCCCGGCAGGCCGTGGCACGCATGGATCGACGGCAAGTCGTATCTGCTACTGCGCGAAAACGTGCGAGTCGCCGGCGTGCAGTACGACGTGACGATGGCCGAGGCCACAGGTGATTTCGACCACACGCTTACGCGGGGCAGCGTGCTTCTCTTCGCGACCGCACCTCTCTTTCTCGCGCTTGCCGCTCTCGGCGGCTATTGGATGAGTTACCGCGCGCTTACGCCCGTGGACCAAATGACGCAAGCGGCGCGCAGCATCGGCGCGCAGGACCTTGCTAAACGGCTCGCCGTTCCTCCCACTCGCGATGAGTTGGCGCGGCTGGCTGAGACTCTCAACCAAATGCTGGCGCGGCTGGAATCCGCGTTTCGCAAGATCGCACAGTTCACCGCGGACGCTTCGCACGAACTGCGCACCCCGGTGGCTGTGATGCGGACGAGCGCCGAGCTGGCGCTGCGCAAGCCGCGCGCGGAAACCGAATACCGCGAAACGCTTTCGCAGATCCTGCACGAAACCGACAAAGTGTCGCAGCTAATCGAGAATCTGCTCGCGCTGGCGCGCGCAGATTCCGGCGCCGCTCAGTTGAAAACCGAGCGCACCGAACTTGGCGCAATTTTCGCGGAGGTGTGCGATCGATCGAAGCTACTCGCCCAGGAAAAAGGGATTGCCTTCAGCCGCAACGGCACGACAGCGCCTGTGTGGGTGCAAGCTGATGCCAGTTCGATTGAGCGGCTCTTCCTGATCCTGCTCGATAATGCCGTGAAGTACACGCCGATCGGAGGAAGAATCGACGTAAAGCTTGGCTCGGATCACGGCTTTGCCGTGGCCGAAATTCGCGATAGCGGCATCGGCATCTCAACCGAGGATATGCCGCATATCTTCGACCGGTTTTTCCGCGCGGACAAAGCGCGTACCCGCGACCCCGGCGGTGCGGGGCTCGGCCTCGCCATCGGCCAATGGATCGCGCAAGCTCACGGCGGCGAAATTCGCGTGGAAAGCGAAACGGCGAAGGGTACTTCGTTTCAGGTACGCCTGCCCATTTCGCAAGAAAAGAATTGAAGTCAGGTCCGTCTCACAGAGACGGGCTCTTCAGGTAATTTTCATGTGCGACGGCTACTTTTCTACGAAGTTTGCTGTTAGGCTATGCGGCCTTTACTCGTTGTTCTCACGGCAAGGGGAGGAGCGTCCCTGCCCTGCGGCTAATCTCGGGAGGTGGTGAATGCGAGCAATAACTTGGCACTCGGTTCGAATTTGCGCCGCGGCATTAGTATTGGCTGGCGGCGTGGCTCTGGCCAGCCGCGCAATTGCGGGCCCGCAGCAGCCGGGCCCTTCGGGCTACAAGCTGGCGAACAAGGTCACCCTGGGCGGCGACGGAGGATGGGACTACATCGAAGTCGATCCGGCTGCGCACCACGTCTTCATTTCCCGCGGCACTCATGTGATGGTCGTGGATGAAGACGGCAAAGTGATTGGCGATATTCCGGATACAGCGGGCGTGCATGGCATCGCGCTCGCGCCTGAGTTCAATCGCGGATTTACCAGCGACGGCCAAGCCAGCCAGGTGACGATCTTCGACATGAACACGTTCAAGACGATCGGCACCGCGGCAACCGAACGCGGGCCGGACGGAATCGTCTACGATCCGGCATCGAAGCGCGTCTTCACGATGAATGGCGCGAGCGACAGCGCGACGGCGGTCGACGCCGCCACGGGCAATGTCGCAGGTTCTGTTCCACTCGGCGGCCGCCCCGAATTTCCTGCGGCTGACGGAAAGGGCCACGTTTTCGCGAATCTGGAAGACAAGAGCGCGCTGGTCGAAATCGATTCGCAAAATTTGAAAATTCTCAACACTTGGCCACTGGCGCCGTGCGAATCGCCGTCCGGCCTTGCAATCGATGCCGAGCATGAGCGCCTTGTGGTCGGCTGCCACAACGACATGATGGCATTCGTCGACGGCACGAACGGCAAAGTCGTCGCCACCGTGCCGATCCCCAGCGGCGTGGATGCGAACCGCTTCGATCCGGGCACGGAGTTCGCATTCGCCTCGACCGGCAGCGGCGACGGCGCTATCACGATTGCCCATGAGGATTCGCCCGATAAATTCACAGTGATCGATATGCTCGCCACTATGTCCGGCGCGCGAACCATGGCTCTCGATTACGGCGATCACACGATTTACACCGTGAGCGCGCAATTTCAGGCAGCCCCGCCGGAAGCCGCTCCCGCCGGCGGAGCCCCGCCCGCGGGCGGGGAGGGCCGAGGACCAGGAGGCGAGGGCCGGGGAGGTCGCGGCTTCGGCCGCAGGACCATGGTCCCGGGAAGCTTCACGTTGTTCATCTTCAAGCGCTAAACTTCACAAGCCGCGCTGCGGACGCTCTTGCCGAATTGCGTCCGCAACATTTGCTTCACGCTCTGCCCCGGGGCGAAACTGAACGAGGGTGCAGCGCAGGAGATCTCTCGATGCATCGCTCGAAAAAAATGCTAGCCAGCTGGATCGTTGCGGGAGTCGCGACCTTTGCCTGCGCTTCAGCCGCACAACAAAGCGCGCCTCCAAGCACGGCCCCTCAACCGAGCGTCCAGTTGGAGGCGCCCGGCGGGCCGGCGCAGCCACCAGTGACGATCACGCTGGCTGACGCCATCGCCCGCGCGCAAAAGATCAACGCCCAGTATCTCAGCGTGGTCACTGACGCAAAAAATGCGCACGAAAACACTTTGCAGACGCGCGACGCGATGCTTCCGCAGGCCAGCGCCACGTCTCAATTCCTCGGTACCGAAGGTTACGGTCCCGGTCCCGATCGGCCGCCGATCGGACGGTTCGTAACGAATGATGGCGTCCACGTCTACCGCGCCTGGGGCGTTTTTCGTCAGGACCTTTCCCCGGCCACATACCTCGGCACCGGTTACAATTCGGCGAAAGCGGCCGAAGCTCTTGCGAACGCGCAAACCGAAATTGCGCGCCGCGGCTTGGCTGTGACCGTCACATCGAACTATTACGGATTGGCTGCGGCTCAACGCAACTACGCCGCCGCGCAGCAAGCGCTGAGCGAGGCGCAGCACTTTTTGAACATTACGCGGGACCTCGAGCAGAAGGGCTTGGTCGCGCACGCAGACGTGCTGAAGGCGCGAATTCAGTCTGAGCAGCAGCAGCAGGACTTCGATCAGGCGAACCTCGCCATGGAAGACGCGCGGTTGAATCTCTCCGTACTGCTCTTCCCCACGCTGAATGAAAATTTCACAGTGGTCGACGATCTTGACAGCGCTCCTGCCCTGCCTGCATTCAGCGACATGCAGGATATGGCCGGCAAAAACAATCCCGACCTTCGCGTAGCTATGGAGACTATGCGCGAAGCCAATATAGCCGTCACCGCGGCAAAGGGCGCGTTTCTGCCTTCGTTCAACATCGAAACGGACTATGGCATCGAGGCGAACCAGTTCGCGCTACGCAGCGTCAACGTAGAATTTCCTGAAGATGGACCGCTTCCCAACCTCGGCTACTTCATCACCGCCGGCGTTACCATCCCCGTATGGGACTGGGGCTCTTTGCGCAGCAAGCTGCATCAATCGGAGCTGGACCAGGAGCAGGCGCGCATCGAGTTGAGCCAAACGCAGCGCCAGGAAGTCGCGAATCTCTATGCCGACTATAACGACGCGACTGTGGCGCGCAACGCAATGAACGTGTCGCGGCAGACCGCGAGCGACGCAGCGGAAAGCCTGCGGCTCACCGAACTGCGCTATCAGGCCGGTGAGTCCACCGCGGTAGATGTGGTGGATGCGCAGAATACGCTGACGCAAGCGCGCACGGCTTATGACGATGCACAGGTCCACTACCGCGTGGCGCTCGCCACTCTGCAAACTTTGACAGGACCCTTTTAAGAATGCGCTATTCGAGGCGGCCAGAAATTCTGCTGGTTGGCGCCGTGGCGGCCGTGATGTCTCTGGCCGCGTGTTCTTCGAACGAACCGCCGGAGGCTTCGCCGACTGTCACCGTTCAGGTGGCCACTGCGCAAAGCGAGCCGATCAGGCGGATCGTAACGTCCGATGCGATCCTTTTCCCCAAAGATGAGGCGGCCATCGTTCCACAAATCAGCGCTCCAATAAAGAAATTTTATGTCGAGCGCGGCAGCCACGTCCACGCCGGCGAAATTCTGGCCCAGCTCGATGATCAAGCGCTGCAGGGGGCGTATATGGAAAATCAGGGCGGCTATCAGCAAGCGCACGCAGGCTACGAGGCTGCTTTGCAGAACGCGCAGCAGCAATTGGCGCTCGCGAAGCAGCAATTGACGGCTGCCCAGACGCTCTACGACGATCGGGACAACCTGCTCAAGCAGGGCGCCGTTTCGCAGAAGGACGTGGAAGACGCACGCATCGCACTCACCCAGGCGCAAAATCAGTATCAAGCCGCCCAAAAGCAATACGACCTGGAATCTGCCGAAGGCCAGCTCGCCGCGGCGAAGGGCCGGGTCACAAGCGCCGAAGCAGAATTGAACTACACAAATATCAAAAGCCCGATAAATGGCGTCGTCACCGATCGGCCTTACTACCTCGGCGAAACACCCGCTGCCGGTTCGCCCATCCTCACCGTGATGGACCTTTCGCAAATCGTCGCAAAGGCGCACATCGCGCAGGACCAAGCCGCGCGCCTGAGAGTCGGTGATGCCGCCACAATCACGGCGATGGGCGCGTCAGAACTGCTGCAAGGAAACGTCACGCTCATTAGCCCCGCGCTCGACCCGAATAGCACCACGGTCGAGGTCTGGGTGCAGGCGCCGAATCCAGGCGAAAAGCTCAAGCCGGGCACTAACGCAACAGTGCAAATCGTCGCGCAGACGGTTCCCCAGGCGGTCGTAATTCCCGCGTCAGCGCTGCTTACGGCGACCGACGGATCAACTTCCGTGTTTACCGTCGGTGCCGACAATAAGCCGAAACAAGAAGACGTGAAGGTCGGGATTCGCAGCGGCGATGACGTCCAAATCACCAGCGGCCTCAGCGCAGGCGATCGCGTAATCACCGCCGGCGCCTACGATCTGGCCAACGAGGATCCGGACGTGCTGGCCAAGACCACCATTCAGATTGCGACGCCAAAACCAGCCGGCGCGGATGACTCGAACTGATGGCGCGTCAACTTCGATCGTGGCATGGGAGCCCCCGGTGAGCGCTTCAAGTTCGGAGGCAAGCGAAAGCGTTAGGCGGCAAAACGAACCCTCCCGTTACTGGTTCGCACGCCACTCGAAGACGATCGTATTCCTCGTCCTGGTTCTGGCGGCGGTGGGTGTTTACGAGGCGCTTTCGATTCCAATCGCCGTCTTTCCGAACACTGAGTTCCCTCGAATCATCATCGCCGTCGACAACGGCGTTATGCCAATTGGGCAAATGGAAGTCACGATCACACGGCCTGTTGAGGAGGCGGTGAACGTGGTGCCCGGCCTCACGGACATTCGCTCCATCACAAGCCGCGGCTCGGCGGAAATCGACCTCTTCTTTAACTGGGGCGTCGACATGAATCAGGCGCTCTTACAAACGGAAGCCTCCGTTGCTCGCGTGCAGGGCTCGTTGCCTTCGACAGTGCAAATTGATACTCGACGTCTCGATTTCGCCAGCGTTGCGCCGATCATCGGCTACAGCCTCACGTCCGATACAACTTCCCAGACAGACCTTTGGCAACTGGCCACCTACAACATCAAGCCGCGCCTCAGCAGCTTGCAGGGTGTGGCCAATGTACTGGTTCAGGGCGGGCAGGTTCCCGTGTTTCAGGTGACGCCGAATCCGGCTGAAATGCAGCGCGCGCGCGTCACGCTGCAGGACATTCTCGATGCGGTGAATCGTACAAACCTGATCGATTCCCCCGGGTTGTTCGAACAGAACCACCAGCTTTTTCTAGGCCTCGTCACGGCTCAAGTGCAAACGCCGCAGCAGATCGGCGAGATCGTGGTGCGCGATGCGGACGGCACACCGGTTCAAATCCGCGATGTAGGCGTCGTCTCGTCGGCTACTGCACCGAATTACACGATTGTCACCGCCAACGCCAAACCCGCCGTCCTGCTCAGCATCAATCGCCAGGCGGGCACGAATACCGTGCAAGTGGCCGATGAGGTCCACGCGGAAATTCAGAGCATGCAATCCGTCTTGCCGCGCAGCGTCAAGATGAATGTCTTCTACGATCAGTCGGACGTGATCAATGCCTCCATCGATAGCGTGCGTGACGCGATTCTAATCGGCATTTTCCTTACAGCATTCATTATCTGGCTATTCCTGCGCGATCTTGGCACGGCCGTTCTGGCCGGTGTGGTGGTTCCCGTAACAATCTGTATCACGTTCGTCGGCATGAAGATCTTGGGCCAGAGCTTCAACATGATGACGCTTGGCGGTCTGGCCGCAGCGGGTGGCCTCGTGATCGACGACGCCATCGTAATGGTGGAAAACATCGTGCTCCATCGCGACGGCGGGGAACCCCCGCTCGAAGCGACGCACCGCGCGCTCAAAGAATTGACGATTCCCCTTATCGGTTCGACGCTCACCCCGATCGTCGTATTCCTGCCGCTCATTTCGATCACGGGCGTGACTGGAACGTTCTTCAGCGCATTGGCAATTGCGATGAGCATTGCGTTGCTCACTTCGCTCGTGCTCGCTCTTGGCTGGACAACCAATCTCGGCACGTACTTGATTCGCCATAAAGGCGGCAGCCGCTCAGCCGAACGCGCGGATACGGTGCCGGCCGAAAACCACGCCATCGCAGACGCCGAGGCTTCCGCCGGCAAATACGATTCCCAGGAAGAAGTCCGCCGCATGATTGCGGCGGAGGAAAAGTCGCTGCACGGCGGCTTCTTTGGCCGAGTGATTAATTCCTATGCGCGATGGATTCGCTTCGCTCTCGAGCATCCGGCATGGCTCGCTCTATTTTGCATGGTCCTGATCGGCATCTCTTACGCGTGTTACCGCAGCCTCGGAACCGATCTGTTGCCTGCCATGGACGAAGGTGGATTCATTTTGGATTACGTGATGCCTCCGGGCAGCTCGCTCGAAGAAACCAATCACGTGATTGAGCAGGTGCTGCGCATTATCCGCTCCGTGCCGGAAGTTGAGAGTACGTCGCGACGAACCGGCTTGCAACTCGGCCTTGCGGCGGTCACCGAACCAAACACAGGCGATATTTCCGTGAAGCTCAAGAGCAACCGCAGCCGCGGAATCGAAGAAATCATCGACGAAGTGCGTGCCAAGGTAAATCAGAGCGAGCCGGAATTGGACGTCGATTTCACTCAGGTTTTGCAGGACACGATCGGCGATCTCAGCGGCGAACCGCAGCCGATCGTTGTGAAATTGTTCAATCCTGACGGCAGCCTGCTCAACACCTGGGCGCTAAAAGTGGCTGACGCGCTCAACAACATTCAGGTAAACGGCAACCACCCCGTAGTTGATATCGACAACGGAGTGGACAGCGCCACGAGCGGCCCGGCCGTGCTCTTCACGGTCGATCCCGCCGCAGCCTTGAGAGCGGGCTTCACGATCGACCAAATCGACACGGCCACCAGCACAGTTCTTGACGGCGAACCCGCGCAGACGCCGATCATCGTGAATGACCGGCCCTATCAGCTTCTCGTCCGATATCCCGCCGCGAACCGCGCCTCGCTCGACGCCATGCGTAACACCGTGCTCGTAAATTCGGCCGGAGGAACCGCGACACTCGGCTCGATGGCCACTGTGACGGAACTGCCCGGCCAAACGGAAATTCAGCGCGAGAACTTGCAGCAGGACGTTCAGGTCACCGCGCGCCTCGAAGGGCTCGACCTGGGGTCGGGCGTCGCAGCCGTTAAGAAAGCCATCGCAGCGCTGAATATTCCTCCATCGATCCGCGTGGAATATGGCGGCACATATGCCGAACAGCAGCAATCGTTCAAAGACCTCTCGCTCGTATTGCTTCTGGCGCTTGTTCTGATCTTCATTGTTTTGCTCTTCGAATTCAGGTCATTTTCATCTCCCGTGGCTATTCTTTCTTCGGCCGTGCTTTCGACGTCGGGAGTTTTTCTGGCGCTTCTGATCACCGGCACCACCTTCAACATCTCGTCGTTCATGGGATTGATCATGGTGATCGGCATCGTGGCAAAAAACGGTATTCTGCTCCTCGATGCGAACCAGAAATTCCTTTCGGTAGGTTTCTCTCCCGAGGAGGCGTTGATTCAGGCTGGCCGCCGCCGTTTGCGCCCCATCGTGATGACGGCCATGGCTGCCGTCGCGGGCATGTTGCCTTTGTCCCTGGCTTGGGGCGCGGGCTCGCAAATGCTTCAACCTCTCGCGATTGCCGTGATCGGCGGCATTCTGATTTCCATGGTGCTCTCGCTGCTGATCACGCCATCGATTCAGTTCTATCTTACGCGCGAACGCCGCGTCTGAATCGATCCGCCAAATGTTGCTTTAGGAGCTAAAACTGTCTCCGAAATTTCACAGAGTTTTCCTTGCCATCTTCGCCGCGCGCGTTATTCTGGTTCGTGATACTTCCGCCTTGTATCCTTCGCTACAGTTCCTTCTCGCGAGCTATCGCCGTGCTGCATCAGCAGCACTTTTCCGAAAAATCGCAATAACCAGATGCTCCTCGCATCGTCTGAATAAAAGAACACCATACCGGAGGTATAGAAGTGAATTTTGGGTCCGCGTTCCAGGTTGCCTTTCGTGCTCTCAGCCGTAACAAGCTTCGCACCGCGCTCACCATGCTCGGAATCATGATCGGGATCGGCGCCGTCATCTGCACGGTCGCGATAGGCCAGGGCGGCCAGGACATGGTCCAGCAGGAATTCGCCGGCCTTGGCGAAAACATGATCTGGGTCGAAGCGGGCGGCCGCAATGTGAACGGCGTTCGCACCGGCAACGGCGCCACCAAAACGCTCACGGTCGAGGATGCAAAGGCGATCCGCGATTCCGTAGCCCACATCACCGCCTTCTCGCCCAATGTCGATGGCAACGCTCAAGTCGTCTACCAGAGCCAGAATTGGTATACGAAATATCGCGGCGTTTCACCGGACTATTTTCAGATTCGCGATTGGCCCGTCGTCCAGGGCGCGAGCTTCACCGACCGCGATGTCGATCGCATTGCAAATGTCTGCATTCTCGGCCATACCGTCGAGCAGCAACTCTTCGGCAATGAGAATCCCATCGGCAAGACGATCCGCGTCAGCACCGATCCGTTCCTCGTCGTCGGCGTCCTGCAAACCAAGGGTCAGACCGCCGGCGGTTTCGATCAGGATGATCTGATCGCAGTCCCATACACCACGGCGATGCACAAGCTGCGCGGCATATCGTGGCTCGACGACTCCTACTTCTCCACCGATACCGCGGCCTCGATCCCTTCTGCCGAAGCCTCGATCGAAGCTCTCCTCCGCCAGCGCCACCATCTCCGCCCGTCCGAGCCGGACGATTTCAACATCCGCAACCCATCGGACATTCTTAAGGCTCGCGAACAAGCCAGCGAGACGTTCACGATGATGCTCGCCAGCGTCGCTTCCGTTTCTCTCCTCGTCGGAGGAATCGGCATCATGAACATCATGCTCGTCTCCGTCACCGAGCGCACACGCGAGATCGGCGTTCGCATGGCCATCGGCGCCACCGAACATGACGTCCGTACCCAGTTCCTCATCGAGGCGCTCGCCCTTAGCCTGATCGGCGGCATCATCGGAATCGTCTTTGGCATCGCAGCCTCAGCAGGAATTTCAGACCTGCTGCGCTGGCCGACGTCGATTTCCACCGTCGCCATCGCCGTCGCGGCTGGTTTCGCAGCGGGCATCGGAGTCGTATTCGGCTATTACCCTGCCAAGAAGGCCGCTTCACTCGATCCCATAGACGCGCTGCGGTACGAATAAACCGAGGCGCGCCGGAATCTCTTCGTGCTCGCGGTGTTTCAGCTCTCGTCCGTGCGTCTGTGCCTTTTCATCGCCAAACCCAATCATCCGTGCATGAGTGACGAACCGCGCACGCGCCCGCCCCCGGCATCCTTTTTGGTTATAAAATAATCAGAAGGGTACGTAGTCGGGGTCTTCCAGCGCCTCGTCCTTAGGAGCGGGGTTTGCGAAAGAACGGCAAAGACAACGGGTCCTCGCCCGAATCGCACAACGGCGAAGCGCCGAACCTGCTGCACAAGGCAGTCCGCGCATTCCGCTCGTTTGCCTATGGCGGCGAAGAACGCCGGCCGCGCATCGGCGTGGCTCTCGGCGGCGGATTTGCGCGCGGCATCGCGCATATCGGCGTGCTTCGCGTCCTCGAGGCCTACGACATTCCGGTCGACGTGATCTGCGGCACCAGCGTTGGCGCCCTCGTGGCCGCCACGTACGCCAGCGGCACGCCCCTCGCCGAAATGGAACGCCAGGGCGCGGAAACTCAGTTCCGCGATTTCGGCCGCTGGACTATCTCCCGCATGGGCATGGCCTCCAACGAGCGGCTCGAACATTACCTCCACAAATTCACCACCAAGCACCTCTTCAGCGAGATGAAAATTCCACTCGCCATCGTCGCCACGGACCTGATCTCCGGCAAAACCATCTACTTCACCGAGGGCGAGATTGGCCCGGCGCTGCGAGCCTCTTGCGCGTATCCCGGCCTGTTTCTCCCGGTCGAATACGAAGGCCACATCCTCGTCGATGGCTTCCTCACCGAACTGGTGCCTTGCGTCGCGGCTCGCAACCTCGGCGCGGACGTCGTGATCGCGATTCACCTCGAGCCCGGCCTGCTGGACACCGCTCCGCGCAACACCATCGAGATCATCAGCCGCTCGTTTTCGATCCTGCAATCCTCGGCGGTGCAGAGCTGGCGCGCGCAGACCGACGTCCTGATCGAGCCGAACGTCCATCACATTTTGTGGGATCAGTTCTCGAAGACGCCGCAGCTCGTCGCCGCGGGCGAGGCCGCCGCGCAAGAGGCAATCCCGAAAATAAAAGAACTGCTCGCGCGGCGCATCCACGAGCCCGCGCCCACTCGCTCCCGCTGAAGCGATCCGCTAACATTCAGAAAACAAGCGGATTACACGACTCGCCGGGCGGGCGGGATGCGCGCGGAAAAAGAAAAATCAACCGTTTTTGGCTAACAATCCCCCCACCCCTGCGTCCAAGTTTGCAGAGCCGGCTCCTTCTTGCGGTGACCGATGCAACGCCCCAATCATTCGTAGGAGGCACCGGCTCTCTTCCTTACCAGGCCCTCAGGCTTCCCGTATTTCCACTTTTACCGGCTGCCCGTTTCCTTTGCCGCGCTTCGTAAACCACTCGCACATGGCCGCCGCAAGGCGCTCCGGCTGAACCCGCAGCCCAGCCTCCAGCCGCCCTTCGCCGGTCGGCAAAGTGTCGTCAAACTCGGCCGAGCCCGTGAAATTCCGCATGCAAAAACTATCCAGCCAGTCGAGCGGCATCGCCCGCCGTTCGCCGCCCACCACAATTTCCGCAATCAGTTTTCGCGCGTACATTCGCCCACCTCATGGATGCCGGTTCAGTGGCTCCCTCATTTTATACATTTCTAATCGCGGTGCTCGTTTACCCCCCTTGCTGACCGCGATTAGAATTTTTTTCGCGCTTTATTTTCAGCGACTTAGGTCGATTTTTAATTTTATTCATTTGCGATTAGAAATTTCGATTTTTTACGCATTTTCCGGCCTCCGCGAGAATCTCGCTCGTCATCAAGGGTCTGCTCGCTTCGCCTTTTGTGCGTTTTTGCCCCTCCAAAAAAGCTGTTTTAATATCGATTAGAAATTTGGATCTATTGCAAATGCGAGGGTTGCGGCGTTTTCTAATCGCAGCGATATCGATTAGAAATCGGCCTCGCGCCCGCCGCAGCGAATCGTTGCCTCCCCTTAGATGCCTCCGAACAACCGTGCAAGACGGTTCGTTCATTGTGAAATCCTCGGGGAGCAGTTTATCACAGCGTGTACTCATTTGTCAACCGCTATCTCGGTACTAGAACCGCTTTTCCGATTTGGGAATGGCGAGGGGGTGGTGCGCGGCGGAGTGGGTCGAAATTGTGCGCTTAAAATGGTCTTAAATGTCGCGTTTTGCGCGTTAAATGCGGCTATTTGCACGGAATGTTTATCGGGGGCGGCGGCGCGGGAAAGCTTGCGCGGGTAAGGCTGCGCAAGCGGTTGGGCGCTTCGCGCCGGTTCTTTTACGTCGGCACTAAAGTGCCGAGCTCCTGAACATCGGCCAGTTTGGCCGGTTTGGAGGCTGGCGCGGCCTGAGTTGGCTGCGAATTGTGCGCTTAAAATGGCCTTAAATGTGGCGTTTTTCCACCCTAAATGCGCTTATTTTGCGTGATTGGCAAGGGTCGGTTTACGGCTGGTGGATCGGGGGTTCGGGCGGGGTCGGCTTGTGCCGCGGCTACGGCGCCAGCAGGCTCGGATGTTTGGCCGACCGAAGTGGTCTTCGAGGCATTCAATCTAGACCTCAATCGCGGTCTCTCCCGCGCACCGTCGAGTTCCATCATGGCTCGATGGAATCAGACAGTCTTGCGGCGGTTCCGCGATAGAGGACGGCGTGTCTCGTGTGCTGTCACAAACTTGTGAGCCGAGCCAAGCAAGTCCCGCAGGACATCGGGCGTGACGCGGGACAGGCGAACCAACACGGCGGTGTAGTTGAGATAATGGTCGGTCACGTAGTAAACGTCGGGAGCGGCTGCCAGCAGTTCGGCGCGGTCGTCGAAGCCGACGCGAACCGCTAGCGAACCCGGCTCAGCCGAACGGTGAGCAGGCACACATGCCAAAAGTTTTCCGTGAACCTTGAGCGCGGGTGACCCGTAAGCTGTGCTCTCTTCCACGCCGGGCAACGCCAAGCCGATCTTCCGCACAGTGTCGAAGTTGGTTGTGCCTTTTCGCATGGCGAGTGTGATTATCCGCAAGGACAGGAACCTTTTTCAAGACGGGAGCGCGGGAAAATCGTGTCTTGCCATGCACCTAGTGCAGTAGTAGAATAGCCGACCGAGGTAGACACAATGCCGCACCCCAAACTGGGGAGACTTGAACTTAAGGTCATGGAAGCCTTCTGGAAGAACGGTCAGTGTTCTGTCCGCGAAGTGCAAGAAACCTTTCCTGAGCGCAATCGCCCGGCGTACACGACCGTGCAGACCACCGTGTATCGGCTCGAACGGAAGAAGGCTTTACGCTGCGTGAAGCGAATCAGCAACGCGAACATTTTCGAGGCTGCAATTTCGCGCGATGACGCGCAGCGCACCTTTATCGACGAACTGCGTTCGCTCTTCAAGGGAAGGGCGAAGCTGGTGATGGCGCACCTGGTGGAATCGGGTGAGCTGACTTTGGACGACATAAAAGAAGCCGAAAGCATGTTGCGGGCGAAATCGCGAAAGGAGAAGTCAAAATGAGCGCCGATCTCTCATCTTTGACGCCTGTGGCGAACCATCTCTGGCAGTCCACGGTCTTGGTCGGCATGATCTGGCTCGTAACGCTGGGGCTGAAGCGGAATCGTGCGGCGGTGCGATATTGGCTGTGGTTCGCAGCGTCGGTCAAGTTTCTCGTCCCGTTCTCCTTACTGGTGGTGCTGGGCAGTCGGTTGAGCTGGCAAACTGCCGCGCCCATTGCCCAGCCGCAATGGTCGTTCGTCGTGGATAACGCCATCCAGCCCTTCGCCGCATCTACGGCCTCGACACAAGCCCTCTCGCCGCACGCATCATTCACCCTCGCGCCGATCCTAATCGGTGTATGGCTCTGCGGCGTCGCAGTCGGTGTCGCGTTCTGGTTGAAGTTCTGGATGCAAATGCGGCGCATCCGCAGAAACGCCACTACGCTCTCGCTAGGCTTGCCGATTCCCGTTTTGTCCTCGCCCTCGCAAATCGAACCGGGAGTGTTCGGCATTTTTCGTCCCGTATTGCTGCTGCCCGAAGGCATCGAATCACGTCTCACGCCCGCGCAACTCGACGCCATCGTCGCGCACGAAATGGCACACGTTCGCCGCCGCGACAATCTGACTGCCGCGATTCACATGATTGCCGAGGTGGTCTTCTGGTTTTTCCCGGTCGTCTATTGGCTCCGCGCACGGTTGATCGAAGAACGTGAGAACGCCTGCGATGAAGACGTACTGCGCTTGGGCAGCGAAGCTGAATCCTACGCCGAGGGAATCATCGAGGTCTGCAAGTCCTATACGGAATCCCCTGCGGCGTGCATCTCAGGAATTTCCGGTTCCGATTTGAAAAAACGCATCATCGGCATCGTCACGCCGCGATTTGGAGAGAATCTTACGCTCGCCAGAAGGCTGCTGTTATCCACTTTCGGAATCGCCGCTGTAGCGGCTCCCATCGTATTCGGGATCGTCATCGCCCCATTGCTTCACGCGCAATCTGCGAGCGCCGATTGGGAGAAGGCAGCGGGCAATCGCATATTCTTCGACGCCGCGTCCGTAAAGCGGAATACGTCTGGTGACTTCGGTGGGCACACTAATGTGCCGATGGCAGGAGACAGATTCACTCCTACAGGAGGGCTTTTTTCGGTCACAGATTATCCGTTAGGGACCATCATAAGCTTTGCCTATAAGCTCACGGGCGCTCAAACCACAGCGGTTCAGCACGAACTTCCGAAATGGGCTCTCGTAGACCGATACGACATCGAGGCTCGTGCTTCCGGCAATCCAACAAAAGATCAGTATCGGTTAATGGTTCAGTCTCTGCTCGAAACACGTTTTAAACTTTCCGTTCATTACGAGGATCGAGAAACACCGGTATTAGCGCTGGAACTTTCTAAAGCGGGGAAACTCGGACCCAAGCTTCGGGAGCATCCCGCGGACGCGCCGTGTTCAAAGACGGTAACAGATGCCGCCCGCCAAACCCCTATTAAGCCCGATGGCTATCCGGCGACGTGCGGCTATCTTTCGTACGAACCGTAGCATGCGCCCGGCGAATTCCGTGTCGGTGCCAGCGGAGTCACCATAGGGCAGATGGGGTCCTTCTTCAGTTCTTCGGAAGTATTTGGCACATACCCACGCCCGGTCATCGATAAAACCGGACTCGCGGGAACATACGATTTTGTCGTCGAGTTTTCATCAGACATGCCCCCTCAAGATGCGCCTTATCCGCAAGACCCAAACGGCCCGAGTTTTATCACGGCGCTGAAAAACCAGTTAGGGCTGAAGCTTAGGTCCCTGAACGCGCCGATATCTTTCCTTGTCATCGACCGCATCGAGGAGCCCACGCCGAATTAGGCATGCCGCGGCTGCTCGCGCGATCGCGAGGGCGCGATCGGCTGAAACAATCGTCCCTGCCGGGACTTTATTCTTTTGGGGATTTGCACCCGGCATTCCGCTTCGCTCCATGCCGGGCTAAGTACAATCGCGCCTCCAGCGCTTCGAGCGTGTGCCTCCGTTGCTGAACTGACGCCGAATTGATGGGACGAGGCATGGCATGGCGAGTCGACCTGCTGCGGCAGAGGAGCCGATAGAAATGCACGGGCAAATTTCGGTGGCGCACGGAGCCTTCGCCGAATTAGGCGTTCCCTGCCTGCGGCAGGCGGGCCGTGCCTACGGTAGGCAGGCGGGCTCCGGCGCTTGGGGCGCGTGTCTCTGTTGCTGAGGCAACGCTGAATTGACGGGGCTGAAATTGGGGGAACGTGGTGAAAATAAGGGGCGGGGCGGGTTCTAAAGGATAGTAAAATTGGAGTTTCAGCCTGGGTGGAAGGTTTTTGCGGGAAAAGCGAGGGACGGCTTCAGGGGCTAAAGACCCTTTTCGGGTGCGAGCGCCGCGCCGCGGCTTGAAGCTCCGCCCTTCCGGAGGCGCGGCCTTCCGCGAATTGTTATAACCATGCCTACTGCAACTACGACCGCGAATCGCGTCCCGGCAGCTCTGAGGCCGCGCAATATCCGGCTCATCGCCATGGATATCGACGGCACGCTGCTCGACAGCCAATCGCGGCTCTCGGCGGAGAACATTGCGGCGATCGAGGAAGCGGCTGCGGCGGGAATTGAGATCGTGATCGGCACGGGGCGGCGGTTTCATTCGGCGCGCTGGACGGTGGACGCGCTGCAGTGCGATTTTCACGTGATCGCGACGAACGGCGCGCTGGTGAAGTCGAAAGAAGGCATCACGCTGCAGCGGCATCTGCTGCCGGAGCGCATTGCGCGGCTGGTGCTGGAAGCGACGGCAGAATTTCGCGAGTGCGCCGGCGTGATTTTCGACCGCCCGCGCGAGCGGCAGGTGATCTTCGAAAAGATCGACTGGAACGGCGCGTATGTGGGGCCGTACCTGAGCCGCCATCGCGACTTCGTGGCCGAGGTTGCGCCGCTCACGGGTTGCCTGGACGAGGACCCGCTCGAGGTGATGTTCCTGGGCGAGTGCGACCGGATCGCGCGCGCGATGAAAATTCTGGAAAAGCTGCCGCAAGCAAAGGAATACACGCTGGCGCAAACGGTCTACGAGCATCGCAACCTTTCGATGCTGGACGTGCTGCGGCGCGGCGTGAACAAAGGTTCGGCGCTGGAGGCGTGGGCCGCGCATCTGGGGATCGGGCGCGAAGAAGTGATGGCCATCGGCGACAACTGGAACGATCGAGAGATGCTGGAATTTGCGGGGCTGCCGGTGGCCATGGGCAATTGCGTCCCGGAGCTGCACGAGCTGGGCTGCGAGCTGACACTATCGAACGATGCGAGCGGCGTGGCGCACGCGATCCGCAAACATGTGTTGAACGGGCGCGGGAAATGATGAAGATACGGGGCGCAATTTTGCTGGTTATCGGGGCGGCGTCCGCCGTCACAATCGGGGCGCCGATGGCGCACGCGGATTATGCCGTGCTGCGCTCCGGCGCGACGATTCATATCACGGGCTATCAGGAAGCGAATGGAACCGTGACGCTGAATTTCGACGGCGGCTCGGCGCAAATTCCGGCGAGCGAACTGGTCCGCATAGATCCGGAGGAGCAATTCGAGGCGATTCCTGCGCCTGCGAAGACGGAAGAAAGCGGACCGTATGCGGATTTGATTCACGCCGCCGCAACGCAAACGGGGCTGGCGGAAAATCTGATTCGCGACGTGATCGCGGAAGAATCGAATTTCAATCCGCGCGCCGTTTCGCCGAAAAATGCGCAGGGGCTGATGCAACTGCTGCCGGAAACAGCCGCGCGATACTCCGTGGCGAATATCTTCGACCCGAAGCAAAACATCGAGGCGGGCGCGCATTATCTGAAAGATTTGCTGGCGCGCTACAGCGGCAATCTGAAACTGGCGCTGGCGGCATACAACGCGGGGCCGGACGTGGTTGACCGCTACGCGGGAATTCCTCCGTTCCCGGAGACCGAAAAATACGTGGCGGCGATCACGGAAAATCTGGCGCGCGACGCAGGGAAAAATTAAGCGGTTAAGGCAAGCGGAGTCGTAGGCGAGAAGCTACTGCGTGGGATTTTGCGAGTTGTTGGAGTCGTTGGAGCCTGACCCGCTTGTGTTTGAACTGCCGGACGAATTGGAATTGCTTCCGCTGTTCGAATTGGCGCCGTTGTTGCTGCTCGAAGAACTGCCTCCGTTGAGCGCCGATCCGGCGAGATTGAGCAAACCGCCGAGACCGGGAACTCCGGCCGCCGGCTGGCCCGCTCCGCCGAGGCCTTGTTGCGTGGCGCGCGCTTGCTCCTCGATGGGATTCCAGATGAATTCCCACTGATTGTATTTCGTCCCGCCTTTGTAAACCCTTACGGAAGCCTTGTCGACGGTGCTGCCGACGCCGATCAACATGCCGCCGAAGACGGGACCATCGACGGGGCCGGTGGGCTGCGGGCCGGCGATGGTTGTGCCGGTGACGGGTTGGCCGAGCGGGCCGAGAACCGTACCGGTGGCCGGAGTCATGTTCGAGCCGAGGGAAGGAAGCGAGAAACCGCTGCTGCTCGAAGCTGAGGCACCTGATGCGGGCGACGATGATCCTGCGGGGCTTTGACCGCCTGCGCTGGAGCCGTTTGCGGGCTGCGTGCCGGGCATGACGCCGCCATTCATATCCATCAGAGCCATTTGCTGGAGCGAACCGTATTTAACGCTGCCGATGATGGCGCCGGAGGCGTTGGTGTAAATGAAGCGCCAGGAGCCGTCGCTGGTATTCATCGGATCGGTCATCGCTTCGGCGCGGAGAAAGTGAACGGTGCCGATGCCTTTGACCAAGTCGTCTTGCGACTGCGGATAATGGCCGGCCTTGCGGTAATACAGTTCGATGGCGCGGACGTATTGATTGCCGCGCCAGATCATTTCCGCTTCGCGCTGGCTGCGGCTTTCGGTCACGAGGTTGCGCAAGACGATTTGCGAGCCGATGATCACCGTGAGCACCATGAAAAGTGCCATGATGTAGGCGTAGCCGGATTCGCGAGCGGGGCGCTCGGCGGTTGGCCGTTGGCGCGACGCGTGCGGCGAATTGTGAAGCTGGATCATGCGGGTCTAGTTTTGCGAGCCGGAACCTTGATCGACCGGCGGGACAAGCGGGATGGTGGTTTGGCGGCCGGTGGAAATTTCCTGAACCTCAGCCGATTGATTGCCGATGTGAACCAGGCGATAGCGGTTCATGAAGGTGTCGCCTTCGCCGGCGATAATGATGTCGTCGCCATTCTTGAGAAGGGCGACTTCCCTGCCGCCTGATGTCTCAATCCCGTAAAACTCGACGGGCACCTGCAAAGGCGGCGGAGGCGGCGCGGGCTGCGGGCCCACAAACAGATGGGGCTCTTCGGTATGAGCTGCGGCGCCGGCGGCAGGCGGCGTCGGCGCCGCAACAAAGATATTGCGCTGCGTGCCCTTGTATTCGTCCTCCTGAAGCTTTCGGAGCTTGTCGAGCTGAAGAGCGGGCTCTTTCACGTTGAGCGGCGTGAAACGCGTATCCGCGGAGACGCCCTCGGGCATTGAGGGAGTGGGGTTGCGCTCATAAAAGAAGACGGCGGCCGCGATCAGTAGCAGCCCGACGAAGACCTGAATTTTGGCGCGATCCGTCATCCCTCAGTCCTGTAATAGGTGTGGAGATCGAGCTGCAGGCGGACGCCGCTTGTAGAGCCCTCGGCGAGCTGAAGTTGATTGAGGAAATAGAAGTTCTTCGAGCGCTCGATGCCGTTGACGAATTTCAAGAGCGACGGGTAGTCGCCCTCGACGGTCATGTTGATGTCCAATTCGGAGACGCTGCGGTTGGGGACAGGCTTCGGCTTAAAGGCGAAGTCTGTCGCCTTCACGCCGGACTTTGCGGCAATCGCCGAAATATCCGAATCGACCGTGGAATAGACGGTGCGCGAATCAAGGAACGAATTCTGATAGAACTCTTCGCAATCTTTTCCCACTTGCGGAAGCGAAGCGCGAATGCGCTCGCCGCGCGCGTCGTCCGCCTGCAGCTCTTGCGCGGTGCGGGCCAACTGGTCGCGACGCGCAGCCATTTCGGCCGGGCCCTGGCGCGCCATCTGCCAGAGGACGAAGCACAAGACGATGTCCGCCAGCACCAGCAGGCTGACACCGGCCGCTACGCCGATTTTCCAACCGGCCCATTTGGCGTTGATCTTCATGCGTTTACCGCGTACCAGAAATTCAGGCTCACCCGAATGGGATCGGGCTCGCCGGACTGATCCGAGACCCGTTCATTCTCCACCGTCACATCCGAAAAATTCTTCGATTTCTCGATGGCTTGCAGGAACTGGATTTCACGATCGTTGCTGGCGGCGCCGATGACCATGGAAACTTCCGCGTGTCCATTGACGAGCTTGGGCGAGATGCTGATGACGCGCACACCGGGCGGAAGCGTCTTTTCCAGATCCATGAAGATTTGCGTCCAGGGGAAGCTGCGCTCGCTGATCAGCGAATTCAGGAAGTCCGCGCGGTCGCGGATCGATTGCGCCTGCGGCGTATTGAAGTAGGATTCGAGCGCCTGATGTTGCACTTCGTCCACTTGGATTTGGCGCTCGAGGCGCGCGGTATCCGAACGAATCTGGAGGTTCGCACGCCAGGTGACCCAGGCTTCGCGCGACAAAACGAGCAGGGCGATGAAAGCGGCGGCGCCGACGAAAGCCGCTCCCGCGATGAACGGGCGATTATTCTGGTGCGGCGAGGTTGCGATGTTTAGACGTAGCTTCATGTTTCGCTCGGGCGCGAGCGATTCGCGTCACGCGCCGGAATTTGCCATCCATCCGACCAAAGGATCGAGGCCCTGCTGGATAAGGTCCTGGGCGGACCGCTCGAGCAGGGCGGCGCCTTCGCCCGCGGAGAGCGCGCGGGCGGGCATTTTCAGTTCGTTTTCGACTGCGGCCTGAAAAACGTCATGGCGCCCGCGGAAACCCGCGAGGGCGGCACGGTCGATCGATTCGCCCCAAGTATCCTGATAATAAGCGGAGGCCGGGAAAAGTTCTTCGAGCACTAATTTTGGATCCAGCTGCGCCGCAGCAGCGGGCATTTCCGTGGAGCGATAAAGACACAGCGTCGCCTCACGAACGATCACTGTGGTGAGGGTCCGTCCGCTCATGCGCAGCAGCAAAGTGGAGCCGCGTTCAGCGATGAGAGGCAGCGTGGCGAGCGTGGAACTGAGGACGACGCTCGGCTGCGCCTCAAACCCTTCGACGAGCGATTCATATTCCCGGACGATACCCTGCCGGGCCACGGCGGCGACGATTTCAAGCGCGCCGTTGCGGCCGGTCTGGCGCGACCAGGAGACGGCAGTCTCCTCCACATCGAATGGGACGCTCTTTTTCAATCGCCAGCGCAGGAGCGGCAACGCATCTTCCGTGCGGCGCGGCAAATCTTCAAACGGCAAAATGAATACGCGGACGACGGGATCAGGCAGAAGCAGCGCCAGCGGTCCGGACAGGTTGCCGACGCGGGAGAAGACGCGTTGCAGCGCACGGCGCACGGCATCCGGCTGGGTAACGTTCGTTTCCACCGGCGAAGGCATTAAAGCGCCCGTTTCGAGCGGCTCGACCGCGTAAGACTGCAGCCGTGCATCTTTCCATTGCGCAGCGGCCACATGGTCCGAGGCAATTTCGACAACGGGCTCGGGATGAGGCATCACGTGCAACCAGCGAGAGAGCCCGCCGAACAAGCCGCTCTGCTGGGATTTTGGCAACGCGGTGGCGATGCTAGTCAAGGAACGTCACCTTGTTGATTTCGCGAAGAGTTGTAATGCCCTCGCGGATTTTCTTCAGGCCGGAATCGCGCAGAAACGTCATGCCCTCGTCGCGAGCGGTGCGCTTGATTTCAGACGTAGGCCGGCGATCGATAATCATTTCGCGAATACGATCGGAAAGATCGAGCAGCTCGGTGATGGCGGAACGGCCGCGGAATCCGGTGCCCGAACATTCGAGGCAGCCCGCGCCTTCGTAAAACGGCACGTCAGCCCAGACCTTCGGATCGAAGCCCGATTCTTTGAGAAATTCCGGGGCGTAAGCCACGCGACGCTTGCAATTTTCGCAGATCACGCGCACCAGGCGTTGGGCGAGGATGCAATTGAGCGCGGAGACGAAATTGTAGGGCTCGACGCCCATGTTGATGAAACGGCCGATGACGTCCGTCACGTTGTTGGCGTGAACCGTGGTGAAGACAAGGTGACCGGTCAACGCCGAGTTGATGGCGATCTGGGCGGTTTCCTGGTCGCGGATTTCGCCGACCATGATTTTGTCGGGGTCATGGCGCAGAATCGAACGCAATCCGCGAGCAAAGGTGAGGCCCTTTTTCTCGTTCACCGGGATTTG